>VFSW01004551.1_pt1 | contig 20659 bp, 24 predicted proteins | sample 5358111 | NCBI WGS metagenome assembly VFSW01 (sample SAMN11554181, study PRJNA540505) | mine drainage metagenome | isolation source: sediment from site ElyBrook_90M | place: USA: Ely Copper Mine, Vershire, VT | collected 2017
ACACGTCGCCGAGTGGCAGGTGTACTCCGAGTCCGAACCGGCCCACGGGGCCGGGCCGGGTCCCGAGGGACCCGGCCACGCTTGACTGCTCCGCGGGGGTCGGGTATAAGTCGGCCCGCGAGCTCGTCGGCACGAGCTTCTCATGTCGAGTCCGCCCTCCGAATCTCTCCCGCGGCGGCGGGACCCCCGCTGGCCAACGGCGCTCACCATCGCGCTCGGCGTTGCGATCGGGCTCGCGATGCTCCCCGCTCTCTCCCTGCCCGGTCCTGCCGCGCATCCCTCCGCGGACGGGGGCCCGGTCGGGGCCGGTGGCCGTTCCGCCGCCCTGGCACCCCCCCTGGGTGCGCTCGGCAGCCTTCAAGTGGCTATCTACAACCCCGGAGCGAATGCGACCGGGATCTATGACCAGCCCGTGGGGATCAACAGCTCTCGCTTCGCGAGCCTCATCAACGCGAACTGGACCAACGGTCTCGCGGACTACTCCGGGAACAACACCCCCGTCTACGGTTGGATCGAGTCCGGTGCATCGAACCGTTCCGTCGACACGCTCATGTGGCTGCGACTTCAATCGATCCCCGGCCACTCCTGGGAGAACGTCTCGATCTGGTTCTGGCCCCAGAGCTCCTTCAACCTCTCCGAGAACGGGTACCTGGGCGAGGCCCCGGACTTGAGCGCCCGGTACGCCGAGTTCGACAACGGGTGGAGGGTCTTCGACGGGTACTGGAACTTCTCAGGGAGCACGTTGCCCGCCGGCTGGACCCCGCTCGGGAGCTGGGCCGGCACGGTCCACGACGGGCTCACCGTGGCGACCTCGTACCGCATGGGAGCGGTCGAGTTTCCGCTCGCCCGCCCCTACGCGTCGAACCTGACGGTCGAAACCGACGCCCGGTTGAACTCAAGCGGTGATCCGGTCTGCCTGTTCCTCGCCGAGACGCCGGGGTTCAGCGGAACGAACCAGTTCTTCCCGAGCGCCTACGCGCTCGAGCCGGGGCTCGCGGGTACCGCGCACGCGGGCCTTCTTTCGAGCGATGTGAACGGCGCGGGCGTCCTCACCGCGCCCCTCGCCCGGGCCCCCGTCGATTTCCGCCAGGCTCCCATCGTCGTCGGGCTCTCCTGGAGTCATGCGAATGCCTCCGAGACCGGGAGCGCGAACTATCTGCCGTTCGTCTCGCAGGTGAACGCTACGAATGGGCCCATGGGGGCGATCGGCCTCGGTTCAAGCTGCAATCTCAACTGCTCCACCTGGAACGTGACCTGGACGCGAGCGCGCAGTGTTCCGGACCCGATGCCGATCGTGTCGGGCCAAGCATTCGCTCCGATCGGGGTCGCGGTGACCGTGGCAGCGCTGGCGACGGACGCGAATCATCCGGTCCTCCTCTCTTGTAATGCCTCGACGGCGCTGTCGCCCATCGCGTCGTACACGTGGACCTTCGGGGACGGACAGACCGGCGTCGGCCCGATCGTGACCCATGCCTTCGGGCGCCCGGGAACGTACTTTCCCGAGTGTACGGCCTCGAGCTCGTCGGGGGCGGCCGGGAGCTCCTCCCTCGAGCTCATCGTGAACCCGAATCTCGCGATCCTGCTGTTCCAGGCGGTCCCTTCCACTTTTCCCTTAGGGTCGAGTCTCACCCTCCTCGTCAATGTCTCGGGCGGAACGCCGCCGTTCACGTTCACCTACTCGGGCCTGCCTCCCGGTTGCCCCCCTCCCCGCTCCGCCACGGTGAGCTGCCTACCGGGGGAGACCGGCACGTTCGGCATCGAAGTGTCGGTATCGGACTCGACGGGGGAGCAGGCGTCGAACTCGATCACGATCACGGTGACCCTTCCGAGCTCGCCGGGCTCCTCCCCGTCGCTCTCGCCGGTCGAAGGCTACGCGCTCGCCGGAGGGGTCGCAGGCGTGGTCGTGTTGGCGGGAGTCCTCCCGGTCCTCCTATGGAGCCGACGGAGCGACCGCGGCACCCGCCGCGGTCCGCGCCGCCCCCTCGCATCCGAAGGAGAGCTCGACACCGATGAGACCACCGAGCGCTCCGAACGTGGCGCCCCCCCTGTCTGAGGGCCCCCTGGGGGTCTCCCGCCGGGGTCAGTCGGCGGACGACGTTTCGGAAGCGGATTCGGAGCGGGAACGCAGCGCCCGCAGCCCGCGGTAGATGAGAACTCCGCCGGCGGCCACGAGCGCCACGACCACCGCGAAGGAGACGAGGGCAAGAGTCGACAAAACGGCGGGCACCGCGCCGCGCGTGCTCAGGAAGTACGCGATGCCGAGCTCGACGGCACCGGTGATGAGGACGAGGCCCGTGACGTAGAGCAGCATTCCGCTCCGCACGGCATCGATGAGGGCGGACCACCTAGATAGACGATACGCTCTGTGCTAGGGCCCGAGGGCGGTCCGTCCCGCGGCCCCCGGGGCCGGCGCGTCCCGAGAGCGGCCGGCCGAGGTCGTCCGCTCCCCTCGGGGGGCCGCGTCCGGGTGGCCGCGAACGACGAGGACTGGACAGGGGGCGCGGTTGACGAGGCCGGAGGAGATGCTACCGAGGAGGAGGCGCTGCCCGCGGGAGAGGCCGCGGGAACCGACCACCACGAGGTCCTGAGGATGATGGTGCAGCCAGTCCAGCAGCGATTCGAGCGGGTCGCCCACGAGGTAGACCGTATCGCACCGCGAGGCGCCCGCCGCGATCGCCTTCTCGCGGATCTCCTCAAGGACGCCCACGAATGCCTTTCCCTCCCGGGTCACGGGCACGAGGTCCTCGAGCGCCGGGTCGAGTCCGGGCACCTTCGGGGTCCGAACGATCACGAGCGTCAAGGCCGATCCGAAGCGGCCGGCGACTTCGGTCGCCAACGCGCAGGCCCTGCGGGCGTGATGGGAGCCGTCGAAGCCCACGAGCACTTTCTCGAGCAGGACCACGGCTACCCGGTGGCCGCAGAAGCTCTTGAGCCATGCGTCGCGCCCGGCGGACCGATCGACTCGGAAGAGCGGCCGTGGACCGACGGAAAGGAGGAGTGGAGCGGACCGGCGTCGGACGCCGGGCGCGCGAACTCCCGAGCGGCCGTACGGATCCAATTACGGCAGCGCGACGCTGACCGTGCCAGAGTACGCCCCAGTTCCGGTCGCCTCCAGAACGTAGCCAGCGCCCGCAGGATTCGAGGCGCCGAAGTCGATCACCACGGTCATCGTTGAACGGATCGGCGTGGATGGAGTACCGGTCCCCGGGATCCAAGGCCCCGAAGGATTCGCGGAAGCGGAAACGACGACCTGACCGGAGAGGCTCACGATGGCGAACCCCGTGACCGTGGGGGCGATCGCCCCCGTGGCCGTCACGACGGAGAGAGAGAAGTCCGACGGCGAGATGTTCCCCGAACTCGCGGCGATCCCCACCGAGTCGCAATAGTCACCGACGCCGCAGCCGCCCGTGGAGGCAGTCCCCACAAACTGGTTCGTGGCCCCGAAGGCGAGCGCGGTCCCGAGCGGAGTGCTCGTCGTCGAGCAGCTCGCGGAGCGACTCAAGCTGAACATCAACGTCCCGGAGGAAGCGTTTACGAACACTCCGTATTCCGGCTGGGGACCCGCGGGGTTCTGGGAGCTCAACGGGTTGCAGGGGGTGTATTGTACCAGCCAGCAGGTGCTCGAGGTGAACACGCAGTTGGCTCCCCCACCGACCAGCGCCATGACCATGTTGAGCGAGGCGTTCGGGTGGAGAGAGACGAACGCCGACCCGCCGCTGTTCCAGGCGGCCATCGCAGCGACCCCACTGTCGACCACCCGGGAAGAGAGAATCGGGAGGGCTTGGAAGGAGGCCGTGCACGAGCCCTGCGCGACAAGGAGGGCGTGAGCAGTTCCGTTGATGACGTCGACGACCAGCATCGACTGGGTCGAAGCCTGCGTGTAGATGAACCCCCACCAAGGAGCGTGGCCAGAGGAGAAGCTTCCCGTGAACGCTGGAACGTAAAGGTGGGTCGGGACCGCCCCGCCCCCGGGAGCGGTATACGTGCAACCGGTTCCGAACGAGCCATTGCCGGCGGTGTAGGTGGAGGAACTGAGGTCGACCCCTGTCGCGAGGACCAAGTTCCAGGGGCCCCCCGCGGTGCGGTTCGCCGTCGAGCTCGCATTCGCGGACGCCTGCGCGTACGCAACGCCCGAGCCTCCCGAGCCGCCGCTTCCGACCAGCGCGACCGCGACGACCGCGAGCACGACAATGAGCGCTACGACCCCGGCGATCACCGGCCAGAGCCGGCGCGCGAGCGGTGCCCGCGGTGCGGACGGGGTCGAGGTCGACGGCCCCGTCGGCGGAGCGACGGTCGCCGAGGAGCCCGACGAGGATGCGGACGCGTCAGTGGAGAGGTCAGTCGAGGTCATCATCCATAAGAAGGCAGAACACGAGGTTTCAACCTTTCGCCTCGGGCGGGGAAGAAAGCGTACCGTTAGACCGGAGATCCCCCCGTGGGAGTCCGTGGGTCCCGGTCCACCTCGACGTTGGGCCCTCCCGTGACGGGACCAACTCCTTAAGCCGTCGACCCCCCTCGGGAGCTCGTGGGCCTGCTCGAGCTGTTTGCCGCGGTCCTCATTGGCGGGCTGTCCGCAGTGAACGTGGCCCTGCCGGTCGCCGCGTGGGGAAGGGCGCGGGACGGGCGGTTCTTGCTGGTCGCAGGGGCGAACGGCTTCCTCGCATTGCTGGGTGCGCTCTGGGTCTGGGGCCAGTTGCCCGTGAACCCCCCCGCCTATACTCATTCGGGGGTACCGAGTCTGGCCGTCGTACTCGTTGCGGTGCTCCTCCTTTTTGCCGCGACGCTTTGGCCACGAGCGGCGTGAGCGATGGCGGAGGACCCGCTCACGCTCGAGACTCGTCGCAGACTCTACCGTGCGGTCTGCGCGGCTCCCGGCCTCGGAGCCCGCGAAGTCCAACGCGCCGCCGGCACGGGCTGGGGCGAGACTGTCTACCACCTCGAGCGGCTCGTGGCCACGGGGCTGGTCCACCGCGAGCGGAGCGTCCACCAGGATCACTACTTCGCTGCCGACGTCCCTCTCGCGGACCGAGGGGTACTTCAGCTCCTCCGCTCGCGCTCCGCCCGTCGGCTTCTTGCCACGCTGCTCGAGGCCCCGGCTTCCACCGTACCCGACCTCGAAACCCGGACGGGATTGAGCACCGGACGCCTCTCCGTCCACCTCCATCGGTTGGTCGAGACCGGCCTTGTCCGAACCGGCCGGTCGGGTCGCTTCCGAACGTTCGAGCTCCGTGATCGGGAGCGGGTCCTCCGGCTGCTGGTGTTATACCGGAAGGGATTCGCCGACGAGTGGCTGGAAGGGGTCGTCGCCACCTGGTCGGAGCTCTTTCGGACGTAGGTCCGGCCTCGGGGGTCCGTCCCTTCCGCGTTTGGACCAAAAATGGGGACGCCGTGGGCACCTTCCCGTCCTCATGGTGGGAGGTCGTCACCGCGAGCCCCGTTCGCGGCGGTGCGCGGCCCCCGTCATGGCGTCGCTCCTGGGAATCGTCCTCGGTGCGGGGCTGGTCGGGGTTATCCTCGAGCCCGTCACCGCCGCCTCCGTGCCGGCGGGTTGGCCGACGCCCGGGGCCTCCTGGACGAACGGGGTCGTACTCTGCCGATTCGACTCCGGGACGCCCTCGGTATCGGTCTCCGCGCTCGGGCTCGCCGACTCCGGCCTTTCGACGGCACCCGGTTCGATCGAGGAGGTCTCGCCCGCGGGCTCGTTGGTGGCCACCGCCTCCCTTTCGGGAGCGAACTGGACCGCTACGAACGACAGCACTTCCGATGCGTTCGACCAGAGTTACTCCGCCCACGTGGCGATCGCGTCGTCCCCGGGACCGGCCCCGACCGTAGGGTCGGTCGACGTGCGCGTCGACTACGATCTCGCAGCGTACGCGGAGAACTCGCGATCGAACCTCAGCTCGGTCAGCATGCGCTGGGACATCTCGAACTGGACGTGGCAGGAGAGCGGAGACCGACTGGTGCTCACACTGACGGCCTGGCCCTCGGTCCTATCGGCCGAGCGGCTCGTGGCGTCCTCTCCATCGGGCCTCACCAGCCTCGCCGTCGGCTCGGGCGAGCTGCGGGAATATCTGGAGCTTCCCGAGGTCGCGGCGAGCAGCGTCGCCGGGTCATCCCCGACGTCGGTCGTGGTCTCCCCGCAGTTGCAGGTGGGCCCGACGAACGCGTCCATTCGACTCTCGGTGGCGGCTAGCGCCGGGGCGTTCACCTCCCTCACGTACTCGCTCACTCTCGGAGTCCCGGTCTCCGAAACTTTCGTCGGCCTCCCGCTTTCCGAGTACCTGCTCGTGCTCGGCGCGGGGAGCACTGTTGTGGTCGCGGCCGCGGTGGCCGCCCGCAGGATCCGACAGCGACCGTCCGGGTTCGTCCTCGTAGCGGAGGACCCGTGAGCGGGGGATCGTGGGGGGATTTGCCGTTCCCCCCGGCGATTCCCGGAGCATGGATCGGCGACCGACTGTCGCGAGGAATAGAAGGGAGAAGTCGATGACGACGAGCGGAAGAGAGGGACACATCCGAACGACGCAGTATCGCCGGGACGTGGCCGTGGGGGCCCTCGCCCTCGCGATCGTCCTCCTCGGGTTGGGGGGGGCCGCCGCACACAACGCCGCCGGTCCAGCGACCGGACCAGTGACCCCGCCCCCGGCCGAGAACGTCACGGTGCAAGCGACCTCGGGCCTCGCCTTCGTGCCGAACCAACTGACCGTAGCTCCGGGCGCGCTCGTCCACCTCGTGGTCGTGCAGGCGGCGAGCTTCCCCCACACGTTCGTCCTCTCTCCGGTCGCGAACGCGACCATTCCGACCTCCGACACGCCCACGCAACTCTACGAGTACTTCAACGCGCATCCGCCGCTCGTCAACTTGAGCCTCCCGGGAACCCCGGGGGCGCGGGCGTACGCGAACTTCACCGCGCCCCCGCTCGGCTCCTACGAGTTCGTTTGCGAGATCCCGAGCCACTTCCAAGCCGGGATGTACGGAGAGCTCGTCTCCACGACGCAGGGCCCTTCGGGCTCGCCCGGTTTTCCCCTCACCCTCGCGATCGGGGCGGGCGTCGGCGTCGTGATCGTGGTCGCGGTCGTTCTCGCGGTGACGATGGTTCGCCGGCGACGGACGGGGCCGCCGCCCAACTCCTCCTGAGCACGACCGCGATGGCTTTCCCCTTCCCACTCTTCCCGCCGGCCGGAGCTCGCGCGTGAGCGCCGAAGCACGGCTCGGCGCCTCCGAGCACCTCACGTTCGCACCGTCGCTGCCGGAAAGGGGAGAGCGCCCTTCCCGGCGACTCCTCGCGGGCGGGGTCGTCGCCCACAACGAGGAGGGGAACATCGAACGCGCCCTCGGTTCTCTTCTCGAGCAGGCGCTCCCGGGAGGCGTGGAGTGGAGCCGCGTATGGGTCGTCGCGAGCGGTTGCACGGACCGGACCGTCGAGGTCGCCCAGAAGGTCGCGCGGAGCGACGATAGGGTTCGCGTGCTGGTCGAGCCGGAGCGAACGGGCAAGGCGCACGCGCTTGGGGAGATTTTTCGTCACGCGTCGGGCGATTCGGTCGTCCTCCTGAACGGCGACGCCCGGGCACAACCGGGCGCGGTTGCCGAGCTCCTCCGGGTCGGTCGGGGCGCGATGCCACCGTATGCCGTGATGGGGCGACCGGTGGTGCCACCCCTCGACCCGGGACGCTGGACCCCCACCCTCGAGCTGATGTGGGAGCTCCACCACCGCTTCCACCGTCAGCTCCAGCAGGAGGGGGGAGGGGCGCACCTCTCCGACGAGCTCTTGCTCGTCAGCCTCGCGCCACCCCCGCCCCTTCCCGAAGGTACGATCAATGACGGCTCTTACTTCGGAGTGTGGCTAGCCGAGCATGGGGGTTCCCGAAGCTATGCCGAGGAGGCCCGCGTCACGATCGCGGTCCCTCACCGGTGGCGCGACCATCTCCACCAGCGCCGACGCATTCTGTTCGGAAACGCGAAGGTCACGGCGGACCTCGGTCGGCCCCCCAGCACGTTGGTCGGCTACGCGCTTCGGCATCCCGCGACGGCCCTTCGATTGATGTTCGGGTCGGCGGGTTCGTTTCCCCGGGGTGGGCGGGCGCTCGCCGCTCTTGTCATCGCCGAGCTCTCCGCGCATCTCCTCGCGCTGTGGGACCGACTTCCCCCGCGGCGGGACCACGTGCGCTGGCGGCGCATGCAAGTAGCCTCCCGTGCGACGCGTCACTCGCCCGCACCGCTCGAGAAGCGACAAGCCGAGGCACCGATCCTCGCGGGGCCGTCGTCTTCCCGCTACGACCGGCGAGTATCCACCCTGGTGGAAGTGGCGGCCGAGTTCGGCACCGGGGTGCCGCTCGCGGATATGCTCACTCTCTTGCCCACGGGAGGACCCGGCACGACCGCCGAGCTTCGGGCGTGGATCGGAGACCGTCCCGACATCGCGAGGGTCGAGGGAGATCGTGCGTTCGTTCCGCGTGCGGTACCGGGCCCGTCCGCGGAGCGGAAGGCCCGTGCGGCGGCCTATCGTGGCTCGGCCGCGCGGCTCTTCTCCGGCCCGCTGCGCCCCGTGCTCCCATGGGTTCGCTGTGTGGCCGTCACCGGCTCCGTGGCCTACGGCGAGCCCTCGCCTGGGGATGACCTCGACCTCTTCGTCGCCTGCCGGAGCGGGTCGCTCTACGCGTTCCTCGCCTTCGCCTATCTCGCCGTACGGCTCGAAAGGCTCCGGCACCGGGAGGGCGACGAACCCACGCCGTGCTTCAACTACGTCGTGGATGAACGTCGTGCCGCCCGAGACTACGGCCGGGACCGGGGACTCCTCTTCGCGCGCGAGGCCCTTTCGGCCGCACCGCTCGTGGGAGAAGAGTACTACCGAAGTCTACTCGGGGGGGCCGGTTGGATGCGCTCGAGGCTCCCGGGCCTCTACGACCTTCGTGGGCCGCTTCCCCGGGGGCCCCCCCGTGCCGCGCCCGTCGCGACGCCGGTGCGCGTCGCGAACGCGCTCCTGTTCCCCGTGCTCGCGACGTACCTCCAGCTCGTCGGGCTCTATCGGAACGAGCGAATGCACCGCGGAGGCGAGGACGCGAAGCGCTTCCGCACGGTCACCCGTCCCGACGGACTTGCGTTCGTGTCGCACCGATTCGAGGCGCTCCGGCGGCGCTACGACGAGGACGGCGCCCCCGCAGCGACCGGAGGGGACCCGATCCCTTCCCCCTCCCACCGGCCGCTGCCCCGGTGAGCCGCCGGCCCATGAACGAGAGCGTTACCGACTATAGTGGGTTCGACTTTCGTGCGCTCTGGCGAGGACGCGACCGCGTCACTGCGGTGGAACGGGAGATCGTCCGGCGCGCGTTCGGGTCGGCCGACCGCCGGCGGATCCTCGAGGTCGGCTCCGGGTTCGGCCGCCTCTCCGCGACGCTCTTCGAGCTCGCCGAGGAAGCGGTGGCATCGGACTTCGACCTCGAGAACCTCGCTCGCCTGGCCGCGACCCCGGGGGACGGCGCGCCGCTCCGGGTCGCGGCAAACCTCTATCACCTTCCGTTCGTGGACGGGGCATTCACGAGCGCCGGCATGGTCCGGGTCTATCACCACCTCTCCGACCCCGCGGCCGCGCTCGCCGAGCTGGCCCGCGTGCTGCGCAGCGGGGCGCGGCTTCTCCTCTCCTACAACCCGAAACCATCGGTCGGCACCCTGGTCCTCGACGTCCGCCGGGCCCTGCGCCCCCTTGCGTCGGTACCCTTCCGTACGACCACCTTCTCGACGGGAACGGTGGCCCTCGACCCGGACCCCTTCCCGATCTACGTGGCGAGCCGCCGGGAGTTCGGCCGCACGTCGCGCGCGGCGGGATTCCGGATCCGGGGCGAGGTCGTCTCGGGGCTCGAGGAGTTCCGCGTCGTGTGCCGGGCCCCCACCGAGCTGTTCGTCCGGCTCGGCTCGGCCTTCGGCCCGGCTCCCGGGTTTCCCGTCCGGTTCGTGATGCTCGAGAAGGAAGGAGCGGCCGGCGTCCCTCTTCCGGCGGCGGAGGATATCCTCGCCTGCCCGCGATGCCGCCAGCCGCTCCGATTCCCCGTTGCCGAGGGACCGATCCCCTGCGGGAGCTGTGACTACACGGGAACCCGGACTCCCGGAGCGATCGACCTACGCTATGTGCCGCCGGGAGTCCAGCGATGGGGGCCGGAATCGGGATGAAGCCCATGGCCGCCTCTCGTCGGTAGGGGGGTGGCCGGGAGGCATGGCGATGCGGTGGGTTGCGGAGCCGGCGCTGCCCGACCACCTCGAACTGGAGCTCTCGGACCGGCGAGTGCCGCTCGGTTTCGTCCTGGAGGCGGGCCGGCTCTACCTCGTGGCGGGGAGCGAGAGCTCCCGGTGGCCGGCCGAGGCACTGAAGTCGCGCACCGTGACGGCGTGGATCGCGGGTCAAGCGGTTCGAGGGCGCGTCAGCGCCGTCGCGGACGCCCGGGGGAAGCGTCGGGTGCTCGACCGATTCCGCCGGCGGTACGGGGACGGGACGGTCGACCGTTGGTACTCGACCCCCGCGTGGGTCCTGGTCATCGAGGTCGACCCTGCGCGTCTCGAGGGACCGCGGTCGGGTACGGGCTCCGGGACGCGGAGCGGGACGAAGATGCACGGCATCGCCAGTCCCCCGACGGCGAAAGCCGAGGGTCTCACGCCTAAGAGCCGGCCGAATCGGAAGGGGGCGCCTCCCCCCGGGCACCTGTCGCACCGGGCCAAAGATACCGCGGCCAAGGTTGCGGTGCCGGTTCGTTCCGCCACAGCGCCCGCACCCATTGTACGAGGGTCACCGTCACCACGACCGACAGCGCGAGAAGGAGGGAGCTCCGGACCACCCCGAATCCGTCGTTCGCGTCGAGCGCGATCGTGTAGGGAAAGATCCCCGGATCCACCGGACTGAGGAACCACAGGCCGAAGTTGTTGTTGACCAGCAGGTAGACGGTTGTGATGCCGTACGTGAAGAAGAAGAGACGGCGCCATCCGGGTCGGAAGACCGCCACCTCGAGCGCGAGCAGCGCGAAGGGATAGAGCCAGTACTGCTCGTAGAGCCCCCAGCGCAGGAGGAGGAAGACCGTCACGACGAGCAAGAGGGCCCGGAGCTCGCTCTCGGGCCCGGAACGACCGACCCACCGAGCCGCTCCGAAACCCGCGAGAACGACCCCGGGCACCCACGCATAGGTGAGGAGCGAGTACAGGAGCGGAACGCCGCCCAGTACGGCGATGACCGACGGGAGCGCGAGGATCGATGCGTAGGTCATGCCGGCCCCCCTTCCGCCGGCCTGGGAGAGCGTGACCGAGCCGATCCCCTGGGCGGCGAAGCTACCGAGGGACCAGCCTTCCGCCGCGAAGAGGAGGAGCGTCAGCGTGGCGGGGACCGCCAGCATGACGAGGAAAGAGAGCCGACGCCACCCCCGATCACGGAAGAGCTCGAGCGGTAGGAAGATGACGGCGAGCCACTTTACGAAGATCCCGAGCCCGTTCGCGAGATTGCGTTCGAGCGGGGTGCGGACAAACAGGAGCGCGAGCAGGAGCGCCACCACGATCGAGTCGAATTGGCCCCAGATCGCGGTGATGACGATCCCGTACGGAAACACCGCCCAGAATCGGGCCACGCCGAGTCCCCGACGCGGATCCCCGGTCCATCGCACCGTGAGGCGATAGAGAAGGTACGTGGAGAGGACGTCCGCGAGAATCCCCGGCTGCTTTAGGAGGAAGTATAGGACGAACCGGTCTCCGCCGCCGACGAGCGTCCAGAACGCGTAGAGCCCCCCCAGGAGTTCCGGCCAGAACGGCAGGTAGCCCGCCGCGGCAAGCGTGCTCGAGAGATACGAGAAGCTCGTCCCCGGCACGGAGGGCCAGTACGCGCTGTACGGGTTCTCGCCGTGCGCGACGACATACCCCGTGCGGATCCACGCCTCGAAGTCGAACGGGTGGCCCGTCCAGAAGGAGAACGCCTCCCGAACGAGGAGGGCGAGAAGGAGCACGCGGGACAGGGGAGATCGAAGCGCCCGAAGGACGACACCACGATTCCCTTCCGCCGTGGTTCGCGGTCCTTCTCCGCGGCTCGGCGGTGGCGAATCGCGGAGGCCCAGCCACTCCGCGAGGGTTCGCTCCACGGTCATGCGGTCGACCTCGCGGCGGGCCCCGCGACGGGGCTGGCCGAACGGGCAGCCACCGGCCCCGGAGCGGTGCGGGCATAGACCAGCAGGACCCACTCCGCGGCGACCCAGAGCCGGGGGTGCGAGGAGAGGCGTTCATCGAGCCGTCGGGCGCGCTCGGCCCCGGCCGGACCGAGGAACCGGAGGAGAGGGTCGGAGTGGAACGGGGGAGCGACCACGGAGACGGGCTCGAGCCCGGTCCGACGGAAGGCGGGAGCGAAGAGAGCGTCCCACGCGGCCGGGGTCCGCAGGTACAGTTCGAGCGGGTATCGGGTCCCTCCCGGAGGTACGACCTCCGCCGTGCGCCGGAACGCCGGTCCGATGCGTCCGAGAGCGAGTTCCCAGACCATCGGGACGATCCCCGGGCGGTTGAGAGCGGTGAACACGAGGGGGGCGTTGGGCGCCGCGAGCCGCGCGAGCGTCGGGACCGCCCGGCGGATCTCGCGCTCGAGGTCGAATGCCCCGAACGCAGAACAGATGCCACCGAACTGGCCGTCGGGCAGGTCCGCGAGGCCAGTGCCCGACTCTCCCAGCCGGAGGCGGCGCGTCTCGAGCCGGTCCTCCCGGCCGAGGGCGCGGGCTCCCTCTTCGAGGCGGCCGAGCATCTCCTCCGAGATGTCCACGGCCAGGACCCGGTGACCGGCGCCGAGCAGCCGGAGCGTGTGGAAACCGGTGCCCGGACCGATCTCGAGCACTCGGTCCGCCCCCGAGAGCGTTTCTTCGATGCGCCGGGCCACCCGGTCCTTGAGATACCGCTCGATCGGATGGCGAAGAACCGCGGCATCATACCCGGCGGCGGCCGTGTTGAACTCACGGCGAAGGCGCTCCGCACCGTTCGCCCGGGGCGGCAGGGCGCCCGGCGCGAGAGCGAGGACCCGGCGGACCCCCGCGAAGTAGGATTCCCAGACCGCGGGACCGTAGCGCGCCCTACCGAGCGCATGCACCTTCGCCACGATCGCAGGAGCGGAGAGCACCTCGGCGGCAGCGGTCGTTTCCTGGCCGTCCTCCCAGCGGAGGTGGGCCCGCCCTTCCCGCGCGACGCGGGAGAACCACGCGGTCTCGGTCGAGCTGGACAGAACGTAGATCCGACCCTCGTCCTCGACAAAGAGCAGTCGCACCGCCGGTTCGGTTCCCGTCGACAGCTCGACCGATCGGCCGAACTTTCCGACTGGCGCCGTATTACCCCCGGCGGGCGCTCTCCCGCACGGGTCGGTCCGCGACCGGGCCGCTCCCTCCCCTCACGACAGTCACAGCCCGTTCGGATAGACTTCCGCGATCAGGGAGACGACCCGGGACGTCGAGTAGCCGGCGCGGGCGACGATCCGGTCCTTGGTCAGGATCTTCTTCAGTCCGACGAACCCGCGGGAGACGATGAACAGATAGGAATAGGTCTTCATCGTCACCGCGAGGACGGCCCCCCCGGGCTCGACCAGGACCTTGATCGTCCGCCGCTCGGAGACCCACCGCGGTGCCATCGAGGACGGCAGTCCTCCGCGGGCCATATAGTTGCAGGACCCACGTTCGATCGAGCGGGGCACCATTCGCCGCCGTCGCCGTCGCGATCATCAGGGTTTCATCGGTCGTTCTGCGGCGGGCGCGCGGCCCTCCGGGGCCCCCTCGGAATTAATATCCCGGAGGGGCCGTGTTCCGACGCGGGGTGCTCATGTCGCGACCGGTGGCCGCAGCCGCGCTGACGATCCTCGGAGGACTCTTCGTGATGGTCGGCGGCGCGGCGATCGCGCTGGTCGGAGGGATACTGGCAGCCTTCCTGGGTTCGTTCAGCGGGCTCTTCCTTATCGGGCTCCTGGTCGGACTGCTGACCGTGACTGTGGGCCTCCTGATGCTCGTGGTTCCGTCCGGTCACTCAGTGTGGGGGATCCTCGCCATCCTCTTCGCGCTCGTGAGCGTTCCATTTGCCCTCGCGGGGCTCATCGTCGGGTTCGTACTCGCGCTCATTGGGGGGATTCTCGCGATCCTTTGGCGTCCGGGGCCCGTCGCCCCCTTCATCACTGTGGATGCGCGAGTCGTCCCGCCTCCCTCGGGCTGAGGGCGGTGGGTCCGCGCCCTCGGAGCTCCCCGCCGCTCCAGGGTCCCCCGCCGCCCCACAAGCTAACGTTTCTCCGGGGGTCCCACCTCCCGGCGCTACCCGCCGGCCGGAGAGCCGATGGTGAACTTCGGATACGAGTTCCTCTTCGGAGCCGCGTTGGGATTCACGCTCACGATCCCGCCGGGGCCGATGAACGCCTTCATTGTCGCCCAGTCGGTGCTATCGCACCGACGGGGGATCGTGTCGGGGCTCGGCGCGATAAGTGCGGACGCCCTCCTCGGGACGGCGGTCTTCCTCCTCTCCTCCTCCGTCGACCTCCGCATCGTGGAGACCGAGGTCTACATCATTGGGAGCGTCGTGATGGCCTATTTCGGGCTCCGTCTGCTCCGGCCTCGCTCGGCCGGCGCCTCGCCCCCGCTCGGGAATGCCCGCACCTACCTCACGGCACTGGTGCTCGGGGTCGCGAACCCGTTCCAGATCCTCTGGTGGCTTACGGCCGGTCTCGCGTTCGCCTATCTGGGCGGGCTGCCGTTGTTCGTCGGGCTCTTCGGTGCCATCGCGGTCTGGATCATCGCCCTGCCGTTCGCCGTTCACGCCGGAGCCCGGGGCTCTCCACGCGTGGGTGCTGCGATCCCCTACGCCTCGGGCGCGGTGATGCTGGCCTTCGCCGCCTACTTCGCGTTGCTCGCCCTCAGCTGAGGCTGTCGGTCGAGGCCGCCTCAGGTCGACCGCAGGCGCTCGGCGTACTGGTGGCGAAGTTTCGCTACCTTCGGGGCGATGACGAGCTGGCAGTACGCTTTTTCGGGATTGCGGCGGAAGTAGTCGCGGTGGTACTCCTCGGCAGGGTAGAACGTGGTGAACGGGACCAGCTCGGTGACGAGCTTCCGCGGCCAGACCCCCGCCGCCTCGATCTCTCGCATCACCGACTCCGCGACCGCTTTCTGCTCGGGGGTCCGGTAGAAGATCGCCGAACGGTACTGGGTACCGACGTCATTGCCCTGGCGGTCCCGGGTCGTCGGGTCGTGAGCGGTGAAGTAGATCCGTAACAGGTCGGCGAGGGAGACTGCGCCGGGGTCGAAGACGATGTCGACCGCCTCGGCGTGTCCCGTGCGGCCGGTGCACACCTGCTCGTACGTCGGGCGAGGGACCCGACCGCCGGAGTATCCGGGGAGCACTGAACGAACGCCCCGCAGCTCGGAGAAAACGGCCTCGGTACACCAGAAACACCCACCGGCGAGCGCGATGCTCTCCTCGTTCACGGTCATCCGGGTCCCCCTCCGGGGCCGCCGGAACCGGGACCCTCTCCGGACGACCCGATCCGCGACGGGAAGATCGTACACTTCGCCGGCGTCAACGGGCCGCACTCTCCCCACGAATATTTGACCTCGCCCCGGGCCCACGAGCCGGGTTCGCGGGGATCCTTCGACCTGGACTTACTGGTCCGCGGAGTCCCCGCCCCGGGCGATCCCAGGAGTTCACGGCCCCGGTCCAGGAGCTCGCGGCCCTCCGACGCCCGGTCGCGATGGCGACGTTCGTTCGCACGGGAGGGCTCCACGCTCGCGAAGCGCGGGTTCAAGATCCTCTTTCCCACGACGGCCGGGTGAGCGAAAGCAGCTTTGGAGGGGGCTGTCCCGAGGGACCGATCGTCGCCGTTGCCCAAGAAGCAATGCGGGACGGCGACGGCCGTCTCGTTCGGGCACACCTCGGGGACGCCGCAGCCCTACTCGCGGGCGTGGGGAGGAATCCCGGGCCGGAGGAGATCCTGGTCGAGACCGACTGCGACGGAGGTCCCGAGGTCCACGTCGAGCTCATCCTGCCGTCGGAACAGCTCGTGGCGATCGGTCAGGGCGGCCGTGACGGCGTCGAGGATTCCCTGGTGCGGTTGGGCCGGGGACCCGATTTCGAGGTGGTCGTCGTCGACCCGATACCGCAGCTGACCGCGGCCGCTGACCGGATGCTCCCCCTGTCCCCGCCCGACCGCGCCGACTTCTCTATCGGCGACCCGGACTCAGTGGTGGCTCTGACGAATGGGGGACGCGACGTCCCGATCCTCGCCGACCTCGCCCGGACTCCGGCACGGGACGTCAGCCTTCTCGAGAGCCGACGCCGGCCCGACAAGGACGCGGCGAAGCTCCGGGCCATGGGAGTTGCCGAGGAGTTAGTTCCTCGCCCGGCTCCACGCCTCGATCGGTCTCGACCTCGGTGCGAAGACTCCGAACGAGATCGCCCTCGAGATCCGCGCCGAGATCCTAGGGACGAAGTACGGACGGACTTTCCCGCGCGAGCCCCTGACGCGCGGCCCGGCCCCGGTGCGGGATGAACGCGGCGCCACCACGGCCGGTGGTCGCTAGCCCTTCGGGCGGCCGCGGCGCACGACGAACTGCACGTCGGTCCTCGCGAGCGCGCGCGGATCCTTCCACGGGTCCCCGGGGTAGATCTCCCGGTATCCGCCCACCGACCGAATCGTTCTGTCGCGTCGGCGCCACCGTAGCCAGTCGGCGAGGGCGTGATAGACGAGCGGCGCGGAGACGACCTTGGGGTCGTAAACCACTCGCGCCACCGTCGCCGCGGGGTAGGTCTTCACTCGTACTGGCCGTTCGGACCGGGCTGCCCCGCGAATCTCGACCGCGACCTCCCAGGTGCGCGCTGCGGGCTCGCGGAAGATCCACACTCCCGTCCGAAGGCCGCGGATCCGGGCCCACGCCATGATCCGGCCGAACTCGCGGTGGATCCGTGCGTCGCTCCAGGGGCCGGTCCACCTGAGTGCGGCGACCCGGAACGCGCGTACCGTCTTGATCTCGAAATCCACGACCATGATGGGGTCTCCGCTGCGGTAGCCGCAGGGGAGCTATAGCTGCCTCCCCCACCGCTCGGGCCCCGTCACTCGCCGCCCTCGATCCGCTCTCGGGCCCGCTCGAACAGCGCTCGGGTCTTCTGCTCAACGGTGCCGCGGATCACGCGCTCACCCACGACCGCGACCGGGCCCGTGAACGTCAGGTCGGCGTTCCATCGCACGGTAGTGAGGCCCGCGTCCTCGGTAACCTCCGTCATGATGTACGCGTCGATTCCGCTCCCGAGCCCCCGACCGTGGAGGCGTACGGTGGCTCGGGCCGGCGGCGCGCGCTCGGTGAACTCCCCGGTGATCTGGAACGTGCCGCGAACGAACGCGACGCCGGTCGTCACATGCCCCCGGAAGTGCGTCGCGTCGGTCACCTCGACGCCGTGGGGGTCGTCGAGGCAGTCGAGGAGGCGCCGGGGGTCCGTGAAGAAATCGAAGACCCGGTCCCGGTCGCACCGCAATGCAAAGTTCCCCTCCACGTGCATCGGATTCGCGGGGTTCGGGGCGGGCGCCGCGGGCCCCGAGCCCCAGGCCTCCGGGAGCCCTGAGACCTTAAGGAGTCCCCCGCACCGACGGGGCCGACCGGCCCGCCGAGCTGTCGGGACTCATCGCGAGCTCGAACACGCCCTCGGCGATCGACCGTGCGGGGGGGACGCCGGGGACGTAGGCGCCGTAGTACGGGATCCGATTGGCGACGACGCGGCGGAACGCCTCCCGCAGTGCGACATCGTCCAAGCCGCGGGTCGGGAGAAGGTCGTCGTTACGATTGAGGCACCCCTTGAGCTCCCCTTTGTGCGTGACACGGATCCGATGGCAATGGGCGCAGAACTCCGGATTGTACACCGGGTCCACGACCTCGACTTCCGCCGTACGAAAGAGGTAGACCCGGCGGTGGTGCATCTCGCGAATGAGCACGCGCGATGCGTGCTCCTCGAGCCACCGCTTGACGCTCGCGATGTCCACCCTCCACTCCGGATGGGTGACCAGTTCCGGCATGAACTGGATGAGCTGAAGCTTGAGGCCGTCCGTCTCCCCCACGAAGTCGATCATCCGCGGGATGTTGGCGAGGGTCGGGGCAAACACCACCATGTTGAGCTTGACCGGCTTCAGTCCGACCCGCAGCGCCTCGCGGATCCCCCGGAGCACCGGAGCGAGCGCGCCCTTGCGAATCGCGCGAAACTGCTCGGGGTCGATCGAGTCGACCGAGACGTTCACGCGCTTCAGCCCCGCATCGCGAAGGCCCTCGGCGCGAAGTTCGAGCATCGACCCATTGGTCGTGAGCGAGACATCGGGAATCTGCTCAACCGTGCGACTCACCAGCTCTTCGAGGTCTGCGCGGACGAGGGGCTCACCGCCCGTGAACTTCACCGACCGGATTCCAAACTCCCGAGCCACGCGCACGATCCGCTCGACTTCGGCGGGAGTCATCTCCTCGCCGTGAGGCGATCGCGGACGGGCGACCGGACCGAGCCCTTCGTCGTGACAGTAGACGCAACCGAAGTTGCAGCGCTTCGTGACGCTGATGCGGATGTCGGTGACTTCCCTACCAAAGGCGTCCGCGAGCATCGGGAAACACACAACCGGAGAGGCACATATATCCCACCGGACCCCCGCGCCGGACGTCACCCAAGTCGCGGCGTGTCCGGTTCACGGCCCGCGCCCGGACTACTTTCGTTTCCCCATCGTGCGCTCGGGACCTCCCTCCGCAGCGCGCTGCTGATACCGCCACGATTCGAGTACTACGCGCCCGACTCCTTCGACGAGGCGGTCGGTGTGCTGCGTCGCTTCGGGGGCGAGGCCCGGGTCCTCGCCGCTGGGCACAGCCTGACTCTGCTCATGAAGCTGCGGCTGGCGCTCCCGCGAGAGCCCGCCGACATCCACGGAAACGTCGGCCTTCCCTACATTCCGGAGGACGGCCCGGTGCTGCGGATCGGCGCCGCGACGTGCACGCGCGACCTTCTCGATTCCCCGCTCCCCGCGAAGGGGTACCCGATCTTCGCGGACGTGGCGCGGGAGCTCGCCGACCTGCTCGTCCGCAACGGGGGAACGGTGGGAGGGAACGTTTGCCACGGCGAACCCGGCGCCCACCTACCCGCGTGCTTCGTGGCTCCGGGGGCCGAGGTCGATGCGGTAGGCCCGTACGGCAGTCGTTCGATTCCCCTCGCTCGATTCTATCGGAACACGTTCGTGACCACTCTCGAACCGGACGAGCTTCTGGTAGAGATCCGAGTCCCCCGCGCTCTCCCCGCGCAGGGGAGCGCGTGCCACAAGCTCGAGCGGCGGCCGGGCGACCTCGCGGCCGTAGGGGTCGCCGCAGGTCTGCGACGCGGACCGATCGGCCGGATGGCCGAGGCCGGACTCGCGTTGACCGGGGTCGGTCTCAGAGCCCCCCTCGCGGTAGAAGCAGCGGACGCCCTCGTCGACCAGTCCTCGGACCGACGGGTCTCGCCCGCGCATCCCGGTTGACCGGCTCGGCGGCCCGGCCCGGACGGCCTTCCGAATCCGGGCGGCTTCCATCCGATACCCTCGGCGGGTAGGGGAGACCCCGTCGAGGGGTACCGGCCGCCATCTCCCGCCGAGCGCGTCGGCCGGGCTAGGCCCGTGGGAGGGTGGGCTGCGGGCTCTCCTCGAGGGAAAGGCGGACCGACAGGGGCGAACCGCGCCGTTCGAGGTGCACCTCGAGATCGGAGCCGACCGGGAACTTCGAGAGACCTTCGAGGAGCTCGCGCAGGCGATGCACCTCGAACGGTCCGACCCGCCGCACCAGATCCCCCGGCCGCAGACCGGCGCGGTGGGCCGGCGAGCGGGGCACGACCTCGGTAACGAGGAGCCCGGACCAGGGAGCGAGATTGTGTCCGCGCGCGAGGTCCGGTCTGAGCTCCGCGACCACGATCCCAACCCACGGTCGAACGACCCGGCCGCGCGCCCGGATCTCCTCGGCGATGCGGCGAGCGGCGTGGATCGGAATCGCGAATCCGACGCCTTGGGCGAACGGCATCATCGCGGCATTGACCCCGATGACCGCCCCCGAGAGGTCCGCAAGGGGACCTCCGCTGTTCCCCGGGTTGACGGCCGCGTCCGTCTGGATCAGTCCTTCGAAGATGAAGTCGGAGCCGGGCAGGGGACGGCCGAGGGCGCTCACGACCCCGGTCGAGACGGTCGGCCCCCCCGGCAGCCCGAGGGCGTAGCCAACCGCCAGCACGATCTGGCCGACCCGCAACGACTCCGAGTCTCCGAGGCGCGCGGGCGGCACGTCGATCCCATCCACCCGGAGGAGCGCGACGTCGGTCGCGGCGTCGCCGCCGAGGAGCTCGGCCGGCAGGTCGCGCCCGTCGGCGAGGTGGACCCGCACGGCCGTCGCTCCTTCGACCACGTGCTGGTTCGTCAGAAGGAAGCCGGCGCGGTCGATCACGACACCGGTGGCCTCGGCCGGAGCGACGAACGTCTCCCGACCCCGACGCCCTCCGAGCCGCACGCTCGCGACGCCGGCAACGCTCGGGCCGATGGTGTCGACGGCCGAGGTGATGCGCGATTCGAGCTCGCTGAGCCCCACGGATCCTCCTTCGCGCCGACGTCGACCGTTGGCTTCACCGGGGTCGCGGCAACATGGGCTCGGGCGCGAGGGGTGGG
>VFSW01004552.1_pt1 | contig 20654 bp, 22 predicted proteins | sample 5358111 | NCBI WGS metagenome assembly VFSW01 (sample SAMN11554181, study PRJNA540505) | mine drainage metagenome | isolation source: sediment from site ElyBrook_90M | place: USA: Ely Copper Mine, Vershire, VT | collected 2017
GCCTACGAAGGAGAGAATGCCGTGTACTACGACACCCCCCGTTTCAAGAATTACGGCGAGCTCGGCGGCGTGGACCTTGACGGGCTCAAGGAAGGGGCGCGAGTTGCCGCAGCTGAAGACAAACGTCATCCGACGGACTTTGTCCTTTGGAAGAAGGATAAGAAGCTTGGTTGGGATTCGCCATGGGGCAAGGGGTTCCCGGGTTGGCATATCGAGTGCTCTGCGATGATCAACTCGACCCTCGGCAAACAGATAGACATCCACACGGGCGGCATCGAGCACATCCCCGTCCACCATAACAACGAGATCGCACAGTCCGAAGCCGCGACGGGCAAGCATCCGCTTTCGCGCTTTTGGTTGCACCGCGCACACGTACAGATCGAGGGAGCGAAGATCGCGAAATCCGGCGGCAATGTCGTGTACCTTTCCGAAATACTCGAACGCGGGTTCCATCCGCTTTCGCTGCGCTATCTTTTTCTCGGAGCCAATTATCGAACTTCTTCAAATTTCTCGTGGGAGGCGCTCGAGGCTTCGCAGAACGCATTCCTCAAGCTGCGGCGCTACATCGATTCGCTTCGCGATACCCAGCCTGGCATCGCCCCCGAAAGCTACCGCAAACGCTGGCACGAACGCATCAATGACGACCTCGACACGCCCGGCGCGCTCGCAGTACTTTGGGAAATGTTACGCGACGAAAAGGAGATCCCGAAAGAAGCTATCAAGGCGGGGCTTTTGGATATAGACCAAGTATTGGGTCTAGGGTTGGATAAGGACGACGCCGTCGCGGAAGCCCTTTGGTCCAAGCTCTTTGGTGCGCGCGTGGAAGACGATGCGATCCCCGAACGGGTCAAGAATCTGCTCACCGCTCGAGAAGAAGCGCGTAAGGCACGCGACTGGCACCGTGCCGACAGCCTGCGCAAGGATATTGAGCTGCTCGGCTATACCATCGAAGATACGGCGGAGGGCGCGAGGCTTTTCAGGAGGTAACGAAATTCACCAACCGCTTCGGGACAACCACCGTTCGTACGATCGTCTTTCCTTCGAGACGGTTCGCGACCTTCCCACGAGCGGCTTTTTCAATGTCGTCTTCCGAGACGCCAGATGCCACAGTTATCTCATCGCGAGTTTTACCGTCGATTTGGATAGCCATGATGACGTCTTTACCTTGCAGAAGTTTCGGATCAAATGTCGGCCATCGTTCAAGGTGAACTGAAGTATCGTGCCCAGTTTCATGCCAAAGTTCCTCGGTTATATGCGGAGCAAACGGTGCTAGAAGTTTTAAGAGGGTGTCCCACTGTTCTTTGCTCAGCTGTTTTTCGCCTTCAATGAAGTTCAATAAGATCATTAGCTGACTTATTGCGGTATTAAACTTTAACCTGACAATGTCCTCGCCAACTCTTTTGATGGACAAGTGAAGTGTTGCGTCGACTAGTTTGTATCTCTTTTCGTCTAGTTCCGACGACTTGACGATAAACTCCTGCGCACGCCATACTCTCTCCAAGAAGCGGCGCACGCCGACCACGCTGTCGGGATTCCAAGGATAGCTTGCAACCTCGTTATACGGCCCGATAAAGGCCAGATACATGCGTACGGTGTCCGCGCCGAGCCTGTTCACCACATCGTCCGGGTCGATAACATTTCCCTTGGATTTGCTCATCTTTTGGCCGTCCGGGCCTAGGATAATGCCGCGGTTCATGCGACGAACGTACGGCTCGCTATCGGCAACCAATCCCCTGTCGAAAAGCGCCTTGTGCCAAAAACGGCTGTATAAAAGGTGCATTGTCGTGTGCTCCGCGCCGCCGGAATAAAGGTCAATGGGCATCCAATTCGCTTGCTTGTCTTTCGCCGCAAATTCGCTCTCGTTCTTAGGATCCGTATAGCGCAGGAAATACCAAGACGAATCGACGAATGTATCGAACGTATCCGTCTCGCGCTCAGCATCGCCGCCGCATTGCGGGCATTTCACATGGACGAACGAGTCCACTTTGGCAAGCGGTGATTTTCCTTTGCCATCCGGTAGGTAGTCATCGGTCTCGGGCAAAAGTACTGGTAGCTGATCTTCCGGGACCGGCACGATGCCGCATTTCGGACAGTGGATCATCGGGATAGGCGCGCCCCAATATCGCTGGCGCGAAACGATCCAATCGCGGAGCCTATACGTCGTCTTGCGGCGGCCGAACTTCTCGGTGATCTTTTTCTTCGCTTGCTCCGTCGTCAACCCGTCAAACTCACCCGAGTTGGCGAGAATGCCCGAGCCGGTATACAAAGTACTTTTATTCTTTACGCGTTCCCAAATCATGAGCATGTCAGGACGATTTATAAAGTGTCCGACTTCCGACGCAGGGACCCACTGGATGTCCTGGAGCGCTTTTTCTTCCTGAGAAACTTCTTCGCGCGACCCGTCTTTTAGTTTGAATAAAAGCGGCGTGAAGTGCGCAAAACGATTCACTTTTTTATCCATTGAAAAGAACTGGGAATGGACCCGCCCGCCGAGAGGCTGTACGAATTCCGCATTGAGATATCCTGTCTCTTCTCGTATCTCGCGCTTCGCCGCCTCAAGAGGGCCTTCACCTTTTTCAATACCACCGGTCACCCATGCTCGCACCGGCAATAGCTTCCACTTGAGACAAAGATACTCGTCTCTTTCCCAATGCTTCACGACGGCCATAATGGCGGTGCGTTCTTCGAATTCAAGATCTTTTCGAACCGTATCGGGTCCATCCGCACGTATATCCAACATTTCGACAACGTCCTTGATCGGCAAATTGAACTTCTTCGCGAACTCATAATCACGCCCATCGTGCGCCGGTACTGCCATGATGGCGCCGGTGCCATAGCCGGCCAAGACGTAGTCGGCAATATAAAGGGGAACCCTTGCTCCGGTCGCAGGGTTGATCGCTTCGACGCCTTTGAGCTGCACGCCGGTCTTTTCCTTCGTCTCTCGCTGGCGCTCAAGCTCCGTCTTCTTGCTCGCTTGCTCCACGTACGCCGCAACCTCATCGCTGTTTTTCAGGACAGTCTTGTGCTGAAGCGCGAGCGTGACCCACGGGTGCTCCGGCGCGAGCACCAAGTATGTCGCGCCGAATAATGTGTCGGGACGGGTCGTGAATACGGTGATGTGCGCCTTCTTTCCGTCGGGACCGACGCGATCATTCACTGTTTCATCGCCAAAATCCAGATAAAAGTCGATCTCCGCGCCGCCGCTGCGGCCGATCCAATTGCGTTGGGATTCTTTGATCGGCTCCGGCCAATCTAACTTTTCCAGGTCGTCAACGAGGCGGTCGGCGAACTCGGTGATCTTGATGTTCCATTGCAACATTTCTTTCTGGATGACGTCGTGTCCGCAGCGTTCGCACTTGCCGTCGATGACCTGCTCGTTGGCGAGCACGGTCTTGTCGTTCGGGCACCAGTTGACCATCGTTTCTTTACGGTAGACGAGGTTCGATTTGTACAGTTGCAAGAAGAGCCACTGCGTCCATTTGTAGTAATTCGGATCGCACGCGATCACTTCACGCGACCAGTCGAACGACGCACCCATGGAGCGGACTTGCCCGCGCATATAGTCGATGTTGGAATAGGTCCAGTCGCGCGGATTCACCTTGTTCTTGATGGCCGCATTCTCGGCGGGCAAGCCGAACGCGTCGAAGCCTATTGGATACAGCACATTCTTCCCTTCCATGCGCAACTTGCGCGCAAGAATATCGGGGACGGCGAACGAGTACCAGTGCCCGACATGGAGATTGCCCGACGGGTATGGGAACTCGACGAGAAGATAGAAATTGTCCTTACCGGCAACGGAATCCTTGGTTTCGTAGATCTTCGCGCTTGCCCAGGCTTCTTGCCACTTTTGTTCGATCGCTTTATGGTCGTACGCTTTCATTCTCGCAACAATACCACGCCGCCTAACGGCACTAAAGGGCTATGTAAGGCAACTTTCTGGCCTATTTGGCGTTTACGTTTATGCGCGGATACTGGCTCGGGTCAATTATGCGCGTGAAGCACTGCTGCCCGGCGTCATGGAACCAGGAAGTTTGGGCGTCGTTCCTCTGGCCACCCGGAGCGGCGACCGGTATCGTAAGTTCGTTCTGCGTGATCGCATACGGAGCCGTGGTCGCGTTGAAGGTGGCACATAGCTTGAACGTGGTCTTGTTAACGATACTGTACGAATATTCCTGGCCAGCCTGCTGATCTATCGGCAAGGAGCCGCCGGTCAGCGGTTGCGATATTTTGTCCAAGCTTGACGGCAAAGCACCGTTTTGCTGCCAGTACGAGATGACCTGGCTTTGGATCTGTTGCAGGTCGCTCACCTTTTGCTCGTCCTCGCGGTAGCGAAGCGCCTGCGCAGGGGTACCGATGATGAAGAAACCTGCGACGATGGTGGCCAGCATGAGTACGAGGACACCGATCGCGACCGAACGCTGCCGCTGCGGGTACTGGTCCCAATAGCCCCATAAGTCGGCGATGAAATGCATGAAAACGGTAGCCGCAACGAGAAGCACGAGCACCGCTTTCAGGATGAACGAGAGCGTGAACGATTCTCCGTTGAAGAACGTCGTCAGTACCGTGACCAAGTCAATCGCGATCGTTATCGCTGTCACAAAGAGCGTGAAGATGAGCGCCCAACGCCGGACCCAGATATGCTTACGCGAACTGTCGCGGTGGATATCACGATGGATCAGCCACATTAAAACCAGGTAGATCGGGAGCATCACGACGACCGAAGCCATTTCGTGCCCGACCCCGCTTTCGTACGGGTCGATCGGCGAAAAAGTCGTGGGAGTCGGGAACGTGTAATCAATATAATTAAAGACGAGATAGATGAACGAAATGACGCTCCAATACAGCGCGACCATCGCGCCCGCCCAAAAGAAGAAGTCCTTCGGGGTGACTTTGTTTTTATCCATGCCTTCCATAGTAGCACGCAAGGCTACCCGTGCTTGAACTCCCCTACTTCGCTAAAGCTTCGCAGGGCGAGCATCAGGAATGCTTAAATTCCATTACATCGCCGTCTTCGACGACATATTCCTTCCCTTCGGAGCGCAGAACGCCTTTCTCACGGGCCTTGGCCCAAGAACCGCATTCGAGCAGCGTGTCCCAATGAATGACTTCTGCGCGGATGAATTTGTCCCGGAAATCCGTATGGATCGCTGCGCCGGCCTCCGGCGCTTTGTCGCCCCTGTGAATGGTCCACGCACGAGATTCATCAGCTCCGGTCGTGAAGAACGATATGAGGTCGAGCAGCTTGTAGCCGGCCTTGATGAGATCGTCGAGCCCATCGTTTGCAACGCCAAGCTCTCTCCGGAAATCCATCTTTTCATCGTCATGTACCTCGGAAAGCTCGCTCTCGACTCCCGCGTCGACGAGCACGTACCCGGCACCGGAAGCATCGAGAAAATCCTTGAGTTCGCGCCAGCGGTTGCTGTTCTCGGCGTCCACGTTCACGGCGCCGCTCTTTCTATTCAGGATGTAGAGAAGCGGCTTCATGGTGAGCAAGTGCAAGCCTTTTGCCGCGAGCTTTTCTTTCTCATCGAGCTGGACGGTTCGCGCGGCCTTCCCTTTCTGCAAGACAGGAACCAGCTTCTGCAAAACATCCCGCTCGAGGATGAGGTCTTTATCGCCTCCCTTGGCGTCGCGCTCTACGCGGTCGAGACGCTTTTGCGCCGTTTGCAGGTCGGCCTGAACGAGCTCGAGATCGACGATCTCGATGTCGTAGCGCGGGTCCACATTCCCCGCGACGTGGTGGATGTCCTCGTCGTCGAACATGCGAACGACTTCAGCGATGGCGTCCACTTCGCGGATGTGCGAGAGGAATTGGTTGCCCAAGCCCTCCCCTTCCGATGCGCCTTTCACGAGCCCTGCGATGTCCACGAATTCGACGGCTGCCGGCACTTTTTTGGCGGAGTTGGACATCTCGGCAAGCCGGTCGAGCCGAGTATCGGGAACGGCGACGACGCCTACATTTGGGTCAATGGTCGCAAAGGGATAGTTCGCAGCTAAAACGCCCTTTTTGGTCAATGCATTAAAAAGCGTCGATTTTCCGACGTTGGGGAGACCGACAATGCCTATGGAAAGCGACATACCAACATAGTATCGGATATCCTTATATTCCGCCATTTTTTACCTGTCAGCTTCTTGACGTTCCTACGTCTTTTGGGATAGGCTACCTGAAGCGGGCTCTGCTAGGTAGGGTATTGGCAGTCAATACCCGGCTGTGCCCCAGGATTGGGATGAGGAGGAGACATATGGGATTGCACCATCGGAACCTGTCGCATAGTGAATTCACGGGCGACCATTTGAAAGGCGGGCCGAGTTACGTCGGCATGGTGCAACCGTCTGGGAAGGCGCCTTACTGCGCTTTGGCGCTGGTGGGCCTTGCAGTGGCCTTGCTAGTGTTCTTCGCGCACTAACGTCACTTTACCGAAGCTCTTAGTTGCGTATGGCGGATCCATCTGGATCCGCCAATTGCTTTATATTCCCTTTCGTCCAAGCTCGTGCACTTTTTCGCACCAGGCGTCGCACTTGGGTTCAGGGACATTCTCTGCCGGACCGAGCCAAAGCGATCGGACGGAAAAGCCGGCGAACCAAAGTATCCCCCACTTGAGTTGCGCATTCACGTTGCCCGGCAAGAGGCGCACCAGCCACGGCGGTGTGCCGCTCGTAAGTATCGTTCGTGCCGTCTTACCGCGCATGAGGCGATGCCAGAATATGGTGCGCTCCCCTGTCTTAGTCTTGATATAACGAAACTCCGAGCCAGGTAGCCAGACGCGGTCAAAAAGACCTTTCAAAAGCGCCGGCATACCGACCCACCAAACGGGATAGATAATTACGAAATGCTCGCACCAGCTTAGGTTGTCTTGAAAGGTTTTCAGATCCGGTTCGAGATTCTGTATCGCGCGGTAGCCCTGGTGCAGGATCGGGTCGAACTGCATTTCGCCGAGGTTCATGCGGCGCACGTCATGGCCGGCCTCTTTCGCGCCAGCTTCGTACGCATCGGTGAGCTTGCCGTCCATGCCGCTCTTATCCGGATGGCCGAGCAGTATAAAGATCTTTTTCGCTTGCATGTACAAAACGTAATTAGGGTTGGTAGGTGTCAGTCGTCGCCGGCGATATCCTCTTCGATCTTCTGTTCTTCGGCGAGTGGGTTCTTTTCGAGCTTGCCGAGTTCGAGCGCCGCCTCGTCATCATCAGCCTCGTCGTCCACCTCATCGTTCTTCCTGCCCTTTTTCCTGTCTTCGTCACGATAATCTTCCAGTTCGTGCATGGTCATATGATGCCATTGCGAGAAGAAAGCGCAAGGATACTTTTCGGGTCATCTGCAGAAGAAACGCCGACTCGTCGCGTCATCCCGCATGTGGTGCAGCGATGCACGATGCGGTACGTGGGCGTCGAACCTTCGAGCGCGATCGGCTCCATCATGCCGCCGCAATCCGCTGCCCGGTCGCCGGGATCAATGTCCACATGCTTGCTCCACAGGCACTTCGGGCAATGGTTGGTATACCCATTGCCTACAACCCGCGCACCGCAATGCTCACACACGAAATCCTCGACCGTTCGTTTGAAAATCATGACAGAGATTACAAGGGTGCCCCTTGGAGGGTGCCCCTTCAAGGGGCACCCTCCACCACCCTCCACTAATTACAAAAGCACGACCGCGCGATTACCGGATATTTCAAGCACACCGCTCGTTACCTCGAACTGCCTCGGCTCTTGGGCCGTCGTCCGGACCGTTATTTTCCCTGCCTTGAGGGTCGTCACGAGTGGTTCGTGATGCGGCAGAACAGTTATCTCGCCGGCCGTTGTCGGAAGTGTCGCAGAGGTCGCCGCGCCGTCGAAGAAGGTCTCCCCGACGCTCGCAAGCACGAGATGGAACGTATCACTTGCCATGCGCGACTTCGTCCACAGAACCCTTCATGTAGAACGCCTGCTCACTTTGAGCATCATGCTTGCCGTCGAGGATCTCGGCGAATGAGCGGACCGTGTCGCGCAATGAGACGTATTTGCCCTTCGTGCCCGTGAACACTTCTGCGACATGAAATGGCTGGGAAAGGAACCGTTGGATCTTACGGGCACGGTATACGAGACGCTTGTCGTCGTCGGAAAGCTCTTCGATGCCCAAGATCGCGATGATGTCTTGGAGGTCCTTGTAACGCTGGAGCACGCGGCGGGTCTCGTTGGCGACACGATAGTGCTCTTCGCCGACGATCTCTGGCGTAAGTGCGGTTGAGCCTGACTCTAGCGGATCGACCGCCGGATAGATGCCCAAGGAAGCGAGCTGGCGTGAGAGTACGATGGTCGAGTCGAGGTGCGCGAACGTGGTCGCTGGAGCCGGGTCGGTGAGGTCATCGGCCGGAACGTAGATGGCTTGCACTGATGTGATCGAGCCTTCGGTCGTTGAGGTGATTCGTTCTTGCAAAAGGCCCATTTCCTCCGCGAGTGTCGGCTGGTAGCCCACGGCGGAAGGAACGCGGCCCAGGAGCGATGAGACCTCGGAGCCCGCCTGCACGAATCGGAATACGTTGTCCATGAAAAAGAGGATGTCCTTGCCTCCCTCGTCGCGGAACGCTTCCGCCATCGTAAGGCCCGAGAGCGCAACGCGAGCGCGGGCACCCGGAACTTCGTTCATCTGGCCGAAGACGAGCGCGGTCTTCTCCAAGACGCCTGAATCTTTCATTTCATGATAGAGGTCGTTGCCTTCGCGAACGCGTTCACCGACACCTGCAAAGACCGAATACCCCCCGTGCTGCGAAGCGACATTGTGAATGAGTTCCTGGATGATGACCGTCTTGCCGACGCCGGCACCGCCAAAAAGGCCTACCTTGCCGCCTTTGATGAACGGCGCGAGGAGGTCGATGGACTTGATGCCTGTCTCGAACACTTCGGCCTTCGTTGACTGGCGCGAAAATACGGGCGGGTCCCGGTGGATCGGAAGTCGTTTCGAATCCTTTGCTGGAGCTTCCATGCCATCGATCGGGTCACCGATCACATTGAACATGCGGCCGAGCGAGACTTCGCCGACCGGGACCGAAATGGGCGCACCGGTATCGATCACATCGAGATCTCGCGGAAGTCCCTGCGTGTCCTGCATGGCGATGCAGCGGACGCGGTTGAGGCCGAGGTGTTGCGCGACCTCAAGCGTCAGAGTCTCGTCGCCGTGCTTCACATGCAAAGCGTTCTTGATGGCAGGAAGTTTCTCGTCGAACTTGACGTCGACGACGGGTCCGATGATCTGCGTGATGGTACCTTTGCTCATATTTTCCTTAGTTTACTTGTTTTTTTAACGATTTCAAATCATTTCATCGCCTCAATGCCCGAGGTGATCTCGGAGACTTCTCGGGTGATTGCAGCCTGACGGACCTTGTTGAACTGACGCGTATAGGTGTGCGCCATCTCCTTGGCCTTGTCGGTCGCGCTTTTCATCGCGACCATGCGCGCGGAGTGCTCGGACGCTTTCGATTCGAGCACCGCGTGGAAGAGCGCGATGTTCAAAAGCCTCGGCAAAAGGACCGCGAGCACCGAATCGGCATCCGGTTCGATGGTGTAGGCTGCGGGTTTCAGGAAGGCCTCGCTTCCCTGGACAGGGGCGTACTTGCCGCGCGCAGGGCGAATGCCGGCGATCATTTCCGCGATCATGTCGCGCGTGATCGGCACGAGCTGGCGAACGGTAGGCTGCTGCTCGAAGGTCGAAAGGAAATTCTGGTATACGACAACGCACGACCCGATCTCGCCGACCGAGTGCAAATGGATGATCTTTTCGGTCATGGTGCGGATCTGCTCTTCGGAAACATCGTCAGAAAGGTTCTCTAGTCTTTCTTCGACGCGATAGCCGCGATTGGTAAAATAATCAGCAGCGCGTCTGCCGACCGCGATGATGACGACATCCTCTTTCTGTAATTCGCGATCAACCAGTTCGCGTTCAACCCGACGGATGACTCCGCTGTTCAAAGAACCTGCGAGACCTTTGTCGGATGTTATGACGACAAAACAGACCTTTCCCTTATTGGTTTTCATGAGTGGGTGGCGAGAGAGGTCTGCGGTGCCCGACAAGCGCTCAAGGACTGACAACGCGGCAGCAGCATACGCGCGACCGCCGAGTGCCCGCTCCTGCGATTTGCGCATTTTCACAGCGGAAACCGCTTCCATCGCATGTGTGACGGTTCCCGTTTTCTTGTACGAGAGGATCTTTAGCTTGATATTCTTCAAGCTCGCCATACTTACTTAGTCGCAAAGAATTCCGGGTGCGCGAGGCGGAACTCTTCGGTCGCTTTCGCGAGCTCTTTCTTGGAATCGTCGGAGAGTTGCGCGGATTTTTTGATCTCGGCGAGGACCTTCTTGTGCTGCGCATCCACGAACTCAACGTACTTGCTGGCCGCTTCGCGAACGCGCGCGACCGGTACTTCACTGAATAACTTGAGCGTAGCTGCGTAGAGCATAGCCACTTGCTTTTCCATAGGGATCGGCGCGCCGTTCTTCTGCTTGAGAAGCTCAATCATGCGCGCGCCGGAGGAGAGCTGGTCAGCAGTGGTCTTGTCGAGGTCCTGCGCGAACTGCGTGAACGCCTCAAGGTCCCGGAACTGGGCGAGTTCGAGCTTGAGGCCGCCCGCCACGGCTTTTGTCGCCTTCGTCTGCGCAGAAGAGCCTACGCGAGAGACGGAGATACCGACGTCGATCGCCGGTCGGACGCCTTTGTTGAAAAGGTCGGTAACGAGGAATATCTGGCCGTCCGTGATCGAGATCACGTTGGTCGGAATGTATGCCGAGACGTCGCCCTCTTGCGTCTCGATGATCGGAAGCGCCGTGATCGAACCGCCGCCCTTTTGGTCGTTCAAGCGGCAGGCGCGCTCGAGCAAACGGGAGTGTAAGTAAAAAATGTCGCCCGGGTACGCCTCGCGGCCCGGCGGGCGGCGAAGAAGCAGTGAGAGTTGGCGGTATGCGACCGCTTGCTTGGAAAGGTCGTCGTAGATGATGAGCACATCCTTGCCCTTGTCCATAAAGTACTCGCCCATGGCAACGCCCGAAAATGGGGCAAGATATTGCAGCGCGGCTGGCGCGGACGCGGGCGCATCGACGATGATGGTGTAGTCGAGCGCACCAGCCTCGCGAAGCTGCTGCGAGATGCGTGCGGTCTTCGATTCCTTCTGGCCGACGGCGACGTAGATACAGATCGGGCGCTTGTCTTCCGGTTCGTTGAGCTGGTTGATGATGGTGTCGATCGCGATCGTCGTTTTTCCGGTCGCACGGTCTCCGATCAAGAGTTCGCGCTGGCCGCGGCCGATCGGGATCATCGCGTCAATGGCAGTGATGCCTGTTGCGAGCGGCACGGAAACGCCTTTGCGGTCGATGACGCCGGAAGCTTGTCGTTCGACAGGCATCATGGTGACCTTCGAAAATGGGCCCTTGCCGTCCTGCGGCTCGCCGAGTGCGCTCACCACGCGGCCAAGCAATTCCTCGCCGGAGGGTACGCTAAGCACGCGGCCGGTCGATTTGACGGTCATGCCTTCGGACACGCGAGACGTGTCGCCGAGGATCGCAGCGCGCACGCCATCCTCTTCCAGGTTCAAAACAAGGCCGAAAAGTTCGCTCTGCGCTCGCATCGCATCGGCGAGTTTTTTGCCTTTGGTCTCTTCGAATACCAAAATTTCGCTCATCACCGCTTTCGTAAGCCCGTCGATCGCGACAACGCCGTCGCCCACCGAAACGACTTTGCCGGCATGAGTACCCTCATGCGAAGGTCTGTACTGTTCGATCTCCTTGACGATCTTTTCTACGACGGAATTATCCATATCTTATGCAGTGGCGCGATTATACATCTCTAGTAACGACTTCTTAAAACTGTGGTCGGCCAGTATTCCCCTCCCTTCCAGCCGCCAGCCGCCGATGAGCGTTTCGTCGACAGCGACCTCGATATCCTTGTGATCAGTATTGAGCTCTTCGAGGAATTTCTTCGCGTGGCTTTTCGCTGCATGTGCATCTCTCTCGTGGGCGACTGAAAGCACCAACTCGTTCTTGCGCATCTCGCGCTGCGCAAGGCGTTCGAACGCTCGGGCAATGCGAGGCATCAACGCTTCGCGGCCATGAACCTTAAGTGATTCCGCGAGAGACTCTACCAGCTTCTTGGGCTGCGCGCCGTTCTCGATCATTTGCCAAAGGGCCTGTGCGTACGCTTGTTCCATACTATGCGTTCTTTTCCTTGAGGATCTTTTCCGCAGCGAGCATCGCGGCTCGCGCGATCTCCTTCGAGCTCTCCTGCATCGCAAGGCGCTTCTGTTCCTCTGCCTTCGCCTGCGCTTCCTTGAGGATCGCAGCGGCTTTGGCGTCGGCTTGCTTACTGGTCTGTGCGGTCATTTCGCTAGCGCGTGCACGGGCCGCGGCGACGAGGCCTTCCGCCTCTTTCGCAGCATCGCCGACCATGCGCTTCCCTTCAGCGCTCGCGTCCTCAAGCTTTTGGTCTGCCTGTTGGGCGAGCCGCACGCCTTCGGCGACCTTCTCCCGACGCTCGTCAATGATGCGCAAGACCGGCTTATAGAGGAAGTACCAAAGCACCGCGAGCAACAACGCAAAATTCACCGCTTGGATGATAAGCAGGTGCCAATCGACCCCGAATGCCGAGAATAATGCGCCCATAGAACGTAGTGAGTTAAGTGAACTTCACGATGAAGCCCACGACGAGTGCGAAGATGGCAAGCGCCTCCGCGAATACGATGGCCGTGAACATGAGCGGTGTGATGCGTCCTTGTGCCTCCGGATTACGTCCGATCGCTTCGAGCGCCGCAGCGCCGATGAGGCCGATACCGATACCGGGACCCATAACCCCGAAGCCGACCGAGATCGCCATTGCGAGTGTCTTTGCTGAATCAAGATCCATACTTTTACCCTTATTTCTACTTATAATTTCAATTTCGACCGCCCTATTCTATCACGGAAAACCTATGTTTTTCAATGCGCCTCAGCCCCATGCGGTTCCATGATGGCGATCTTGATGAAAAACAGCGTAAGGAGCGCAAAGATAGCGGCCTGGACGAACCCTACGAAGATCTCGAATAGCATGAACGGTACCGGACCGATGTACGGAATGAAATAGGTGACCACAAGGATCAAGGTTTCTCCGGCGAAGATATTCCCGAACAAACGGAAGGAGAATGAGATCAAACGACCGAGTTCCGACATGAGCTCGATAAGGCCAACAACGAATTGGATGGCGCCATGCCGTACATTGATGAACTTGCCGGCATATTTCCAAACACCTATGACGACCACGCCGGTCACCTCGATCGTGAAGAACGAAACGATCGCAAGCATCAGGGTGACGTTGAGATCGGTATTGACCGAACGAAAAAGCGGCGTGAACGCCCCGGTAGGACCGAAAAATCCTATCGAACCGACGCCCGGGAGGAATTCGAGAAGGTTAGATGTGAAAACGAACAGAAAGATGGTCGCGAGGTACGGGAAAAAGACACGCGCCAGTTCTCTGCTCTCAAGTGTTTCGGCGACATAGTCGTAGATAAACTCCACCAGCCATTCAAAGACAAGTTGGAAACGTCCGGGTGTGAGTTTCAGTTTCGAACCGATCCAGATCGCCGTGATCGTAAGCACGACGAGCACAGCCCAACTCGTAACGAGCGTGTTGGTTATCGCGATGCCAAAGAGACTGCCGAGCTTCTCGGGCGCGAGTATGACGCTGATGCCGGATTGCATACGTTAAATTTGACGCGAGTTTAACACGAACAAGGCCACCAGCCCAGCGCTGCTTACAAAAGGGTGCCCCTCAAAGGGGCACCCTTTAGCTGCAAGGAGGAGTGTTAGAGATTGCTCTTTTGCGGCGGCAAAAGCACCGAGTTGATGAGGTACACGACGCCGTTGGAAGCCTTGTACTCCGAAACGATGATCGAAGAATTCACCATCGGGATGTTGTTGAGGTCGCTGAAATTCAAGGAGTCGCCGGAGTACGCTTGTACCGTCCCGGACATACCGGTGCCCGGCTGGATCGCTCTGCCGTTAACGATCGAGTACTCAACGAGCCGCTTGAGCTGCGCTGCTGTCATTTTGGAGATCGTCTCCGACGGAAGCGCGCTGAATGCCGCGTTCGTCGGAACGAATACCGTGAACTGGCCGCCCGAGCCGATCAGGGTCGAAACGCCGGTCGAGCTAAAGAGCGATTCATACTCGGATGCGTTCGGAAGCGACGCGATGATCATCTTGACCGTATCGCTGGGACGCTCCGTGATACTCAAGGTGTTCGTTGTCGAGGTCGAAGCCGTTGATGTCGCTGTGGTGCTCAAGTTGGAAGTGGACGTATTGTTGGAAGCGATCCACCACCATCCAAGCAGCGCTACGATGATAATTACGATGATGCCTATCCACACACCCCTGTTACTTTGATCCATAGATTATGGTTATTACCCCGATAATGCCACCTTCATGCAGACGTACGTAGCTTACGCTTCTTTCATGAAGTGCGCATGAATTGCTTCATCTCCTTTGCAACCAGCGTTTCTCCCCCTTTGAAGCTGTGGCCGACGTTCGGGACGATAACGACTTTATGATCGCATTTCAAGCTTTTTTCGAACCATCTTGCTATCTCATTAGCTGGTCCGTACGCATATTCGTCTCGCTCAGCCCAAAAAACGAGTGTCGGTATGTGAACTTTTCGCAAAGTTCTCGGCATCCTGTTTGGTTGAGCATATAGAAAGATCTCTTCTTCGCTATCGTTGGAAATAAGACTCAAGACACGTTGAGCGTCAGCTTCACCTGGCCATATTTCTCGCGGCAATAAGCTGTCAGATTTCTTCGCTCTCACGAGCGACCTAGCAACAGACTCTGCCTTGGAAAGCTTCTGAAGACCCAATTCTTTGAGATAAGCAGCTCTATCGCTTACTGGCGCGAGCAGAACGACCGCTTTTACTTTCGGGTGTGCGGTTCCTTTTTTGCTTGCCCAGTAGATAGATTTCTGGCAGCCAGTGGAATGACCGACGAGTGCTATTCGTTTAGCGCCCGCCTTCTCGACGAAATCGACCACGCCTTCGAGATCGTCAACGCAATCGGTGAAAACCTCGTGCGCTGAACCAGCTAGGATGCGCTTATACCCCTTCCGGGTACGCGGAGCTTCTCCATAAGCCTTACTGATGATGTCGTGGCCGCGATTATTGAAAAGCAGTACTGCGGTGTCCGGACCGACCAGGGGTTTTGCAAGTTTCTTTTCAGCTTCACCGAACATGGAACCGGCGAGGCCATGCGTAAAGATAAACACCGTTTTCGCCCTCTTCGGCCCGAACCAAAGGCCGTTCAATATGAATCTCTTCGGCGTCGTGATCTGCACGACCTGAGCTGGCGTCATGAAGCCAGTATAGCCGCTCTACTGGGCACTGGCGACGTCACTCGAGGCCTGGAGGGCTGCGACAAGCTGCGCCTGCGTTTTCGGTATGGTGGCTATGTCGACGTGGCCCACAACGTGGATCGTGACCCTCTTACAGATGCCCAGGATGATCGCGGGGTTCTCGGTTCCTCCATTTTGCGTTATCTCATTGAGCGGGAGCAAAATATCGATCCTGTTGTGCATCTTCACATTCATCGCATCCGCGACGACGCGAAGGCCGATCTGTTTGCCGACGACGTTGTAGCCGCAGGTCGGCGATGAGCTGGCCGCGTCTACTTCGATGACGGTGCCGAACGGCAGTTGCGAAGCGAGGTCTTGTGACCGCGCCGCAACGATGTAGGGGTCGGAGAACGCGCCGCTCGCGGTAATATTTGGGTGACTGCTGGTTTGCTCGGGAACCGCGTTGTATGCGGTCATGTCCACGGTATACGAGGGTTCGACAAGCGTCATCGAAGAAGCGTCTGCAGTGGCAGCACCTGTCATAAACAACAGACCCATGAGGGCCGACGTGAGAACTTGCATAGGAGAATTGGCGCGACTGTTTAGATCCTGCCGATGCCAAAAGCCTAACACAGGAAGGTCTTGACGTCAAGACCCATATGTGGTCTTATATTTACCTATTCCACCGACTCCCCTACGTCCCCTCTTGCCAGCTCTGCAGATATGTTTGCTGCTCCGAACTCAACGAATCAACCATGAGACCCATGGAGGCCAACTTCAGGCGGGCGATCCCCTGTTCAATCTCGTCAGAAACCTCATATACGCCGGGCTTCAGCCCCGCTTGCTTTGCCATCCACTGCGCGGCAAGTGCCTGTGTCGAAAAGCTCATATCCATGACGCTGGCCGGGTGTCCTTCAGCGGCGGCAAGGTTCACGAGGCGACCTTCGGCGAGGACATACACCTTGTTTTTGCCGACGGTATACTCGTCCACGAATCTGCGGACATTCTTGCGAACGCCGCTCGAGAGTTTTTCGAGGGCGGGAATGTCAATCTCGACGTCGAAGTGGCCCGAATTGCAGACCATCGCACCATCTTTCATTTTTTTGAAGTGTTCACTGGTGATCACCTTCGTATTTCCGGTGACAGTGATGAAAAGATCGCCGACCGCTGCGGCATTTTCCATAGTAGTGACGTAGTTGCCGTCCATGGCGGCCTCGAGCGCCTTGATCGGGTCAATTTCCGTCACAATGACGCTCGCGCCCATGCCTTTGGCGCGCATTGCAATGCCTTTCCCACACCAGCCGTAGCCAGCGACAACGACCGTTTTGCCAGCCAGCAATATGTCGGTCGCTCGGATGATACCGTCGAGCGTAGATTGGCCGGTACCGTACCTATTGTCGAAAAGGTTCTTGGTCTTCGCATCGTTCACGGCGACGATCGGCATTTTCAACGCACCGTCTTTTGCCATAGCCCGCAAGCGAATCACGCCCGTCGTCGTCTCCTCGGTTCCGCCGATAAGCTGCGCCAGGAGTTCGGGATGCGATTTGTGGATGGTCGAGACGAGGTCCGCGCCATCATCCATGGTCAGGTGCGGCTTTTGGGCGATCAGTGTCTCGATGTGCTTGAAGAACGTATCCTTGGCTTCCCCTTTGATCGCGAAGGTCGGGATCTCGTATTCCTTCACGAGCGCCGCAGCGACATCGTCTTGCGTGGAAAGCGGGTTCGAAGCCGCGAGGAACACGTTGGCGCCGCCCGCCTTCAGGGCGCGTACCAGATTTGCCGTCTCCGCTGTCACATGCAATACGGCAGCAAGTGTTTTGCCTGCAAATGGCTTCTCCTTTTCGAATCGTTCGCGGACCGCACGCAACACCGGCATGTCGCGGTCTGCCCATTCAATTCGTTTCTTGCCATCAGTGGCAAGTGCGATGTCTTTTATGTCGTATTCCATCGCAAGAGAATACCACAAAGTCGGCCGCCGGGCGGCGAGACACTTGTTTCAACAAACCTCGCCTCGATGAGGCCTCTTTGGGGCGCGCGACACGTCAAAGTCACCCAGGGTATTTTCAGTAGTGGTGATGGGGGTTCGAGCAGAGATAAGTACGGAGTTTGTGGAAATAAGCATCCCACCGCCCGGCCCTAGATCATGGTTCGATCTTATATCCCCTACCCGCAACCGTTTTGATGAGGCGATCCTCGCCCATATCGCCGAGCTTTTTACGAAGCGAAAGGATGTGCGATTCGATGGTATTCGAGAAGATATCTATCGACATATCCCACACATGCTCAAGGAGCATGCCGCGCGAAAGCACGATGCCCTCATTTCGCATAAGGTATTCAAGCAGCATGAACTCTTTTCGCGTGAGTTCGATCTTCCGGCCGTCACGCGTGACGGTGAAGCGTTTTGTGTCGAGCGACACGTCACCAACGTGCAAGACATCACCCTCAAGATCCGACTTGCGTCGCAAAAGTGCTCGGACCCGAGCGAGCAGCTCCTCAAGCGCGAACGGTTTGGTTAAGTAGTCATCCGCCCCCGCATCGAGCAGGTCGACCTTTTTCAAGGTCTCGGTCTTGACTGAAAGGACGAGGATCGGCATCGCCTTCCCGGCAGCCCGCAATTCTTTGCAAACGGTTATTCCGTCCTTTTTCGGCAACAAGTTATCCAAAATGACGAGATCGTACTCGTTAACGTGCGCAAGGTACGAGCCCTGTTCGCCATCGGTCGCAATGTCCACAGCAAAAAACTCCGCTTCAAGCGACTCTTTTAGGAACGCGCCAATAGACGCTTCATCCTCTACGATAAGGATTCGCATAATGACCCCTTGACCCGCAACTTTCAGACTTCATGAGGACTTGAACGTCGCGTTAGGATAATTTTAGGGAACTATATCGCTATCTACCCTAAAAACCCTTTGTTCACTTCGACCTGAAACTCGGACATCGTGTACACGCCGATAAGGGCTTTCTGCGGGTGCGCTTGGTCTTTGAGCCATGCGAACGACTTTTTGCTGTAGCCGTTGCCGTCTATCAAAATGATCGTCGGTATGCCAAGTTTGGCGATGTTGAACACGTTGAACGGATACTTGATGTCCACGCTCCCTCGGCTCTGTTGCCACTTGCACTCCACAACGAGTCCGTCGGGAAACTTGTCCTTGTTCAATACGAGAAAGTCGGCGCGTACTTTCGTGCCGTAGATGCTGTCGCCCACGTTCACCTCACGGGCGAACTGTTTGCCGCCCACGCTCTTGCGGTTTTGGAACAGTTGCTCTTTGTGGTTCCAAAACTCGACGTAGCCCTTTTGTACGAGAATGTTGGTGAGGAACGAGGCGAGCAGGTTGCCCGACTTATTGGCTTGATGACCGCCGTTTTGACCCGTAGTTTCGGATAAGGAGTTCGTCTTCTCGCCCTCTGGTGTTGGCTTTGCAACTGACGGATCGTGCGGCGCTGACATGCTCAATAGTGTACCCCGCGTATAGTTTCCTTACAAACGGCGTATCCGAGTTGGAGAGCATAAAGTAGCCGCCTTTCTGGTGTACCTTGTGGCAGAACTCCGCAAGAGCCGTATGCTCCGCGTCCCCGAAGCCCTGCGACGCATAGCCCTCGTATGTTTCGTGGTATGGCGGGTCGAGGTAGTAGAAGTCGCCTTTGAGGGGAACTATCTGCGTGAACGGCTTTTGCTCTATCTCCACGCCCTGCAAGGCGGCAGAACACGCTCGCAGGTTCGGCTCGTCGAGTATCGGCGGGTTTTTGTAGTCGCCTATCGGCACGTTGAACTGTCCCGACCGATTGACGCGGTACAAGCCGTTGAAGCAGGTTTTATTCAGGTAGATGAAAAGCGCGGCGAGTTTGGTAGAGTCCTTTTCCTTGAACAGACGCTCGCGAGCGCGTGTGTAGTATTCGGGCGAGTGCCGCGAGGCGTGTACTTTGAGGTTGCGTATCACGCCGTCCACGTCATCGCGCACTCGTTGGAACGTAAGCACGAGGTGGAAGTTGATGTCGGAAAGCACCGCGTCTTTCGGCTTCACCGAAAAGAACAGTGCGCCGCCGCCTAAAAACGGCTCGTTGTAGGTATCATATTCGCTCGGCATACGCGCAAGCAGTTCGGGGAGAATGGATCGCTTGCCGCCGACCCACTTTAGGAACGGTCGAGCCGTGAGTGCGTGAACGAGGGGCTGTCCCTGCTCGATGATAGCCGTCATGACTTCTCCGAACGTCGCGCCGAGCGGCTTATGCATTTTCGGGTTGCGGGACATCATGACGTGAGTGCCTTATAGGTGAGCGTACCATGCGCCGACACGCGCAGGATTATGTCTGTGAAAATGTCCGACATCTCGTTTTGTCGGGTGTTGAAACGGTATGTGAACTCATCAACGTACTTCTGCAAGTGCTTGCGGCTCATGTTGTGATACGTCCCTGTGTAGCCGCGCTTGAAGATAGCCCAGAACGACTCCGCGCTGTTGGAGTTGATGCCGCCCTTTTTGGCGTACTGCCCCGACGAGTGCTTTACCATGTCGTGCGGGTACAGTTTTCCGATCTTGGAATAGGACATCAACTCGTCGGTGTAGAGTTGTGTTCCGATCTGGACATGCTCGATGATTTTGGCTTCGAGCGTTTTCATCTTCACGTCGGGAACTACCTTTGCGCGTATCTCGCCGCCACGCTGAACGAGTCCCATGACGACGCTCTTGGTCTTTGTGTTGCGACCCTGCGTGTGCGGAGTGCGCTTGTTGAAGTGCTTGTTTTTCTCCTTGCCGCCGATGTAGGTTTCGTCGAGTTCAACAGTGCCGAACAGTTGCCCTTTACCCTGCGTTAAAACGGAACGGATACGATGATCCATGTGCCATGCGGTGCGCTGTGTTACCCCTACCTGCTTGGCGAGTTGGAGCGATGAAATACCCTTTTTCGAGGTCGAGAGCAGGTAGATAGCGACGAGCCACTTCTGCATCGGGACGCGCCCATGCTCGAAGATAGTGCCTGTCTGTATCGTGAAGTCCTTTTTGCACTTGGCGCATCGGAAGCGTTTGCCGTCCGAGAAGCGGTTTATCTTGTCGTGCTTGCAGTGAGGGCAGAACTCGCCTGTTGCGAAGCGCATGGACTCGAACCACTTGCGGCAGGTTTCCTCGTCCTTGAAGTAGGCGAGGAACTGCATGAGGGTCTTGAACTGCATCTCTTTCATACCCCCATGATATAGGATCAGAAAAGGGGTGTCAAGTACGGATTACTACGCACAACTGCGCGGGGTGTTTGTCAAACATCACCTATTTTGGTAGGGTAGATAGCGATATAGTTCCCTAAAATAATGCATTTCTTGCGGACTTACGGAAGGGTTTTTATAGCCGCGGCGGTC
>VFSW01004553.1_pt1 | contig 20654 bp, 20 predicted proteins | sample 5358111 | NCBI WGS metagenome assembly VFSW01 (sample SAMN11554181, study PRJNA540505) | mine drainage metagenome | isolation source: sediment from site ElyBrook_90M | place: USA: Ely Copper Mine, Vershire, VT | collected 2017
GTTCCGCATCCGCGAACGCTTCGACACCATCGACGTGCAGGCGCTCGACCGCTTCCGCGGAGAGCGCCGATGACTCCTAACCAAATGGCGTTCGATGCCCTCATGGGAGTGCTGGTGATCCCGGCCGTCGCCGCGGTCCTGCTCGCCGCGCTTCCCAATTATCGGGCAACGGCGCGGCTCAACGTGTTGGCGACGACGCTGACCTTGCTCTGCGCCCTGTCGTTGTTCTTCGCCAAGCCGGCGCCCGGCGCTTATTTTTTGGTCGACGATCTCAACAACACTTTCATCGTGCTGACGACGTTTGTGGGCTGGACCACGAGCATTTTCAGCGCCAGCTACATCGGCCACGAGCTCGACATCGGCCGATTGACGCCGCGTTCGGTGCGCTTCTACCACGCCATGTATCAGATCCTGATGTTCGCGATGAATCTCGCGCTGATCGCCAACAATATCGGCCTGATGTGGGTGGCGATCGAAATCGCCACGCTGACGACCGTAATGATGGTCGGCATCTACCGCACCCACGAGGCGCTCGAAGCGGCGTGGAAGTACTTCATCCTCGGCAGCGTCGGCATTGCGCTCGCGTTGTTCGGCACCATCCTGGTGTACATGGCGGCGCGGCCGATCGTCGGCGAAGGCCTCAACGCGATGGTCTGGTCCGTGCTCGTCACCCAAGCGGGCAACTTCGACCCGGCGCTGCTCGATGTCGCGTTCGTCTTCCTGCTGCTCGGCTACGGCACCAAGGTCGGTCTCGCGCCGTTGCACGCCTGGCTGCCCGACGCGCACGCCGAAGGCCCGACGCCGAGCTCGGCGGTGCTATCCGGTTTGCTGCTCAACGTCGCGCTGTACGCGCTGCTCCGTTTCAAGATGCTGCTGGCGGCGAACTCGGCCGCGCTCGCGCCGGGACCGCTGATGGTGGCGCTCGGCCTGCTGTCGCTGGTGTTCGCGGCGTTCATGTTGTACCGCCGCCGCGACATCAAACGGCTGTTCGCCTACTCGTCGATCGAGCATATGGGCATCATCACGTTTGCTTTCGGCATGGGCGGGCCACTCGCGAACTTTGCCGGGCTGCTGCACATGACCATGCACTCGCTCACCAAGTCGGCGATCTTTTTCGCGGTCGGCCATATCGCGCAGGTCAAGGGCACCCAGCGGATCTCCGACATGGGCGGGCTCACCGTGACCCATCCGTTGCTCGGGTGGGGTCTGATCCTCGGCGTGATCGCCATCGCCGGGCTGCCGCCGCTCGGCATCTTCATGAGCGAATTTCTGGTGGTGAGCTCGACCTTCGCCCGCGCTCCGTTGCTCGCGCTTATTCTGGTGTTCGGCATTCTCGTTGCTTTCGGCGCGTTGTTGCTGCGCCTCAACGGCATCGCCTTCGGCGAGCCGCGCGGCCCGGTCGGCAAAGCGCAGGCCTCTTACGTGCCGATGTTCACCCACCTTGCCCTGGTGCTTGTCGCCGGCATCTACATGCCGCCGGCGCTGGTTGCCTGGTTTCAGCATGTCGCCGGGTTGCTCGGTTAAGCAGATGGCCGCAATCACCGACATCCTTGCCGGCAAGTCAGTCGACGATCATCGCCCATGGCCGCGTTTCGGCGTAACTGCCGACACGTGGCGCGATGTTGCGAGCGCAATCGCCGCCGGCCGCGCCACGCTGCTAGGGCTGTGGGGTGACGCCGGCGCTTCATTCGCCGTGCACATGGCAATCGGCGGCGAAGCCGCGAATGATATTGCGGTAGCAAGCCTCGAATGTCCGGACGGAATGTTCCCGTCGGTCGGCGCGCTGCACCCGCCCGCTATCCGCCTCGAACGTGCGATTCAAAGTCTTTACGGCCTGCGGCCCGCCGGCGCGCCGGATGCGCGGCCGTGGCTCGATCTCGGCTTTTGGGACGTGCAACATCCGCTCGGCATCCGGCTGCCGCCGCCGGAGATGCGCTCCGCCTATGCCTTTCTGCCGACGGAAGGCGAGAGCCTGCATCAGATTCCGGTGGGCCCGGTGCATGCCGGCATCATCGAGCCGGGACACTTCCGCTTCACCGCCTCAGGCGAGACGGTCGTGCGGCTCGAACAACGTCTCGGCTACGTGCACAAGGGCATCGAGTCGCTGATGACGGGTGCGAGCATCGAACGTGCGGCCAAGCTCGCCGCCCGCACCTCAGGCGACAGCACCGTCGCTTACGGCATCGCCTTTGCCCATGCCGTCGAGGCGGCGTTAGGCATTGAGGCACCGCCACGCGCGCAATACCTGCGCGCGCTGATGGCGGAGCTGGAGCGACTGGCCAATCATTTCGGCGACATCGGCGCCATCTGCAACGACGCGTCGTTTTCGCTCATGCACGCCCATTGCGGCGCGGTCCGCGAGCTGGTGTTGCGCGCGGCGCAATGCTGCTTCGGTCATCGGCTGATGATGGATCAGGTCGTTCCCGGCGGCGTTGCGACCGATCTCCGCACTGACGCTCCAACGTCTGTCAAAGATTTGCTCAAACACGTCCGGCAGCGTTTTCCAAGCTTGATCGAGCTCTACGACGACACCGCTTCGCTGCAGGACCGCACCGTCGGCACCGGCATTGTGCACGGCGGTCTCGTTCAACAATTCGGCGCGGGAGGATATATCGGGCGGGCCAGCGGCCGCGCTTTCGACGCGCGCAAAACGCCGGGATATCCGCCCTACGACCGCCTTGAGTTCAGTGTGCCGATGCTGACGGAAGGCGACGTCAACGCCCGCGTCTGGATCCGCATCCGCGAGGTCGAGCAAAGTCTGGCGCTGATCGACCAGCTTATCGAGCGTCTGCCCGCCGGGCCGATCGCAGCCAAACTCAATGAGGGACGCGGCGAAGGCCTGGGCTTTGCCGAAAGCTTCCGCGGCGATGTGCTGGTTTGGATCCGGATCGACGGCGGCCGCGTCAGCCGCTGCCATTTGCGCGACCCGTCGTGGTTCCAGTGGCCGCTTTTGGAAGCCGCGATCGAGGGCAACATCGTCGCCGATTTCCCGCTCTGCAACAAATCGTTCAATTGCTCCTATTCCGGGCACGATCTCTGATGCGCAGAACGCTGTTCGAAAGTCTCACCCACGGACCGCTCACCGACGCGCCGCCGTCCCGTGACGATGCAGCACTGGCCGAATTGGCGGCGAGTCTCGACCGATCGGCGCGGCGCCGGCTCGGCCGCAGCCTCTCAATCCGCGAGGTGGATGCCGGATCGTGCAACGGCTGCGAACTGGAAATCCACGCCATCAACAACGTGTTCTACGATCTCGAACGCTTCGGACTGCGCTTCGTTGCCTCGCCGCGCCATGCCGATGTGCTGCTGGTAACCGGCCCGGTGACCAAGAACATGCGCGAGGCGCTGGAGCGGACCTACCGGGCGACGCCGGACCCCAAGTGGGTGGTGGCGCTCGGGGACTGCGCCGCGGATGGCGGCGTGTTCGCGGGGAGTTATGCCGTCGCCGGCGGAGTTTCGAGCGTCGTTGCGGTCGACCTGCACATTCGGGGATGCCCGCCGCCGCCGACTGAAATCCTTAAAGGTCTGATCGCGCTGTTGGACGCGCAGAAATAGCAAACGTCCATTAGCCGCAACTGCGCTCTACTCGACCTTCTCGTCGGGATAGACGCCCCAAAGCCGGTTTTGCTCGATCCAGCCGTCAAAGCCGTCACCCGAGAAATGGCACCAGGTGCCGGTGCAGCGCTTGATCGTCCCCAGCACACCGTTTTGCAGTTGCGCGGTTACCGGGCTCTGCGCGTCGGGCTTGGCGCGGAGCTGCTCGAGATCGGTCTTTGATTTCAATTGCACGACCGCCATGCGCTTTCCGGAAAGCAGCGAGTGATAGACCCAGCCTTCCGAGCCGTCGAAGTCGCGGATGCGCCGCCAATTCTCGAATTCGGCGGTGATTTCGACCGGCCAGCCGATCCGCGTATAGATGAAGGTGACGTCATGATCCTTGTCCGGCCCGCCGCGTACATTGACCCGGTCGGTCTTGAGGCTGACGAAACGCGGCACCGGCAAGCTCGCGGTGGCGTCGCCGCCGGCTTGCGCCCGCTCCATAGCAAGCGAAAGCGCAAACAGGGCCGCCAACACGGCCCAAACCCGCACCATCATGAACCTGACATGGCCTAATGCCATGGCAATACGCCCCCAAACGCAATTCGGCGCGCGATTATGCCGGGAAACCCGGCGCGCTTTGTGGGAGCGCAGCCATCTGCTAGAGAGAAGCTGATGTGCCGCCTCCCAGCGTTTGAGTGTGGGCGAGGCGGGTTAACGAGAATTAAACGGGCGAATGCAGCCACGGGACCGGGGGGAGCCGGCCGGCTTGCAGTCTAGCAAGAGGCAGCGAATGGCAACGGGCAAGAAGCCCCTGGTCGTAGTCACCCGAAAGCTGCCGGACAGCGTCGAAACGCGCATGTGCGAGCTGTTCGACACACGGCTCAATCTCGACGACAAGCCGATGAGCCAGAGCGATCTCGCCGAGGCCGCCAAAATCGCCGATGTCATCGTGCCGACAGTGACCGATCAGATCGACCGGTCGGTATTGAGCCATTCCGGGGAACAGCTGAAGCTGATCGCCAATTTTGGCAACGGCGTCGACAATATCGACGTGGCGCCCGCCCCGCAGCGCGGCTTCACCGTGACCACTACGCCTGGCGTGCTGACCGAGCACACCGCCGACATGACCATGTCGCTGATCCTCGCCGTGCCGCGGCGGCTGGCGGAGGGCGCCCAGGTGCTGACCAGCGACAAGGATTGGACCGGCTGGAGCCCGACCTGGATGCTCGGTCATCGCATCTGGGGCAAGCGGCTCGGCATTGTCGGGATGGGGCGGATCGGCCAGGCCGTAGCCCGCCGCGCCAAGGCGTTCGGGCTGCAGATCCACTACCACAACCGCCGCCGCGTCGCGCCGCGCATCGAGGAGGAACTAGGCGCCACCTATTGGGAAAGCCTCGACCAGATGCTGATGCGCATGGACATCATCTCGGTCAATTGCCCGCACACGCCGGCGACCTACCATTTGCTGTCGGCGCGCCGGCTCAAGCTGATCCGTCCCGAGGCCTATATCGTCAACACTGCACGCGGCGAAGTGATCGACGAGAATGCGCTCGCGCGCCTGATCGAGGCGGGCGAAATTGCCGGCGCCGGCCTCGACGTGTTCGAGCACGAGCCCGCGGTCAGTCCGAAGCTCGTCAAGCTCGCCAAGGCCGGCAAGGTCGTGCTGCTGCCGCATCTCGGTTCGGCGACGCTCGAAGGCCGCGTCGATATGGGCGAGAAGGTCATCGTCAACATCAAGACCTTCATGGACGGCCACCGCCCGCCCGACCGCGTGTTGCCGTCGATGTTGTGACGGCTGAAAGGAAGCGCTGCTCTTCCGTCATTGCCCGGCCATAGCCGTTGGAAGAACGGCATCACTTCGCGCGCCTTTGTGCCGGGCATCCGGGTCCTTAGTCTCTCAAGGAGTAAACAAGTCGTGGATCGCCGGGTCGAGAGCCCGGCCACGACGAGCGCGGGCTAAATTCGCGGCGCAATCCAAATGTGCGGGGGAAGCTCCGGCGGGTGTGCGGCAAGGCCGTCGAGCACCACGCCCAGGATCGGCTCGACCAGCGTCTCGATGTCCGCTGCCGGGCCGACGAAGTCATCGATCGCCAGCATCGTCAGCCCGTGCAGCGCCGACCACATCGCCAGCGATGCGGCGGCGCTCTGGCGCGGGTCTGCCAAGGTTGCAGGAAACTCGCCGGCGCGGACTCCGTCGGCAAGGGTCTCCTCAACGATGGCCCGAGCGTTGGCGCCGGCGGCTTTCTCGATCGCCGGGCGGCCGGCCTCGGGGCTGGTCAGAGCCGCGCTGAACATCAGCCGGTAGAGCGCCGGATTGGCGGTGCCGTGCGCGGCGAACGCGCGCCCGCAAGCGAGCAGTCGTGCCCGCGCGCCGGTCACGCCCATAAGCGCCGCGACCATGCGCTCGGCAAGCCCGTCGAAGCCGCGCGCTGCGACCGCTGCCAACAAATCGCGCTTTTCCGGAAAGTGCTTGTATGGCGCGTTGTGGCTGACGCCGGCGCGCCGCGCCACCTCGCGCAGCGAAAATGCCCAATCCTGGGTATCGTCAAGGAGCCCGATCGCCGCTTCGATGAGCGCGGGGGCGAGATTGCCGTGATGATACGGCCGAACGGCGGCCCGGCGGCGGGAGGATTTCGCCACGAAAAAATCTCCAGCGTGAGAGTTGACAGTGCCAACTTGGCTGATCTATAAAGTTGTCGCTGCCAACTTACCGGGCGCAAGCCCGGAAGTCCAGCACCGGCAGCCAACCAAAAGGAGAGTCCCATGCCGATCTATCAATGCGTCACCTCCAAGGCCCTGAGCGCCGAACTCAAAGCGGCCATCGCCAAGGAATTCACCCGTATCCATGTCGAATCCACCGCCGCGCCGGAGCCCTTCGTCAATATTGTCTTCAGCGACCTGCCGCTTGGTTCGCACTACCTCGCCGGCGCCGTCCGCGAAAACGGGACGCTGATCAACGCCATCGTCCGCGCCGGTCGAACGCTGGAGACCCGCCAAGCCTTGTTGAAATCGCTCTCGGCCGCTTGGTCGCGCCTCACCGGCCAGCCGGAGCGTAATCTCGTCATCAGGGTAGAAGAGGCCGACGCTGAAACCATTATGGAAGCCGGCCTCATCATGCCGCGTCCGGGCGAGGAAGTTGCCTGGATGGCCGCGAACAAGGCGGCGCTCGGCGAGCTGGCGCAAGTCGCCGCTTAGGTCCCAGCGCCAAGCTGAGTCACTGCGAGCGACAGCGAAGCAATCCCGGATTTTGCCAACGCTCGATTCGGCTGCCCGCTAGAGCGAGTATGAATTTAGGTCGGCCATCGTTAGTTCGTCATGGCCGGACTTGTTCCGGCCATCCACGTCTTTGCTGCGCGACCTCAAGGCAATGACTGCCCGCGATTTAGCGAGCGAAACGACGCCGTCCTTCAAAAGGCTATGCGCAGGTATGCGCCAATCAAGTGAATCTCATCATCGTCAAGTCTGCGCCCGCTCGAAGCCGGGCGTGCCGCGCGCGACAATCGAGATGCACAGCATTCGGCGGCAGCTTGCATCCCGCTAAGGAAAGCCGGCGCCCATCGCCGCACCGATCAATTTGAAATCGGCCGCGCCGATCGGAAAAAGTCCGAAGCGCAGCTGGTAACCCCAGTTCGCCTTACCGGCGGTGAATTCCAATTGGTCGAGCAGCGGATGAATGGGCGTTTCTTCGGCTTTTGCCCAGGCAACGTCGCGCCGATAAGCCTTAAGGCCTTTACCCATGTCGAACACGTAGGGCTCGCGATCTTTCACCGTGCCGATGGCGGTGAAAGCCTGCAGCTTGTCTTTGCCCCCGAGCGTGACCGTCGGCGAATAATAGACGATGCGGTCGCCCGGCTTGACGCGCTTTAGCGGCGCCGCCTTGCCGTGGCTGAGCTGCATGAAGCCGCCGTCGCGGCCACGCCGCACATGCTCGGCTGAGGCGACGCCAACCCAATGCCCGGTCATCGCGGGCGCCTATCGCGCATGCGGCGCGAACACGCGCAGCCGATGGCCGTCGGGATCGAGGCGGCCAAAGGCGGTGTTTGAGCTCAGCTTCTCGAGCAAGACGAAGCGCCGGACGACAACCGGCCCGAGTACCGCCACGCACGTCGTGACCATCACGAGAACGGTCGCCGAAATCCATAGCGACTGAGTAGCAAGAAAAAACAGCATGGCTTCCCCTTGGCCGCTTAAACGATCCGCGTCGCGAAACCAGGAAACTATAATGCGTGGCGGGACCAGCGCGGTTATTTACCTTGCCACCCGCATGTAGCGTTCAGGTAGTAAAATACCGTGTCTAAAGTATTGACGTCGCTCGACATATCGAGTTGACTCGATTGCGGTGACATTTGTGCGTTGAGGTTTGCGGCATGCGGTCAATTGGGAAAGTAGTGACGAACGCGGCACTGGCCGCGAGCGTCTTGGGTTGGGGATTTCTGCAAGCAATACCTGCCAACGCAACTACCTACGACGTGACGTTCAACGGCGGCAGCTTTGAGCTGTCGGCGGTGGTTACGACCGCCAATAGCCTGGATGCGCTGGGTGGCTACGACATCACGGGCATTTCGGGCACGGTTACCGGACCGGCGAGCGGTGCAATCAGCAGTCTCCTAAGCAACCCAAATCAGCCCTATCAGGGCACCTTCTATGCCGGTAGCTACGGCTGGAACTACGACAATGTTTTGTTCTCGGGCGCGGTCCCCTTTGACAACAATGGGCTGCTGTTCCGTTTCGGAACTGACGTCGTGGCGAATTTATATTCCGTAGGATCGTCTTTCTATCTGTCCGTGGATAATCCGAGTTCCTTCTGGGATCCGGGCGACCTTGGAAGGCTGTCAGTTTCGGATCCGCCGGCAACCCCTCTTCCTGCCACGCTACCGCTTTTTGTAACCGGCCTCGGCTTGGTGGGTCTGCTCGCCTGGCGCCGGAAACGGAAAACCGCGGCGCTGACAGCCGCCTGATGCCACCTCATTCCGACGACAAAGCCCCGGCCAATGTGCCGGGGTTTTTCTTTGATCGGTTCCAATAAGCGTCTTTGTGGATTAACGTCCTTATGAGTTCGCGGCCTGGGCGGCATGGATCGGCACATACATGGTGCCGACCTTCTCGATGAAACATTCCACCATATCGCCGCCGGCGACCGGCCCGACGCCTTCCGGCGTTCCGGTCATGATCACGTCGCCCGGATAAAGCGTGTAGGTCGAGGATGCATATTCGACGAGCCGCGGCACATCGAAGATCAGCGCGCTGGTGTTGGCGGATTGGCGCAAGGTCCCGTTGACGGTCAGGCGCATGTCCAGACGGCCGGGATCGGGAATTTCGTCGGCGGTGACGAGCCAAGGCCCGATCACCGCGAACGTCTCGAACGATTTTCGCCAGCTTCGATCCTCGGGCCCGCGCACCGTCATGTCGAGGCCGATTGAGTAAGCGCCGACATGCGCCAACGCGCGCTCGCGCGGAATGCGAAAGCCCTCCCTGCCGATGACCGCGACCAGCTCGACTTCGTGATCGACGCGCCGGTCGAGCGGCGGCAAACGCACGCCGTCGGCGGGCCCGACAATCGACGACGACGCTTTCAGGAACAGTCCATACTCGTCGATCGATTTGATGGTCTTGCCGAAATTGATGCCCTTGTCGGCGTTGGCCTCATCGATATGCGCCCGGTAATTGACCGGCGCGGCGATGAGCTTGCTCGGACTCCCAACCGGACTGCGCAGCGCAACGCGCTCGACCGGAATCCACGACGCCGAACGCCCCAGCGCTTCGATTTTGCCGCGCAGCTCCGGCAATCGTGCCAGCAGCGGATCGACATTCGATCGCGGCCAGGCAATGGCCGGAAGATCGGCGGTGATGGTCGTGATATCGGCGACCGATTTTCCGTCAGCGGAAACGAGCCCGAGACGGTCATCGTCGAAGCGGCAGATTTTCATGAAGGCCTCATGGAAGGCGACGCGGGACCGGTCATTATAGCGGGCTGAGCCTGACGCAGCGGGGCCAATCTTTCATTCGTCCTGCCCAGCTATAGCCGTTCGAAGAACGGCCTCGCTTCGCTCGCGTATTTACCGGGCAGCCACGTGTTCAGCTTCGACCGCGAGTCACAAGACGTGGATGGCCGGGACAAGTCCGGCCATGACGAGAGAAAGCATCATAATCGCCCCTCCGAGGGCGGATCGCGTCGCGACAACGATGGCGTTTATCCGCCCCGCGGAGCGAAGCGCAGCGGGGGAGGATAAAGAAGGGCGCTTCGCTCCTCTGTTTGCCCTCTCATACCCTCTCGTGTCTAATTTGCTGATGAAACAGCATCGGATTGGAAAGCTCGCGTCGTTCGCGCTCTTCGGCCTCGTCGCGCTGCCGCTTGGCGTGCGCGGCGACGAGGTGGCGGCGCTAAAGACGCCGCTGGTCACCGCGGCGAACGGTATGGTGGTGGCGCAGGAGGCGATGGCGGCACGGATCGGCGTCGACGTTCTCAAGAACGGCGGCAACGCAATCGATGCGGCGGTCGCGGTCGGTTTTGCCATGGCGGTGACCTATCCGCGCGCCGGCAATGTCGGCGGCGGCGGCTTCATGGTGATCCACCTGGCCGGCGGCGACGACACGGTGATCGACTATCGTGAGACCGCGCCCGCGGCGATCAACGCCACGTCGTTCCTCGACGCACAGGGCAACGCCGATCCGCAGAAGTCGCGCGAGTCCGCGCTAGCGATCGGCGTGCCGGGCACGGTCGCGGGGCTGGCGATGGCGGAAGCGAAATACGGCTCCGGCCATTTCACGCTGGCCGAGCTGATCGGGCCGGCGATCGCGCTCGCCCGCGACGGCATCACGGTCGCCGACGACACCGCGGATTCGCTTCCGGTTGACCGGGCGCGGCTGGCGCGCTGGCCGTCAGCGGCGGCGATCTTTCTGAAAGCCGACGGCAGCGCGCTTTCGCCCGGTGACAAGCTGGTGCAGCCCGATCTCGCCAACACGCTTGCGGCGATCGCCAAAGGCGGGCCGCGCGCGTTCTACGAAGGTCCGGTCGCGGAAAAACTCGCCGCCGCGGTGCAGGCGGCCGGCGGTGTGATGACCGCGGACGATCTGAAGGACTACCGCGCCATTGAGCGCAAGCCGGTGCGCGGTACTTATCGCGGCTACGACATCATCTCGATGCCGCCGCCCTCCTCCGGCGGAGTCGCGCTGATCGAGATGCTCAACATCCTCGAAGGCTACGATCTGGCCAGGGCGGAGCGTGCGCAGGCGCTGTTCCTGATGGTCGAAACCATGAAGCGGGCTTACGCCGACCGCGCCTGGTTTCTCGGCGATCCCGACCGGGTGCAGGTGCCGGTCGCGCGGCTGACCTCAAAGAGCTACGCCGCGGACTGGCGCGCCACCATCGATCCCGCCCATGCGACGCCGGCGGGCGAGATCCATGCCGGCGGCACGGTCGACCGCGAAGGCCGTAACACCACGCACTTCTCGGTGATCGACCAGTTCGGCAACGCGGTGTCCAACACCTACACCATCAATTTCAGTTACGGCGTCGGCCTCGTCGCCGCCGGAACGGGCGTTCTCCTCAACAACGAGCTCGACGATTTCGCCGCCAAGGCCAACGCGCCGAACGCCTACGGGCTCCTTGGCGATGTCGCCAACGCGCCGGCGCCGGGCAAGCGGCCGCTGTCGTCGATGACGCCGACCATCGTGCTCAAGGACGGCAAGCCGTTTCTCGTCACTGGCTCGCCGGGCGGCAGCTTCATCATCAACATCGTGCTTCAGGTCGTCAGCAACGTGATCGACCGCGGCATGGATATCGCCGGCGCGGTATCGGCGCCGCGCGTTCACGATCAGTGGATGCCGGACCGGGTGCTCGCCGAGCCTACGCTTTCCAGCGATCTGGTCACGGCACTTCAGGCGCGTGGCGACACCGTGCAGGTGCGGCCGCTGATCACGTCGGCCAACTCGATCCTGGTCACGCCGGCCGGCATCACCGGCGCCGCCGATCCGCGCACCCGCGGCGCGCTCGCGGCCGGTTATTAGCTGCGGCGTCAGGGAACGAAGACGAGAAAAATGAAAGTCGCGAATACTACGAGATGCACGAGGCCGGCGAGAAGGTTGGTCCGGCCGGAACCGAAGGTGAGCAGGCTCAGAAAAAACGTCAGCGCCAGCAGCAACGTGTCCCGCGGCGTCAACCCCAGCGCGAGCTGCCGGCCGAGCGCGATGTTGGTGATGGCGACCGCCGGGACCGTCAGTCCGATGGTCGCAAGCGACGAACCGAGCGCGATGTTCAGGCTCTTCTGCAGCACGTCGCGCCGGGCAGCGCGAACCGCGCTGATGCTTTCTGGCGCCAGAACGATGATGGCGATTACAATGCCGGCGACGGCCGGCGGGGCGCCGACATAGTCGAGGCCGTCCTCGACGAGGACGGCAAATTTTTCGGCGATCAGGACCACGCCGAACAACGCCAGCAGCAGGAGGATCGCGCTCGCGGCAACGACGCGGTTGGAAGGATAATCGCTCGTTCCGCCCGTGGTGGTTTTCTCCGCGGCGCGAAAATAATTGGCGTGCAACGACGTCTGGATGAACAGGAAGGTGCCATAGAGGATCACCGTGATGACGCTGACGAAGATGAGCTGGGCGGTCGAGAAATACGGCCCGGGCGTCGTGAGCGTGTAGTTCGGCAACACCAGCGTCAGTATCGAAAGCGCGCCGAGCACGTTGAAATAAACAGCGGTGCCGGAGGTTTGAAATTCCTGCTCGCGATAGCGCAGCGCGCCAAGAAGGACGCACAGGCCGACGAGCCCGTTGCAGACGATCATGATGACGGAGAACACCGTGTCGCGCGTCAGTGTCGGCGGCGTGTTCTGCTTGAAGACGATCGATTCGATGAGCGCGACCTCGATGACCGTCACCGCGAGTGTCAGAACCAGCGTTCCGCCGGGCTCACCGATCCGGTGCGCAATGACGTCGGCGTGATGTACCGCCGCGAAAATGGCGCCGAGCATGACCACGATCATGACCGTCGAAGCGGTCAGCGATAATGCAAACGAGCCTGCCAGGCTGCGGTCGACGTGGAGGAATTCCGAGGCAACCACGAAGGCCGCGGCCAGAACCGGGAAGACAATCGTCGGCCACGGCACTTTGGTCTGCGCTGCCATTGTGATGCAGGTCTTGGCGATACAGGTCTTGGTGAGGCGCCGAAGTCAAACGGCAGGCGTTTTATCGTGGTATTGTACACACTTGTCGTGCCTAAGGAACCGGATGCTCGGACGGTTCCACATAGCCGACATCGAGCTGGCAAGAGCCAATCGTCAATGAGCATTGGCCGCGCGATCGGGGCTGGAACACGGACGCGCCGCGGGGGCTTTGATGAACGGATACACGCCAATCGCCACGTTGCGGATCGGTCTGATCGGCTCGGGCTTCATCAATAACTTTCATTTACAGGCGCTGGTTTCTGTTCGCCATGTCACCGTCGCCGGCGTGTACAGCCCGACTGCCGCGCACCGCGAAGCGCTGGCGGCGAAAGCCAACGCCCTTGAGCTCGGCCCGTGCCGGCCGTTTGCGTCGCTCGAAGCCATGCTGATTTCCGGCGAGATCGACGCGGTGTGGATCGGCGTACCGAATTTCGCCCGGCTCGACACCATGCGCGAGATCCATCGCCTGGTGAAAGCCGGCTGGGCCAAGCTCGTCGGCGTCGCCTGCGAGAAGCCGCTTGGACGAACGCTCGCCGAAGCGCGCGAGATGCTCCGCCTCGCCGAGGACGCCAAGCTCCTGCACGGCTATCTGGAAAATCAGGTGTTCTCGAGCGCGGTGCAGCGCGGCAAGGACATCGTCTGGCGCCGCGCGGTGCCGATCGGCGGCCGGCCCTATCTGGCGCGCGCCGCGGAGGAACACAGCGGGCCGCACATGCCGTGGTTCTGGCAGGGCGAACGCCAGGGCGGCGGCGTTCTTTCCGACATGACCTGCCACAGCGTCGAGGTCGGGCGTTTTCTGCTGAGCCGGCCGGGTGCGCCGCGCAGCGATCTGAGGCTCATCAGCGCCAGCGCCACCGTCGGCAATCTGAAATGGACCCGGCCGGAATATGTCGATCGGCTCAAGCGCATGATGGGGCCCGAGATCGATTATGCGCGGCGTCCGGCGGAGGATTTCGCGCGCGGTGCGCTCACCTTCCGCGACGCCGAAGGCCACGAAGTTCTGGTCGAGGCGACCAATTCGTGGGCCTATGTCGGCGCCGGCCTGCGCATCCTGATCGAGCTGCTCGGCCCGGAATATTCGATGGAGTTCTCGTCGCTCAACACCGGGCTGAAAGTTTTCCTGTCGCGCGAGGTGAGCGGCGGCCAGGGCGAAGATCTGCTCGAGAAGCAGAACGCCGAGCAGGGCCTGATGCCGGTAGTCGAAAACGAGCCCGACATCTACGGCTATATCGGCGAGGACCGGCACATGGTCGAGGCGTTCCGCCATCGGCGGGCGCCGATCGAGACGTTCGAAGACGGCGTCGCTGTGGCCGAAATGTTGATGGCGCTCTATCGCTCGGCCGAACTTGGCCGGGTTGTGAAGCTGCCCGACAAGGAACTGGAAACTTACGTGCCGCCAGTGGCGCGAACCTAGATGCGGCCCGGGCCCGCCGCGTCAATTCAATCCTGCAAAGTTCGGATGGCTGATGGGGCGGCGGTCCTTGACCACGCCGATCACGACGCCGAGCCGTTCGACCGTGGCGATAATTTTGCCTTTGCGGGCGCGGTCGCAATTCATGTGGGTCGGCGCGATGAAGAAATCCGCACGATCGACGTCGCGCGTCCATTCCAGACGCGAGTCGGCCTCTTTCTCGAATTGCACCCGCTCGCTGCACACCGCGACAAGATAATGACGGCGGACGCGCGCTTTTCCCTCGGTCCGATCGAGATAGTGTTCGAGGTCGCCCACCGCCTCCGGCATCATGTTGACCCAGTAATCGGTGGCGTAATTGCGCGAGGCGCCGGCGAGACCGCCGACCAGCGGATTGTAGAACAAATACTCGTCCGGATGCAGGCGATAGAGCGTAATGGCGTTCCATGCGAGGCCGAGCACGATCGCTGCGGCCGCTGCCGCCGCCGCGAGCCGATGCCGATTTTCCAGCCGATAGAGCAAACCGTCGAGGCCGATACCGGCGAGCACCGCGATCGGCGGCACGGTGAAGAAAAAGTGGCGGATCCCGGTGAACGCCGGGCCGTCGACAATCACTTCGCAGATCAGCGGAAAGAATGCGGCAAAGGCCACCAGCGCGGTTTCCTTTCGCCAGCCGTTATCGGCCCGCGCACCACTGCGCTGCGGCAGCATGGCGAAAACAATTCCCAAACCGGCGCCGACGAGGAGCCAAAGCGTGAGCTTGATGGCCATGTAAGTCGGCACATACCAGCGCGGTACCTCGCCCATGTGATAGACACGGCCGGCCAGCACGGTCTGGATCGGATAGTCGAAATCGACGAACGTCGCCATCGCGCGCAGCGGATTGAGCGCCGCCAATGCGGCATACGGCCAAGCCGCGATCATGATCAGATAGCCGATGACAAAAGCCGCCGCGAGCGGCACTGCCGAGCGCGCGGCAAACGCAACAGTCTTGGGCCACGGCGCGCCGCGGCCAAGCGGAGCGCGGAACGCGACGACAAGCGCGGCGTAGCTGACCAGAAACACGCCCAGCACCCGAATGCCGAACGCGCAACCGCAGAGCAGTCCGAACAGCAAGATCAATCGCCAGCGCGGACGCGGCAATTCGCGGCCAATCAGCACCAGAAGATAAAGCCCGCCCATCATGGCGGCGGCAAACGGAATGTCTTTGGTGTGATTGAACATCGCGCCGTACCAGGTGCCGCACACCGCGAGCGCTGCGGCGGCGAGAAGGCCCGCGCGCGATCCGGCAATGGCGCGCGCCGTCGCCCAGATTGCGGCGATGCCGCCGAGACCGGTCAGCGCTGTCAGCAGATGTCTGACCTCGTAGGTATCGAGCGGAATGAGCTTCTCGAGGCCGACCGCAGCGAGATCAAACAGACCGCCGTACAGATAAAGATTGCGAAAATGAAACAGCGCCTGATCGACGAAGCCGCTGGCGTAATAGGCGACGATCATCTCGCCGTAACGCTGCTGGACTTCCTCGTCGTTGGAGATGGCGTAGTCGCGGAATGTGAGGCCGACAAGAACGATCAGGGCGCCGAACAGCAGCATCGCCGCAAGATCGCGACCATCGAGGCGCGCGAGCGGTCCCAGCCGCCGCCAACGAGCTGCGGCTTGGCCCCAAACACCGGAAAACCAGCGAAGGCTTATGGCGCCCGCTCCGCGCGCAAGCATGACTGGCGATTTATCTCCCAACCACCCGGCATTGGCGCGCGGAGAATTAGCTCAAGAAAAAATACCTTAGGAGCAAATGGCCTAGCAACTCGAAAACCGGCGCGGAAGCGCCGAAGCTGCGTCATGGCGCCGCGCACACGGCAATGGCCGCAGCAAACGTTGACGCGACGAGCGAGCACCCGGAATTGCGGGTATTCAAGCCCTGGCACCGGCGAGGCCGAGAAGCTTAAGGGCATTATCCTTAAGAATGAGCGGTCGCACTTCCGGCTTGATATCGAGCTTGTCGAAGTCGCTGAGCCAGCGATCCGGCTTGATGACCGGCCAGTCCGAACCGAACAACACTTTGCGCTTGAGCAGCGAGTTCGCGTAACGGACCAAGATCGGCGGAAAGTATTTCGGCGACCAGCCGGAGAGGTCGATATAGACGTTCGGTTTGTGCTGCGCGACCGACAGTGCTTCCTCCTGCCACGGAAACGACGGATGCGCGAGGATGATCGGCATATCCGGAAAATCGACGGCAACGTCGTCGATGTACATCGGATTGGAATACTTCAGGCGGATACCGGCGCCGCCCGGCATGCCGGAGCCGACACCGGTCTGACCGGTATGAAACAGCGCCGGGACTCCCGCTTCCGCAATCGCCTCGTAAAGCACGTAGGCGCTGCGGTCGTTCGGATAAAAGCCCTGCATCGAGGGGTGAAACTTAAAGCCGCGCACGCCGAATTCGCGAATGAGCCGTCGCGCTTCGCGCGCGCCGGTTTTGCCCTTGGCCGGATCGATGCTGGCAAATGGAATAAGAACGGCGCTGTTCGCCGCCGCTTTCTCTGCGACTTCCTCATTCGGATAGCGCCGGTACCCGGTCTCGCGCTCGGCATCGACCGGAAAAATCACTGCGCCGATCTTGCGCTCGCGATAGTACGCCGCGGTCTGTTCGATGGTCGGGCGATTACTTGGCTGATTGAAGTAGATCGCCATCTGCGCCTGCAGATCGTCGTAGCCGTCGTCGGGATGCGTGCCGCAGGGCTCCTCCGCATGCGTATGGATGTCGATGGCAATAAGTTCGTTGACGTTCACGGAGCGCGCTCCTTGGCTTGTGCCCGGACCTCTGGTTTCGCGGCAATGAAACACATCATTGGGAGAACGTATAGCGGGCCGCAGCCCAACGCGACAGCGGGGGAATTGTTTTGCGGGCTCTCCGGCGCGATGCTAAAAGTTGTAGCCGTATGAAGCGCAGACAAAACAACAAATAAAGCCGCAGGGGAGGAACAGTTATGTTGCAGGTATATCTCGACCCGGCCACCATCAACAGCCGCAAGGTGCTGGCGGGGTTGGAATTGCTCGGCATGCCGTACCACGTCAACCACGTGAACTATTTTGCCGGCGCCCACAAGCAGCCGGACTATCTCGCGCTCAATCCGAACGGGACGCTGCCGGCGGCCACGGATGGCGATTATACGCTGTGGGAATCCGACGCCATCCTGCAATATGCCGCCGACCTGACGGCATCCGAACAGCACTATCCCAAGGATACGAAGAAGCGCGCCGACATCAACCGCTGGATGTTGTGGGAAGCCGCGCATTGGCAGCCGAGCTGCTATATCTTTTTTATCGAAAATGCAGTCAAGCCGCTGATGAAGGCGCCGACCGACACCGCGCTTCTGGAAAAAGAGACCCCGAACTGGCGGCGGCTCGCCGGCGTACTTGAGGCGCGGCTGGCGAAATCCAAATGGCTCGCCGGCGATACGGTGACGATCGCCGACATCGCCGTGGCGGCGCCGATGCACATGCACAAGCGCCAGCAATTGCCGCTCGACGACTTTCCAAACATCCGGCGCTGGATGGCGGAGGTCGAAAAACTGCCGTGCTGGCAGAAAACGCAAGGCGCAGTCGAGGCGGCGCTGCAGCCGCACTGACGCGGCGCTGCGTTGGCGCGTCGGACCTTGGTTGCGATGTAGGGACGTAAAGCGAATGACAGGCCAGTTCGACGTCAAATCGACCCTGAACTACACCCGCGACACCGGCGTCGAGCCGGAGGTTTATTTCTACGAGCCGCCGCCGGGCACCAAATGGCGCACGTCCGGCGACGACCCCCACGAAATGACCATCCACGACGGCTGGGAGCGGGCGAAATCGTTCTCGCTCGACCGCGAAGGATTCGCGTTCCGCGAATTTCACTCGCCGTTCGCGCAATGGGACGACGACGCGGCGATCCGCGCCGAGCTCTACGGCGACGTTACCGAGTTCGTAAAACGCCAAGTCGGCGCCAAGCGCGTCATCATTTTCGACCACACCATTCGCGCCCAGAGCAACCTCGCCCAGGCGCGGTCCGAGACTTCCACCTCGCGACGCGCGCCGGTAATGAACATTCACTGCGACTACACGGAGAATTCGGGACCCTTGCGCGTGCGCCAGCTGTTACCCGACGAAGCCGGCGAGCTGTTGACGCACCGCGTAGCGTTCTACAATTTCTGGAAGCCGCTGAAGCGCACGGTCGAAGAGCGGCCGCTGGCGATGTGCGACGTCACCTCCTCGACGCACGATGATTTCATCATCATGAAGCTGCGCTACCGCGATCGCGACGGCGAGATTTTCGTCATGCGGTACTCGCCCCGGCACTGCTGGTGGTACTTCCCGCACATGACGCCGGATCATGCGATCATGCTCAAGACCTACGATTCGGAGACCGACGGGCGCGCCCGTTTCGTCGGTCATTCGGCGTTCGAGGATCCGAACACGCCGCCCAGCGCACCGATGCGCGAAAGCATCGAAATCCGCACCATGGCGTTTTTCTGATCGGGGGCGCGGCGCGATGTCGCCGCCGCGGTCCACACTATTTGGTGCGCGCGATCTCTTCTTCAACGTCGCGCAGGCGGTCCTTGCCGAAGAAGATTTCGTTACCGACAAAGAAAGTCGGCGACCCAAACGTGCCGCGCGCCACCGACTCCTCGGTATTTTTCAGGAGCCGGTCCTTGACTTTGGCCTCCTGGGTACGCGCGAGCAAAGCGGCCGCATCGAAACCGGATTCGGTGAGCGCGGCGCCGACGACAGCAGGATCGTCCATGTCCTTCGGCTCCGCCCACATGTGACGGAACACTTCGCTCACATACCGCTCAGAGGCACCATCCAGCTGCGCCGCTATGGCGCCGCGCATGATCAACAACGTGTTGACCGGAAAGAATGGGTTCCAGTTGAACGGAACGTCATAGCGCTGGACGAAGCGCTGTAGCTCCAGGCGTTCGTATTCGAGCCGGTTCCTAATGCCGGCCATCTTCTCCGCCGGCGAACGATTGTTGGTCAGCTTGAACACGCCGCCGAGCAGGATCGGAACATATTCGAATTTGGCGCCGGTGCGCGCTTCGATCTGCGGAACGATCCGATGCGCCAGATAGGCGTTCGGGCTGCCGAAGTCGAAGTGAAATTCAACTTTGGTCATCTCACCAAACCTCGCGGTAAGACCGCACATCGAGTTCGAAGGTCCAGGCGTCGCGCGGCTGCCGGTACAGCTGCCAGTAGGCCTCAGCTACCGACGCCGGATTCATCAGCTGATCCGGCTCCAGAGTCTCCAAGGCTTCCGCACCGCCGCGCTGCTTGATGCGGTCGCGGACGAACGCGGTATCCACGCCGGCGTCGATGATCAGATGGGCAATGTGGATGTTCTGCGGACCTAGCTCGCGCGCCATGCTTTGCGCGACCGCGCGCAACCCGGACTTGGCGCCGGCGAATGCTGCGTAGCCGATGCCGCCGCGCACGCTCGCCGTGGCGCCGGTGAAAAAGATACAACCCTTGCCGTGCGGCAGCATCAGCCGTGCGGCCTCGCGGCCGCTGAGGAAGCCGGCATAACAGGCCAGTTCCCAGACCTTGCGAAACACCCGCTCGGTCGTCTCCAACAGCGGAAAGTAGACGTTGGCGCCGATATTGAAGACGCAGACTTCAAGCGGAGCATGCGCGTCGGCGGCGCGCAAAAAAGCCGTTACATCGTCCTCCTTGCGGGCATCAAGGCCGCGCGCCACGATCTCGCCGCCGGCGGCTTGAACGTCTTTGACCAGCGGCTGCAGCTTGTCCGGGTTCCGCCGGCCGGCAAAGATTGCGAAACCTTCGGCGGCAAATTTTTTGGCGATCGCTGCGCCGATGAAGTCCCCGGCACCGATCACGGCTACAGTCGCGTTGCGTTTCGCCACCTGTGCGCTCCGGCTTCGGCAACAATTGGACGGCTACAACGTCCGGCATTTCGGGTCACCTGTCCAGCTTGCGGAGCGGATGCGCAAACGAACCAACTTGCCAAGCGTGGTGCTTACGCTCACCATGGCAAATGCGTTCATCGGCGGCTTAATTGGCTTTCGCGGGCGCAAAAGCCGGGGTTCAGGAAATCGTGCCGGACGAAAGAGAACATATCGTAGCCGACGCAGCGGCGCGAATTCTCGCCGACCTCGCCGACCCGCAGACCATCAACAAAGCGGCCAACGGCGCCTGGAAAGAACCGCTGTGGCGTGCGCTCAGTGAAGTGGGCCTGCCACTTGCCTGGGTGCCCGAAGAATTAGGCGGCTCCGGCGCCGGTTTGGCCGAGGGCTTCGCCGTCCTTGCGGTCGCGGGACGCTTCGCGCTTTCGGTGCCGCTGGCGGAAACGCTGGCTGCTGGCTGGCTCCTCACGCTCGCTGGCATCGAGTCGCCGGCAACGCCAATGACGCTCGCGCCGGCTCGGCCGCACGACCACATCAGCGTCGACGCGGACGGCCAGCTGAACGGCCCCGCGCTCGGCGTTCCGTTCGCTCAAGACGCGCACCCCATCGCGGTGCTTGCCGATAGCGCCGGGCAAAAGCGGATCG
>VFSW01004554.1_pt1 | contig 20650 bp, 13 predicted proteins | sample 5358111 | NCBI WGS metagenome assembly VFSW01 (sample SAMN11554181, study PRJNA540505) | mine drainage metagenome | isolation source: sediment from site ElyBrook_90M | place: USA: Ely Copper Mine, Vershire, VT | collected 2017
GAAATCGACGCCGTGGTGGGCCTGATCGCCGAAGCCAACACGCGCCTGGCGCAATCGCCGACGCTTGCCAGCCGCCGCATCCGGACCTCGGTCACCAGCCTTCCGATGTATCTGATCGCCGGGGCGGAGGGCGCGGGCAAGAGCACGGCGTTTCTTGGCGCGGCGCTCGAGCCGGAGCTGCTGGCCGGGCAGGTGTACCGCGACTCGATCGTTCTTCCAACCAAGCTGTGCAACTTCTGGTACGCCGGCGAATCCGTCTTTGTCGAACCCTCCGGCACCATTTTCAGCCAGGACCCGGGGCGGTGGATGCGGCTGCTGAGGCACCTGAAATCGGGCGGCGCCGGCTCATGGGTGTCGCGGCTGGGCGGCAAGCAGAAGTCGAACCTGCGCGGAGTGGTCCTGTGTGTGGACATCAGCCCGTTTCTCGGCATCCCCGACGCGGCGCGCCTCGGCAGCCTCGCGCGGCGGGTGCAGGAGCGGCTGCGGCTGATCGGCGAGACATTCGGCGTCCACTTCCCGGTATACGTTCTGTTCACCAAGAGCGACTCGATTCCGTATTTCGCCGAATACTTCGGCCGGCTGGCTGAAAACGAGGACCAGCAGATTCTCGGCTGCACGCTGCCGCTGAGCGCGGGCGAGGCGCGTCCGGGGGGCGAGGTGTTCGCGGAGTCGGAATCGGCGCGGCTGGCCGACGCGTTCAACGCACTCTACTATTCGCTGGCCGACAAGAGGGTCTCGTTTCTGGCCCGTGAGGCGGTGGCCGAGCGCAAGGTGCCGATCTATGAGTTCCCGCGCGAGGTGAAGCGCATCCGGGACACCCTGGTGCAGTTCCTGGTGGACGTGTTCCGTCCCAATCCGCTGCAGCCTTCGCCGCTGCTGCGGGGTTATTATTTTATCGGCACGCGGCAGGTGGCGGCTTCGGCGGCCATGTCCGGCGGCATCCGCGATGTGGTGCGCGGGCCGTCGGTGGGCGAGGCGACGTCGCTGTTCAACCTCCAGGACTATCAGAAGAAGATGGGGCTGACACCCCAGGAGCAGTCCTCGAGCGAGCCGATGGTGGCGCGGTGGAGCTTTGTCGCCGAGCTGTTTCACCGGGTGATCCTGGCCGACCGTCTGGACGCGCTGGCCGGCTTTCGCCACCGGAAGCTCGATCTGTACCGCCGCATCGCCTTCGGCACGGCGGCGGCAGTGGGGTTGTTGCTGTGCTTCGCCTTCCTTCGTTCGTGGCTGGGAAACCGGGAGCTGCTGAGCGATGTTCGCAAGGCCTCCGAGGCCGGCTACTCGTTCCAGCCGGCGCCGCTGGCGGTGCCGTCGGTCGACGATCTCCGCTCGCTCGACGGGCTTCGCCAGCAACTGGAAGTGCTGCTGGATTACGAGCGCAACGGCCCGCCGCTGAGGATGCGCTGGTTTCTTTACTCGGGGAGCCGCGTGCTTCCGGCGGCCTACAACCTGTATTTCCAGCGCTTCCGGCAGATGTTTTTCGAAGATTTTCACAACAAGCTGCAGGCCGATCTGGCGCGATTGCCGGCGGTGTCGGACGGCTCGGTGGCATACGGCACGGCCTATGACGATGTCAAGGGCTACCGGATGATCACCTCCTGCAAATGCAAACCGGACAAAGCTTTTCTGGCCCCGCTGCTACTAAGCGAATGGGACAGCGGACGGACGGTGGATCAGGAGCGGCAGGGCCTGATTTACAAACAGATCGAGTTTTACTCGGGCGAACTGGCGAACAAGAATCCTTTCAATGTGGATGAGAAGCAGGACATCGTCGATCGCGGGCGGCAATATCTGTCCAGCTTCCACGGCGTCGAGCAGGTGTATCGCGGGCTGATCGAAAAAGCGGATCAGGCGCCGCGCGCGCCGGCGCGGGTTGCGGATCTGGCGCCGGATTTCCGGCAGGTTCTCACCGGGCCGGGCGAGGTGCAGGCCGCATTCACGCTCGACGGCTGGCAGTTCTTTCAAAAGGCGGTGCGCGAAGGCGGCCGGCAGGCGATCGGCGAGCCGTGCGTGCTGGGCGCCGGCGGGGCGATCTCGCAGCTTATGCCCGGCAGCAGCTCGGCCGCCGAGCTCGAAGACCTTTATGTGAAGGACTTCATTGCCAAGTGGGAAGCGTTCACCAAGCAGACCGGTGTGCAGGCGTTCGCCAATGCGCGCGACGCGGCACAGAAGCTGAACACACTGGCCGATAACCGGTCGCCGCTGCTGGCGGCGATTTTCCTGATCTCGAAAAACACCAACCTTCCGGCGCCCCCGCAGGCGGCCTCGTCGGCCGAAAGCATGGCCAAGAAAGCCAGCAGCTCCGGACTGCTGTCCAAGCTCGGATTTTCCAAGGCCGATCAAGCGGCTAAGAAAGCGGAGAAGGCGGCCGCGGCGGTAGAGACGCAGAAAGCGCCCGCGATGACCGCGGCCGATGTGACGAGAGTGTTCCAGCCGGCGAGGGAGGTTGTGCCGCCGGCCAGCGCCGACCGTTTGATTGGCGGGCCGAACCAGGCGTACATGAGCGCGCTGGCGAACATGCAGCGGGCGATGGACAATCTGAAAGACGACCGGCCGTCGAATCCCAACATGAGTCTGCATGAGGCGGCCAAGCAGGCTTCCGACGCCGGCCTGGACGCGGTGCGGGGGCTTTCACAGAAGTTCAACATCAACGGTTCGGACGGTATGGACACCGAGGTTACGCGGATGCTTGAAAGCCCGTTCCGCTACGCCATGCGCTTCGTGATCACCGATGCCGGAAAGGCCGGCAAGGAGAAGGCGGGCGCGGCGGCCAAGAGCTTCTGCGCGCAACTGGGCAAGCTGCAGAAAAAGTTCCCGTTCGATCCGCAGAGCCAGCCCGAAGTGGGCCTGGACGAGTTCGCCGCGGTGTTCGCGCCGCAGAACAGTGCGCTGGCGGCGCTGCAGCAGGCGGTTTCGAAGTCCGTCGTCCGGCAGGGTCGGCTGTGGGTGGCCGCGCCGGATGCGGACCCGCAGCTCTCGCCTGAGTTCGTCGACTTCCTGAACCGGCTGACGGCCATCTCGGAGACCTTTTTCCCGGCCGATGCCAACGGCCAGCCGAGGCTGAAATATTCGTTGAAGCTCGAGCCGATTCCGAACACGCTGGGCGTGACGCTGAGCGCCGACGGGGAAACGGCGTCGGCGACGAAGACCGCCTCGCAGGCGAAGCAGTTCAGTTGGCCGGGCGCCTCGCAGCAGGAGGCGCGGTTGCTGGTGAACGTCGGGGCCAGCGTGCCATTCGGCGTCTACAGCGGCGTCTGGTCCATCTTCCGGCTGATGGCGAACGCCGACCCGCGGACGCCGGGCAGCCGCACGGCGGTGCTCAGCAAGGTGCGCGGGCAGGGCGCTTCGCAGTCCTCTTCGGTGACGGACTCGAGCGGTAATCCAATCATCGTGCGCATCGAGCTCACCGAATCCCCGAACGGCGTCGATATGTTCGCACCGGGCTTCTTCACGCTTCGGTGCCCGTCGCGGGTTACGCAATGAGGCGCCGGGCGGCGGCTCGTGCCCGGGGCTGAAACGCGGCGGGCCGTCCTGCTGGTCAGCTTGTGGCTGGAGGGCGGCGGGAGCGAGCGCCAGATGGCCGAAGTGGCCAAGGGACTGGACCGGAGCCGTTTCGAGCCGCACGTCGGATGCCTGAGGTTGCAGGGGATGCGCGCCGACGAGCTGCGCTCGGCGGGTGTGCCGATGGTGGAGTTTCCCATGCGGGGATTCCTGCGCTGGTCCCATTTCCGTGCCGCCGCCGCGCTGCGCCGTTATGTCCAACGGCACCGCATCTCGATTGTCCACGCCTTCGACGTGCCGGGAACGCTGTTTTCGGTAATTCCGGCGCGGTTGTCCGGCGTGCCGCTGGTGCTGGCCAGTCAGCGCGCGTTGCGGGACCTCACGCCCCGGCACCGGCCCTTTTTGCGGCTGACAGACCGCTTCGCGCACGGAATCGTGGTCAACAGCCAAGCGGTGGCGCGCGACATGATGGAGCGCGACGGTGTCGAGGCCGGCCGGATTCATCTTTGCTACAACGGCCTGGACACGGGCGTGTTTCACCCACCGGAAGAGCCGAGGCCGGAAAGCCGGGACCCGGTGATCGGCGTGGTGGCCGTGCTGAGGCCCGAAAAGAGTATCCAGACTCTGATCCAGGCCTTCGCGCAGTTGATCGAAACAAGCCCTGGCGCGCGCCTGGTCATTGTCGGCAGCGGACCGATGGAGGGCAGCCTGATGGAGCTGGCCGCACGGCTGGGCGTGGCCGGATCCTGCCGCTTCGAGCCGGCCAGCAGGGACGTTGCCGGATGGCTGCGCGGGTTCGACATTTTCGTGCTGCCGTCGCTTTCCGAGGCGATGTCGAACGCGCTGCTGGAAGCGATGGCCTGCGGCTGCTGCGCCGTCGCCTCGCGCGTGGGCGGCAATCCGGAGGCGGTGGAGGACGGCGTCACCGGGCTGTTGTTCAAGCCGGGCGACGCGGCGGAGCTGGCTTCAAGGCTCCGGCTTCTGGCCGGCGATGGCGCGTTGCGCCGCCGTTTAGCCTCGGCCGGCGTCGAAAGGGTGCGGGAGCGCTTCGCCCTGGCTGCCTCCATTCGGAGAATGGAACAGATTTACGATACTCTGTACGAGAAACACGGGCACCGCGGCTGAGCGGGAAAACGGGGGGCGAACCGGCTGAGAATGCTTCTCCCCGGGGTCTGGTGCCGATATGCTAGAAGCAGGGACTTCGGGCGCCGGGGACGGCAGCCCGCCAGGAGAACATCGGGAAATGGAAATGATCGGCCGCTACCAGATTCTGCGGGAACTGGGCAGAGGCGCCGGCGGGGTGGTTTATCTCGCCGAAGATCCCAAGATCGGCCGCAAAGTGGCGATCAAGACGATTGCGGCCGGAGCGGCGGGCGGCGACACGCTGCGCAAGCGGCTGCAGAGGGAGGCGCGCTCAGGCGGCTCCCTGGCCCATCCGAACATCGTTACCGTGTTCGAGATGGACGACGGCGGAGCGACGATTTTCATCGTCATGGAATTCATCGAGGGGACGACGCTCAGGGCCATGATGGAGGCCGGCGGACGGATGCGGTCGGGCGAGATCATCGCGCTGCTGCGCCAGGTCGCCTCGGGGCTGGACTATGCGCACGCGCGCGCCGTGGTGCATCGGGACATCAAGCCGGCCAATATCATGGTGACCTCCGACAACGCCGTCAAGATCGCCGATTTCGGCGTGGCGAAAATGCTGGACGACGCCACCATGGGATTGACGCAGGCGGGCATGGCGGTGGGCACGCCGCACTACATGTCGCCCGAGCAGGTGCTGGGCAAGCCGGTGGAGGGCCGCAGCGACCAGTTCTCGCTGGCCGTCATCGCCTATGAGCTGCTGGCCGGCAAGCGCCCGTTCGAGGGCGATTCGATCACCAGCATCATGTACCAGATCGTGAACGAGGACCCGATCCGCGAGGACACCACCGGCTCGATCGTTGGCCTCCCTGCGCTGCCGGCGCTGCTTCGGGCGCTGTCCAAGGACCCCGAGCAGCGCTATCCGACCTGCCAGCAGTTCATTGACGAGCTCGAGGTGGGTCTGCGGCGCCCGCGTGTTGCGGCGGCGCCGGCGCCGGCACCCGAAGCTGCTCCGCCTTCGGTGCCCGCAGCCGAGGCGGCGCCCGCTCCTCCGCCCGTTTCTCCGCCTCCGCCATCGCTCACTGTGGAAACGGCCCCTGCGGCCGCGGCCGCCCCGGCGCCGCGATCCCGGGCCGGCTTGATCGGGGGTCTGGCCGCGGCCGTGTTGCTGATTGCCGGCGGTGTCTTCTATATGCGCGGCGGAAAAGATCACGCCAACCCCCCGGCTGCGCCGCCGTCGGCTTCGGCCGGCAGCGTCGCGCCGGACGCCGCCGCCGTCTCGCAGCCGCCGGCCGCGGTCAACGCGCCAGTTCCGGTTTCGGCCCACGCGCAGGCGCCGTCTAGTCCGCAAGCCCCGGTCGCGCCTCAGGCGGCGGCACCGGTAAAGAAGGCCGCCCCATCCGCGCCGGCCGCTCAGACGGCTGAGGCCGGGACGCCCCCCGCCGAGACGCCCGCCGTACGCGGTCCCCATGGAGCGTTCACCTGGACCGGGACGCTGGCCTCGGGCGATTCGCTCGATATCTCGGCCGCCGAGCCAAGCTTCGGCTCCGTCACCGGAAAGGGCCTTCCGCGCCACACGCCGGTGGTTGTCGAAATCGACCCGCCCGACGTCCATGTCTCGGAAGCGCCCTCGGCCGACAATGGCTACAAGCTGATCCTGGTCAACGATGGCCGCGATGTCAGCTCCATCACCGTCTCCTGGCGGCTGCCGCGAAAAGGTGAAGCGACCGAGTGATTGTGAGGCATTTGTAACGCGCCCGCCCGGCACTCGGTCAATTCACCCCGAATAGCGCCAAATTCACTCTTACCGTCCTTGACTGTCCCAGGAAGCTCCAATATACTCGGGTAGTCTCGAAGCCAAGGTTTCGAGGATCCAGTCAGCCGTGAAACGGTTTCCCAGCCCGGATCACTCTAGATCTGGTGGCCGGTGACACCTTCCCGAGGTCCAGGCATCGACTCGGGGGAGTGCAAGAAAGCGAGGAAGATGGATGGCACGAGAAAGTGTAAATAAGAAACTGGAACGCGTTCGGCCCCCGCGTGTCCACATCAGCTATGACGTGGAAGTCGGCAACGCGATCGAGCTCAAGGAACTTCCGTTCGTCATGGGCGTTCTGGCCGATTTTACCGGGCAGCCCGAGGAGCCTCTGGCCCGCCTGAAAGAACGGAAATTCGTGGACGTAACCCTGGACAATTTCGACGATGTACTGGCGAGCATGAAGCCGCACCTGCAGTTCTCGGTCGAAAACAAGCTGAGCGAGGACCCGAATGCGGGAAAACTCGGCGTGAATCTCCATTTTAAAACGATGGACGATTTCGAGCCCGAGAATGTCGCCCGACAGGTGAAGCCGTTGCGCGAGCTGCTGGAGCTGCGAACCAAGCTCGCCGATCTTCGCGGCAGCCTGCAGGGCAACGAAAAACTCGATGACATTTTGAAGGAAACCATGGGCGATCAGGAAAAAATGGACCGCCTGAAGAAGGAAATCGGCGCCACGGGAGGATCCAATGAGTAGCGAAGCCAAGCAGATGCCCCAAGGCGCGGCGGCCGAAACCAAGGAGCTCGGTCTTCTCGACCAGATCGTAGAAGAAGGGCGCTTCGGGAAAGACGCGGCGGCCAAAGAGCGCGGCAAGGACATGGTGAAAGAGTTCGTGGCACAGGTGCTCGAGGGCTCCATCACCATGGCCCGCGACACCGAGGCGATGATCAACGCCCGTATCGCGCAGATCGACCACCTGCTCTCGCTGCAATTGAGCGAAGTGATGCACGCGCCGGAGTTCCAGAAGCTGGAGGCCACCTGGCGGGGGCTGCGCTACCTGGTGGGCCAGTCCGAGTGCAGCGCGATGCTTAAGATCAAGGTGCTCAACGTGTCGAAGAAGGAGCTGCTGCGGGACCTGCAGCGGGCGCCGGAGTTCGACCAGAGCGCGCTGTTCAAGAAGGTGTACGAGGAAGAGTTCGGCGTCTTCGGCGGCCATCCGTTTGGCGCGCTGATGGGCGACTATGAATTCGGCAAGAGCGGCCAGGACATCGAGCTGATTGAGAAGATCTCTCAGGTGGCAGCGGCGGCTCACGCTCCGTTCCTCACCGCCTCGTCGCCGGAAATGTTCAACCTGGAGAGTTTCTCCCAGATCGACCAGCCGCGCGACCTGGGCAAGATCTTCGACACCACGGAATACGCCCGGTGGAAGGGCTTCCGGCAGAGCGAGGATTCCCGCTATGTCGCTCTCACGATGCCGCGCGTGCTGATGCGCCTGCCCTACGGCAAGGACACGGTACCGGTGGACGGCTTCAACTTTGAGGAAGGCGTCGACGGAACCGAGCACGACAAGTATCTTTGGGGCAACTCGGCCTGGGCGCTCGGCACCCGGCTGACGAGCGCCTTTGCTCTGTACGGCTGGTGCGCCTGCATCCGGGGCGTGGAAAGCGGCGGCCTGGTGGAGGGCCTGCCGGTTCACACGTTCAAGACGGACGAAGGCGACGTGGCGATGAAGTGCCCGACTGAAGTCGCCATCACCGACCGGCGCGAGAAGGAACTGGCGGATCTCGGATTCGCCCCGCTGGTTCACTGCAAGGGCACCGACTACGCGGCCTTCTTCAGCGTGCAGTCGGCCCAGAAGCCGAAGATATACGATAGCGACGCCGCAAACGCAAATGCTCGAATCTCGGCCCAACTGCCTTACATCCTCGCTGTTTCCCGCTTCGCCCATTACCTGAAGGCGATGATGCGGGACAAGATCGGCGGCTACATGTCCAGGGACGAGGCCAGCCAGTTCCTCAATCGCTGGATCACGAAATATGTCGTCAGCAACGACGACGCCCCCTTCTCAGTCAAGGCCCAGCGGCCATTGAAGGAGGCCCGGGTCGACGTTATGGAGATTCCGGGAAAACCTGGTTGTTACCGGGCGGTTGCATTCCTGCGCCCGCACTTCCAGCTGGATGAGTTGACGGTATCGATGAGGCTGGTGGCTGACCTGCCGCAACCGGCCAAGTAGTTCCGTTTTGGCAGTCTATTTATTTGTGAGGAAAAGGAGAGCAAGAGCATGGCGTACAGTTCGTTCATGAAGTTTAACGACACCATCTCGACCGGCGAATCCCAGGACCAGAAGTACAACGGGAGCGCGGGATGGTTTGAGATTTACAGCTTCAGTTGGGGTGCTTCGAACCCGACCAACATTTCAGCCGGTTCCGGCGCCGCCTCCGGCCGCGTGTCCATCAGCAGCTTCAACATTATGAAGAAGTTCGATGTGGCCAGCCCGTCGCTGTTCAACCAGTGCTGCCTCGGCAAACACTTCACCGGAGCGGTGGTGGTGTTGGCCAAGGCGGGCGGCGATGCGGTTCCGGTGGAGTTCATCAACTACACCTTCACCGAGGTGTACGTGGAGAGCATCCAGTGGTCGGGCTCGGCGGGCGGCGACGACACGCCGACCGAGAGCGTCTCCTTCGCTTTCGGCAAGGTGATGATCACCTACACCCAGCAGGCGGCCACCGGTTCGGGCGGCGCCACGCCGGCTGCGGGTTGGGACATTCGCGGCAACGTTCCCGGCTCCTAAACTGAACCATGACTGCCAAAGACCTTCTACAAGCTGGAAAGCTGTCGGAGGCGATCGAGGCGCTGGGCATCGAGTTGAGAGACAATCCAACCGATGCCCAGCGCCGTACGTTTCTGTTCGAACTGCTGTGCTTCGCCGGAAACTTCGATCGCGCCGACAAGCAACTGGACGTTCTCAGCGGCGAAAACCCGCAGGCGGGCATGGGCGGCTTGCTCTACAAGAGCGCTCTCCACGCCGAACGCGATCGTCAGAAGATGTTTGAAAAGGAAACCTTCCCGCTCTCCACGGCTCCGGCCCCGGTGGCGGGCAAATTCAACGGCCAGCCGTTTGAATCGATCGAGGATGCCGACCCCCGCGTCGGAGCGCGCCTGGAGCTGTTTGCGGCCGGCCAGTACATGTGGATTCCCTTCGCCCACATCGCCACTATCGAGATGCCCCCGCCCAAGCGCCTGCGCGACCTGCTGTGGTCGCCGGCCAAGGTGATGACCGGCCCCGCTTTTGAGGGATTGGAACTGGGTGAGATTTTGCTCCCGGTGATCGCACCGCTGTCCTGGAAGCATGCCGACGACGCCGTGAAACTGGGCCGGGCTACCGAGTGGGTTGAGCTCGAGGCCGGCGCTCAGGCTCCGATCGGCCAGAAGATGCTCTTGATCGACGGTGAAGAAGTGCCATTCCTCGATATGCGGCAGTTGGAGATCCAGGTTTCCGAAGCTGCCGCTTCGTGAAACATCATGCCCTGGCGAAACGATCTGTTCGACCCCATCCCCGGTGAAAACCCCTGTGGCACCGATCTGCGCTACGAGCCGGTTTACGACGACATCAAGGAAGCCCGGCGCGAGGACGTCGACGCCCCGCAGGGTGATTGGCAGCACGAGCGGAAAGTAGCCGACTGGCCGCTGGTGGTGCGCCTCTGCGGCGACCTGCTGGCGAAGCAGACCAAGGACCTGCAGCTCGCCGTCTGGCTGACCGAGGCGATGCTCCGCCGTGAGGGATACTCCGGCCTCAAGGGCGGCCTGGATTATTGCCACGGCCTGATCGACAAATTCTGGGACAACCTGTATCCCGAGCTGGAGGACGGCGACGCCGAGATCCGGGCGGCTCCGCTCGAATGGATGGGCATGAAGCTGGACGCGGCCGTCAAGTCGGTGCCGCTCAATCCGGCCGGGCACGACTGGTTTCGCTACACCGATTCCCGTTCGGTGCCCTCGGAGGAGTCGGTAAAGAGCGACGCCATCAAGCAGGCGGCGCGCAAGAAAATCATCGACGGCGGCAAGCTCGCCCCGGAGATTTTCGACAGGTCGGTCGAGGAAGCGCCGAAGGCTTTTTATAAACAGATCATCGGCGACATCGACGGCTGTCTGGCTTCGCTCAAGAAGCTGGGCGCGCTGTGCGACGAGAAGTTCGGGGACGCCAGCCCGAGCTTCGGCGGCCTGCGTAAATCGCTCGAGGATGTCCGCCTGGTCGTTCATCCGATTCTCAAAAAGAAGCTGGAGCTCGATCCCGATCCGCCGGAGGAAGAGCCGGTACCGGAGTCAGCCGAACAGGCCGAAGCCACCGGCGGCGCAGGGACCGAGGGCGAGGCGGCGGCCGAAGGCGGCGCGGGGACGATTACTATCGAGCCTGCGAATCGCAACGACGCGATGACCAGGGTGGCCGCGGTGGCCCGCTATCTGCGAAAGCTCGAGCCGTCGAACCCGGCCTCGTACCTGATGTTGCGCGGTCTGCGCTGGGGCGAGGTGCGGGCCGCGGGCTCGCATCCGCGGGCGCGGCTGCTCGAGGCGCCCGTCACGGCGGTGCGCACGCAGCTCAAGAGCCTGCTGCTCGACCAGAAATGGCCCGAACTGCTCGAAACCGCGGAAACCGCCATGGCGCAGCCCTGCGGACGCGGATGGATGGACCTGCAGCGCTATGCCATCACCGCCTGCGATCATTTGGGCGAACCGCCTCAACTGGGGGGCGCCTCCATCCGCGCCGCGATGATCGAATACCTGCGCGCGGTGCCGGAGCTTCCGTCCATGACGATGATGGACGACACGCCCACCGCCAACGACGAAACGCGCGCCTGGCTGGCGCTGGAAACGAAACTGGCCTCCAACGGAGCGGGCCCGGGTGAGAATTCCACCACCGAAAGCGAGTCAGAACCCATGCAGGGAGCGGAAACTTTTGAACTGGCGATGGACGCGGTTCGCTCCGGCAACCCGGAGCGCGGAATCACGCTTCTGATGAATCAACTCAGCCGCGAGTCGAGCACCCGGGGACGCTTCCGCTGCCGAACCCAACTGGCCGCGGTCCTGGTGGCGGCCGGCCGCGAGCCGATCGCGCTGCCCATTCTGCAGGACCTCGCCGCCCAGATCGAAGCCTTCAAGCTCGAAGAGTGGGAAAGCGGCGACGTTGTTGCCCAGCCGCTCGTGCTCCTCCACCGCTGCCTTTCGAAACTCAACGGCGACGCCGCCACGCTGCAGAACCTCTACCTCCGCATCTGCCGCCTCGATCCGCTTCAGGCTATTCAGTGCGCGCAGGTGTAACCCATGGCCCGCTCCGATATTGACCGCCCCGTCCAGCAGTCGATCATCGACCGCCTGATCGACGACGACCCGCTGAGCAATGTCGAGCCGCCGATGTCCCGCAGCCAATCGGTCCGCGTCTTCAAAAATTCGATCCGCCGCGATCTCGAGTGGCTGCTGAACTCCCGCCGCACTCCGGAGGATCCCCCGGAGGACATGGAAGACGCCGCCCGCTCGGTGCTCTATTTCGGCCTTCCCGACGTCACTTCTCTCAGCGGCGATTCCACCGACGACCGCGTCCGCCTGCTCCGCATGATCGAGGAGGCCATCGCCACCTACGAGCCCCGCCTCTCCGGCGTTTCCGTTTCGGAGGCCGAAAGCACAGACTCCGAATCCCGCCGCGTTCGCTTCATCATCCAGGCCACTCTCCGCATGGACCCCAGCCCCGAGTTGGTTTACTTCGACACCGTTCTCGATCTCAGCAACAAGGAATACGAGGTCACGGCGAGCTGACATGCGCGACGAGATGCTGCTGTATTACGAACGCGAGCTCAGCTTCCTCCGCCGCCTCGGCGCCGAGTTCGCCGAGCGGTATCCGAAGATCGCCTCCCGGCTCCAGCTCGAGCCGAACAAATGCGAGGATCCGCATGTCGAGCGGCTGATCGAATCCGTCGCCTTCCTCGCCGCCCGCGTTCATCTCAAAATCGACGACCAGTTCCCGGAGATCACCGAGGGCCTGTTTCAGATCCTCTACCCGCACTACGTCCGTCCGATCCCGTCGATGTCGCTGGTGCAGCTCCATCTCGATCCCGAGCAGGGCCGGCTCACCACCGGCTTCCGCGTGCCCCGCAACTCGACGCTTCTCTCGAGGCCGGTTCAGGGTGTTCCCTGCCGCTTCCGAACCTGCTTCGACACCACGCTGTGGCCGATCGATGTGTCGGAAGCCGCCTGGACCACCGTGGAGCGGCTCAACCCTCCCTTGCGCGGCGGCGATGCCGTGGCCGCCCTGCGCGTCGAACTGCGGAACCTTACCGGTCCTTTCGCCGCCCTCGATCTCGACACGCTCCGCGTTTACCTGTCGGGCGAAGGCAACATGCCTTTCACGCTTCAGGAACTGCTGCTCAACAATTGCCGCCGCATCGTCATCCGCGACCGCGACACCTCCGCCCGCCGTCCGCCCATCGTCCTGCCCGCTTCCGTCGTCAGCCAGGTGGGCTTCGGCGAGGACGAAGCCATGCTGCCGTTCCCCCGGCGCTCCTTTAGCGGCTACCGCCTTCTGCAGGAATACTTCGCCTTCCCGCAAAAGTTTCTCTTCCTCGATATCGGCGGCCTGGAGGCGGTCCGCGAGGCCGGCTTCAGCGAGTCGATTGAAATCATCTTCCTGATCGCCCCTTTCGAGCGCCCGGACCGGCATTTCACTCTCGAAACCGCGGTCAACGCCAATACCATCCGCCTCTCCTGCGCGCCGGTGCTCAACCTTTTTCCCCAGGTCTCCGAGCCCATCCTCCTTCACCAGCGCCGGCCCGAGTATCTCATCGTCCCCGACGCCCGCCGCCGCCAGAGCACCGAAGCGTTCTCAGTCGAAGATGTCACCGGCGTCATGTCCGGCTCGAATGAAGCCGTCGCCTTCGATCCCTTCTACGCCTTCCGGCACGGCACGCTGGCCCAGGGCGGGGTCTTCTGGTACGCCACGCGCAAGCCTTCCGGCTGGGCCTCCGACGGCGGCACCGATCTCTACCTCTCCCTCGCCGACCTGGCCAACCGCCCCGTCCACCCCGACGCCGACGCCATCACCTGCCGCCTGCTGTGCTTCAACCGCGACCTGCCCAGCCGCCTCCCGTTCGGCAACGAAAACGGCGACTTCGATCTCGAAGGCGGCGGCCCGCTCAAGCGTATCGTCGCCCTCGTCAAGCCGACCCAGGTTGTCCAGCCGCCCCTCGGCGGCTCGCTGCAGTGGCGCCTCATCTCCCAGCTTTCGCTCAACTATCTCTCGCTCATCGACGGCGGCGTCGAGGCGTTTCGCGAGATCCTGCGTGTTCACAATCTCTCCGGCGCCGCCTATGTCGACAAGCAGATCGAGGGCATTGTATCCATCGCCAGCCGCCCGTCGATGATCCAGCTCTCCTCCGAACACGGCATCAGCTTCGCCCGCGGCCGCCGCGTGGACCTCGAGCTGGACGAGGATCAGTTCACCGGCAGCGGCGCCTACCTGTTCGCCACGCTCATCGATCGCTTCCTCGGCCTTTACGTCTCGCTGAACAGCTTTATCGTGCTCACCGCCCGCACCCGGCAGCGCAAGGGCATCATGAAAGAATGGAGCCCCCGCGCGGGCGATAGGATACTGGCGTGAACCAACCGGCGCTCCTCCATCTGCTCGAAGATTTTCCCTACGAGGTCGATTTCTTCCAGGCCGTCGTCGCTCTCGAGCAGGTCTTCCCCGAACGCGAGCCGGTCGGCGGCTACGGCGCGCCGTCCCGCGAGGTCGTCCGCTTCGTCACCCGGCCGACGCTGTCCTTCCCGGCCAGCGAAATCCAGGCCTTCGACGTTCCCGAAGACGGCCAGCCGCGCCTCACCGTCAACTTCATGGGCGTCGCCGGCGCGCTCGGCCCCCTGCCCAACACCTACACCAGCCTCATTCTCGAGCGGAGCCGCTCGCGCGACCACGTCCTGCGCGAATTCTTCGATCTGTTCCACCACCGGCTAATCTCCCTTTTCTATCTCGCCTGGGAGAAGTATCACTTCGCTCTTGCCTACCGCAAGCCGGAGAAGGACCGCTTCACCGGCTACCTGATGGAGCTCGTGGGTCTCGGCATTCGCGAGTTGCGCAATCGCCAGGCGGTGCACGACCACGCCCTGGTTTACTATGCCGGTCTTCTCGGTCTCCAGTCCCGCCCCGCCGCCGCGCTCCGGCAGATCCTCTGGGACCATTTCGACGTTCCGGTCCGCATCGAACAGTTCGTCGGCGGCTGGTATAAGCTCGACTCCGACGCCCTGTGCTGGCTCGACGGCCAGGAAACGCCGTCGCGGCGCCTCGGCGAAGGCGCCGTCGCCGGCGACGCCATCTGGGATCACCAGGCGCGGGCGCGCATCCGCCTCGGCCCGCTCAGCCTTTCCATGTACCGCCGCTTCCTTCCCGGCGGCGGCGCCTGGGAGCAGCTCCGCTCCCTGGTAATGTTCTTTTCCGGCGGCCAGATCGACTTTGAAGTACAACTAGTGCTGGCCCGCGACCAGGTTCCCGAATACGAACTCGGCGTTGATGCCGGCGACGGGCTTCCGCTCGGCCTTTGCTCCTGGGCCGGCGCCGGAGCCTTTGACCACGACCCCGACGATGCAATCCTGCTACTGGCAGAATGAGGACTTGAAATGAGTGTTAACCTTCGCTCCCTGATTGGACGCCTGAACAATGAAACCCGCGGAGCGCTTGAAGGCGCCGCTGGACTCTGTCTGTCCCGCACCCATTACGATGTCGAGATCGAGCACTATCTCACCAAGCTGCTCGACAACACGGCCTCGGACTTCTCGCTGATCCTGAAACAGATGGGCATCGACCGCTCCCGTCTGTCCGGCGATCTGGCCCGAAGCCTCGACAAGCTGAAAACCGGCAACGCCCGCACGCCGGCGCTCAGCCCCGGGCTGACCAAAATGTTCACCGAGGCCTGGACCATCGGCTCCATCGACTTCGGCGCCACCCAGGTCCGCACCGGCCACACCATCCTGGCGCTGTTCGTCAACGAGGAGCTCAGCCGCCTGGTCCGCGACATCAGCCGCGAGTTCCAGAAGGTGACGGCCGACGTCCTTCGGGCCGAGTTCCTCAACATCGTCTCGGCATCGCAGGAAAGCGATCAGTCCCCCACGGCCGCGGCCGCCGGCTCCGGCGACATGCCCCGGCCCGGCGGCGGCAAGACGCCCAATCTCGACCAGTTGACCATAAACCTCACCGAGCGCGCCAAGCAGGGCAAGATCGATCCCGTGCTCGGCCGCGACTGGGAGATCCGCCAGGTGGTCGATATCCTCACCCGGCGCCGCCAGAACAACCCCATTCTGGTCGGCGAGGCCGGCGTCGGCAAAACCGCCGTCGTCGAAGGCTTCGCCATACGCATCGCCAACGGCGACGTCCCTCCGTCGCTCAAGAACGTCACCCTCCGGACCCTCGATCTCGCGCTTCTGCAAGCGGGCGCGGGCGTCAAAGGCGAGTTTGAAAACCGCCTCAAGGGCCTCATCGAAGAGGTTAAGAGCTCACCCTCGCCGCTGATCCTGTTCATCGACGAAGCGCACACCATGATCGGCGCCGGCGGCCAGGCCGGCCAGAACGACGCCGCCAACCTGCTCAAGCCCGCCCTCGCCCGCGGCGAGCTGCGCACCATCGCCGCGACCACGTGGAGCGAATACAAGAAGTATTTTGAAAAGGACCCGGCGCTGGCCCGCCGCTTCCAGCTCATCAAAGTGGAGGAGCCGAGCGAGATCACCTGCACGGTGATGCTGCGCGGGGTGGTTCCGGCGCTCGAGAACCATCACAACGTCCGCATTCTCGACGAAGGTCTGAGCGCCGCCGTGCGCCTCTCCCACCGCTACCTGCCCGACCGGCAACTGCCGGACAAAGCGGTCAGCGTGCTCGACACCGCCTGCGCCCGCCTGTCGCTCGGCCAGAATTCCATTCCGCCCGCCATTGAGGACGCTCAGCGCCTGCTCGACGACGTCGCCGTCCAAACCCGCGTTCTCGAACGCGAGAGCGCGGTCGGCGCCGATCACGCCGAGCGCCTCGCTCATCTGGCCGTCGTCAAGGCCGATACCGAGCGCCGCCTGGCTGAGCTGAAGGCCCGCTGGGAAAAGGAGCGCGACCTGGTTTCGCGCATCCGCGAAATCCGCAGCCAGCTCGAAGCGTCGGCCACCGCTCAGACCGCCGTCCAGGAACAGGCCTCGGCTGCCGCCGCCGGAAACGGCTCCACGGCCACCGCAACGGCGCCCTCGCCCGAAGCCCTCCGCGCCGACCTCGCCGTCCTCAACAAGGAACTCGACGCGCTCCAGGGCGAAAACCCTCTTATCCGCGTCTCGGTCGACGCGTCGCTGATCGGCGAAGTCATCTCCAACTGGACCGGCATCCCGGTCGGCAAGATGATGCGCGACGACGTCGCCGTCGCCCTTGCCATGGAGTCCCATCTCGGCGCCCGCGTCATCGGCCAGGTGCACGCTCTGGAAATCATCAGCCGCCGCATCCGCACCTCCAAGGCAGGCATTGAAGATCCCGGCAAGCCCGTCGGCGTCTTCATGCTCGCCGGCCCCAGCGGCGTCGGTAAAACGGAAACCGCCCTCGCCCTCAGCGACCTGCTGTTCGGCGGCGAGCGGAATCTCATCACTATTAATATGTCCGAGTTCCAGGAAGCGCACACCGTCTCCACCCTCAAGGGCTCGCCTCCCGGATACGTCGGCTACGGCGAAGGCGGCGTGCTCACCGAGGCCGTTCGGCGCCGGCCTTACTCGGTCGTTCTTCTCGACGAGGTCGAGAAGGCCCACCCCGATGTCCTCGAGCTCTTCTTCCAGGTCTTCGACAAGGGCATGATGGAGGACGGCGAAGGCCGCCAGATCGACTTCAAGAACACCATCATCATCCTCACCACCAACGCCGGCACGGAGACCCTCATGAAGCTCTGCGCCGACCCCGAGACCATGCCCAGCGGCGAAGGCCTCGTCAAAGCCCTGAAACCGGAGCTCGACAAGATTTTTAAGCCCGCCTTCCTCGGCCGCATGGTCATCATCCCCTATTTCCCGGTGCGCGACGAAGCCCTGAAACGCATCGTCACGCTCAAGCTCGGCAAGATCCAGCGCCGCATCAACGAAACGCACAAAATCGCCCTGGGCTACGATCCCGCCCTGATCGACGAGGTCGCCCGCCGCTGCACGGAAGTGGAAAGCGGCGCCCGCAACGTCGACAACATCCTGACCAACTCACTGCTGCCCGAAATCTCGCGGAGCCTTCTCGAGCGCATCGCCGAGGGAACCAAGCCGCAGAACATCCAGGTGGGCATTGGCGCCGACGGCTCTTTCACATACTCTTATTCGTGAGGGATTCCCATGGAATATACGCAATCCGGGCGCCCGCTCAGCGTCGCGACGCCGGCCGGCAGCGACGTTCTCCTGCTCGAGCGCATCAGCGGGCAGGACGGCGTCTCCACGCTCTTCCAGTATGAGCTCGAGATGGTGTCGAAAAACGACTCCCTCCAGGCGAGCGACCTCATCCGCCAGAAGGCCACGGTCACCATGCAGCTTCAGAGCGGCCAGCGGTACATCAACGGCTACATCAGCCGCTTTGTGCAGCTTGGCCGCGCTGAAGGCCTCACCACATACCATGCCACCCTCGTTCCCTGGCTGTGGAACCTCACCCTATGGGCCGACTGCCGCATCTTTCAGAACAAGACCACGCCCCAGATCGTGCAGCAGGTCTTTTCCGACAACGGCTTTCAGGATTTCACCCTCAGCCTGATTAAGACCTACCAGCCCCGCGAATACTGCGTCCAGTACCGGGAAACGAGCTTCGATTTCGTTTCCCGCCTCCTCGAAGAGGAGGGCATCTACTACTACTTCCAGCACACCAACGGAACCCACAAAATGATCCTGGTCGACGATCCGGCCAAGATCGACTACTGCCCCAATCAGAAGTCGGCCACCATCTACCCCAAGGCGAGCATGCCGCTGAGCACCGATGTCGTCGGTGACGTCCAGTTCGAATACCGGGCCAACACCGACAAAATCACGCTCAACGACTACAATTTCACCACGCCCTCCAACAGTCTTCTGGTCACCGTGTCGGGCAAGTATCCCGAGGAAGTCTACGATTATCCCGGTGTCTACCCGACCTCAAGCCAGGGCGACACCGTCAGCCGCGTCCGCCTGGAGGAGCAGGAGGCCCCGCTGCTGGTGGGCATCGGTGAAAGCGTCTGCCGCGCCTTCACCAGCGGCTATAAATTCGACCTCAAGGGCCACTATCGCTCGGACCTGAACCAGACCTACTTCCTTCTCCGCCTCTCCTTCGACATGCGGACCAACAGCTACCGCTCCCAGTCCGAGCAGGTCCGCTTCGATTATTCCAACCGCTTTGAGATGATTCCCATCTCGACGCCCTATCGGCCCCCGCGCCTCACCCCGAAAGGCCGCGTGCTCGGCACCCAGCCCGCGCTCGTGGTCGGCCCGGCGGGCGAGGAGATCTACACCGACAAATACGGCCGCATCAAGGTCCAGTTCTACTGGGACCGGATCGGAACCAAGGATCAGAACAGCTCCTGCTGGATCCGCGTCTCGCAGGAGTGGGCCGGTAAAAACTGGGGCTCGATTCATATCCCCCGCATCGGCCAGGAAGTCGTCGTCGACTTTCTCGAAGGCGACCCCGACCGCCCCCTCATCACCGGCCGCGTGTACAACGCCGAGCAGATGCCCCCCTATGCCCTGCCCGATAACATGACCCAGAGCGGCATCCAGACCCGGAGCTCGAAGGGAGGCGGGGCCGCCAACTACAACGAAATCCGCTTCGAGGATCTCAAAGGCTCCGAGCTTCTTCTCATCCATGCCGAGAAGGACAAGCAGGTGGAGGTGGAGCACGACCGCACCGAGACCGTGGGCAACGACGAAACGATTACCATCGGCCACAACCGCACCGAAGAGGTCAAAAACGACGAGAGCATCACCATCGACCACGACCGCACCGAGCTGGTGAAGAACAACGAGAGCATCACCATTAACAACAACCGCACCGAGGTGGTTCAAAACGACGAGAACATCACCATCAACGGCGGACGCACCGAGCTCGTCCAGAAATCGGAAAACATCACCATTAATCAGAGCCGCACCGAGATGGTCGCCCAGTCGGAGACCATCACCATCGGCGAGAGCCGCACCGTCGAAATCGGCGAGTCCGAGACGGTCACCATCGGCGAATCGCAAACCATGACCATTGGCGAGTCCCAGACCGCCACGATCGGCGAATCGCAGACGGTCACGGTCGGCGAGTCGGTCACCATCATGGCCGGCGAAGAAATTACTCTGATGGCGGGTGAGAACATCATCAGCCTCGGCCCGTCGGGCATCTCCATCACCAGCGGCGCCATGATCACCATCACTGCGTCCATGATCATGATCAACTAACAGGAGACACGCCCATGCCCATGCCCGCCGCGCGGCTTACCGACCTTCACGTCTGCCCCATGGTCACTGTTCTGGTGCCCCATGTCGGCGGCCCGATTACCGCGCCCGGCGCTCCCACCGTGCTCATCGGCGGCCTTCCCGCCGCCCGCCTCACCGACATCGCCATCTGCGTCGGCCCCCCATCGATGATCGTTTTCGGCTCGCCCACCGTGCTGATCGAAGGCCTCCCGGCAGCCCGTATTCTCGACCCCACCGAGCACGGCGGCCTCATTGTCCTCGGCGATTTCACCGTCATCATCGGCCCCTGAGGACTCGCCCCAAAACGTACCCGTCCTCCAATGTTTCTATACTGGAAGAGGCGCGCTGTTCCGGACTGTCAATTATGAAGAATCTCCACCGCGTGGTCTGGTCAAGGGGAATGTTCCTCACCCCGCAGCATTTTCAATCCCAGGACCAGTACCACGAAGACCAGCTTCAGTTTCGCGCTTCCGCTTCCTCCGCCATCCAGTGGGGACTCACCGGTCTCGCCGTAGACCAGGAGGGTCTGGCCAACGGTCTTTTCACCATCCGCCAGTGCCGCGGCGTTCTGCCCGACGGGCTCACCTTCAGCATCCCCGACACGGACGACCCTCCGCCGGGCCGCGACATCGCCGAATACTTCCCGCCCACCCAGCTCGAGCTCGACGTCTTTCTTTCCATCCCCGAGCGCCGCGCCGGTGGACGCAACGTCACCATCGCCGGCCCCGACCCTGCCGAGGCCGCCCGCGCCGGCACGCGCTGCGTTTCCGAATCCGCCAACGTGCGCGACGAGACCGGAGGCACCGACGAAAAGCCCCTCCTCTACGCCCGCAAAAATTTCCGTCTCGCCTTCGGCGGCGAAT
>VFSW01004555.1_pt1 | contig 20649 bp, 18 predicted proteins | sample 5358111 | NCBI WGS metagenome assembly VFSW01 (sample SAMN11554181, study PRJNA540505) | mine drainage metagenome | isolation source: sediment from site ElyBrook_90M | place: USA: Ely Copper Mine, Vershire, VT | collected 2017
GCATCAATCAGTTCTTTTCTGTTCATGTGTCTCTCTCCGTGATTAGCATCGTGAAATAAATGGCTGCGCGTTACAGCAAACAAAGTCTAACACTCAACTGCAACAAACTGAATAGCCCAAGCGAGAATTATCTTGAAAATTTTCCGCTCGAAGCCGAGTTTAGCCTGAAAACCGCGATTGTCCAATATGTGACAAGAGTTTCGGTGCGTTATAACATGCCGGAAGTGCTGCCTTGGTGCGCAAGAATTGGATTTTGGGTATGAATATTCAACCGGATGAATTGAGGCGGGCCGCACTGTTCTGGCTGGCCGAGACGGATGCTGCGCACAAGGCGGCGGGGGTGCGCAGCCTTGCGAAGGTGCCCATGTTGGCGCTGGATGCAAAGGCTGCCCTCATCTCATCCCATTCCATTCCGGGCCGCCCGGAAAGACCGAGGCTCGTTGCGCCGCGCGCCCGGGAACGCCGCGCGATGAACACCACAACAGGGCGGGCAGCCCTGATTCATTCGCTGGTGCACATCGAATTCAATGCGATCAATCTTGCGCTGGATGCGATCTGGCGGTTTGCAGACATGCCGCGCGGCTATTATCTGGACTGGTTGAGGGTGGCCGATGAGGAGGCGCTGCATTTCACTTTGCTTGCCGAACATCTGCAAGGCCTGGGTCATGGCTATGGCGATTTTGCCGGTCATGACAGCCTGTGGGAGATGGTTGACAGGACCCGTGGCGACGTGCTGGCGCGCATGGCGCTGGTGCCGCGCACGATGGAGGCGCGGGGGCTGGATGCCGTGCCTGCGTTGCGCGCGAAGCTTGCTCAGGCCGGCGATGCGAAGGCCGCAGAAATTCTCGACCTCATCCTGACGGATGAGATCGGCCATGTCGCGATCGGCAACCGCTGGTATGCCTATCTTTGCAAAGAGCGTAAGCTAGACCCGCTTGCAACTTATGCGCTGCTTGCGCGCGAATATCGCGCGCCTTCGCTGCGCGGGCCTTTCAATCTGAAAGCCCGCCGTGAGGCGGGATTCAGCGAGCCGGAATTGGCGGCACTTGGGGCGGAGGAGGGATGATCCCGTCCCTTGTCTGGTGAATCTTCGAGTGGCGTGGCACAATCACGCCTTGTCAGAAATCGCCCATCCCTATGCTGAGCTATCGTCACGCGTTTCATGCAGGTAACCACGCCGATGTGTTGAAGCACTGCGTCGAGGTTCAGCTGCTGCGCTATCTCGCGCAAAAGGACAAGGCATACTGGTATATCGACACCCATGCCGGCGCCGGATGTTACGAGCTGGATCGCGGTTATGCGGTGCAGAATTCAGAGCATGAAAGCGGCATCGCGCGTCTTTGGAATCGCGACGATTTGCCTGAAGCGCTCCATGATTATGTGCAGCTCGTCAAAGCGATCAATCAGGACGGGCAGATGAGGCTATATCCGGGCTCCCCGCTGATCGCGCAGCAACTCTTGAGAGATCAGGACAGGATGCGGTTGTTTGAATTGCATCCGAGCGACGGCGAATTGCTTGCGGAAAATTTCCACGGGTCGGGAGTGCTGATACAGCGCAGCGACGGGTTTGCCGCGTTGAAGGCGCTGCTTCCGCCGCCCCCGCGCCGCGCGCTGGTGCTGATCGATCCGCCCTACGAGGACAAGCGGGATTACCAGCGCGTCGTGTCTGCGCTGAAGGAAGGGTTGAAACGTTTTTCCAGCGGCGTCTATGCGGTGTGGTATCCGCATCTGCAGCGCAGCGAGGCAAGGCAGTTGCCCGAGCAGCTGAAGTTGCTGCCGGTGAAATCCTGGCTTAATGTATCGCTTGACGTGCAAAATGTGAGCGAGGAGGGTTTCGGTATGCATGGCAGCGGCATGTTCGTGCTCAATCCGCCCTGGAATCTGCATGACGTCTTGCAGCAGGTGATGCCTTATCTGGTGAAGATCCTGGGCCGGGATGAGGGCGCTTCATATCTTCTTGAACAGCAGTCGGCTTGATGCAGGATTTTGACGGAGGGTGGCATGAGTGAGCATGCATGGAATTTTTTTCGCGCAGGTGGCTTTGACCAGGTGCAGCTCGACACCGGTGAGGATCTGCTCTGCTTGAAGGATCTGAACCAGAAGCTCTGGGTTGCGCTGAGCTGTCCCACGCGCGGCATCGAGTTCGACCCCAAAACGCTGGACATGATCGATACCGATGCCGACGGGCGCGTGCGCGCAAGCGAAGTGCTCGCGGCTATCGCCTGGGTGGGGGGGCGGCTCAAAAATGCAGACCTCCTGGTCAGAGGGGAGGATAGTCTCTCGCTATCCGATATCGACGAAAGCGGCGAGGAAGGCAGGGCGCTGCTTGCTTCCGCTCGCCATATCCTGAATAGCCTGGGCAAACCCGATGAGACGAAGATCTCCATGTCCGATATGGAGGACATCGAAAAAATCGTTTCAGGCTGGCAGTTCAACGGCGATGGCATCGTAACGCCCAAGCAGGTAGAAGACGAACGCTTGCGCGCCGCGATCGAAGACATCATGAAATGCGCAGGCTCGCTGGCCGATCTGAGCAGCGACCAGGGGATAGACCAGAAGCTGTCGGATCAATTTTTCGAGCAGGCCGCTTCCTATTCCGAGTGGTATGCGATAGGCGAGTCGGATACAGTGATCCTGCTGCTCGGTGAGAAGACGCAGGAGGCCGCAGATGCATTCATCGCGATCAAGGACAAGGTGGGCGATTATTTCACCCGTTGCCAGTTGGCGGCTTACGATGCGCGCGCCGCCTTGCCGCTCAGCCGTTCCGTGGAGGATTACAAGCATCTGGCAGCCCAAAGCCTGTCCGCGAAGAGCGATGAGGTGGCAGGCTTTCCGCTGGCCTTCATCGCCGCAGACAAGCCGCTGCCGCTGACCGCAGGCATCAACCCGGCGTGGCAATTTCATGTCGACGCACTGCGTGTAAAGGTGATCGAGCCTGTTTTGGGAAAGAAGGAAAGTCTGAGCGCGCAAGAATGGAATGATCTATGCGAAAAATTTGCAGCGTTCGAAGTCTGGCAGAAGGACAAACCGGAGGGCAATGTCTTTAGCCTTGGCATTGCGCGCATCCGCGAGATCCTGGGCGCTGGACACAAGCCTCAGGTCGATGCGCTGATCGACAAGGACAAGGCCGTCGAAGCCGAAGTCAATGCGATCCATTCCGTCGAGCGCCTGCTGCGCTACAAGCGCGACCTCTTTCTGCTGGTCAATAATTTCGTTTCCTTCCGCAATTTCTATACCGGCCGCGCGAAGGCCATCTTCCAGATCGGCACGCTCTATCTCGACGGGCGCAGCTGCGATTTGACGGTCAGGGTGGAGGATGTGGCCAAGCACGCCGCATTCGCTGTGATGAGCGGCATCTGCCTCGTGTATTGCGAGTGCGTGCGCGGTGCTGAAAAAATGAACATCGCGACAGCCTTCACATCCGGCGATTCGGATTATCTGATGGCCGGGCGCAATGGCATCTTCTACGACAGGCAGGGACGCGACTGGGATGCGGTGGTGGTCCGCATCATCGACAATCCGATCAGCATACGTCAGGCATTCTGGTCTCCCTACAAGAAACTCTCCAAGGCGATCAGCGACGGGCTGCAGAAGTTTGCCGCCTCCCGCGCAAGTTCGGCGGAAGGGCAGATGATCAAAACGGTGGTGGAAAACGGCAAGGAAGTCGTCAATGCCGCACCGCCCAAGCCGCCTTTCGATGTGGGCAAGTTCGCCGGCATTTTCGCGGCAATCGGTCTTGCGATCGGCGCGATAGGCGGCATACTGGCGTCCATCGTCGGCGGCGTGCTGAGCCTGAAATTCTGGCAGATTCCGATCGCGATCGCAGGGCTGTTGCTGCTGGTCTCGGGGCCTGCGATGGTGATGGCCTGGTTCAAGCTGAAGCGCCGCAACCTGGCGCCGATACTGGATGCGAACGGCTGGGCGGTGAACGCGCGCGCGCGCATCAACATCCCGTTCGGCACGTCTTTAACCAGTCTGGCCATCCTGCCTGAAGGCGCGCACCGCGCGCTTCTGGATCCTTATGCCGACAAGCAAATGCGCTGGCCATACTATATGCTGGCGGCAATCGCCGTGCTGTCCTTGCTAACCTTATGGTATGTCCTGTTTTTCAGGTCGCACTGATCATGAATTCTCTTGCCCGTAGCCTGATCGAAACACTGCCGGTCGGCATGCCTGGGCTTTTTAACCCCTGGCGTGAGTCCTGTTTACACGATGCGGCAGGCAACGGCCCGGCAGAAAAACTGGCCCGACTGGAACGGCATCTGGACTGCGATGCTCAATTCATATTGGCAGGAGAGGCGCCAGGCTATCAGGGATGCCGCTATAGCGGGATTGCTTTTACCAGCGAAAGACTGCTGGGTGAGGGGGCGATTCCGCGCATTCCTGCACTTAGAAGCAGGCTGTCGGACAGGCGACTGCCGTTTTCCGAGCCATCGGCGACCATAGTTTGGAAGACGCTCTACCGCCTTGGTATAGCCGAGCGTACTCTGCTATGGAATGCATTGCAGCTGCACCCCCATCTTGCAGACAATTCCTGGTCGAACAGGACGCCGACACAAGACGAGATCGCGCTGGGAGAGCCAGCCCTGCGCCTGCTCATGCAAGCTTATCCTGCTGCATGTATCATCGCAGTAGGAAAAAAATCGGCCGGATTGTTGCACGATATGGGTATTGCAACGGCAGGTTCGGTGCGTCACCCTGCCAACGGCGGGGCGAGCGAATTTTCCGCAGGCCTTGAAGCGCTGATTTGACGCTGATGGATGTCGAACCATTCGATCCAAAACTAGTCCTGGACAGCCTGCCTTTGCTGCCCGGGGTGTACCGTTATTACGATGAACAGGGCGCGGTGCTGTATGTGGGCAAGGCCAACCAGCTGAAGAAGCGCGTCTCGTCGTATTTCCAGAAGAGCCATGTGTCGCCGCGCATCCGCATGATGGTCTCGCACATCGCAAGGATAGAAATCACGGTGACGCGCTCAGAAGTCGAGGCGCTGCTGCTGGAAAACAATCTGATCAAATCGCTGAAGCCGCGCTACAACATCCTGTTCCGCGACGACAAGTCCTATCCCTACATCGTGCTGACCGGCGATCAATTTCCGCGGCTGACCTATTTTCGCGGCATGCCCAACAAACAGCACCAGTATTTCGGTCCTTATCCGAATGCGTATGCTGCCAAGGAATCGATCGCCCTGCTGCAGAAAATTTTCCGCCTGCGCACTTGCGAGGAAAGCGTGTTCAAAAATCGCACGCGCCCCTGCCTCTTGCACCAGATCAACCGTTGCACCGCGCCCTGTGTCGGTCTGATTTCGGAGTCGGACTATCGCGTCGATGTGCGCTCTGCGTTGCTGCTTTTGCAGGGCAAGCACCAGGAAGTCGAGCGCACCCTGCAGAATGCGATGGAAGAGGCGGCCGGTGCGCAGCGCTATGAACAGGCAGCCGTGCTGCGCGATCAGTTGAGAGCGCTGCATACCGTGCAGCAGAAACAGTTCGTCGAGTCCACGGGGGGAAGCGTTGACGCCGACATCATTGCGCTGGCCGCATCGAACGGACTGGTCTGTCTGAACCTTGCGATGGTGCGCGGCGGGCGCCATCTGGGCGACAAGAGTTTCTTTCCGGAACATGCGGAAGGCTTGCCGGAACACGAGATCGTGGAGGCTTTCATCGCGCAGCACTATCTGAACCGGTCGGTGCCGCCCTTGTTGCTGCTGTCTGCAGAGTGCGAGGACGATGCGCTGGCAGGGCTGTTATCCGAACAGGCCGGGCACAGGGTCAGGATAGTTGCGGCGATTGCCGGAGAGCGGCGCCAGTGGCTCGAGATGGCGATGCGCAATGCGGAACTGGCGCTGGGGCAGCGTCTCATGCAGCAGGGCGGGCAGCAACTCAGGCTGGAAAAACTGCGGGCCTTTCTTGAGATGCCGGCGCTGCAGCGCATCGAATGCTTCGACATCAGCCATACCGGCGCTACAACATTGCCGGCATCACTGCCGGGGACGATTATGCCGCGATGCGTCAGGCACTGACGCGCCGCTATCAGAAGATTGCCGAAGGCAAGGCGGTGCGGCCGGACCTGGTATTGATAGACGGCGGCCTGGGCCAGTTGCACAGCGCGATGCAGGTGATGCAGGAGCTGCATCTGGACTTGCCTCTGGTGGGGGTTGCCAAGGGCGTGGAGCGCAAGGCCGGCATGGAGCAGCTTATTTTTCCCGATGGCACGGCGCGCCGCATGCCTGCCGACGATCCCGCGCTGCATCTGATCCAGACGATAAGGGACGAGGCGCACCGCTTTGCGATCACCGGGCACAGGGCACGCCGCGGCAAGGCCAGGGTCGCTTCAAGCCTTGAGGAGATCAGCGGTGTCGGGGACAAGAGGAGGCGCAGCCTGCTCACGCATTTTGGCAGTCTGCGCGAAATCGCGCAGGCGAGCGTGGAGCAGCTCTGCCAGGTGGAAGGCATCAGCAAATCGCTTGCTACAAAGATTTATCAGCAGCTACACTGACGGCCATGAAGATCAACATTCCCAATCTGCTCACCTGGTTCAGGATATTGCTCATCCCGGTGTTCGTCACGGCGTTTTACCTCTCCGACAGCACGCTATCCCCGCATTCGAAAAATCTGGTTGCGACCGGCGCGTTCGTGCTGGCTTCCGTGACCGACTGGCTGGACGGCTATCTTGCGCGCAAGTTGAACCAGTCTTCCGCATTCGGCGCCTTCCTCGATCCTGTCGCGGACAAGCTGATGGTGGCCGCAGCGCTGATTTTGCTGGTCAAGCTGGAGCGCGCCGATGCGATCATCGCTTTCATCATCATAGGCCGCGAGATCACGATTTCGGCGCTGCGCGAATGGATGGCGAAGGTGGGGGAGAGCAAGAGCACGGCAGTGTCCATGCTGGGCAAGGTCAAGACCAGTTTTCAGATGCTCGCGATCACCCTCTTGTTGTATCACGAAAGGCTGCTGAATGTGGATTGCCAGACGTTGGGATCGCTGCTGCTTTACATGGCCGCATTGCTCACGTTGTGGTCGATGGGATACTATTTGATGGTGGCGATGCAGAGATTGAAAGAAATGTGAAATCGGCGTTGCTTTCGTCGTTTGTGTCTGTATAATGCGCAGCCTTCGGGGTGTAGCGTAGCCTGGTAGCGCGCCTGCTTTGGGAGCAGGATGTCGGGAGTTCGAATCTCTCCACCCCGACCAAGTTTCTAGTAATTCATATTGCCCAAGAAAAGAATTGTGCCCGTAGCTCAACCGGATAGAGCACCAGCCTTCTAAGCTGGGGGTTACAGGTTCGATTCCTGTCGGGCACGCCAGTGTCTGGCAAAATGCAGGTCAACGGTGGCTGTAGCTCAGTTGGTAGAGTCCAGGATTGTGATTCCTGTTGTCGTGGGTTCGAGCCCCATCAGCCACCCCAATTTAAAATCCGATGCTGTCTAGTGGCATCCGATCATCTTCAAAAATCCCTGCAATAATGCGGCTTCAGAGCAAATCGAAGCCCGGTAGTGTCCGGCTAAATCCAAGTATTTTTCAATTCAGAAATGAGTCTGAACGAAGAATTTTGAATCTGAGTAAATTAACTTTGTTCGGATTCACGGTGCCGGATTTACTCAAATAGCTAAATACCCGCTCCGACAAATAGCGCAATCCATTCGCTTGGCAGTCTAAACTCCTTGACCCAGCTCACCACATGTTCGGCACTCATGGGCCTGGCAATGCCATAGCCTTGCCCAAACTCGCATCCCATCGCCAACAATTTGGTTCCGTGCTCAACGGTTTCGACGCCTTCAGCAACCACGCGCTTCTGAAAAGCATCAGCAAGTCCGATTACCCCCTGGACGATGGAAAGATCATCCATGTCTTCAAGCATGCCCTGAACAAAAGACTGATCGATCTTGATGGTATCTGCAGGCAGTCGTCTGAGATAGGAAAGCGAAGCATAGCCCGTTCCGAAATCATCGATCGAGAACTGAATTCCATGCTTGATACATTCAGTCATCTTTTTGATCGCCGACCCCATGTCACCAAGAGCAGCCGTTTCAAGGACTTCCAGTCTGATGGTATTACTCGCCATGTCCGTATGTTGCCGTATCAATGGCACGATAAAATCCACGAATCCATGTGATTGCAAATAGCGTGCTGGCAAATTGACACTCACCGAGATGTTCAATCCTTGACTATGCCAAGCTTTCATTTGCACCATGCCTTGCATGATTACCCATTCAGCGAGCCTCATCTCGAATTCGCTGTTCTCAACGAGCGGCAAAAATTCTCCCGGCGTCAATAGCCCGCGTTCTGGATGCTGCCAGCGAATCAGCGCCTCCATGCCGACCACTTCTCCGCTGCGCATATTGATAACTGGCTGGTAGTAAAGTGCAAGTTCATTATTCTGCATACCCAGCTCAATTCTGGAAAGCCCCTCAGATCGCACTTGCGCAAGATGGTCGTTTGCCGCATCAAAGAAATGAATCCGGCTTCTGCCTTTTTGTTTGGCGATGTACATGGCTTGATCGGCATGTCTTAGCAACGCAGCGCCACTTGTGACATGATCCGGATAAATTGCGACACCAATACTGGTTGAAATCTGAACTTCGTTTCCTCCTATTTCATAAGGATTGCGGATAATTTCCATCACCCGATCCAGCATATGGCGGCATTCTTCTTCTCCGGAAATGCCGTTCAGAATTAGAATAAATTCATCTCCTCCCAAGCGTGCCACCGTATCAATTGTACGGGTGGTAGCTGATAGCCTTTTGGCTACTTCGACAAGCAACATATCGCCTGCTGCATGCCCAAACTTGTCATTGATGATCTTGAAGCCATCGAGATCCATGAAACATATCGCAATATTCTGACCTGATCGGTTTGCTCCGGATACCGCCATATCCAGTCGGTCATTCAGCAGCGCTCTGTTTGGCAACCCCGTCAGGTGGTCGTGATGAATCATATGTTCAAGTTGGTTTTGATGATTTTTGATTTCAGTAATGTCATCTATGATGTTAACCAAATAACTGAGGGTCCCTGTTTCGCCAGGCACTCCTCGACCTGCAATATGCGCATGAATGGTATTTCCATCCTTGCTGATATATCGCTTGTTTAATTCAAAATTGGTCACTTTCCCCCGTAAAATTTGTTCTACAGCGGTAGCGCATTTTTCAACATCCTCTGGATGCGTAATTTCTGTCCAGGTCATTTGCATCAATTCGGCCGCAGAGTAGCCAAGCATCCTGCACAAGGCATCGTTAACTTCCAACAGGGTCCCCTTGTTGATAGACGTGGCCGCCATTCCTACCATCGCATAATCAAAGTAAGCTCTAAAGTGGCGTTCACTGGCAAGGAGATCACTTCTTGCCTTCCGCCTCTCTCTCTCTCGGTCAAAGCTGTCTAAGGCAAAAGAAATGTCTCGGGCCATTTCATCCAGAAGATCAATGGCATCACTGTCAAAAGCATCCTCGTCACTATGGTAAACACCCAAGCTGGCAAAAGGTTTTCCACCTCTCAAAATCGGGAAAAAACCACCAGAATCCCAACCGTAAAGCTTTGCCTGACTGTGCCATGGCTTGGTCATTTCGTTTGTTTGGAAATGTCGGACGATGACAATGCTGCTTTCGCGGAATGATGTCCCCGCAGGTCCTCTGCCTTCGGGTACTTCATCACTCGCAGAAATGGTGATATTCTCCAGATATTCTGCACCACTTCCATAACTCTCTACGGGTTCTAGAAGATTCGTTTCAGAATTCATCTGTCTGATAGTGGCGAGAACCATTCCTCCCAAATCTACAGCCATCCTGCATACCAGCGGAAAAAGAGTTTCTTCGGATTCCATGCGAATAATCGCCTGATTGACTTGGCCTAATGCTCTATATAGCTTGGTGATGCGCTGAACCTTACCTTCTGCAGTTCTGCGCTCTGTGATGTCATAAAATACGATCAGACGAATCTCCGATATATCCGCTCCAAGAGATTCCGGGCTGATCAGAAATGTACGAATATTACCGTTTCGACAGGTAATTTTGGCTTCGATGGGTATATATGGGGCGCCTGTCGATTGGGTCACTTCCAGATTATTCTGCCAAGCATTGACGACTTCCTTCCGGTATTGAGGATCAGGGTAGGCCAACTGCCGCCAGTGTTCCAAGTCTGGGATTTCTTCTAAGGTATAGCCGATCGTTTGATTAAATGCCTTGTTAAGATAAACAATATTGCCGAGACCGTCACTTAGGACGAGCGGTAATGGCATAGCTTCAATGATTCTACTTAGCTTCAAAATGCCTCCTGTGATAACCCTGTTAAAGCTACACCATATTCATTATGGACTGGCAGATTCAACTTTGAATCCGTGTGATCGCTTCACTCTGAAACGCGGCCACACGGCCTACGCGAACCCACTGGCTACTAGAAAACCAAGAGAAATTCAGTCGTGAATCAATGCGTGTCGAAATGCTTTACCATTTCAAGCAATTCTCGGGCATTGCTTGAAAGTTCCTCTGATGCATTTTTCGCTTCCTGGGTGGCATTTGCGTTACTGTCTACGAGTTCTGAAATGCGCTGTAGACTCCTTGCTACGTCTTCGCTTGCCATGGATTGTTCTTTCGATGCATCGGCGATATGTAGTGCCTTTTTAGACAGTTGGCGGCTAGTCGCCATGATTTCTTTGAGGTTTTCACCATTTTCACGAACGAGGACGATACCTTGCTCGACTTCCTTGACAGCCTTGTTCATGGATATCACGACTTCTTGAGTTGTGGCATGAATTCCTGAAATCTTGCTGGTGATGTCGACCGTACTCGATGTCGTGCGCTCTGCGAGTTTTCTCACTTCGTCAGCGACTACGGCGAAGCCTCGTCCTTGTTCTCCGGCTCTTGCTGCCTCGATCGCTGCGTTCAGTGCAAGCAGATTGGTCTGATCGGCGATCCCTTTGATAACCAGCGTAATTTCCCCGATTTGCCGAATTGCCTCCTTAAGTTCACTTATAGTATTGCTGGAACTCTGAACGGCCTGCACTACTCGTGCTGTCGATTCGATGCTCATTTCCATTCTCACATTGTTCTGTTCGATGATATTCTGCGAATCGAGGGAGGCGGAAGCCGAAGAGGTGGCATCATGGGCTACTTCGGAGACCGATTGGCTGAATTCCTCCATGGCGCTTGCGATCTGTTGCACCTGATCCTGCTGCAATTTGGACTGTTCGGTGACTTGGACCACCCTGGCATCAAGTTCCGAGCTGCGCTCTACGATGGTCGATGCGGCAAGCCCCATCTCATCAAGCATAACTTGGATGTGGGATTGCATGATCTGCAGTTCGCATTTGAGTCGTCCCGGCTCATCCCTGCCAGAAATATCAATCTCAGTAGACAAATCGCCTTCGATGACCGCCTTGAATTGATTTTCGACATCGTTTAGAGGCGATTCCACATACCTTCTAAAGGCGAACCGCAAGGCCAGGAAAATGAAGATCTGGATGCCGATCTGGCCCACCACCAGCATCATGATCATTTGATCCAGATACTTAAAATCGCTTGTCAGATCGATCGTCAGATCGGATGCGCCATTGGAGCTTCCTACCTCAACTTGGTGGCAGGTCAGGCAGTCCGTGCCGTGGAAGTCGTGAGATTCAATGTACGGCGTGATCACTCTGAAGAGATATTTCCCGTCATGATGGGTTAACGAAAAACTGGGAATGGCTTTACCTTTGGTTACGGATTCATCAATGGTATGCTGCACGAGCGGATCATCGAGATGCTCTTCTGGCAACCCCGGGCCGAATTGTCGGACGACTTGCTCTGTCCGCTCGAGCCTCAAGGAAGTTAGTTTCTGCCCCTCAATGATTTTTCTGATCATGAGCTTGCGATTGGCTGTGTCCGATATCATGCCGGTGACCATCAGCATGTTCGCGTTGTCGATCACCTGCATGGCGGTCGCTTCCCCTCGTTGCTGTGCGCTGGCGATCATATTGCCCTTCATTTTTTCGTAAAGGGTGTAGGTCGCACCAGTCATGATCACGAACAGTATGGGCTGGAGAATTAACTGTACCTTGAGCCTCAGATTAAGATTTCTGAACCTGAATCGATCGAATTTCGACCCGATCTCGGCGCACGACTCGTTGAGCTGTTTGTAGAGCGCATCCGCAGTTTCGATCTCTGCCCTGGATGGGGCAGTCCTGACAGACATGTAGCCCGTCAGTTTGCCGTCTTCCATTACTGGTGAGACGAGCGCCTTGACCCAGTAATGGTCGCCGCTCTTGCAGCGGTTCTTGACGATGCCCCGCCAAGGCATGCCTTCTTTCAGCGTATCCCAAAGCCATTTGAATGCCTGGGGAGGCATATCCGGATGGCGCACGATGTTATGGTTCTTCCCGATTAGTTCTTCCCTCGAAAAACCGCTCATTTCGACAAAGGCATCGTTTGCGTAGGTGATGGCTCCCTTGAGGTCGGTTGTCGTAACGATGCGCAGGCCAGACGGAAATGGCTTCTCGGTTTGCGTGACAGGGAAATTCTTTTTCATGGTATTTGTTTGAAGTTGCTATTTGCTTAGTAAAGGGGGGCGCTGAACAGGACGCCTCACTTATAACCTGACTGATTCAATACTGAAGCTTGCAGCACTGCCTGCCGCTTAGACTCATTTTTGTATTGGAAAATGAAAATACAGTGGCGTACAAAACGCGGCCTTGAGGTGGCCGGCTTTTTTACATCTGAGAATCGTAGTAATAGTGCATGTCGTCCGGATTGTATTCGGGGTGCATAGACATCTCTTCGGAGATCGATTCGTCTTTGATCTGTTCGCTGCTGCGCTCGTCTGGACACATCAGGAACAGCAATGATGCGGCGATTGCATAGGTTGTAAATTTTGTTTGCAGACTGCTTATCATGATGATCTCCCAATCCCAAAATGAAAACTTAAAGACATAAGCTAGCAAATATATGCCACTTTCTAGCGTCCATCCCATCGCTCGGCCCGGAATGATAGACGGATGCCGAATCTCCCTGATTTTCACAGGTCAAACGAAGCATTTCCGATTTCAATGGCCTCCTGAACTCCAGCCATCTCTCAGGAACGAAGATATACCTATGGGATACAAAATAGTCCTAATTACACCTGAATGCAACCCTCAGTCGGTTACATGAATCATTGCCAGAGATGCGGAATTCACTGCCCAGTTTTATATTCCGATATATTACATTAATATGTCAAGCTAATATCCAATGGTTATATTTTGTTATTTTTGAATTGCAGATAATGAAAAACGATCTGATTGGATAATAGCGATACCATCAACAGATCGATCAGCAAGGTGAACAATATGACTCCGATCAACAGTCAAGGGGGCTGTTATGAAAACCATCAACAAGCACGATGTCTGGAACAAGGGAAAGCTCATTGGTCAAAAGCCACCCCTCAAACCGAAGGACATTTAAGCCATAGAAATTCTCCTCCAGAACGCCAGTGCAATCCGCAACCTTGCCATGTTCAATCTGGCAATTGACAAGCAAGCCACGAGGCTGCGATCTCGTCAGTGTATGTGCGCGTGATATCACACATGGGAAACAGGTGCTTTCCCAGGCCATAGTGGTTCAGAGAAAAGCGCAGCGGCTGGCTTGCCGAGATTGATTCCAATCTGGCTGTCACCACATACTTATTCCCGAATTCTAATCACCTCTCCATGCCCACACCATACGGGCTTATCTGTGGAGCTATCGCAGCAACGATCTGGATACCGGTCCGCCGATGGTGGTGTTCGAGTACCAGAACAGCCGATCCGGTCAGCATGCGAGGGATTTTCTGCAGGGCTGGCAGGGAAGCCTCATGGTTGATGATTACGGCGGATACAAGAAGCTGTTCGCAAACGATGGCGCGCAGGTCGTCACCGAACTGGGCTGCTGGGCGCATGCCCGTCGCAAATTCTTTGACCTGCAGGCCAGTGGTTCTCATCCAATGGCGGAAGAAGCCATGCGGCGCATTGCTATGCTGTATGCCGTCGAAAAGGATGTGGCTGACATGGATCATGCCGCGCGCCAATTGCATCGCCAGCAAAGCAGCCTTCCGATCTTGACCGATTTGCGCGATTGGCTGGTTCGTCTGCGCGCATCGACGGCAGATGGCAGTGGGCTTGCACGCGCAATCGCTGAATCGTTGGGATAGCCTGATTCGCTATGCCCAAACCGGCAATCTGCCGATCGACAACAATCCGGTGGAGAATGCGATACGCCCGATTGCGCTGGGCAAAAAGAACTGGCTATTTGCAGGCAGCGAGCGTGCCGGAAAAAGAGCGGCTGCGATACAAAGCTTGTTCGCTACCGCTAAGCTCAATGGCATTGAACCTGCAGCATGGCTGAAAGACACGCTGGAAAAACTTCCCGTCTGGACCATGAGAAGGATCGACGAACTTCTGCCCATCCAATCAGCAGCACAGATCATTGCCATCTAACAGGTGAATCGGCTGGACGCTTACATTTGGCGAGTGGGTGACCGTATTTAGTGATGTAAAGATGACTACGGCGTTGCTCGACCGTATTACTCACCACTGCGATATTCTGGAAACCGGAAACGATTCATGGCGCTTCGAACAGCGCAAGAAAAAGTCAAAAAGGACCGATTAAAGTGGAAAGATTTGCACGCTGATTGACATTCAATGCCACGCTCAGTTGCGCGATGATAGGAATAAATAAGGGTCTTGACATCATTCATCATCGTTCGCCTATGATCACCCAACTCACGGTTGAATAATGCACACCAGCTGCGCGCGCAATTTCCGCCATGCTGTTAGACAGCAGTTTGTGCAGAAGCAGAAGGGCGTGGGCATGGCCTCACATTCACGCTATAGGATTTTCGCGGCCTCATCGAAAGACAAACGGGGGCTGCGCGGAAAAAGTTTATCAGAAACGCCGTAGCCCAGATTGATCAGGAAGTTCGATTTGATGGATGTGCCTGCAAAAAACTCCTGATCCACCTTGGCGTTGTCGAATCCGGACATCGGGCCCGCATCGAGGCCCAGCGCGCGCGCGGCCATGATGAGATATGCGCCCTGTAAGGTGCCGTTGCGAAAAGCCGTGGTGTCGATCAGCGGCTGGTTGCCTGCGAACCAGGAACGCGCATCGGCATGAGGAAAGAGCTGTGGCAGCTTCTCGAAGAATTCGTGATCCTGCGCGATGATCGCAGTGACCGGCGCGGTGCGAGTTTTTTCCACATTGCCTTCTATCATGGCTGGCAAGAGGCGCTGCTTCGCCTCGGCACTTTTGACGAAAACGATGCGCGCGGGACTGCAGTTTGCACTGGTGGGCGCCCACTTCATCAGGTCGTAAATCTGGCGCAACAACTCGTCGCTGACGGGTTTGTCCTGCCAGACGCTGTGGGTGCGGGCGGTGCGAAAGAGGATGTCCTGGCTGTGTTCGTCGAGTTGCATGAAATTTCCTTGTGTTGTATCGGTTGTTCTTTGCGAAGGCGCCGCTCCGAACGGCGCCTCCCTGGTTTATTTGAGCTTCTCTATGCCCATCATCCTGAGGATGCTGCCCTCGTAGAATGGTTCGGAAGTGCCTTTTTTCATCTTTCGTATGAAGTATTTCTCGAATGCGATCTTGGCCAGATGCACCCATTTTCCTTCGGAGAACCAGTTCACGTTGCGCGGCGGAATCTGCGGGATTGCGACGAATGCAACGCCGCTGTCGCCGAAATCCGCAAGGCAGATCGCGTTCCATGTGGCCTCCTTGTCAGGAGTGCCTCCGGTCAGTTCGGCATGGATGTTGTATACGGTCGCGGTGACCATCGATTCGATCATGTAGCCGGTCTTGGGCGTGCCGACGGGTATCGGGGTCGGCTCCACGGGCGGGATCGCAACGCACACGCCCACCGCAAAGATGTTCTTGTACTTCGGGTTGCGCTGGTGCTTGTCCACGATCACGAAGCCGCGCGCCTGAACCAGCCCTTCGAGGCCAAACACGGCATCTATTCCCTTGAATGCGGGAAGCATCATGCTGTAGTTGAAAGGCAGTTCGTGCTTCCTGATTTCGGCGCCCGTGTCGTCGTGCTCGGTGACGTACATCTTGCCGGCTTCGACCTTCGTCACCTTCGCATTGCAGATCCATTTGATGTGCTTGTCGCGCATGCCGGATTCCAGAATGCCTTTGGAGTCGCCCACGCCGCCCAGGCCCAGATGGCCGATATACGGTTCTGCGGTGACGAAGGTCATCGGAACCTTGTTGCGTATCTTGCGGCGGCGCAGGTCGGTTTCCATGATGAACGCATACTCGTAGGCAGGGCCGTAGCAGGAGGCGCCCTGCACTGCGCCGACCACGATGGGACCGGGATTGCTGCAGAAGCTTTCCCATTCGGCATTCGATTTCATCGCGTGGTCCACATGGCAGACCGAGTGCGTGTGTCCCTGCGGTCCCAGTCCTTCGACCTCGTCGAAGGCGAGCTTGGGGCCGGTGGCGATGACGAGATAGTCATAGCTGACCGTTTGGCCGTCGTTGAGTTCGAGTTGATTGCTGTCGGGGTGAACGCGCTTGACGCCGCATGAGATGAATTGGATGCCCTTGCGTTCGAGATAGGAGCGGATCGGGAAATCGATCTGGTCGCGTTCGCGCCACTTGACGCCTAACCAGGGGTTGGAGGGCATGAAATTGAAATTTTCGCTGTTCGAGATGACGGTGACCTTGTGCGTCTTGTCCAGCTTCTCGCGCATCTCGTAGGCTGCGGGCATGCCGCCGATTCCTGCTCCCATGATGACGATGTGTGCCATGTTTCCTCCCCGTTTTGTTTGTTGATTGGATGTTGCTGGTTAGATTATTTCCTCTTCTGTAAGTCTGTAAGCCTGTGGGTCTATAAGTCTTCGCTGCTGTGGGTTTCCTGTTCCTTGGTGAACAGCACGGCTGCCTTTACCCGAGAGGACAGGTTGAGCTTGTTCAGGATGTGGCGAACATGCTGCTTTACCGTGTCATAGCTGATCTTCAGGTTGAGGGCGATCGCCTTGTTGCTCTCGCCGCGCGACAGCAGCTGCAGGATTTCGCGTTCGCGCTCGGTGAGTAGTTTAAGCGAATTTTTCGTATCCTGCTCGGGTTGTTCGTCGCGCAGCATCTCGATCATCTTGACCGTCATCGCGGGTGCGACGACGAGTTCGCCGGCTGCAACGCGGCGGATCGCCTCCACCACGTCGTCCGGCGGCATGTCCTTTAACAGATAGCCGCGAACGCCCGCGCGTATCGCATTCTTCAGGTCGGCATCCGAGTCGCTCATCGTGAGCATGATCGCGGGCACCGTGTATTCTTCCTTGCGAAGCTGCTTGAGCAGCGTGATGCCGTCCATCGGCTTCATGCGCAAGTCGACGATCAAAAGATCGGGCTTTTCATTCAGCAGCATCCGCAATTCGCCGATGTTGTCTGTCGTGCCGATCACATCGAAGTCGTAGCAGTTTCCGAGCAGTTCGCTAAGCCCCCGCCGGCACAGGCACTGGTCGTCGACCAGTATGATTCTCAGTTTGTCACTCATTTGTTGCTCTCCAGTTTAGCGACGGCTCGGGGAAGTACAATTGCACCTGCGTCCCTTGCCCTGTCGCACTTTCCACCTTGATCGTGCCGCCGATCTGATTGGCTCTCTCGCGCATGATCAGAACGCCATAATGTCCTTCCACCGGCGCGAAGGTGCATGCGCCGCTGCCGTTGTCCTCGATGGTGAACACGTAATACCCGGAGTGGGCATCGACGAACAGGCGCGCATGGGTTGCACCGGAATGACGGGCTATATTGTTCAGCGCCTCGTGGACGATATGGTATGTCTGTATTTCGTGTTCGAGCGGCAGTTCCAGATCGACAAGACGGTTATGATACTCGAGCACGATGTTGTTGCGCTTGCGAAATTCATTGGCGAGATCGTTCAGTGCGGCGGACAGTCCGCCGCGATTGATTTCGGAACGAAAGTTGGTGACCAGTTCACGCGCGTTTTTTTGCGAGATTTCCAGCGCTTCGTCCAGGTCGCTTGCGTATTTCTTGGTCATCAGCTTGTTGTTGTTGCGATTGGCCTCGATGAGCATGCTCACGCGCATCCGCGCATAGGTCAGCGTCTGCGCCAGGGAGTCGTGAATGTCGTTGGCGATCGCCTGGCGCTCGTTGATCAGTTCGATGCGCCTCGCTTCGCGGTTCACATGGGTGTGCTCGATGGCCGCACTCATCATTTCCGCCAACGTCTCTATCATGCTCCTGTTTTGTATCGTCGATTCGCGGGGTGCGTCATAGAAAATGCTCAGGATACCAAGCGGTGTGCCGGGGGGGTGGGGCGGTTTGAGCGGCAAGACGATCAGGGACTGAAAGTGGTAGCCTTCATCCGGGCAGTCGGTTCTTGAATCGCACAGGTTAATATCGAGTACCTGGATGTCTCCGCTTAGCGCGGCGTTGCGGATGTTTTCGCAATTCAGTTTTTTGAAAATTTCTGAGTCTTCCGACAGTTCTGCAGGGAAACCGGATGAACTGATGATCTGCGGCGTGCGGCCGTCGGGGGATAAGAGGCGAAGGACTGCGGAGGCGGCGCCTGTCAGCTTGACGAGGTTATCGAGAAAAAGTTTCAGCAGGGTCTTGAGTTCCCCGATACGCGGCATGTCCTGCAGAGTCTCTTTTTCGACGCTGCCCATGGTTTCAGGTGGGGTGAATTCGGGTTCTCGCAACCACAAAAAATCGCTTTGCGCATGGCCTGAAACGGGAATTGTCTTCTTTCTCATCAACATGATATCAAATCGCCAAACTTAATGAATGAAAGCCGGTTGAAGCGGCTCGTGATCATACGCATCGGATTATACAACGAGAGTGCACCCGAGAGAGTTATAACCCTCATTACCCGATGGAGTTATAGGCGGGCAGGCGGGCAATTCAGACTAATGCCGGCAGCGTCTGGCATGCAGGTTGGCATGGTTTGTGCACCATAAATCGCGTGAAACACGGATTTGAGGCACGGGCTGAAGTTATAGTAAGATCAAGCCAGTTTGATTTGCCTGACAGTTTAAGGATGCGCTGATTTATTCGTCATACCCGCGCAGGCGGGTATCCAGCTTGTTGATTTAACTGGGTTCCCGCCTGCGCGGGAACGACGATCAACAATAAATCAGCGTTTCCTTAATCATTGATGCATGGCTTACGCGATCGGGTGCCATGCGGTATAAGAATAAATGAAGATATGCATTGTTTCTGACAGCCATGATAGAGCCGAGCCGCTGGCGAATGCGATTGCCAAGGCGCAGTCCCTGGGCGCTGAGGCGGTCATCCATTGCGGCGACCTGATCGGGGCGAACACGCTGCGCACTTCGCTCAAGCTTGGCATTCCGTTGCACGTGGTGCATGGCAACAATGTCGGCGATCAGATGGCTTTGCACAGGATGATGAAAAAGCACGGTGCATTGCTGACCTACCACGGACATGATGCCGAACTGGAACTGGGAGGGCGACGCATCTTTGCGACGCATTATCCCCACTATGGCCGGGCGCTGGCCTGTACCGGAGATTATGATTTGGTGTGCTGCGGACATAGCCATGTCGCGGAAATCGTTCTGCAGCCAAATATGCTGGGAGGGAAAACCATGCTGGTGAATCCCGGTTCTGTTTCCGGTATCGGTGCGCCCGGAGTGGAAGAGGCGTTTACCTGGATATTGGGTGATCTTGATGAGATGAGGTTCGAAATACACACGCAGGGGCACTGACGTACCGCTGATTATCGCGATCAATTGCGCGGGTTCAAGTGACAGCATCAATTGCAACCAGCCAGAGCATACTCGTGGCGGGCGGTGGGATAAGCGTCATGATGGCGGTGCAGACATGATCGTGACGCCTTGCCAGGCCAATGTCGAGATATACCAGTCCGGGATCAACAAAAAAAGGGCGCCAAGCTTTCGATGCCGGTGGTGTATTATTCGCAGCTGATGACCGTCGCGTATGGCGGAAGTGCCAAGCAGGCAGGCCTGGATGGCAACATACTGCGGCCGTAAAAATTGCCGGATATTGCCACCAAGTAAACTCGCATCGGTGGCAAGGTCTGGCGGAAAAGGAAAATTCTCATGCAAAACCTGACACCGATAGAGGCGCATAAATTCCTGGCGGACAATCCGGAAGCGATATTCGTCGATGTGCGCAGCGAAATGGAATACATGTTCATCGGTCATCCGGAGGGGTGTATCTGGATCCCCTGGGTGGACGGGCCGGATTGGGAATTCAATCCGAATTTCATAGCCCAGGTCAAGAAGGCCGCCAGCCTGAACCGCCCCGTGGTGCTGATCTGCCGTTCAGGCCGCCGTTCCATGGACGCCGGGCTGGCGCTGGAGAAGGCGGGGCTTGCCGACGTGTACAACGTGATGCATGGCTTCGAGGGCGAGCTCGACGAGAAGCATCACAGAAATTCGCACAATGGCTGGCGCTTTGACGGGCTCCCCTGGGCGCAGACCTGATCGTCGCAATGAACTGCAATGAAAGCATGAACGGCCCGGATTTTACCGAAGCAGAGCAGTATGGCACGGGAAAAGAAGAGTATCGGGGCCTGCATACCTGTGTCGTGACGCTCTTGCAGGTGCAGGCCGATCATGAACGCCAGCTTTCGCATATTTCAGCCGGCGCGACAGCCGCAAATCCTGACGATGGTGCTATGGGCCGCTTGTGATGTGATCGGCCTGAAGCAGAAGGGCACTGCCCTTCCG
>VFSW01004556.1_pt1 | contig 20649 bp, 20 predicted proteins | sample 5358111 | NCBI WGS metagenome assembly VFSW01 (sample SAMN11554181, study PRJNA540505) | mine drainage metagenome | isolation source: sediment from site ElyBrook_90M | place: USA: Ely Copper Mine, Vershire, VT | collected 2017
CCATTCAGGCGTTCATGGAGAAGAACGTGGGCGCGCCCGGTAAGCCAGGCGATACGTATCACCTGCTGACGAACTTCATCGTCGATGTGCGCGGAGACACGGCAACGGCCTGGTCGCGCTGGAATTTCGTTACGCCCAGCCCGGACAAGAGCAGGCCGGCTATTGCGCAGGGCGGGCGCTACGAGGACACGCTGATCCGCGAGGACGGGCACTGGAAGTTCCAGCACCGCGAGGTTCTGAACGACATTCCGCATGCCGGCCCACCTGCGGCCAAATAGCCGGGTCAACAATGAAATGAAATATGCAGTGACTAATCGACCGCTCTTCCCGCAGTTGCTCCAGGCGGTGACGACGATCGGGGCTGGCGAGGTGGTTCATGTTTACGGTCCTCCCGTGGTTTAAGAGCAAGCCTTAAGTCAGCTTCCCCGACACGAAAGGATGCTCGCCCCGCGACCTGAAATACATCACACTCCAGTCGCTTCACGAGCGCGTGGTCCTTCAGATGTTGCCAGCCGAGATCGAAAAGGGTCTGGACGCGATGGTCCGGGAACGCTTCGACCAGCCGCGGATCGATGGAAGCGTCTATAACGACGCGCATTCCAGTTGATCGATTGCGATATCGCGGCTTAGTTCGAGAAATGAGAAAACGTGTTGCCGGAGAATGGCGGGGTAGACGGCCAGAAAATCGTCGATGGTTTCGCCCGTCTCCAGAAAGTCGATGAGCGTTTGCACCGGCACTCGCGCATGTGCAAAGCAGGGCGTTCCGTGCATGACCTCCTTGTCGATGGTCACCACGCCCGCCAGCGCGCTCTTTTGCTCTGCCGTCATCGCTTTTTTAATGATAATCGATCTGTCACCATGGGACAAAATCATGCGGGATCAATCCCCGTGGTGGGTTCAGAGCGGAAATTTACTACCCCTGTGAGATAATTCAAATGAATCGGCACCAGTAAAGGCAGGACGCCTTTTGCCGGTTCCTTGTATCGGTAACCTCGATACTCGCACCCCGTCGTTCCCGCAGTCAGCGGGAATCGAACCAGCCACGTAGCGCATAAAACGGATCTTACCGGACCGAAACATCACAGGCCGGAGGTGTCTCCGGCCGAAGGAGAACTCGATGCGCATCGGCATTTTGTTAACGATCTACGTGTCTCTTGCAGCGGGCGCTTTCGCGGAAGAGCGTGTACAGCAGTGGGCCGCGATTCACGGGGAGGGGCTGGCGGCGAACGCGCGCCAGGACTATGCGGCGGCGGCCGGTCTTTTCGAACAGAGCTGGCCGCTGGCGCGCAGAGCGGAGGAGCGGGGCATCTCGGCCAACGATCTTGGACAGACCTTTCGCCGGCTGGGCAGGCTCAGGGAAGCCAGAGAGTGGCTGGAGCGCGCTTATCGGGAGTGGCGAGCGGTTCCGCAGGCCGGTCCCAATCTGGCGATCGCGGCTGCCGGTCTGGGAGACCTGTACCGCGACGCGGGGGATTATGCGCGCGCGGAACTTCTGTTGCGCGAGGCGCTGAGTGCATCGAACCACGACAGGGAGTCGAAAGAAGTCATTCGCAACAACCTGGGCGATCTGCTGCGCGAGGAAGGCAGAGGTCCGGAGGCGCGCGCGCTGTTTCTCGATGCGCTTGCGGAACCGGAAGTCTCGTGGCTGCAACGCGCGAATGCCCTCAGCGGGCTGGCCGATGTGGAGCGCCAGGCGGGGGATTGGGAAGAGAGCGAGCGGAACTGGAACGAAGTCCTTGAAACGGCGCGCGCGCAAAAGCATGAACTGCTGGAAGCGATCGCCGCGCGCGGGCTGGCGTCGCTGTGGAGGGATGCCGGCACCTTCGCCGGGGCGGAGCCGCTGTCCCGCCGCGCGGTATGGCTGGGCTACACCACCCCGCGGGCGCCCGCGGAGCAGGTGGCGACCGCGCTCTCGGGTCTTGCCGCGATCTATCGCGGGCAGGATAAACTCGCGCTGGCGGAAGACGCCTGGGGGCGCGCGCTGCAGCTCGAAAGGCCCGTGCTGGGCGATACCCATCCGCAGGTGGCCTGGCTCATGGAGATGCTTTCGGATGTCTATTCGGCCAGGGGCGAACGGGAGCTGGCCCGCGATTATGCGACGCGCGCGCTCGATGCGATGAGCGGTTCGTTCGGTGAGAATTCGCTGCCCGCCGCGGTGGCTTTGGCGAACCGGGCCACGACGGAGGAGCGGGCCCGCGATCCGGACGCCGCCGCCGGAGATTATGCGCGGGCGCTCGGCATTGCGCGCACGCATCCGGAAAACAACCCACTCCGGCTTGCCCTGACGCGGAGATATGCGGCGCTGCTGAAATCGATGCATCGCGACCGTGAGGCGAAGCGACTCGCAACCATGGCGAAGTCGTTTCGCTGAACCCGCGGGTTACGCGGCGCGGGTCATGATAATCTTGACCTGCGCCGCGTAACCCCATCCGCGCGCCGCGCAGGAGCCATGTCCGCAGGAATCAAGACGACCGTGGTTGGCAGTTATCCCGTGCTCCCCTGGATGATGGGGAACCCTTCGCGCCCCGTGCTGCGCGACGCCATCATGACCGTGCTGAAAACGCAGGAACTCGCCGGTCTGGACCTGGTGACCGACGGCGAACTCATGCGCTTCGACCCCAGCAACCCGGAAGCCAACGGGATGGTGGATTACTTCGTTTCGCAGATGAGCGGGATACGGAAAGCCTTCTCGCCTTCCGATTTCGAAGAATTCCGGGCCGACCGCGCTTCGGGATACCGGTTGCTCACGCCGGGCGTCGTGACCGGCAAGGTGGGCGAGGGCACGCTCAACCTTCTCCGCGACTATGAGTTTGTCAGCGGCCTCACGCGGCTTCCTCTGAAATTCACCTGCACGGGCCCGCACATGCTGGCGCGGCTGCTGACCAACTGCTTTTACAAAGACGCGGCCGATCTGGCGATGGATATCGCCGAGGTTTTGCGCAGCCAGCTGGAACTGCTGGAAGCGGATACGGTGCAGCTGGACGAAGCCAGCATTGTGGGCTTTCCGGAAGATTCCGTCTGGGCCGCTGAGGCGATCAATCACGTGCTGGGCGGCATCCTGAACGAGACGGCCGTCCATATCTGCTTCGGCAATTTCGGCGGACAGCCCATGTTGAGAGGCTTCTGGCGCGACCTCGCGCCTTTTCTGAACTCTTTGCGCACCGATCATCTGGTGCTGGAGTTTGCGCGCCGCGGCTTTGACGAACTGGACGTGCTGGCCGATCTCGACCCGAAGATCGGTCTGGGAATCGGCGTCGTGGACATCAAGGACAACGAAGTGGAGAGCCCCGAACTCATCGCTTCCCGCATCGAGACCATCGTGAAGAAGCTGGGCGCGCGCCGCTTGCGCTACATCCATCCCGATTGCGGTTTCTGGATGCTGCAGCGCAGCGTGGTCGACCGCAAGATGCGCGCGCTGGTGCAGGGCAGGGACCTGTTCGAGGGGCGGTTGTGACTCCGGACGACAGAGCCGCGGTTCGCGCTCTTGTCTTCGCCCATCTCCAGGGGATTGTGCTGGCGCCCGTGGTCAGAGCGCTGCAGGACCGCGGCGTATTCGGGCTGTTCCGCGATGCCGGCCCGTGGGTGGATATGGACCGGATCGCGGAGAAGACGCGCGCCAACCGCGGCTATCTGGGCGTCGCGTTGCGCCTGCTCGTGAGCAGCGGCTGGCTCCGGTGGCGGACCGCGGAGGACGGCGCGATATCTTACGCGTTGACCGGGGAAGGCGCGGCGGCGGTCGGCGTTGCGCCGGAGCTTTACCGCGAAGTGGTTTCGTTTATTCCGATGGCGATCTTTCTTGAAGATTTCCTGTTCGGGAAGTCGCAGGGGTCGTTCCTGCCGTCGCTGCAGGTGTTGATCGACAAGGCGATCGGGGGCTGGGGCGCGGGCGACGCTCCGGCGCGGATTGGTCTGCATCTGGACGGGATGCTGATCGGGCCCACGATGGTGGCGCTCGCGCGCAACGGCATTCTGGACACGCTGGAACAAGGTCCGGCCGAACTGAAAAGCATGGAGGGGAATCAGTCCTGCCTTTCGGCTCTGTTCGATCTTCTGGCGAGCCGGGGCTGGGTCGCGCGCGAGGCGAACAATCGTATTGCTCTCACTCCAACCGGCCGGTACGCGGCGCGGATCGCATCCGCCTATGGGATTACGGTTTCCTATCTGCCGATGTTTTCGGTGGTGAGCACGCTGCTGTTCGGGAATCCGCGCATTCCACGCATGGACGAGAGCGGCGTGGAGTTACTGGTCAATCGCGCGATGAACGTCTGGGCGGGTGGCAGGGCGCATGCCACTTATTTCGGAAAAGTGGACGAGATTGTGGTGGAAGTCTTCAACCGGCCCATCGAACTGCAGCCGCTCGGAATCTGCGACATGGGATGCGGCGACGGCACTTTCCTCGCGCACGTTTACCACGTGGTGAAGGAGCGGACGGCGCGCGGACGGGTGCTGGACGAATACCCTTTGCTGATCGTGGGCGCGGACTTCAACAAGGTGGCGCGCCGCGTGACGAAGCAGAATCTGAAGAAGGCGCAAATTCCGGATCATCACGTGATTCACGGGGACATCAACCGGCCGGCGCTGCTGGCGGGCGATCTGGAAGAACTGGGCGTGGATATTCACGACCTGCTGCACGTGCGGTCGTTCCTCGATCACAATCGCCCGTACCTGCAGCCTTCCGGCTATGTCAGGGGGACGCGCAAGGCCCGTTCGACGGGCGCCTTCGCGCATCTGGGGGACGAGATTCCGCCCGACGAAATGGAAGAGAATCTGGTGCGGCACCTGCGCCGGTGGGCGCCGTATGTGGGCCGGTTCGGGCTGGTAATTCTGGAAGTGCATACGATCCCGCCGGAACTGGCGGCCCGGAACGCGGCGAAGACTCCCGCGGTGGCGTATGACGGGACCCACGGATTTTCGGATCAGTATCTGGTGGAGCTTCCGGTATTTCTGGCCTGCGCGCGCGAGGCGGGGCTGCGGGCGGACCCGCGTTTCGAGGACCGGTTCCCGGCGTCCGAGCTGGCCACGATCAGTCTCAACTTTTTCACCGCGCCGCAGGCTTGACACCTGGATGTTGCACGCCTCGCCGTCCTTCGCCAGATGGGCTTTGCAGAACCGACGAGGCCGAACACGTGGCGTTTACGCCGGGACTTCGAACAAGTTCTGAGGCAGGTCGCTTCGGCAGAGGGCAGGATGCCCGGACTGCATGGGAATCCCGGAGACGATAAAATAGGAACGGCCATGGGCGCAGCAAACAATATCTCAATTCCTGGGCCGTTGCTGGCGGAAATCCAGAGCGCGGCACAGGCCGAACATCGCAGCGTCAATGAAGTGCTCGCCGATGCCGTGAAGCGGTACGTCGAAGAGCGTTCCTGGACGAAGCTGCTTGACTATGGCGCGGAGCGGGCGAAGACACTCGGTGTCAAAGAGTCCGACATCGACCGGCTTATAGCCGAATCCCGAGCTGAGCAGCGTAGCCATTGAGCCTGACCAGCCATCCGCATCGACATTTCGGACGCGATAGTGGCGGAGACCAACCGCGTGCTTCGCGATAAGTTCCAGTGGGACGGGTATATGCTCCAGGATGCACGGGAAAAGCTCCTCGCACTCGGTAATCGTGTGGCCCCGGCCGAAACACTGCATGTCATTAAAGAAGACCCCGACGACGACCGCATCCTCGAATGCGCCGCCGCCGCAAAGTCGGACTTCATCGTCAGCGAAGACAAGGACCTGCTCCGCCTGGGGCAATTCGGTAATGCCCGAATCGTATCGGTCCGGGATTTCATCGCCTTTCCTGGATTCATTCTTGGCGCGCCCCCAATTCGTCCTCCAGTTCCTCAATCGTCGGCAAACTTCCCTGCAGCCTCTCGGGAAGACTCTCGGCAAGCCGGTATTCGGATATGCCGATGGGCTTTGCGATGTCCCGCGCGAGGTCGGATTGCGGCGCGGGCAAAGTGCAGTCGAAGTTGGCGACGGCTTTCCCCTGCCTGTGCAGTCGCCCGGATTCGATCTGGTGAACCAGGACGTTGCGGCTCCATCCGTGCTGCATGGTCGCCTTGGCGTACCAGATGCGGTCCTCGGGACCCTTGACCAGATTGCTTCATCGGGCCAGGCCTCCGCGGACGTCCCCGCGAATTGGTCGGTTTGCGGGTTATCGCGCTCGCGGGTTGACGATGGAATCAATGCTGCCCCGCCATCTGCCTGCCGATCAGCGAAATGTCCGCCTCCTCGGGCGTCGTTTCATGCACCAGCGCGCCTTCGCTCATCACGAAAATCCGATCCGCCAGTTCCAGCAGTTCATCCAGATCCTCGCTCACCAACAGGACCGCCGCGCCGCGGTTCCGCGTCTCGATCAGCCGGTCGTGAATGAAATCGACCGCCTTGAAGTCCAGCCCGAAACACGGATTGGCGGCCACCAGAACCTGCACTTCGCCGCTCGCCAGCTCACGAGCCAGCACCGCCCGCTGCACGTTGCCGCCCGACAGATCTCCGATCGGCGCGTCCGGCAGCGGAGGGCGCACGGAGAAGCGTTCGATCATGCTCCGTCCGAAGCGATCGATCGCCGCCCGGTCGAGCAGGAACCCGGCCCGCTGAAACGGAGGCTGGTCGAACACCCGGAACGCGATGTTTTCGGCGACGCTCATTTGCGGCACGGAAGCGTTCCGCAGAGGCTCTTCGGGCAACGTGAAAAAGCGGTGTTTCCGCAGCAAGGCGCGCGTAGGCAGATGAACTTCGCCGGCCACCGTGATTCGTCCCGAGGCCGCGGAGCGCTGGCCCGCAATCGCTTCGACCAGTTCGCGCTGTCCGTTGCCCGAAACGCCCGCGATGCCGACGATCTCGCCCGGGCGCACCGTGAGATCGATGCCGTGCAACGCTTCGAGGCCGTTATCGCCCTGTGCGCGCAACCCTTCAATCTTCAGCAGAGGCCGTTTCTCAACGGATGCCGTTTTGAAGCCCTGACGCTCCACCCGCGCCTCGCCCATCATCATCGCGGCCATGCGGGAAGCGTCCAGTTCCGCGGTCAGGCCGCCGCCGGCAAAGCGCCCGCGCCGCAACACGGTGACGTCATCGCAATAAGCCATCACTTCGCGGAACTTATGCGTGATCAGCAGCACGCTCAACTCCCGCCGGTCCGCCAGACGCCGCAGAAATCCCAGAACTTCATCGGCTTCGTTCGGCGTCAGGACCGAAGTCGGTTCGTCGAGGATGAGCAGACGCGTTTCGAGGTAGAGTTCCTTGAGAATCTCCACCTTCTGTTTCTGCCCGGCGGAAAGGGTGTTCACGCGGGCCTGAAGATCGATGCGAAAGGGCGCCTGCTCCAGAAACGCTTCGAGCCGGGCGGTTTCGGCTTTCCAGTCGATAACCATGGGCAGGTCCGGCCGCGCGAGCACCAGATTTTCGGCCACGGTCATGGAGGGAATCAGAGTGAAATGCTGAAACACCATGCCGAGCCCGGCGCGACGGGCATCCCGCGGCGAGTGAATGCGGGTGGGGCGCGAATCGATCCTGATGGAGCCCGAATCGGCCTGGTAAAAGCCCATCAGGCACTTCACGACGGTGCTTTTGCCCGCGCCGTTTTCGCCCAGCAGGGCGTGAAAGCCGCCCGGCGCCAGCACCAGCGAAACGTCGTCCACAGCTTTCAAGGCGCCGAACTGTTTCGTGATGCCAAGCGCTTCGAGATGGGGCGCCGCGGCGGATTGCCTGCTCATGTGGGAGTCACTTTCTGCCGAGCGCGCCAGGCATTCCCGCGATGCTGCGGTTGGGCGAGCAGGTGGCGATCATCATGCCCAGCGTCAACAGATAAGGAGAGGCATTGAAGAGCTGGTAATAGCCTCCGACGCCGAGCGATTGCAGAGACGGACCCAGCGCCTGCGCGCCTCCGAACAGCAACGCGGCGGCGAGACAGCGCCGGGGGCTCCAGCGGGCGAAGATCACGAGTGCGACCGCCATCAGGCCCTGGCCACCGGATATGCCTTCGGACCAGATTCCGGGAAAGTACAGGGTCAGGTGGGCTCCGCCGATGGCCGCGAGCCCGCCGCCAATCGTGATGGACGCGAAACGCACCGCGTTGACGTCGATGCCGAGCGCGCGCGCCGCCTGCGGATCGTCGCCGGCGGCCCGTATTTTCAACCCCCAGCGCGTTCTGGTGAAAAACCAGTGCAGAAAGAAGCTTACGGCGATTCCGATAAAAAATAATGGACTGATCCGCAGGGCCGACTGGATGGCCGGGGCGTGACTCCAGCTCCCGAAACCGAGGAGCGGCAACTGCGGGGCCATGGGCGCCACAAAGCGCTTGCCGAAGAAGAAGGCCAGGCCGCTGCCGAAGAGGATCATGGCGATGCCCGCGGCCACATCGTTGACGGCCGGCTGCTGCGTGAGCCAGGCGTGGATCGCGCCCAGCAGCAGCCCGACACCCAGCGCGGCCAGCACTCCCATCCACGGGGAACCGGAGGCTTCGGAAACTCCGAAAGCCGTCATCGCGCCCATGAGCAGAACGCCTTCCATGCCGAGGTTGATTTTGCCGCTCTTCTCCGTGAGACACTCGCCCAGGCTCACGAACAGGTAGGGAATGCTGCCGCGCAGGGCTCCGCCGCCGATGGCCACCGCAATCCCCCATATGCCGAGTCCTTCAGGCTGTTGCATGGGCTCTCGACCGGGGCAGGCGAAGCCGCCCGTAGACGGTATCGCTCAGAAGAATGAAAAGGAACAGGATGCCCTGGAGGACCGAGATGGTGGCATCGGGCAAATCGTTGGCGCGTTGCAGCATGCCTCCGCCGGCCAGCAGCCCTCCAACCAGCAGCGAGACGAGGATGATGGCGAGAGGGTTCTGGCGCGAAAGGAAGGCGACCAGAATCCCGACATACCCGTAGCCCGCGTTGAGCGATTCATTGGCGCGGCCGTGGACGGCGGCCACTTCCACCATGCCGGCGATTCCCGCGCAGGCGCCGCCCAGAAAGCCCGCGGTCACCACCAGCCTGCCGACCGGCAACCCCGCGAGGCGCGCCGCACGCACATTGCCGCCGGAGATCTTCATCCCGAAGCCGAACGTGGTCCGCTCAATCAGGAACCATGCCAGCAGGCAGGCGGCAATGCCGAAGATGAGTCCGCGATGCACGTGCGTTCCGGCGAAATACCCAAGACGATGGTCGGAAGCGAGCGGGTAAGAGGCTGGATTGTTCAGACTGGAAGGGTCGCGCATGGGGCCTTCCACCAGCTGGTCCATCAGCGCAATCGCGAGATAGTTCAGCAGCAGACCGCTGATGACGGCGCTGACTCCGCGATAGTGCTGCAGGGCGACGCTGGCGGCGATCCAGCCTCCGCCGCAAACCATCGCCGCGATCGCCATGGCAGGCAGAGAGACCATGGGCGCCAGAGACGCGGTGGCGAGGCCCGCCGCCATCGCTCCCAGTCCGCCCACCACGAGGGCGCCTTCGTTGCCAATCACGATGATGCCGGCGCGCGCCGGAAGGGCGGTACACAGCGCGCACAGCAACAGAGGTGAAGCGCGCACGAGCGTGTTCTGCCACGAATACCAGCTGCCGAACCCGCCCTTGTAAATGGAAGCGTAAACCGCCAGCGGATTGACGCCGAGCGCGGCGCAGAACACGCCGAAGACCAGCAGGCCCGCCAGCATGGCCCCAAGCGGAACGAGCACCGCCTCCGCGCGCCTCATCCGAGTGTGCTCCCCTCGACGCCTTCCACCAGCCAGTCCATCTTGTCCAGTTCGACATCCACAATCCGGAGCGTCTTGCCGGCGGGAATGACCGTCTTCCCCCGGTTATCCCGCATCGGTCCGCGATAGATTTCGAGCGAACCGTTCAGGATCGCCGCCTTCGCCGCCGCGATGCGCGCGCGCGAAGCCTCGGTGACCGAAGGCCCATAGGGCGACAGCTTGCAGAACTCGTCTTTGAGCGTTCCCGTAAGCCTGCGCGGGATGCTTCCGTCAGTTACCGATTTTCCGGCTCGAATCATTTTGGCAATCCTCAAATAAACCGTGCCCCACGCCCACTCCGCGCCCGTCAGGAAACCGTGCGGGGCCATCGACGACTGATTGAACTGGTAGCCGCAGCCGAAGACTCCGCGCCGCTCGGCTGTCTGAACGATCACGCGCGGCGACCCGGTGTGCCCGGTCAGCACATCGATACCCTGATCCACCAGGCTGCTGGACGCTTCCGCTTCGCGCACCGGCAGCACCCAGTCTCCGGTAAAAACGACTTTGGCGGTGACGCGCGGATTGACGCTGCGCGCCCCGAGCGTGAAGCTGTTGATGTTGCGCAGCACCTGCGGGATGGGCTTGGCAGCGACGAAGCCGATCTTGTTCGTGCGCGTGGAGAGCCCGGCCATCATGCCGGAGAGATACTCCACCTCGTCGATAAAGCCGAAGTAGATGCCGATATTCTTCGGTTGCCCTTCCCGATAAAGGCCGCCGCAGTGGAAGAACTGCACGGCGGGATTCTCGCGCGCCACATCGACGGTGAACGGATCGTAGTAGCCGAACGAAGTGGCGAAGATTGCCGATGCCCCGTCCTGGAAGATCATGTCGCGCATGGATTCTTCGGCGGCGACGGTTTCCGGGACGCTGGCCTCTTCGATGGCCCTTACCCAGGGCAACCCCCGCAGCGCCTGTTTGCCTTCGGCGTGGGACTGATTGTAGCCGAGGTCGTTTTTGGGGCCGTTGTAAAGGAACCCCATGACCAGAGGGTCCCGCGGCTTCAGCAGTACAGGGGCGGCAAGCGCCGCGAGGATCTAGCGGCGGGTGGGGCGGGGCGCATTCGTCATGGTGCGGTTACCGCGACCGCGTGGCTGAAGCCCTGCGCGACGGGAGCGGAGACCACGCCCCGCGACTCCAGTTCCCAGGCCACGCGCAACAGCTTCGATTCCGTGTACGGCGCGCCAATCAGCTGTACGCCCATCGGCATGAGCCCCTCGATATGGACCGGGACCGTCATGACGGGGAGTCCGATGAACGAAACCGGTTGGGTGAAGATACCGATATTCGGCCGCGAGGGAACTTCCCTGCCATCCAGCACGATGGTGTCCTGTCCGATCCGGATCGCCGGGCAGGGCGCGGCCGGGGCGAGAACGATGTCCACTTCACGGAAGATCTCGCGGACCTGCTCGCGGTACCACGAGCGGAACCGCTGGGCGAAATTAACCCATGCGGCGGGAAGCAACGCTCCGGTCAGGAAACGGCCGCGCGTGTGCGGGTCGAATTCCTGCGCGTGCGCGCGAAGGTCGGGAAGATGAAAGCTGGCCCCTTCGGACGCCGTGATCACGTACGCGGCGGCGCGCGCCCGCGCGGCTTCGGGAAACTCAAGCGTGCGGTTTGCACCCAAAGCGGCGGCGACGGCGGCAACCGCCTCGAATGCGAGCGGCTCTCCCTGCCCGGCGAAAAACCCGCCCAGGACGGCGATGCGCAGACCGCCCGCCCCTTCGTGCAACGCGGGGCGGCAGGGTTCGACGGGCCGCGCGGTGCAGACCGGATCGAGAGGATCCGGCCCCTGCAGCACATCGAAGGCGGCGGCAATATCTTCCACCGAGCGTGCGAACGGCCCCACGTGATCGAGACTCGAAACAAAAGGAAACGCGCCCCGGCGCGAAATGCGTCCGTAAGTGGCCTTGAGGCCGAAGATTCCGCAGAAAGCGGCGGGGACGCGGATCGAACCGTTGGTATCGGAGCCCATGGTGAGCGGCACGAGCCCCGCGGCGACCGCAGCCGCCGAGCCGCCGGACGAACCTCCCGCCACGCGCGCCAGATCGTGGGGGTTGTGAGTGGCTCCGTAGTGGCTGTTCTCGGTGGTGAATCCGTAGGCAAACTCATCCATGTTGAGAGCGCCCGTAAGCACCGCGCCGGCGCGCCGCAGGGCGGCTACCGCAGCGGCGTCGCCGGCGGCGGGCGGCGCGCCGGCGCGTACGATGGAACCCGCCAGCGTGGGCATACCCTGGATGTCGAACAGATTCTTCACCGCGAAGGGCACGCCGGCGAGCGGTCCGGGATCTTCGCCGCGCGCGATTGCGCGGTCGATCTCCAGGGCTTCGGAGAGCGCCCGCTCGGGTAGAACCCTGGTGTAGCAGTTGAGCGCGGGGTCGAAGCGCTCAATTCGCGCGAGCGCCGCTTGTGCGATCTCGACCGCGCTCACCTCCCTCGCTTTCACGGCGGCCGCGATGGCGACTGCTCCCGAGCGTTCCGGAATGCCGGTCATGGCTGGAACACCGGGGCCGCTTCCACGTCCTGGCTCAGCGGAAACTCCATGAGGAAACCGGCTATGGCCGAGATACGGGCGAGATTTTCGTTGACCTCGGCCCGGGTTGCCGGATCGATCTTCAGACCGATCCGCGCCGAGACAGCGTCCTGATACGAGGGCGCCGCGGGCAGCAGAGACACGTGCGCCGAGACGATCTTCCATGCCCCTTCCATCCGGAACCAGAACTGCGTCTGGCGTCCAATCCGCTCGATGCCGTCCATGGGCCGGGCGAACTCCAGGTTCACAATCCCGGCCGAGTCGCCCAGCGCGAGAACCTCCAGGCGGCGGATTTCGCGGTCGAGATTCATCTTCGGGCGGTTCCGGCGGAATGCCTCGATCTCGGCCGCCCCGTAGAGATTCTCCGCCACGCCGTAACGAAGGGCGTGCGGAGAATCCCAGAACAGAGAGGCGAGAACCGCCACGTCATTGTCGATCAGGGCCCGCTCATAGACCGTGTGGCGGTCCATGAGCTCGGCCAGGACTACGGGGTCGTTGATTTTCATTCAGCTCCTAAAAACTGTAGGATACTGTGAGGCTTAACGTTCTTAACTCACTTGGTTTTACGAACACGTCCCAGAACAGATATTGCGAGGTGAAGTAATTCGAATTCGTCAGGTTATTCGCCGCCAGATTCACCGAGTAGTTCTTGTGGGAGTAGAAGATCGAGCCGCGCCACACGTAATAGGACGGCAGGACGACCGGCGTGATGTATCCCGCATTCACCTTTTCCACCCATGTGGTTCCCAGGGTAAAGCCGATGTTACTGAGCGGCGTATACGTGCCGAAGATACTGGCGACTACGGGCGGCTGGCCCGCGACCTTCACCGGAGCCTTGATTCCGAAAATGCCGGCGGTGCCGATGAACCGGCCACCGTAAGCCTGTTCGGGGGTAAGTCCCAGGACGGACGGCGGAATGCCGAGAAGGAACGGTATGTTGAGCTGCTCCGGATCCTGCCAGGTATATGCGCCCGTGACGCTCAGCTTTCTGTTGATCGCCGCGCGAAGCTCGGCCTCGACCCCTTTTGTGCGGAAATAATCGATCTGGCCGTCATTGGAATTGTAGGAGGAATGCTTCTGGCGGAAATAGGCCAGCGACGCGTACAATTTGTTGTCGAGCGCACTGACTTTGGCGCCACCTTCGTACAGACTGGAAGGTTGAATCCACGTATGCGACTGGATTTCCGTGTAGTCGATCTCGCCGCCCTGGCCGAGATCGAGGAAGCGGGATGTCGATGCGGTTACGTAGGGGCTGATATGAAAAGGCAGACGGTAGCTGATGCTGGTGTTATAAGTCGTCGCGCCGCCCGAGTCTATCGCCCTTGTCAAGCCTTCGCCGTTGTCCTGGCCGAGGAAGTTCGGCGTGTAATAGTCGTAGCGGACACCCTGCAGGATGGTCAAACGGTCGAACAGGGTTACCCTTGCCAGGCCGAACGCGCCGCTGTCGCCGTAGTTGCCCATCTGAAGGTAGTTGAAGCCCCACTGGCCGTTGGTGGAGAACTCGCTCGCGAAACGGTCGTTCGGCTGCGCCCCCACCGAAATATCGCGGCGGTCGATGACCTGATAAAGCGTCCGTTCTTCGCCTGCCCAAACATGGGAGTAGCGGTAGGAAAAGCCGCTTGTGGTCTGTACTTTCAGCCATTTTGCGTGCTTGAACGAGTAATCGAGCGAGGTTTTGTTCTCGATGACGTCGGGATGATAATTGGCGGCGAACCCGTAGGTGCTGAACTTCTGCGAGCTGAGCGAATCGTAGAACGACTGGTTCTTTAATGTGAAGCCTTCTCTGAAGTCGCGGATGAGGTCGAAATATCCGGTATAAGTCAGGGCGCTGTTGAAGTCAGGGCTGTCGATGAAGATCTGGTTGTTATTCAGATGAACCAGATGGACGGTCGCCGGGTTCAACGCGAACAACGCGGCCTGCGGAGAACTCAGGAACGTGGAAGCGTAGTTCGCGGAACCGGCGAAGTTCAGCAGTTCTCCCGCCTGAAAGTTGGAAGGGTTCAGATTGTAACTGTTCCCGGCCAGATTGACCATCGGGCTGCCGGCCAGATATTCGCCCTTGTCGACAAGCAGCTGCGTGACGCGGTTCCATCCGATATTCTGCGGCAGCGACCCGTAAAAGCCCTGCATTCCGGCCTCCATGCGCCATTTGTGCGGCAACTCCATGTCGAACGCAATCTGCCCCAGCTTGTCTCTCGTCGCGATCCCCTTGTAGAAACTCTTCGAATCCTGGGCGCTGAAAAACGTGTAGAAACCGCCCCTGTAGCCGTGTATTTTGAAAGGGCTCCCGAACTCGACCGAACCGATCTTCTGGTCATAGCTTCCGTAAGTCAACGTGACCTTGCCGGTGGGGTGCTCAAGCCATTTGGCGGTCGTGCTTCGGGCGGATTTCGGCGTGTAATTCAGATATCCTCCGACCTTTCCGCCTCCATAGATCGGAGAGGGAGGACCTTTCACGATTTCGAGCTCTTCGGCGTCTCCGACGGGAGTTTCGTAGTTACCGCGGTTTTCCACGCGCCGGAAGCCGCGGTAGAAGTTATCCGCCGGCTCACCCCGGATAAACAGCGCTCCCGGCACTCCAAAGTAACTGCCGGTGAAGCTTCCCGGGGAGACGGTTACCAGGTCGTTGACCGTCTCGATGTCGTAGCGCGTCATCATCTCGGCGGGGACGACCGATATCGACCGGGGTATCTCCGCGAGTGGCGTATCGAGTCCGAAAACAGTGTTCGTCGGAGCCGAAGGAACCACCTCGAACGGGTCGATTTTTTCGATAACGTTCAGCGATGTCGCGGCGGCGGCGGGAAGAATGGAAATCTGCAGCGTGGCGGGAACTCCCTCCGCGACCGCAACATCTTTCTTTTCATAATCGGTGAAGCCGGGATACTCCGCTTTTACCGTATAGGTTCCGGCAGGCAGGGCGTCGAAGGTATAGGTTCCTGTCTCGTCGGCGACCGCAGTGCGCGCGGCGGCGGTCTTCTGGTCGGTTACGGTAACATGCGCGCCGGGAATAGCGCCGGCGGAGGTATCGGTCACGGCGCCGGAAAGGCTGCCGGATGGCACGGTTTGGGCCGCGAGTACGACACACGCAGCCAGAAGTACGAGCGCACGGGTTCCGTGCGCGGCTAACTTTTCGAACATTTCGATCCCCTCGTTTAGCTAGTTGAATTTTTGATTCAGTTAGCAGGTCCGAGTCCCATCGATACCGGTCACTGGTGCGGCAGTACGAATCGGTCTACGGAGACCTCTCCGAGCCGCGCCTGTAACTTCGGTTCGGCGGGCGTTCGGAATCGTTGGGGACCTGACTGGCAAGCCAGGTTCGTTTCAGCTTTCTATTGCTGAAGTGTCAATCTTAATGATTAAGTATTATCGGATGCAAATAGATTTTTTTGATAACCCGCATCGAGAGCGCGTGGGGGATACGCGGGATGCTCAGACCGCCGGGATACTCCGGCGGTCTGACGAAAGGGGTGACTAAGCCAAGGTAAGCTTAAGCCGCTTCGCGATCGATGAGCCGGCTGTCCAGCTTCGCGACCTTCAGGTCGGAAATCAGTCCAATTCGCTTCAGGATGTTGGCCAGAATCCAGGAATGGTCGATCTCATACCAGGCAAGCCCGTGACGGATCGACGTCGGGTGAGCATGGTGGTTATTGTGCCAGCCTTCGCCGAAGGTGAGCGCGGCCACCCACCAGTTGTTGCGGGAATCGTCCTTCGTGGCGAACCGGCGCCGACCCCACATATGCGTGGCGGAATTGACGAGCCAGGTGGCGTGGAGACCGAAAACCACGCGCACGCAAATTCCCCACAGCATCATCGGCAAACCGCCGATGGCCAGCAGAATCAGGCCGAGCACCACCATCGGCGCCCAGTGCCAGTTATTCAACATCACGTAGAAGCGATGTTTCGCGAGGTCGGGCGCATATTTCGACATCAGCTTCGTGTTGTTGTGGTTGCCCTCGCCGAACATGATCCAGCCCATGTGCGCCCAGAAAAAGCCTTCGCGCGGCGAATGCGGATCGCCCTGCTGGTCGGATTTCTGGTGGTGAATGCGATGCACCGCAACCCAGAAAATCGGCCCGCCCTCAAGCGTCAATGCGCCGCAAACGGCGAAGAAATACTCCAGCCACAAAGGGCATTTGTACCCCCGGTGCGTGTGCAGGCGGTGGTAGCCCATGCTGATTCCGAGACCGGTGGCGACCCAGTAAAGGAACACCGCGACCCAGAAACTGCGCCAGTTGAACATAAACAGCGCCGCAATCGCGCCGACGTGAAAAAGCCCCATGGCAATCGTTGTGGTCCAGTTCAATCCTCTGGTCCGGGGAAGGCTGAAGACGTCCGCTCCAGCCTGGGATCCTGATGAGTGCATGCAATTGCAGGCTATCAGGGTTTGCGGTTTCGGTTTGTAAGACTTCTGTCGCCGCTACCTGACGATGACGCCGCAGGCGATGCGATCGCCCGCATTACCGGCCGGATCGGTCTTCATATCGTCGGCTTTGGCATGAATCACCAGCGCGGTCCCGCCGCCCGTGAAGAGCGAATTGTCGCCCGCGGCCAGCGTTACCCGTGGATCGTCAACGGTGACTTTCGCCGTTCCGTCCGCCTTGACGGTGAAGTTTTTCATGTCGCCGGCGTGCGGACCTTCCGGATTCTCAAGCCCGTGATGCTTCATGCCGGGATTGAAATGGCCGCCCGCCGAGGTGAACTTCGGGCCTTCGCATTTCGCCGTCTGGTGAACGTGGATGGCATGTTCGCCGGGCGGCAGATCCTTGAGGTTGAGAGCGATTTTGACGCCCGTGCCCTTTTCCGAAATCTTCGCCGTCCCGACGTCCTTGTCCGCGGCGTCTTTCAAACTCACTGTCACTGGCTTTTCTCCGGCGTAGAGCGCGGCGCCGAACAGGCCGGCAAACCCCAGAACCAATACTTTCCCGATCATTCAAAACCTCCTCTAGCATCCTCGCACAAACGGACCTATGCCGTATCCACGGTGAGGGGGATGGGCTGGCTGCCGTCAATGTCGCACACGCCCAGTTCCTTCGCCAACTGCGCGGCCACGAGGATCTTTCCCGATCTGGCGGGAAGATTCGATTGCGCGCGCAACGCGGCAATCACCCGGCCGGCGAATTCGGGACTCTCGCTGTTCGACAGATCGAGCCACCCGCCCTGCGCCGCCGCCATCACGGCTTCCTTGCGCAGGGTATATGCATGGGCTAGAATTCAGACTCATGGACCAGGAGAAGAAGAAAGATCCCTGCGCCGTCGCGATGGCAAAAAACGCGCGGCTGCGAAGGCAGTCGGCGCGAGGTTGATATGGACAACACCGTAATCGTGGCCCTCATCGGTTCCGGCGGGTCGGTGCTGGTGGCCATCACCGCGCTGGTGCTCAACTATCGGGGGTTTGCGTCGATCGACGCGCGCATGCTATCGCTCGAAACCCGGGTGGATGCGCGGTTTAATTTGATGCAGTCCGACATGAAGGACCTGAACAAGACCATGACTGCGCTCGAAATCGACGTGGCGCTGCTGAAGGACAAGGTGGACCTGTAATTGAATTTACGGCATCCTCGCACAAACGGACCTACGCCGTATCCACGGTGAGGGGGATGGGCTGGCTGCCGTCAATGTCGCACACGCCCAGTTCCTTCGCCAACTGCGCGGCCACGAGGATCTTTCCCGATCTGGCGGGAAGATTCGATTGCGCGCGCAACGCGGCAATCACCCGGCCGGCGAATTCGGGACTCTCGCTGTTCGACAGATCGAGCCACCCGCCCTGCGCCGCCGCCATCACCTTTTCGGTCCGGACCAGGCCCGGGTACAGCGACACGACGGTGATTCCATACTCCCGAAGCTCGTGAGCCATGTCCGAGGACATTTTGTCCGTGGCTGCCTTAGCCACGCCATAGATGGCGTTGCCCATGTATTTTTGCGCGGCCCAATAGCCGATGTTGACGATCAAACCGCTGCGCCGGGGAATCATCGCCCTGGCTGCATGGGAGCAGGCGACAAATGCGGAACGGACGCCGGCGTCCATCATGCCGCTCCACCGGTGCGCCGGCTGCTGCCAGAACGGCAGGGGCCACGTATATTGGCCTTCCTCCACCATTCGCTCGTAGCCGCCCCAGGGCGCATTGACCAGGATATCGAGCCCCTCGCCTGCCGCCGCGATGCGCTCAAAGACTGCCGCAGCCTCTCCGTCGCGGGTGTGATCGCAGGGGATTCGTATGACCGCCGGCGGCAGATCCGCCGAATCGATGCTGCGACCGGTGGCGAAAACGGCGAAACCCGCCGCGCTCAACCCGAGCGCCACGCCCCGCCCGACGCCGCGCGAGGCTCCGGTCACGAGCGCCGTGGGCATCTAAAACCGCACGTTGATGAAGGCTTCCCGCTCCAGAGGCGCGGCGCCGCTGGCCGGCTGGAGCGGAGGGAACTTCATTCCGGTGACGAAATTCAGGGCCTCCGCGCTCAAGCCGGACGTCTGCAGCGCTTCCGATTCCCGCACACGGCCCGCGGTATCGATCACCGCGTGCACGATCACCGGCTGAATCACGGGGCCGCGCAACGGGTTCGGACCGCGCATGGCAAAGCGCGAAGGCAAGGCGAGCGCCGTCGCAGGCCCCTGCGCGATCATCTGCGCCGTGGGCGTGAGCAGGCCGGCGGCGGTGGCGTCGGCATCCGCGATGCCGGTCAGTTGCGCGTCCATCACCGTGGTTCCATTTTCAGAGATCGCGACTTTTCCCGGCAGCACGCGCCCGTGGAACGGAAGGGCATTGGTGTAGTCGTAGACGGTGTAAATGCCCGGAGCGATGGAGTAGAGATCCAGCAACCCGGTCGCGGGATCGATGCAGTATTCGGTTTCGTACCATTGGCGCCCGGTGGCGCCGGTCTGGGCGTTGCCTTGCCCGGAGGTCAGAATGCAGGTGATCGGCGCCCCTTTCCACTCCACCGTTGCCGACCGCAGGGTTTCCCGCCGGGGCGCGCCTTGAATGGGCGCAAAAACGGCGTTCGCCAGCATTTTGAGGCGGAGCGGAATCACGCTGTTGGGATTCTGGTCGTAAACAGCGGCATTCGAACTGATGCGCAGCAGGGAATAGCCGCCCAGATTTCCGTCCCAGCGCCAGTTCTCGCCCGAAGTCCAGGTTTCGCGCAATTGCCCCGCTCCGCCTGGGTAGAGTGTGGATGCGGTGGCGTTGAAGGATATCTGGAGGATGTGCGCCGGGCCGCCGCGCGCGTGGAGACTATAGCGCTCGACGGCGCGGTCCATCAAAGCGACAAGAGCGCCGCGCTGCTCCGCATTCGCCGGAATCTGCGTCGGGCCGGTGACTAATTCCAGGGGATCGGGCGGGACAGGCGCCACCGGGAAATCCTGGCAAAAGCAGGCCGTGGCGGCAAAAAACGGGAAGCAAAAGAACAGGAAGCAAAGAGGTGTTGCACGCATCGATTTCCGCTCCGCTGTTTTTGAGGCTAACACAGAAAACGGGGCGAACATTTTCGTGGCGGACTCCGTACCTCACAGTGGAGAGAAGAGGTTATGTACTGCACCAGATGCGGTTTCGAACTCCGCGAAGACGACCGGTTCTGTTCACGCTGCGGCGATCGCGCGGCGGCCGCCGGCAAGGCGCCCGAAACGCCGCAGACTCTGTTGATGCTGGACAAGCGGAACAGGAAGATCGCCGGTGTCTGCGCCGGATTCGCGCGTTACTTCGATGTCGACGTGGTCCTCATGCGGGTTCTCTGGCTCGGCATCGCACTGTGCACCGGAGTCGGGTTTCTCGCGTATATAGCAGCCTGGATCGTCATACCGGCCGATTACGGCTTTGAGACGCAGGACGCAAGGGCGCACTTTCCGCAAACCGGGGTCGCGCCGAGATAGAGATTCAAGATGAGATCCCGAGCAGCTGTTCAATGCGGCACTGCAGGATAACCATGTCCGGCGATTCCTGCATGGCGTCGTAATACCGGGCCTGAAAATCATCCCCGTGCTCGCGTGGCCTCATCATGGCGCGCGCCTGCGCGGTGAGCGCATCCGCCACCGGTTGCCCTGCCTTGCCGCGGCGCGAGAGCGCTTCGTCGATCTCGACCACGAGCGTTGAGATCTGCTTCAGCCAGGCGAAGTGCGGGTCCCCGAGGACCAGCGTCAGGAAGGCGCCAGGTCCGGCGATCGGTCCGCTGGTCTTTTCGTACGCCGTGCGCTCGCGATCCAGAAGCAACTTGTGCTGTTCGAGAAGCAGATTGCGGAGCGTGCCGAGCAGTTCCCGGCTCTCGGCGGTTATGGGTTGAGGAGACATTAACCGATTCTATTGTGTCTTGCGGGAAAGAGCGCGGCTCGCCAACCCGGCGAGCGCGCGCCTCCGAAGCAGGGGACTAAGGTACTGTTAAGAAATAACATTTCCATTTCATAATGTTTTGGGCTATCCTGGAT
>VFSW01004557.1_pt1 | contig 20648 bp, 17 predicted proteins | sample 5358111 | NCBI WGS metagenome assembly VFSW01 (sample SAMN11554181, study PRJNA540505) | mine drainage metagenome | isolation source: sediment from site ElyBrook_90M | place: USA: Ely Copper Mine, Vershire, VT | collected 2017
TTGGAAGTCTTTAAATTGGAGGGAAACCCACGCCTTTAGGCGTGGGAGGAATCATAAATGCCTACTTTATCTCCAGCGCCTTTACCTCCACCTTGTTCAATGGGGTAATGTGTTTCAGCTTAGCCGCAAGTTCCGCCTGGAACTTGCCTTCCACTATGGCGCTTACCACCTGGTCCGCATCGTTCTCCCTGAAGAAGCTCTCGGTAAGCTGGTTCGTCTCCTTCCTGATGCCGACTATCCTGCTGTGCGCCGTCCTAGCCCTTGTTATTACAAGCATCTTCACGACCATCTTCGTGCCGTCCTTTGATGTCACCGGAAGCACGGTCGTTGCTATGCTCCTGTACCTCCTGACCAATGACCTTATGTAGCTGTAGAGCTGCGATATCGAGAGCAGCTTGGTCCTTGCGACGGTCCCGTTCACCTCCGTAATCCTGAGCACCGCGCTCGTGTATGCGTTCGAGGGGTTCTTCGTAAGCGAGTCAAGGCCTACGACTATCTTCCTGCCTATTGCAGCCTTGTCGTCGTTTGCTGGCATCTCGCCTATTACCGCTTCGTTGAACACCTTCGGCGCCTGGATCGTGTACCACTTCTTCATCTTCCAGATGTCCGCCTTCTTTTGAATAGCCATGTTTATGCAGCCCTCTTTATGATAAGCTCAGCCTGCTTTGGATCGTATCTCCATCCCTCCGGAAGGCTGCCCTTCCTTATGTAGTACTTGGTGAGCCTCCATATCTTGGATTCTGTCCTTCTGAGCCTTATGGTGTTGTTTACGTCCTGCTTGTTCTTCGATATGTGCGCATTCAGGTTGACCGCCTTCTTCATCAGGTCCATAAGGTCGCTCGGAATGTCGCCGGACAGCTTCCTCTCCTTGAGTATGGCGCCCAGCCTTACCCCCATGTGGTGCTTTATGTAGGGCATGCCATGCTCCTCCTTCAGCTTCTGCCCGATCATCGCCGGATGCACTCCCTGCTTTGCATAGTCTGATATGCGCTCCTCGAGCCCCTTCCTGTCAAAGTCGAGCGCTGCCACGTCCTGCGGGAGCGGCTTCCTGGACTTCGACTTGCCGTGCCTCTTGGAATGCATCCTTGCCATTGAAAATCACAAATAACCTTGTATTAAAGATCCACCTTTACGCTGTATGAGCCCTTTGAAATCTCTACATTCCTCGCCTTGCATATGCTCTTGAGCTCGTCCTTAGAATAAAGGCTTACCTTATAGTATTCTTCAGGAACATTTATATTAATAGATGATATCTCGTAGTTCAATGCCTTCTTCGCGCCTGATTTCGCCTTCCTCACGTCCCCTATTATCTGGTTGAGCAGCCCTCCAAGGCTCTCGTAATCGGCCTCTATCGAGCTCCTTTGTATTATCCCGTTGATCGCATAGTCGCTGCCCCTTGCCCTTTCCACATATACAGGGAAGTTGCCTCCGAATATGCTCTCCCTTGATTTCATAGACTCGTTGATCTCCTCGCATACGAATGGAATGACGGGTGCAAAGATCTTCAGGCAGCTCCTCATTACGTAATCGAGCGTGAATATCGCCGCGTTTTTGCTGGCCTGCATGCCCTTCTCCTCCGAATATATCCTGTACTTGACGTTCTCAATGTAGTAGTCGGCGAACTCATGCCAGAAGAACCCTATCGCCCTGTTCATCGCGTTGTACAGGTTGAACTCGTCATAGGAATCCCTTACCTCCTTGACGAGGCTGTTCAGCCTGTTCAGTATCCATATGTCGAATATCCCAAGATCGGACGACGGCTGCACCTCCGGGAGTTTCCCTGACTTGAGTGCGGTATCAACGAACCTCGAGGAGTTGTAGAGCTTGTTTATGAAGCTCTTCGCGTAGTCCATCTCCGCATAGGAGAACGCCTTGTCCTTCCCTGTGCCTCCGCTCATCGCAACCCACAGCCTTACAGTGTCAACGGAATATTTCGGCAGCAGGTCGTCAAGCGTTATGCCGTTGCCGAACCTCTTGTGCATCTCCTTCCCGTCAATCCCGAGTATCATGCCGTGCACTATTATGTCGTTCCAGGGTTTGCTGCCCCCTATGAGCCTGCCCCTCAGTACCGTGTAGAAGGCCCACGTCCTTATTATGTCTGTTCCCTGTATCCTTACCGAGTTCGGGTATGCCCTGGCAAGCAATTCCCTGTTGTCCGGCCATCCCGCGATTATAAGCGGAGTGATTGATGAGTCGACCCAGTTGTCGACCGTCTCCCTTGTCCCTGCTATCTCGCCGCCGCATTCCGGGCATTCGATGGTATCTGGCCTCTTCTGCGATGTGTTTATTGGCAATTCCTTCTCGTCGGGAGCCAGTATGAAATTGCATTTGCCGCAGCTCCAGAACGGCATCGGGGTGCCGAATACCTTTGTCCTCGTTATGTTCCAGTCCCACTCGATGAAATTGGCCCAATCGTGCAGCCTCTGCTTGGTGAATTCAGGATGCCATGATATCTCGTCGCTCGTAGCCTTTACCATATCGGCATACTCCGTTGTCTTTATGAACCACTGGTTTGCATCAATGTACTCTATCCTTGTGCCGCACCTGTCGTGCACCTTCACCACGTGCTTTATCCTTTCCTGCTTCTCGAGCGCGCCTTCCTCCCGCAGCTTATCAAGCACCTTCTCCCTTGCGCTGTCTATCTTTGTGCCGGTAAGATCGCCGGCGTTCAGCAGCCTGCCCTTCTCATCGATGGCTTTTATTGGGGCAAGCTTGTGCTTTATCGACATTGCCATGTCCGCCTTGTCACCGTAGGTGCACACCATCTCCATCCCGGTTCCGAACCCCTGGTCGACATAGTCGTCCGTTATTATCGGCACTTCCGTTCCGTAAATAGGGACCTTCAGGCTCTTTCCCTTCAGGGCTTCAAGCCTCTCATCTTTCGGGTTTATCGCAACAGCAACGCAGGCATGCATCAATTCAGGCCTTGTCGTGGCTATCGTTATGTGTTTCTTAACTCCGGCAACCTGGAACTTTACGTAATTAAGGTCGGCCTCAACCTCCTTCTCCTCTGTCTCTGGGTTTCCGATGCCGCTCTCGTCCTTGACGCACCACATTACCGGATGCGATGCCTTGTACAGCATTCCCCTCTTCTGCATCCATATCAGGGAAAGCTGCACCTTCCTTATGAACTCCTCCGATGTTGTATTGTACTCATATCTGTCGTCGAAGGTCGCGCCGAGCGTCATCATGCGCTCCCTCATCTTCTTGATGTTCGAATTTGACAGCTCAACGCATTTCCTGTAGAACTCGCCGCTTTCCATGTTCTTTCCGAACTTTTTCTCAACCGCTATCTCGGTCGGGAAGCCGTGCGCGTCCCATCCCTGCGGATAGAGTACGTTGAAGCCTGACATTCTCTTGTACCTTGCGATCGCGTCTATGTAGCAGATCCAGAATACCTGGCCCATGTGTAGGTCGCCGTTCGTGAACGGGGGAGGGGTGTCTATCGCGAAAACCTGCGTCTTGGAGTCATTCTCGTCGAACCTGAATATCTCGGAGTCGGCCCATTTCTTCCTCCACTTGTCCTCAATCTCAGCAGCATTGAACATAAAATCCCGCAAAAGCCGAAGCTAGCATATCATAATGGATAAATAAAAATAAAAAAGGAAAAGAAATGCCCTTATTCAGGACATCATTTCTCCAATTGCGAATCTTGCCTTTACGTCGGTGATTCTTACCTTTACAGTGTCGCCCTCCTTTGCGCCCTTTATAAAGATTACAAATCCGTCCTTCTTTGCGATTCCGTCTCCCTTGGAGGCAACAGCCTCAACCTTGACTTCGACTTCGTCGCCAACCTTTACAGGCTTTGGCAGGAAATAGTTCGGGTTCATGCTCATTGAGCCTCCTCCGCCTCTTCTTCCGCCCATCCTTCCTCCATGCCTTTCTCCGCCTTCTTCGTATTCTTCGTTCATTCCTTCACTTCTTTTTTGTTTGTATACGTAGGATCAGCTTCCGCCTTTCTTTCCGTATTTGTAATAATCTATGCGAATCTAGCCTTTTAAGCCTTTCTATGGCCTGTCTTTGCATCCATAATGTGCGGTCTTTTCAGCTTGCTTTACCTGATGGAGTTGTAGAATTCCGCTATGCTCCTGTATATGCAGTCGGGCTTTATGCTCTTCAGCGTATGGTAGCTGTCGAAACCGTCGGCGACCGCGCAAGACTTCACGTGTGCAAGCTTTGCGGTTATGATGTCGTCGACCATGTCTCCTATGTACACCGCCCTGCCCGGCCTCACCTTTGTAGAGGCAAGCACAGCCTTGAGCCCTGTAGGGTTTGGCTTAAGCGCGTTTATGTCCCTTGCGCTAACTATAGAGTCGAACCTGTCAGCGATGCCCAGGATCCTCAATTCCCTTACGATCCTGCTTCCCCTCCCGTTGGAGAATATCGCAATCCTCTTGCCCTTTTTCCTCAATATGTCTATCAGCGCGATGGAGTCTTTATGCAGCCTCGGTCTGCTGAGGTTCAGGAACATGTCGAACAGGAATGTCATCACGTTGTTCCTGCGCTCCTCGCCCCTCAATTTTTTCTTCAGTTCGTAATTTACCCTCTTGAAGTCCTTTATGCCGCTGTCCCTGTTCCATACGTGCAGCGACCTCTTTATCGCCTCGTTTATGCGGAGGGTTACCCTCATGTCGTTCAGGGTCCCGTCCCAGTCGAATATGAAAAGATCGGTCCCATCCAGTATGCTCCTCTGCCCCATTCAATCCCAGAGTATGTCCATGCTCGGCTTGTCCGGGCCCGCGCGCGCCGCCCTTGCCGACTTTGACGAGGATTCCATCTCCACCTCTATCCTTGCATTGAGCTTTGATCCGATATATTCCGTTGCCTCCCTGAACGACCTGTAAAGGTCCTCCATCTTTATTGATCCTATTGCGCTGGAGTTTAATGTCCTGATTGCCTTCGAATACTGCGATATGAACTTCGAAAGCGCCTCCCTGCCTACATCCTTGAGCTGTTCGTCCGACATAACCGGCGCTATCGCCTTCTTTTCGGATAGCAGCCTGAATGCCGTTGCCTTCCATTCCTCTGCCACTATTATCCTTACCTCCCTCACCTTCCTGCCCTTGTTTGAATCGATCCTTGATGTCAACTCTATGCCCTGCCTTATGTCGGAGATCGTCCTCTCCACTATGTCCTCCATCTTCTCCTCGTCGGAATTTATCATGCTCTCGTTGAACTCCGGCCATTTCTCCTGGGCAACAAGCGTTGTCTTGCCAAGCCTGCTCCACAGCTCCTCCGCAATGTGCGGCATCACCGGCGCGATCATGAGCACCGTCGATTCAAGGAAGTCCCTTATCACTATCTCGTTGGCCCCTCCACGCTCGGCGTATCTCTTCAGCTCGTTTATCGAATCGTAGTATACCAATGTATAGGCTTCCTTGAAATTCAGCCCGTCCATCATGGCGGTTGCGGCCCTGATCTTGGAATTAAGCTTTGAATAGAGCCAGTAATCCATGTGCGACAGCTCCTTGCTCTTCATCTCTGGGAGCGATTCAACCATCCTGAGCAAAAATTCGTTCTTTGACTGTATGCTGTTTATCCCATCGGACGTGAACTCGGTCGATGTGTCGAGGTCGGCGCCCACTATCTCTATGAACCTCAATGGGTCTGCGCCGTATTTCTCAATTCCCTCAGCCACGGGCACGATGTTGCCTAGGCTCTTGCTCATCTTCTCCCCCTCGTAGTTGACGAACCCGTTCACAACTATGTTCTTCGGCCAGTCTTTCCTTTCAAGCACGGCGATGTGGTTGAATATGTACATTGTCAGGTGGTTGGGCACAAGGTCAGGGCCTGAATGCCTTGACGTCTCGGAATACCAGTACTCGAACGACTCCCTGCATTTCGTGATAGTTGGCACGTCTATCCCTGTCGATTTTGAGACGTCTTCCTGGTCTCCCTTTGAAAGGAGCACGCAATCGAAGAACTCCGGCATCAGCTGCTCAGGCCGTATCCCCTCATTCCTAAGTATGTGCACGAAGGTGTAGAAGCACATGTATATCGTGGAATCGGACAGCGACTCTATCACATAAGACTTGTCGAACGGGAACCGCGTGCCAAGCCCCTGCTCCCTCTCTGCCGCCCTGAGGTCTATCCAGTCTATCACCTTCTGGAACGTTGTCCTTAGCTTCTCAGGGTATATCGCTATGCTTGGGAGGTAATTCATCACGTCCCCCTTCCACTTTTTGTCACCGTAATTTATGAACCACTGGTCCTTGACGAGCTTGACTATCGCCTTGAACCCGCACCTGCAGTACACCGGCTCCTCGTTCGTGAGCATGTACATCTGGAATGCGCTGTTCTCCTTTTCAAGCTTGGATTTTATGAACTCCCTTGCCTCAGGCTCCCTCATGCCCTTGCATTCCCCGACAAGCATTATGCCCCAATGAGATTCCTCCCTGTAGAGCAGCTTCGTCGCGAACTCAAGCATGTCGTCTATCGCATTCTCGTCCGTTTTAAGTATCTCAAGATACGCCAGCGCGGGCAGCTCGGGGTGCAGCGGCGCCGCCTCCCCAACGTTCACGTCAGTCAACGACCTGCCTATGCCTATGCCTTCTTTCTTCTCGATGTCGACAAGCTTGACGTACTCAAACTCCGGAACCGGGTATCCCTCCTTCCTCAGTCTACGCAGCGCAACATAGTCGAACGGCGCATGCGACGGCACGCTCATGACCAGCCCAGTGCCGACGTCTGGCTTGACGAAGAACCCCGGAAGCACCGGCATCTCCTTTCCGTCAATCGGGTTTACCGCCCTCCTTGAAAGCAGGGATTCTGCGGTTATCTCAGACTCTATCTCTATGTCAATCTGGTACTTGAGATTCTCGGCGGCGTCCTTGGAAAGGTAGATCCTTGATGCGCCGTATTTCGCTATCACGTATTTCGCATCCTTTTCGACAAACAGGTTGGTGACCCCGTATATCGTTTCAGGGCGGTATGTTGCGCAGCAGAAGTACGCGTCGCTGTCCCTGTCCTTGAACTTCACCACTGTTACCTTGCCTATCTCGGGGTGCACGTCGTGCTTGGTGTCGTGCTGGCCGACGGCGTTGTTGTCGTTGGTGCACCACCCTACCGGATGGCTGCCCTTCGTTATGTAGTCCTTTTCCTTGAGCTTCATGAACTGCCATTCAACAAACTTGCTGAACAATGGCTCTATCGATACGAATTTTCTCCTCCAGTCTATGCCATAGCCAGCGGCAATCATTCCGGATTCAACATTCTTTACGAAATACTCTGCAATGTACCTTGGATCCGTCATCATCCTTATCTCGTTGTCCTGGACGTGGAATGCCTTCAGCTCGTCTATGAGCTCCTTTTCGTTTGCGGCTATCCTCTTCGCGAATGCAAGGAGCGGCGTGCCAGTCGCATGGAACGCCATGGGATACAGCACATTGAAACCGCGCATTCGCTTGTACCTTGAGAACACATCTGCAGTGCCGTACGTCCTTATGTGGCCCATGTGCAGCGGAGAGTTGACATAGGGGAACGCGGCAGTGACCATGAACGGCTTCCTCTCGCCAGGCTCCGACTCGTAGACCTTCGCATCGGCCCATGCCTTCTGCCATCTCTGCTCTATCTCCTTGTAGTTTATCATCACAGCCACTAAACTAGCCTTAAGAATAGTAATATCAAAAAAGAGCTTTTTAATACCTTCTCTGTGAATTTATAGCGGTGAAACTAATGGGAAACAACGATGCCAACCATCCTGTAAAGGATATGCCTGTTCCTTTTGAAAAGGTAAAGAACGTGATGGACGAGGAGACGTACAAATGGCACCACGACACCCACTATGCTGGGTACGTGAACAAGCGCAATGAAATAGAGAAGGAGCTGTCAGGAGTGGACAGGTCTAAGTCAAACGTGAACTACAGCCAGTTCAGGTCGCTAAAGCTGGAGGAAACATGGAATGCGAACGGGACAATCCTGCACGAGGTGTACTGGGGCGCAATGGGCGGCGACGGGAAGGCCGACGAAAGCCTTGAAATAATTAAGAAGATAAAGGACGACTTCGGGTCCGTTCAAGCATGGCGCGAGGACTTCATTGCTGCGGGCAAGGCGGGAAGGGGATGGGCGGTGCTTGTGCTTGACCTTTCCACTGACGGCAAGCTCAGGAACGTGATGTATGACGCGCACAACGCCGGAGGAATCGTCGGATCCATTCCAATGATCTGCGCGGACACATTCGAGCATGCGTACTATCACAAGTTCGGGCCTGACAGGGCCTCGTACCTGAACGCGTTCGCGGACAACATAGACTGGTCCAAGGCGAACAACAGGTTTAAGAACGTGAGCGGGAAATCCCACACCCTTTAGGGGTGGGATGAAAGCAAACCGCTGAAAGGTATATAATTATGGACGGATATATAAGAAACATGGAAATGAAAAGGGCTTATAGATTCAGAATCTATCCTGATGCCACAAGGCGGGCAGAGATAGACGAAAGGCTGATTCTTGCCCAACAATTCTATAACAAGATTCTCGAGAGGTCAATCGCATCATATCAAAGCAAGAAGACAAAAGTCTCAATGGCTCAATTCAACAGGTTCGTCAAGGGGATAATTCAGGAGGATAAAAGATACTTGAAACTTTATTCGCAGACAAGATGCGAGATAGAATACAGGCTTCTAAAGGCGTACCAAAACTTCTTCAGGAGAATCAAGGAAGGAAACAAAAAAGGGGGATTTCCGAGATTCAGGTCAAGGGATAGATATAAGTCAATAACATACCCGCAGGACAACGGCTCTTTCTCGGTAAGGAAGGGCAGGCTGAGGGTATCAAGGATAGGCACAATGAGGATAGATTTGCATAGGAAGATAGAAGGCACAATCAAGACACTTGCGATAAAGAGGGAAGGGAAGAACTATTATGCAATCTTCACTACAATAAACGACATCAAAGTCCCTGAAATGAAAGACGCTAATCCAGTCGGGATAGACGTTGGCCTGAAGACCTTTGCAGTTCTTTCAGACGGAACAAGGATAATCAAACCGAACTTCAGGAAGAACCAAGAAAAACACATTGCAAGATGGCAGAGGATAGTCGCAAAAAGGAAGAGAGGCTCAAAGAGGAGGCAGCTCGCAAAAGAAAGGATGAACAGGGAATATGAAGTCGCAAACAACCGGACAAACGACTATCTTCACAAGATTACGGACAGACTCGTCAATTCAGGATACACCTCATTTGCAGTCGAGAGGTTGCAGATTCAGAATATGACAAAGAATCGCAGGCTTTCAAAATCAATCAATTACGCTTCATGGAACAGGTTTTTCCAACTCCTCTCATACAAGGCTGAAAGTGCTGGTATGGGGGTATCGGAAGTAGACCCAAGAAACACATCAAAGACGTGCAGCAATTGCGGCAATATCCAGACCATGCCGCTCTCAAAAAGAGTCTACCTCTGTGAGGGATGCGGAATGCAGGAAGACAGGGACATCAACGCATCGATGAACATACTCAATAGAGCTACCGCAGGACTTGCGGGAAGTCACGTTCAGGGAGATTTTGCAAGACCTCAAAGGGAGGCAGTAATCGAGGAACTGAAAACCGATAAAACACATCCTTTGCGGGATGCAGTGATTGCATGAACGCAGGGGAAGCCCACACCGCTTGCGGGTGGGAGGAGGTCACGAACTACAAGTCCTAATCCATTTGATCCCATGGAGCTGTACTTAATCAGAGTTGCAAGCGCAATAGCAATCGCGCTAATCTACATGCTTTTTGACGTATTCAACAGGAGGAACATTCCTTCCGGCTTTGCATACGGGACGCTCGCATTCGGGTTCATCCTTACGATGCTGTATCTCAATTCCACGCAGATAGCGCTCAGCCTTGCAATAGCTGCGGTGATACTGGGCGTCGGCTATATCCTGTTCAGGATAGGACAGCTCGGCGCGGCTGACGTGATGGAGCTCGCGGCCCTTTCGCTGATAATGCCATTCCAGCGGCTGCCGTTGATAGCCTCTGGGATAATGCAGAACGGCATGCCTTTGATAATCTCGATAATAGTGAATGCAGGCATAGCCGCGATTATAATTGTCCCGATATACTACCTGCCGAAAGCCAGGAAGGTCTCAAAGAAGCCCCTGGGCTCATTTGTTGGAAGGTCAAACGTACTAATGTCTCTTGTCATAATTGCGGCATATTTCTCCTTCATCGCAGCGATAACCTTCATCACCGGAATAAACTACATGTCGGTAGCAGTGCTGCTTATCCTTCTGCTGAGCTCGGCATCTGTTATGCTCTTTTCAGTGCCTATTAACATGTCAATGATAAGGGTGGTCGGGGTCGACAGCTTCGAGGACGGGGACATAGTAGCGCTGAACCTCATGAGCAAGGGCAGGATTGAGAGGATGAAGAAGCAGATAAGCGGCTTCGGCAGACTGATGGCCCAAAGCACGATAGATGAGATGAAGCGCAAGAAGATCAGCGGGAAATTCCCCGTATACAAGGACGCGATGCCCTTCGCGCTCCCAATTTTCGTCGCGGTAGTGCTTACGTTCCTTGTGGGCAACGTCCTGCTCTTCATACTATGATGAGAGGAATCATGTGCTGTTGCCCTTAATGTACCTTCCAGAGCAGGTTACCGTGTTGCCGCTTGACATGCAGTGCGAATGGAATATCCTTCCGCCTATGAATGTTGCGTTTATGTCTGCGCTCCAGTTTGAGTCAAGCCTTCCAGGGAATGTGCTGTTGTACCATACATCCTGCCCCTCTGCGCCTGTGTTGCTCCATGTGCTGTTGAATTCCGTTGCGTTGCTCCCGTTCGACTGGGATTGGTCATCCCACCCTATCACCAATGCCCTGCGGTGCCTGCTTATGAACGGCCTCTGCATTATTCCACGTATGTGCACAATTCCGTCAGTATCGTTTACCTCCATGCTCCAGTTTTGCGGCACGGTGAAGTTTCCCTTCATCGTTCCGTTAATCCCCATGCCGAACTCATGCCCCTCAATTGCGGGATAGCCCTGTACTATTATGTAGCTCCTGTTCAGGCTTATCCTGTTTACATGGCTGTGCTTTATTATCAGCACTGGAAGCATGATTATGCTTCCATTCTCCATTATGTGTAGCGAATCTGCAAGGTCGAAGTCTATGTTTACCCAGTTGGTTGTGCCGTTCCTTGATATGTTGAAATTGTCGAACACCATCAGGGAGTTGTTCGGCAACCGCACCGCTTTGCTTGTGCCGTTGACAGTCGCCTGTATGGAATTTATGCGCAATTTTATTTCGTTATAGTATCCCGGGCCCAATTCCGCACCCGATACAACAGATGATATGTTGTCAAGCCTTATCAGGTCGAACGTACTGTTCTGCAGCGGTATGTTGTACCATTTGCCTGTCGTGACGCTGTGCACGCTAATGTTGGCTATCCTTATGTCAAGGGATGTTATGTTGTACAACGCGGGCGCATCGGAGATGCTGAAGACCGTGCTTCCCGATGGCGCCGCAGAGCCTGGCGCCATATAGACCTGCTGCGCATTCACGTACGCGCTGCCGGTTGCGGAATAATAAAGGAATCCTACCACCGCCATGAGCGCGACTATGCCAAAGGCAAAGCCCGCCTTGTTGATGTTCAGGCCGTTTTTATGCGCAATGGCCTCCTTTGGCTCGCGCCTTATGGCAGGATCAATATCCGGCTCGCGATTTATTTCGTAATACTTTATCCTCCTTGACATCACTAGCTTTATGGCCCCGGCAGTCTCCATCTCCTGAAGGTGCTGTGTAACTGTGGACGGCGCAAGCTCAAGCCTCTCGCTGATGTCCGTCATCGTAAGGTTCTTGTTCCTGAGAAGATCGATGATCTTCTTTTTCGTTTCCCCTGTCCTGCTCATTCTTCCACCGTACTAATATCCAATTTAACTTATAAAAGGATAAAAGCCGGATTTCGGTTTTCTTGGATTTACCTGCTGCAAAAACCGAAATGCCCTTGATTCCGAAATAACCTGGAAAATTCAAAAACCGAAACAGATTTTGCGGCATTTCTGGAGGGCTGCCGAATCCCAGGGCGCAGACCCGGGAATACTCATCATGTCATGCCATCCCCCAAACTCTGGGCCGCACGGCCTCGGCATGTCGATATCGTCAGGTTTAAAAAGATTGCCTGAGCTATAGGGATGGTGAGTTTTTGATCGGATTCCTCCTTCAGGTGCCGCTGGGTTCCGTATATGTGGCGTCCCTTGCCACTTACACGGAGAACACCATCGTAGTGCTGATAACGCTGCTTTCCATACTCGCAATATCGATGCAGGTTGCGCGCGGATACTTCCTGAGGATACTCAGGAAGTTCACGCTTAGGCTTGCCGCGGACATATGGTGGCTGCTGTACATAATACTCAGGGACGCGAGCATATTCCTCTCAGTGTTCCTGGGATTCCTGCTGTTCTTCCCCGGGATATATCAGGACTTCCCGATTGCGATGCCCTTCGCGCCGCTTGCGATAGACTTCTTCGCGATGGCGCTCGTGCTTATACTGATAAAGGACACGGACGAGAACCCGTTCTACAACAGCCTGCTCACGATACTTGTGCTGATCGCAACCACGCTGTACATATCCGGCATAGTGCTCGTAACGGAGAGCCCGACCGCGCTGGGAATACTCCCGCCAACGGTGTCGCTCAGCACCTCCAACATATGGGGATATGCCAACCATTACTTCAACTCGATGAACAACCCGGCGCTTTCCATATACACGTTCTACGCCTCGTTTGCAATACTTGGCCTGCTGGGCCTTGTTGCGATAGTGTACTCCTTCAAGGGGGGCATATTCAACAGGAACATAGAGCCAAAGCCGAAGCCGATAGTCAAGGACGTAGAGCCGCCGAAGCCGCAGAAGTGATCCAATGCCGCACAAGTTCACGTTTGATGACAACACCTGCATACAGTGCGGCATATGCGGGGATGCATGCCCTGTCAATGCGCTTGACTTCACAAGGCCGAGGCACCAGCACCTTGAGGATACGGGGAAGGAATCGGACGACGCGAGCTTCATGACCGAGTACCCAATACAGGTGTCCAAGTGCACCGGCTGCATGATCTGCCCGAATGAGTGCCCTGTGTCATGCATAACGATAGTGAAGGTGGACAAGGAGCCGAAGTACCAGCCCAAGCAGGGAGACATGCTCGACTCCGAGCCGACAAAGGATGAATTCTCGCTTTCCAAGTACACGCACTCCAGGCCATACAAGGTAAAGGTAAAGGATCCGTGGGGCAACCAGTACGTGTACAGGCCCCTCAGGAGGAAGTCAACAACGCAGACATGGGAAGACCACGACGAGATGAAATGAGGGCGATAATAATACACGGGTGGGGCGCGGATTCTACAAGCGACTGGATTCCGTGGCTGAAGCAAAAGCTGGAGGAAGTCGGCGTAGCCGCATCGGCGCCGGACATGCCAAATACCGACAAGCCGGAAATGGCAAGCTGGGTAGGCCAGATTGCATCGATTGTGCAGGAACCAAGCGAAGATGCCATATTGATCGGGCACAGCATAGGCTGCCAGGCTATAGTCAGATACCTTTCCTCCCTGCCACCTGCAAAATCCGTGAAGTGCGTATTCCTTGTTGCCCCGTGGACAAAGCTTGCCTCCCTAGGGCCCGGGGAGGGGGATGCGGCAAAGCCATGGATGGAAACTCCAATAGACTGGAAGGCCGCGAAATCCCATTCCGGCAGCTTTACAGTTTTCTATTCTGACGATGACGCGTACGTGCCTTCGGAAAACGCTGTGGAGTTCGGGAATAACCTCGGCGCAAAATTGATCCTGGATCCGAAGAGGGGCCATTTCAGCGACGATGATGACGTGACGCAGCTGCCGGAGCTGCTTAAGGAGATACTGGCCTGCAATGCATGATTCATGCCAAACCAAAACAGGACAGATTGCATGCGGTTAATATATTTTGGCTTGGATACCTTATCGTGCCAGTCCTAACACTAGACAACGTGAGCTCGGGGTACAACCGGAACACGATAATACACAACATAAGCTTCACTGCAAAGGAATCGTCGATATACGTCGTGCTGGGGCCCAACGGCGCCGGTAAGACAACGCTTTTCAGGACGATATCTGGAATACTTGAGCCCTATTCCGGGAAGGTGACGCTTGACGGATCTGGAATATCCGATAAGGGCAACAAGGGAAAGATTAACTACCTCTCGCATTACAATGCGCTGCCCGAGGAGATGACCGTCTACGAGGCCCTGGAATTCTATGCGGGTATGGAAGGAGGCGACCCGGAGAAGGTGATAAAGCTGCTCAACCTTGATGACTTGAGGGGCAAAAGGATATCCGGGCTCTCTCAGGGGCAGAAGAAGCGCGTGTCGATCGGCAAGGTGTTCCTGAAGGACAGGGAACTGTATCTCCTTGACGAGCCGACTGCCAACCTTGACCCCATCGCATCGAAGGAGATAAGGGACACTGTGCTAAGGCTCAGCAAGAACAAGCTGGTCTTCTACTCGTCGCACAACCTCTACGAGGCGAGCGACATAGGGACAAACATAATACTGATAAAGGAGGGTAAGCTTGCGATGTTCGACAAGATCTCAAACATAAAGCCGAGAAACTACAGGGTGGGCATAAGGGCCTCGAAGGACATCACAAAGATTGTCGATGCCAAAAAGGACAGCAGCGGATATTACGTGCTGACAGTGCCCAGTCCGGAAGAGGCTGGCCTTGCCCTTAAGAAGATAATCGGCGAGGGAATACTTGTCACCGAGATGCGCGAGCTCGACAACCCGCTGCAGGAGCTTTTCGAAAAGGGTGGCATCTGATAGCAGCAGAAAGGGACGGAATCATGAAGAGGCCCATTATCACCACGATAAAAAGGGCGCTCTCCATATCGAAGACGTATCCCGCAATAGCCGTAGTATTCATAATAATCGCGCTTGTCGCATGGAATCCCGCAATCTATGCCAAGAAAATATCGACAACCAACCTAACGAACAGCTCCCCATCAAATGCGATAGCGGCAAACACGGCAGCGAATGCAGTTTCGTCAAGTGCCCATATATCCTCAGGCATCCCATTCCTTGCGCTCCCCCTCTTCGTTGTGCCCGCATTCATGCTTGTCACCCCATTGTTGATGCTGTTCGTTTACGACAAGAACAACGGCGTCCTTGAGTACATGCTGTCTCTTGGCATGACCCAGGTTGACATATACATGCAGTACCTCAAGGCGGCGCTGCTGCTTGGCCTGGTGTACCTCGCCATATTCCTGCCGTTGTACTTTGCATACTCTAGCGTCGTTTACGGCTCCACCTTCATGGCGCTGCTCCCGATACCTGTGCTCCTTATACCGTTCACGCTCGCAGTCGTTACTTTCATGACAATATGCATGATGGCCTTCAGCACGCTGCAAAAGGCAAGGGCGGGCAGCAACCAGCCTCTAGGCATGATAGTCGGATGGCTGTCCACGGTGCCGGCATATGCAGCATCTATAATATTCTCGTTCAGCAATGCGGCCTATGCCGATTCGGCGATCATAGCCGCGATAGCCATCGCGTCTTTTGCTATTCTCGCATATTCCGGCAAGCTGATAAGCAGGGAGAAGCTGCTGCCATGACCTATGCCCTGAAATTCTGCCCCGCAAGCAGAACGATGGCTGCTGCGATTATGGAGACTGCAGCAGCGTACGAGTACGAATATGCGGGATTGAATACGTAAAGAATCCCCATTATCAGGTTCGCCGAGAAGAGGCCTATGCTCCTCGAGCCCTGGAGGGTTCCCATCCCGACATCGAGGCCTGCCACCCCTCTTACAAGCGAAATGAGCGCCGGCTCCATCGTCTCGACCACGCCCAATCCAAACCCCATAATCGCAACGCCAAGATATAATATTGGGAGGCTGCTGCCATGGATGTAACCAAGCGCAAGCAGCGCGGTCCCAAGCCCGGAAAGCGCGTACCCGAGATATCCGAGCGCTTTTATCTTGTTCAGCCGCTTCCTGGAGCCGATGTAATACCCCGCTACTGCCGAAACCCCAAGATAGACGCCGTAGGAGGCTATGCCCAGCGCGATGTTCTTCGATCCCTGAGCTATCGTGAGTATTGGAAAACCAAGGCTGTAGTAGCTGAATCCGTAAAGCGCTGTTGCAGCAATTATCCCATTATACGCTCCCTTTTCTATTTTTATCCTTGGTTGTTTTTCATGCTTTGAATCTTGCTGAGCCACCGCTTTTCTTATATCTCCTGTTATGAGCAACACGATCACGGAGAGTGCCAATGGTATCGCAGTTGCGAGGATTATCTGGCTCTGGCTCAACCTGAAGTGGAGCAACAGCAACAGCATCACGACCGCAAGCGCGCCGCCTCCGATATCAAGCGCGTGAAGGAAGCCGAATGCCTTCCCAAGGTCTCTTTTATTGACTGCATCGGCAAGCATCGCCCTCCTTGGTGGGACCCTGAAGTTCCTTGCCCACCATCCCGCGGCAAAGAATAGGATCGCGATTATTGGATTGATTGTCAGTCCGACAAGGGACATCAGAATTATGAAGGCGCTTCCGATTACCGCAAGCCACTTCCTGCTGTGCCTTACCGCGATAAGCCCTGCAACATATGCGAACACCGCCCCGCCGCCGAAAGCAATCGCGTTCGCGATGCCGAAATATGATGCGCTCGCGGAAAGCGTAAGCACCAGGTATATCGGGAATATTGCCTGCACCGTCTGGTATCCCAGATCCGCAAAGAATGCGGAAAGCGAGATGAGCAGAACGTCCCTGTTTAGCCATCCGGACATCGAAATAGCTAAAGGAGTCATTTAATTTAATTATGCCGCTGCTCTCTAGTTATTGTATGGCGAGCCATCGGAAGGCGCTGCGGAATCGCCCATGAGCCTGTTGTATGCCTTGTAGAAAAGCATGCTGAGGTTCTTATAGGGAGGGGTGTAGTACTTGAAGTTCGGGTTCCTGCCTAATTCTTTCTGCGCCTCATCCCAGAACTTCTGCCAGTTTATGTCCCTTCCTGAGAGTATGTAATCGTTAAGCATCTTGTCAAGCGGGTCGTTCACCAGCATGGTGCCGAGCCCCTTTGTGGATATTATGCTCGCATCCGGCGCCTTCGCAAGCACTGCCGCCACGTTGTTGTATCCTCCGCACGACCCAAGCGAGACTATCCTTGCGGTCTTTGGTATGTGCGATATTGTTATATCCGCATAGTAGCTGTGGCCCCTGTGCACCACAACCTCGGCGCTCAGGCCCTGCTCCCCCATCGCCCTTTCCATGTCTGTTATCCCATCCTCGCCGCTCTCGGGCTTGTTGGCGAATATCTCTATGCGCCGCGGCCCTCCCCTGGATGACAGGATTATATATCTCCCGTCGTCCGCAATGCTCCATTCCCTCCTGTCGCGGTACTGCGCAAGGAAGTCCGCGAAGGACGCCTTGCCGTCGGCGTCAGGGTAGAAGAAATACTCCTGCACGTCAGTGCCGTCGGAATTGAAGAGCTCCCCGCTTGGTATGAACATCGCGTTGGGCATGTTGTACTCCTTTGAGATGTCGGAAAGCCACTGCTGGTCCACAACCGCGTCGTTGCCGAACATGCCAGCAAGCAGCCCGTACACTATCCTTGCCTGTTTGTTGTCCGACCTGTCGACGCGTTCATACTCGGATTTCACCGTGTCCTGGAGTATGCTTAGGATCTTCGGGTCGCTCACCGCAGCGAACGTGTCCGCTACGGCAACAGCCTCGTTTAGCATGTTCTTCTCCTTGTCGATGTTTTTCACGAACCTCTGCAGGAGCTGCTGGTTGAATGATGGGCCCGACATCGCAAGGAAGTCCCTCAATCTTCCGTATTGCGACGCAAGCATTATGAATTCCCTGAAATTGTCGTATCCTATCCCTTCCATGAACTCCCTTGGGGTGATGTTCTCCTTCTTGAGCGCGGCCGCGAACCTCTTGAAAAGCCCGTCGTACGTTGATGTGTACTCCTCGGAATCGCCGTAGACCATGAGTGTGTATAATTCCCTTGCGGATGCGTTGTCGACCGAGGCAAACCTTATCGATCCCGGCTTTTCATGCATGGAATTGAGAACATCTATCTTCTTGAGCGCCTGGTTCGCCAGCAACCCGTTTATCGCCCCTCTTCCGTAGGCGTCCGGCCTGTACCTCAGGTTCATCAACGCGGAGAAGAACCTGTTGCTGTCGTTGATCGTGTCCACCACGTCCTCATACGACTGGTTGGGATTGTTGACAAGCAGCAGCGCCGCCTTCCTGTGCGTGTCCCAATAGCTGCCCGCCGTGTCGCCGAAGTTTATCGTGAGCAGGGCGCGTATGTTGGGCGACAGGCTTTTGCCTATTATGGACCTCAGCGCGGCGCTCTGCTCCGTGTTTCCCTGCTCGAGTATCGAAACCGCATCCATGGGGTTGTTGAATACCGCATTCTCTATGAGCTGCTGCCTGTTCCACAGGCTGTTCCAGATCCAGAAGCGCCACAGCAGCGCACCAGTATCGGAGAGCCTGTCGTTTTCCGCGGCCCTGTTTATTGTCGCAATGCCTCCTGGCATGCGCATTAGCCTCTCCGATACTTCAAGGCCCAGCACCCCGAGCGGGTCGCTCTCCTCGAGCTTCTGCGCCGCCTTGAGGAACCACTCCGCCGAGCCGTTCATGTAGCTGTAGCTGCTGTAGTTGGAAAGGCCCCCTGCAGGGTATCTGTAAATCGCATTTCTGACCAGCCTGGATAGCTCATCCTCGCTTACAGCATACTTGCATACCCGTATGTTTGCAAGCAGCGCCCCGGGGCTGGCCCTTTTTGCTGCATCCCTTATTGTCGCAAGGTAGGCCTTGTCAAGCAGGTAGAACCTTGATGCAGTCGCTGCCCTGAGCGCCTCATCGGGATCTGCATGCGCAGCCTCGTTTATGTAGCCCACGCCCCAGGGCCTTCCGGCGAACTTGATTGCGTTGTCAAGGACAACGGCAGGATAATCTTTCACGCTCCTGGCAACCGCGCCCTCAAGCACAGCCTCGTGGTTTGCATATCCGAGGTACCTTGTATAATCCTTTATCGCCGCCGTGGAATCAATCTTCGCGGCCCTTTCGATATAGCTCCCTCCCCATCCGAAATGCAGCAGCTCCTCCGAGTGGTCGAGCACAATCCTGCCGTTCCTTGAATCCAATTCGGAATCAAGAGCGGTTCTGAATACCGGTTCAGCCCAGGAATTGCCAATGTATCCTTTCAGGTACCTGATTGCGCCAGAAGGGTCCTTCGCCGCTGCGCTGCTTACGTAGTATTCTCCCCAAGGGTACATTGAGAACGATCCCGAATGCTCCAGTATGCTCTCCTCTCCGTTCAGGTCCAGCGCCTTCTGCAGCGCAAGAATCATTACCGGATCCGCGCCTGGATATCTGGAATACTTCGGGAATGCGCCTATGATTATGTTGTAGTTCTGGTTGACGTAATAGGTCTCAGGCCCGAACTTGCTGAATAATCCCTGCATTATGCCGTCGGCGTCCGGGAAGCTCTTTATCTTGTCGGCGAACGGCAGGAACATCAATGGATTTCTGTTCGCAACCTGCGCGGCAAGGCCGAGTACCCATGGGTGCTCCGGATAGCTTGGCATGCTGTAAAGGAAAAGTAGGTCCTGTCCGTTATTCAGTTCCTGTATTGCAACCTCCTTTATCTTGCCCTCCATGCCAGGATAGCCGCTGATGCTGTCCGCATACTCCAGAAGGAGGTTCATCTGCCCGAGGCTCCTCGCCTGCTGTATTGCCTCTCCGAGTATCTGGCTGGCATCGGGAAGGAACCTGTAGACGTTTGCGTACCTGATGAGCGGTTTCGGGTTTCCGCTTGCGCCCTTGATTGACGCCTCGAGCATCTCCCTGGAGTAAGGAAGCCGGCTGTAATGCTCATAATCCCTTATGGCAGAATCGTTCTGCCCTGCAAGCGATACCAAGGCGTCCCTTGCAACTTTTGGGCCAAGTAACCCCACGTAATCATATGCATGCCTGAAGGCGTAATCGGGATCCCTGTCCATTGCCCCTATTATTGCCTCAGGGGCCCACGGCTTCCCGGCAAGCTGCCTTGCATTCCCTAGTATCACGGAAGGCGGAAGCTCATTGTCCATTATATAATCCTTGCTGTACCCTGTCCCATTCACGGTAAGGACAGGGGCGTCAACGACCAATTTCTCGTATGAGGAGTATGCCCCGGAGGCAAGCGCTGCGGCTAAGGCAAGCCCTCCGATCGCGCCGAATATCCTTCTCCCGGGGCTGCCCCTGCGCAGCAGCGCGGAGCTGCCCCTTTCGCCATCCTGGTCGTTCGCATGCGGTTTCTGCATCATACCCACTCAAAAAAACAAATGACAGGGCGTCACTTATCACTGACTATAATATCCCAAGAAAATATTTATAGGTTACATAGAAAAAGAGAATTAAGATATGTGAATGCTAAAATCAAAGCCCCGGGAGGGGATTGAACCCCCGACCTCCAGTTTACGAAACTGGCGCTACTACCACTGAGCTACCGAGGCAAATATGGCTGCGGCGTTTGCTGCAGATACTGTCTATATCTTTAATAATGTTCTATATTATAATCTTGGTGTTATTTAAAGTGAGCTAATGGCGGATGATGGCGACAACAATAAGAAAAAAGGAACCCAGCAACCTCCGCAGCAAAGCACGCCGCCGCCTATTCCTCCCCAGCCGCCCCAACCCTCTCAGCAGCCCCCAGCCCAGC
>VFSW01004558.1_pt1 | contig 20648 bp, 15 predicted proteins | sample 5358111 | NCBI WGS metagenome assembly VFSW01 (sample SAMN11554181, study PRJNA540505) | mine drainage metagenome | isolation source: sediment from site ElyBrook_90M | place: USA: Ely Copper Mine, Vershire, VT | collected 2017
ATAACGAAGTATGGCCCGTTTTTCGCCGCAACCCTCCGGGCCGGGGCCAATTTTCTCGATTTCATCGTCGATCGTCGCTAGCAGACACCCGGTATGCGTCACTCCTCACTCCTTGAACTCGTAAACATTGGCTCCCGGCGCCACCGCCTCAGTAGTGTGAACAGACCCTAGAGCGCTGCCATCCAGAGCTAGTCCGGACACCCGGTCCGGCCGGAAAACACGGGCGGCGCTGTCTGCAAGGGACACGCCGCTCGCAATGTTGCGTGCGACTCCAGCCACCAGCATTGCGTGCGAAAGCCATCGTTCCTGATGGCGCCTTTACACCCCATGTGTTACAAGCTAAAGAACAGGGTACAGGCGGAACGAGAGCAAGTGTCGAGACGGCCCGGTGTGGCACATCGGCCCGGAATGCGGCAGTTCACTCGAATCTGGCCCTGAATCTGCGGCAAAGGAACCCACTCTCCCTATGAGCGCCGGTCATCCAGTGGAAGTGGAAACGCTCTTCGGAGACTATCCGCTCGATCAGGCCTTCGACGAGATGCGGATGCCCGGCGGAGAGGTGCGCGCGCACTACCGCAACCTGGCCGAGACGCTTGCGCGCCTGCCTCAAGATGAGTTGCTGCGGTGCAAACAGTCGGCAGATCTGTCGTTCCTGACCCAGGGCATCACCTTCACCGTGTACGGCCGTGATGAGGGGACAGAGCGCATCTTCCCTTATGACTTGCTGCCCCGGTTAATCACCGCGCCGGAGTGGGATCGCATCGAGCGCGGCCTCACCCAGCGCATCACCGCGCTCAACATGTTTCTGCGCGATGTCTACTTTGAAGCCAAAATTCTGAACGACCGCGTGGTGCCGCGCGAACTGGTTTACAGCTGCAAGCACTACCGTCGCCAGATGCGGGGCCTGCAGGTGCCGCGTAATGTCTATGTCGCGGTGGTGGGCTCTGATCTGCTCAGGCTGAACACCGGCGAGTTCGTGGTGCTCGAAGACAATCTGCGGGTGCCTTCCGGCGTGAGCTACATGCTCACCAACCGTCGGGTGATGAAGCGGACCTTTCCGCAGCTCTTCCACAGCTATGGCGTGCGGCCCATCGAGCACTACCCGCAACTGCTGTTGTCTACGCTGCGCTCGCTGGCCCCCGAGGGCCGGCCGGAGCCGAATATCGTGCTGCTCACGCCGGGAGTCTTCAACTCGGCCTACTTTGAGCACACGTATCTGGCGCGCCAGATGGGCATTGACCTGGTCGAGGGCCGCGATCTGGTGACCCACGACAACATCGTCTACATGCGCACGACCGACGGGCTCAAGCGCGTGGATGTGATTTACCGCCGCGTGGATGATGACTTCAGCGATCCGCTGATTTTTCGCGCAGACTCGGCGCTGGGCTGCGCTGGGCTGTTCAATGCTTATCGCGCCGGAAACGTCACGGTAACTAACGCCTTTGGCACTGGTCTTGCCGACGACAAGGCGCTCTACGCTTATGTGCCGCGCATCATCCGCTATTACCTGGATCAAGACCCGATCCTGCCCAACGTTGAGACCTATCTGCTGACGGAAGAGAAGGAGCGCCGGCATGTGCTGGCCAATCTGGACAAGTTGGTGGTGAAGGCGGTGGGCGAGAGCGGCGGCTACGGCATGTTGATCGGCCCGCACTCCACGGCGCAGCAGCGCGAGGAGTTCGCCCGTCAGATTGAAGCCAACCCGCGCAACTACATTGCCCAGCCCACGCTGGATTTTTCCCGCGCTCCATGCCTCATTGGCAATCAGCTGGAGCCGCGCCACGTGGATCTGCGGCCCTACATCCTGTTTGGCGACAAGGTCAACATCGTACCGGGAGGCCTGACCCGTGTGGCTCTGGAAAAGGGCTCGCTGGTAGTCAACTCCTCACAAGGCGGCGGCAGCAAGGACACATGGGTTCTGGAATAGCAGTTCGAAACGGAGTTCGGGAGAGTACGACGATGCTTTCACGCGTTGCCGACAGTCTCTACTGGATGAGCCGCTATCTGGAGCGGGCGGAGAACACCGTGCGCCAGCTCGATGTGACCATGAGCCTGATGCTCGATACAGGCGGCGCGAGTGCGGAAACGCGCTGGCAGCGGCTGATGGCTTCTTTGGGCAAACCGGCCGGCATGGAGTGGAACGGCGACCTTGAGTCGATGGCCGGAAAGCTTTTCTTCGACAACCTCAACCATGCTTCCGTAACGTATGGCGTCAGCGCTGCGCGCGAAAACGCGCGCCAGGTGCGCGAAGAGATCTCAACGGAGCAGTGGCAGCGGCTCAACAGGCTCTACCACCAGATGACTTCGCCGCATGCGCAAATCCAGTTTCGCTCCGACATCAATGAGTCGCTCACGTCGGTCATCGATGGCATTCATCTGTTCAAGGGCGTCAGTGATACCACCATGATCCACGGCCAGGGCTGGCAGTTCATTCGCCTGGGCCGCTACCTGGAACGGGCCTACGCCACTGCCACCATGCTTGAGGTGTATCAGCCCGAACTGTTTCACCCGCAGAAACGCGACGACGCCGGCTACCAGTATCTTGAGATGGTGGGCCTGCTGCGTTCTTGTACGGCGTTTGAGGCTTACTGCCAGGTTTATACCGCGGACCTCACTCCCGATCGTATCCTCGAGTTCATCCTGCTCAATCGCGATTTTCCGCACGCCATCAGCTACTGCGTGGATAGCATCCGTCACTCCATCGAATCCATCCAGCGCACTGGCGGCCGCCGCACTCCCGACGAGTTGATCGCGGGTATCGGGCGGCTGCACGCCATGCTTGGCTACTCCACAATCGCGGAGATCCTGGCAGGCGACGCGGCCGTTTTCCTGCACACCATTCGCGAGCAGTGTTTGCGCATTCACGAACTCATCTATCGCTACTACGTTCACTATTCCATCCAGTCGGCGCTGGCCATCTAACCGATACCGGGGCAACGCATGAACTTTTACTCCATCCGGCACCTTACGCGTTTCCGCTACTCGCAGCCCATCAGCGAGAGCATTATGGAAACGCGCGTGCACCCGCGTTCTGACTCCAACCAGCACTGCCTTACGTTTTCGCTCTCAGTGAGCCCGCGTTGCCGCGTCTTCAGTTACCGAGACCACCTCGGCAACAACGTGCAGCACTTTGACATTCCGGGCGAACACAACCAGTTGGTTATCGTTGCCGAGTCGGTGGTGGAGCAGCAAACATTGCCCGATGTACCCGGCTTTCTATCGCCCGATGCATGGGGCGCGCTGGACGAGCTGATCGAGGCCGGCGACTACTGGGAGATGCTGCTGCCCAGCACCTTTGCCGTGGAATCTCCTGCGCTCACCCTGTTGGCTAAACAAATGGGCGTCACTCGCCGCGACGATCCCCTGATGCTCGTGCAGGAACTGAACCAGCGGCTGTTCGACTACTTTGACTATGTGCCCCGCTCCACGCGCGTCGACTCGCCCATCGACGAAGCCATTGTCAGCGGTCAGGGCGTCTGCCAGGACTTTGCTCATACCATGATTGCGCTGTTGCGCCACGTGCGGATTCCGGCCCGCTATGTGTCGGGCTACCTCTACCGCAGCCGTGAGGACCACGACCGCTCCACGCCCGACGCGACGCACGCCTGGGTCGATGTGCTGCTGCCGCATCTGGGCTGGGTCGGCTTCGACCCGACCAACAATCTGGCCGCCCACCATCGCCATATCCGCACCGCGGTGGGCCGCGATTATGCTGACGTGCCGCCAACCCACGGCGTCTTCCGCGGCAATACTGATAGCGAGCTCTACGTGGCAGTGCATGTTGAAGCCAGCGAACAGCCTCCCGCTCTGGACCGCAAGCTGCCCATTCCCGACGACTGGAGCGTTCTGGTGGAGCGTGCCCAACAGGCCCCGGAGCGCAGCCAGCCGCTGATTGATTTGCAGCAAATGCAGCAACAGCAATAACTTAAGCCTCGTCAGATAGAGGGACATCATATCACGTGTTGATATGGGAAGTTTTTTTTGTTGCATCCCCAGTGAACATCGTTCAAGATATTTTTTCCATGACTGGCAGTTCCCCCGCTGCCCCCGTCTTTGCGCGATGCACGACAAGGCCTTGTCGGTTATCACTTGTGCCTCGACCCTTATACCGCAAAGATCAGTGCTCAAGGCAGCATAGAGAGCGCTTCGCAGCCTGTAAGTCGGCCGCAACGCACGGGCGCACATACGCTTTAACGACGTGATTAAACGCATAAGCCGAGACTTGGAGGTACAGCCGTGAAACGATCCCTGTTGGGATGGGCGCTCTGTTGTATTTTTTCAATCGCAGAGCTTGCATTTGGCCAATCCGCAACCACCTCGCTTCGCGGGGTGATCAAAGACCCCAGTGGCGCTCTGGTTCCCGGAGCAAAAATCACCCTCGTCAACCAGGCAAGCGGCGCGACGCTGAGCGCAGACGCTAATAGCGCCGGATATTATGTTTTTTCGCAGATTCTCCCAGCTCGGTACACCATCACAGCATCGGCCAGCGGCTTCAGCGATCAGACCAAGACGGCAGAACTGCTGGTCAATCAACCGGCGACCATCGACTTCGCTCTATCGGTTCAGGCCAGTTCGGTCACCGTGGATGTGAGCGCCGCGGCGCAGACCCTGAACACCACAGATGCCACGCTGGGCGATTCGGTAGGCAACCAGACGATTCAGGCGTTACCTATGGAAGGCCGCGATCCCATTTCGCTGCTCACTCTCCAGCCGGGCGTGCTCTATCTCGGCAATCCGGATGAAAACAACACGATGGACTCTCGCAGCGGCTCGGTGAGCGGCGGACGATCCGATCAGGGCAACATCACGCTCGACGGCATGGATGACAACGACCAGATCAACGGCACTGCATTCACCGGCGTGCTGCGCTCAACTCTGGATTCAACTGAAGAGTTCCGCGTAACCACTTCCAACGGCACTGCCGATTCCGGCCGCAGTTCCGGAGCGCAGGTTTCGCTTATTACCAAGAGCGGCACCAACGCGTTTCATGGCGGACTTTACGAGTACTACCGCCCCACCAACACTGTAGCCAACCAATGGTTCAACAAATTCACCGAGCTCTATCTGGGGCGGCCCAATGTCCCCCAGAAATATGTGATGAATACCTTTGGCGGTGCTGTCGGCGGTCCAATCAAGAAAGACAGGCTCTTCTTTTTCTTCAACTATGAGGGGCAGCGTCAGGCAATCAATGAGGTCGTAACCCGGACTTTGCCCACGAAGCAGTTTTACAGTGGACAACTCGGCTACCAGGACGAGGGCGGTGCGACACACTGGCTGACCTCTTCGCAGGTAGCGGCCCTGGACACGCTTCCAAACCCCAACTCGGGCGAAGCGTGCGACCCCACCATTGGTTGCGGTCCCAGCGCCGCTGTGCAGGACTACTACAGTCCCGTTGGCGCGGGCGGATTCTATGGAATTCTGAACACCGTCGGAGACGGCGTCAACAATGCGGGCTATGTATTTTCCTCGCCCGCACCGAAGACGCTCAACACCACCATCGCCAAGATCGACTACAACCTGAACGGCAAACAGCACCTCTTCTTCCGCGGCAACCTGCAAAAAGACACAGGCAACCTGGGGTCAGGCTTCACTTCCAGTTCGTGTCCCGGCCTGGTGGACACGAATACCTGCGGGCTTGAGAATCTTCCCGGCCAACCCCTTGCAACCTGGTCAGAAGACAACACCAAGGGCTTTGCCGTTGGCCACACGTGGACGCCCACGGCAAACATCGTCAACGATCTGCGGTACGGCTTGATTCGCCAGGGCTACTCAACGCGCGGCATTGGCTCGGGCCAGCCGGATTGGGTTACATTCCGCTTTCTTGACCAGCCGACTGCGCACGCTTTGACCACTGTGGTCAACGTCCCGGTGCATAACATCACCGATAATCTGACCTGGACCAAAGGCACCCACACGCTCAACTTCGGTGTCAACTGGCGCGGCATTACGAACAACCGCGGCACCGACGCCAATTCCTATTCCGGTGCGAGCACCAACCCCTACTGGCTGAGCGACGCTCCCAACGATCCCTCCATGCTCGGCTCCAATTTTGCTCAAGTCGGGAGCGGGTTCAGCAACTCCTACGAGATCGCGTACGACACATTGGTGGGGACCGTGCCCGAGACGACCCAGCAATACAACTACTCGGTTACCAGCCCCACCAGCGGCTCTCTCTACGCCGATGGCACTTTCATCAACCGCCATTTCAGGGCCAACGAGTTTGAATACTACCTGCAAGATTCGTGGCGCGTCACGCCCAGGATCACGGTCACCTACGGCATGCGCCATTCCATCCTTCAGGCACCGTATGAAACCAACGGCCAGCAAATTTCGCCCACCGTGGATACCCATGCGTGGTTTCTCAAGCGTGGCTCGTCGGCGGCCCAGGGTGTCGTTTTCGAGGACCCTCTGAGCTTTATGCCGAGCGGAAAGGCGAATCATCGTCCCGGCTATTGGGCCAAGCAGAAGACCAATATCGCCCCACGTTTGGCCATCGTCTTCGCGCCCAACAGCAAAACCACCGTCCGCGCAGGAGCTGGTTTGTATTTCGACCATTTCGGCCAGGCCATCGTGAACTCCTTTGACCAGGAAGGTTCGTTTGGTCTCAGCAGCAATGTCACCAGCCCGGCCGGTGCCTATAGCGTACAGAACTCACCGCGCTTCACCGGCTCGCATGTCGTTCCGTCTTTGCAGGGCTGCCCCAGCTCGGCATCCACCATCACGTATCCCTTCACACCCTCCACTCAATCGGGGTGCGACTTCGCCATCACGTGGGGCATCGACAATCACCTCAAGACACCCTATGCGTACGCTCTTGACTTCTCGATCCAGCATGAACTTCCAGGCGGATTCACCTTCGAAGAGAACTACGTGGGCCGGCTTGGACGCCACCTGCTGGAGCAACTCGACCTGGCTGAGCCCGTCAACCTGGTAGACACGAAGGGTGGCGGCGACTACTTCCATGCCGCGGCGGCGCTTTCCAAAATCTCCGATCAAAATGGCGGCTGCAACCCCTATTCCAGCAATGTCTGCACGGTGCCGAACGTGCCGACCATCCCGTATTTCGAAGACATCTTTCCGCAGATGCAAGGCTACGATTACGCCGGTGAGAGCGCGACGCAAGCCATTTACAATAATGAGTGGGCTCCGTACCGCTACGACTATGGGGAGACCACCTCGCTGGCTGATCTGGACTTCTACTGCTACTACGGCTGCCCGAACGGCACGCAGTTCTGGCAGAGCCAGTTCTCTTCGCTCTACGCATGGTCGTCCATCGGTACCAGTTCCTATCACGCGCTCCAGTTGACCCTGCGCCACCCTTCCAGTCACGGGCTAACCACCGACGTCAACTACACGTTCTCCAAGTCCATCGACATGGGATCGGGCGCGGAGCGCTCCAACGAGTTCTCCTCCGACGCATTTGGAGGGTCCGCAATCCAGAACAGTTGGAATCCCAAACTGAACAAGGCGCTGTCGGACTTCGATACTCGCCACCTGGTTACGGTTGACTGGGTTTACGTGCTCCCCGTGGGTCGCGGAAAGGCCGTCTTCGGTGGTGCAAACGGCATCATGGACGCGTTGCTTGGCGGTTGGCAGTGGTCGGGCTTGAGCCGCTGGGCCAGCGGGCTGCCCTTCTCGGTCTTTGAGCCCGGCTGGTCAACCAATTGGCAGCTTGAAGGCATGGGTATAGTCACAGGTCCAGTCAAGGTTCACCGGCACATCGTGAACGGTGTCCCGCAGGTCTTTGCGGGCAACTCCGCCAACACCATCAACAGCGGTGTATACAACGGCTCTCCGATCCGGCTGCCCTATCCGGGTGAGGCGGGCCAGCGCAATGTCTTCCGCGGCGACGGGTACTTCGACATCGACTCGGCCCTGGCCAAGACCTGGAATCTTCCCAGGGAAGTCAGACTGAAGTTTGCCGCTGAAGTGTACAACGTCGGCAACAATGTCCGCTTCGATGACAGCCCCGCGAACCTGAACGGCAGCTTGACCAGTGGCACATTCGGCGCCTACGGAGGCATGCTCAGCACCTACCGTCGGATGCAGTTCGGCTTGCGCCTGGATTACTGACCAAAGACTCACAACCAGACAGAAATATCCCCCGGCCCGGCCGGGGGATATTTTTTTGCCCTTACGCTGAACCTCAACCACCGATGCACATGGGGACGAGTTCAGCCAGCCTTTCGCACCTCTGCGGCAATTTTGCGCAGCTCCGGCAGCACGCGGCCCAGTGCAACCGGCTCTGCGTCACGCGTGCCCAATGCGAAATAGACATCACGATAGTGCCGGTAGAGCTGCTCGTAGACTGCAGCCGCTTGTGGATCCGGTTCGACCGTTCGCAAAGGCAGGCAAACCGCGGCCTGCGCTTCTTCAATCGTCTTGTAGGCCCCGGCAGCCAGCAGCGCAAAGATTCCCGAGCCGAGGCTTGTGGGGATGCCCGAAGGCACCAGCACCGGCTTGTTCAGCACGTTGGCGTAGACCCGGTTCAGCACTTCGCTCTTTTGCGGAACTCCGCCGGCGTTGATTACGCGGTCAATGCGCACGCCGTGCTCCGCCATGCGTTCCAGAATGATGCGCGTGTGAAAGGCCGTGCCTTCAATGGCTGCGAACAACTCGTCCTGTGCCGTGTGCACCAGGTTCCAGCCCAGCGTGACACCGCCGAGTTCGGGATTCACCAGCACCGTGCGATCGCCATTGTCCCAGCTCAGGCGCAGCAGGCCGGTCTGTCCAGCCTTGTAGGCTTCAAGCCCTTCAGAGAGTGCGGCAACGGTGGTGTTGGCGCGTCGGGCCACGGCATCAAAAATATCGCCAACCGCCGAAAGGCCGGCCTCGATGCCGGTGTAGGCGGGATGCACGCTGCCCGGCACCACGCCGCACACGCCGGGAACCAGTCGCGTCTCGCGGGCCATGGCAATGATGCAGGTGGAGGTTCCTACCACGTTCACTGCGTCCCCTTCGCGGATATTCGAACCGATGGCGTCCCAATGCGCGTCGAAGGCGCCCACGGGGATGGGGATTCCGGCGCGCAGGCCCAGCTTTTCTGCCCACTCTGGTGTTAGGTGCCCTGCCAGATGGTCGCTGGTAAGGTATTCGCCGCCGATCTTGGCGCGAACTCCGGCAAACAGCGGATCCACCGCCACCAGAAATTCTTCCGGAGGCAGACCGCCCCATTTGGGATTCCACATCCATTTGTGGCCCATGGCGCACACGCTGCGTTTCAGCCCGCTCACTGTCTTCACGCCGCACAGCGTGGCCGCCACCATGTCGCAGTGCTCCAGGCCGGTCACAAATTGCGAGCGCTTCTCAGGATTGTGGCGCAGCCAGTGCAGCAGCTTGGCAAAGCCCCACTCGTGCGAGTAGACGCCGCCGCACCACTCAATGCCTTCAAAGCCCAGCGCGTGGGCCTTCTGGGTAATCTCCTCGGCTTCGGCGTGGGCGCGATGATCGCACCACAGGTAGTAGTCATCCAGCGGTTCCAGCCCCTCGCCTACCGGGATCACGCTGGAGCCGGTGGTGTCGAGTGCGATCGCCGCAACGGTGTCGCCATTCACGCCTGTTGCGCGGAGTGCGTCGCGGGTGGCGGCGGCCAGCGCAGTCATCTGGTCTGCGTGCGACTGGGTGGCAAAATTGGGGTCATCGCGGCGACGGTGCAGCTCATAGGAAGCCGACGCAGTGCCGATGGGGCCCTTTTTGCTGTCCACCAAAGTTACGCGCACGCTGAGTGTGCCGAAATCCACGCCGGCAACGATTGTCATGAGAGAGAGCCCTCCGGTAAACGCTTTCTTATTCGCTTTCCAAACTATACTATCCGGCCCGCAGGCGAGTAAATCTCCAAGGAATAAGTTTGGAATCCACCGGACGATGATGTCGCGTCCTGTCCCGTATTCAGGCCAAGGTGTCGCCTACTTCTTCTGGTCCGGCATCCTGCCTTTGATCTTGCCCATAGCGCCAGAGTCGGTTACAGGCGGCTTGGCCTGTGCCTGCGGTGGTGTTGTTGCCGCGTTCGGCTTCGCCTGGCTTTGCGTCGGTGCAGGCGCCCCATCCACCGCTTCAGCGCCTTGCAGATTTGGCAGAGGCGCTTCCTGATTCTTCACCAGAATGGAAATCCGCCGGTTGGAAGGGTCGTACGGATTGTTCTTCACCCGCAAAAGCTGATCGGCGTATCCGCGCACCTGCGTTACCTGGTCAGAACGAACCCCATCGTGCTGCATCAGCCGCCGTGCGGAGTTGGCCCGGTCCGCCGAAAGTTCCCAGTTGCTGTAATCGGCATCGCTTGAGTATTGCGTGGCGTCGGTGTGGCCTTCGATCAGCAGGTTGTTGGGCAGCGTCTTCAACTCCGCCGCCAGCAGCGCCAGCAACTCCTGCCCGTTGTCGCTCAGCCGCGCGCTGCCGCTCTGGTAGAAGGTGCCGTTCCTGTCCTCGATCAGCTCGATGCGCAATCCCTCCGGTGTGATGGTGATCTCGATCTGTTTAGAGAGCTTTTCAAGATCCTTCCTGGCTTTGATCTCCTGCTCAAGCTTGTCCTTCAACTTCTGCATATCGTCTTTGGCTGCGGCGGTGACGGTTTGGCCAGTTCCAGTCATGGTGGTGCCCATCAGGCTGGCCGTTCCCCTGGGGTCATTGAAGTAACCCGCCACAGCCTTCTTGATCTTCTCGCTGGAGTTCATGAGCCACAGCACGATAAACAGCGCCATCATGGCGGTAACAAAGTCGGCGTAGGCCACCTTCCACGCGCCGCCGTGGTGGTTGCTGTGGCCGGACTTCTTCTTGATTACGATAATCGGCTGAGTTTTGTTGGACGCCATAATGCTCGCACTCCTGCTGCAAGGGCCAGCGGCCCTTATGGCGCCGCGGCCGGCTCGGCTGTTGGCGCATGGTTCTTGCAGTGCTTTTCCATCTCGTCAAAGCTGGGCCGAACATACGCCGGGATGGCTCGACGCCCCATTTCGATGGCGATCATAGGCGCCGAGCCCTTGAGAAACGACAGCAACAGCACGCGCAGCACATGCAGATAGCTGTTGTGGTCGTCGGCCGTCTTGCTCATGTTCGAACTGAGCGGACCGGCCACGCCGTAGCACAACAGGATGCCCAGAAAGGTGCCCACCAGTGCTGCTGCGACCTTGTGGCCGATTGCCTCAGGAGGCCCGCCCAACGCGCCCATGGTGATGACCACGCCCAGCACCGCAGCCACAATCCCCAGCCCCGGCAGCGCATCCGCCACTGTGGAGAGGGCGCTCACCGGCTGCGTCGCATCGTGATGATGCACCTCCATGTCCAGTTCCATCATCTGGTCCATATCGAACGGTTCCACGCCGCCGGTGATAGCCATGCGCAGCGTGTCGCACACAAAATCCCGCGCGTGGTGGTCGTTGAGAAAGTCGGGATAGTTCTTGAAGATCGCGCTCTCGGCAGGCTTCTCCACGTCCATCTCCACGCTTAACAGTCCCTCTTTCCGCACCTTGTTCAGAAACTGGTACATCATCTTCAGCGTGTTCAGGTAGCGCTCCTTGCCGAACTTCGAGCCCCCCAGCACACCCTTCAGGCCGCTCAAAATCTCCTTCAGTATGTGTGTCGGATTGGCTGTGAGCAGAGTGCCCGTGGCCGCGCCCGCAATAATGAGCAGTTCTGCCGGCTGGATGAGCACTTCAATATGCCCCTTCTCCATCAGGAATCCGCCGACTACCGCCCCAAAGACAACAAGGATGCCTATGATGGCAAACATGCAAGCCTCCCCGGCGCCTGTGTAATGTGGTTGCCGCCCGCGTGAACACTCGCAAGCATCGCGCCTTGCGCCCGTTCCAGCAGTTGCGCCAGCTTCTCGGTTGGCTCCGCCTGCGCCGCACCGATGCTCACGGTGAGCGATACCCGGTCGCCCCACCAGCGAAAATCGGCCGTTCGTGCCAGCCCTGCCAGCACCTGCGCATGAGCCGCCAGGGTTGCCGCTGTGCGCTCATGCGAAAGAACCAGAAACTCGTCGTCGCCCCAGCGTCCGATCTCCTCAGCCGGCCGCAGTCCGTTGGCCAGCGTTCGTTCCACTTTCTCAAGCATGCCTTCGCAAGCCCTCGATCCGTGGGTCTTGCGCAATTCGTGTGCCTGGTCCACCGTAATCCACAGCACGCCGAACTGCGCATCTCCCCGCAGAAAATCTTCGTATTCTGCTTCCAGCCGGTTCTCAAGTTCTGCCTGGCTGGCCGCAACATCTGAGTCCTCGCCGGTGGACCCGTGCGGCAGTGTCTCCAGGCTCTCAGCAGGATTGAAGATCACCGCCGTACCGAGACGCTCGCCCAGCCCGTCACGCAGCACGAGAGTCCGCGTAATTGCGGGAACGTAATGGCCCAGCTTGTGCTGTGTGTGAACCAGTGAGCCGCGCCTTGGCAGCGGCGCTGTGCGCGGTTCCGCGCTGTCGCCGCGCTCCGTGCCGCGTACCAGCGGCTCCAGCGCTCCGGGAATCGGCCGCGCCAACAGATCGGCCCCAGAGTAACCGGTGATGGCCTCCGCAGCCCGATTCCAGAGCATGACCTGGCCCTCCATACCCAGCAGCGCGATGCCTTCCGGATAACTATCCAGCGCGGCTTCCAGCAGTTCCGTGCGATCCGTCATCCAAACCCCTTCATTCCCTACATCGGCACGCAGCGAGCCAACTTCATTGCGCTGCGCTGCACAGGGATTATTGGGATTTGCTCATGAAAGGGAACTGCCGCACGAGGCTGTTTCAGAGCAGCAGTTCGTGCCCGCAATGTATGGGCAGATGAATGCGGAAAAAGGGAACTACGAGAGGAAGAGGATTAATTGATGTGCGGCGCGGGCTTTTCTGTGTCGTGCGGACCGATAGGCAGACGCACGATAAACCGCGTGTTTCCTGGCTCGGATTCAACGTTGATGGTGCCGCCGAACTTCTGCGTCACGATGCGGTGCACAATCTCAAGGCCGAGTCCCGTGCCCGAGCCCTGAGGCTTGGTCGTAAAAAACGGCTCGAAGATGCGCGGCAACACCTCAGGCGGAATCCCTTCACCGTGATCTGTGATGCTTACGGCCAGCCGGCCCGGTTCTGTTCCGTTTCCCATCTCCGTCCAGGTCGCGATTTCGATCTGTCGGTTCACGGGCGAGGCGTCTACGGCGTTATCAATCAGGTTGGTCCACACCTGGCTAAGCGCGGAGCCGCGTGTATGAATCGTGGCAGGCGAGGCCGCGAAGCGTTTTTCAACCGAGATTTGCTTGATGCGGAGCTTGTGGCCCAGGATGGTGAGCGTGCTTTGCAGGCTGTCATGCACATCGAGTTCTCTGGCTGTTGACCGCTCGTCGTAAGCGAACTTCTTAACCGCCATCACCAGGTCCGAGACGCGCGAAATGCTCTCCTCAATGGCGCACACCAACGACACGCTGGACACCAGAGCCTCCAGCCAGTTGAGCGCATCAGAAAATGTACCGGCCTCAAAGTACTCCCTCGCGCAATCGAGTTCGTGCCGGTCAAAGCCCATGCCTACCAGCGCCGGTGCAATGGTGTATGCGTTTTCCACCCCGGCTGAGGCCAGCCACTCTGCCATGGATTCTTCGGCGTCGGCCTGTTCCAGGCTGCTCATGGCCGCCAGGCGGCACCCGTGCAGCGTGTGCTCCAGCAGGCCCTTCATGCACTCCAACTGGGCTGGTGTCTTGGGCTGGTCGCTGAAGCGCAGGCTCAACTGCTGCAGGCGCATCAGGTTTTCGCGCAGTTGCACGGCGGCGCGTTTGGCTGCGGATCCGGGGTTGTGCAGTTCGTGCATCAGGCCCGCGGCCAGCGTGCCCAGCGAAACCAGCTTTTCGCGGTGCAGCGCCTCCACCTGGTAGGCCTGCAGCCGTTGCGCCATATTGGCCAGCACCACCTTGCGGGTGTCAGGGCAGCAGGCCAGCAGCGTCCAGAACTGCTCCTCGGTAAAGCGCACCAGCAGCGAATCCTGTGCCGCAAGAATTAAGAAGGGAGTGTAGGGCTTGCCGGTCAGCAGCGGCGCTTCGCCAAAGCCTTCGCCGGCGGCCACAACGCCAGCCACGGTTCGCGATCCGTCGGCCTCGGGCCGCTCGGCGCGCATCTCGCCCTCAAGCACCACCCAGTAGGAGCGCAACTCCTGGCCCGGTTCGGCGAGCACCGTGCCTGCGGCCGCGGTCACGCGATCCACGCGGTCCACGCCGCTCAGCACATCGAAGTTTGTCCCCGCGAATGGGCGGGTCCCGCGCAGTGCCTCAGCTACATCCAGCAAGGGCATCGACTCAATCTGCAGCCGTTTTTCGCCCTCGCTCATCTCCGCTTCTTCGTTTCCCATCTAGAATCCCGCCAGATACTGATGCGCAAACTGTACCGCAATGGAGCCCTCGCCCACTGCTGAAGCCACCCGTTTCACCGAGCCGTACCGCACATCCCCCGCCACAAAAACTCCCGGCACGCTGCTCTCAAGCAGAAACGGCTCCCGTGCCTCTTTCCACACTTCGGGCAGCTTCCCTTCACGGCGCAAATCCGGCCCCGCCAGCACAAAGCCCTTCTCATCGCGCAGGATGCAGGGAGAAAGCCATGCTGTGCCCGGAGCAGCGCCGATGAACACGAACAGCGACGTAGCCGGTACGCGATACTCACCCTGTGGACCACGCAGCCGCAAAGCCTGCAGGCGTTCCTCGCCTTCCGCTTCCACAACCTGCGTGTGCGCCTCCAACACAATATTGGATGTACGCTCGATCTCATCGATTAAGTATTTCGACATGGTGGCCGAGAGACCCGGCGCCCGAACCAGCATCGTTACCTTGCGGGCAAACTGGGCAAAGTGCAGTGCTGCCTGGCCGGCGGAGTTGGCGCCGCCGACCACGAAAACCTCTTCGCCCTTGCAGGCGGCCGCCTCCACCAGCGCGGCTCCGTAATAGATACCCCGTCCCGTGAGCCGTTCGGCGCCGGGAATCTCCAGCTTGCGATACTGCACGCCGAGGGCCAGCAGGACCACATGGCTCGCCACCTCGCGCCCGTCAGCCAGTTGCACAAACCGGTACTGGCCGTCGATGCGCAAGCCCGTGGCGCGCTGGGTAAGGAACTCCGCACCAAACCGCGACGCCTGGATGTGAGCGCGTCTTCCCAGGTCCGCTCCCGTGATGCCGGTGGGGAACCCCAGGTAGTTCTCAATGCGCGACGTGGAGCCTGCCTGCCCGCCCGGCGCCTCGGGTTCAATGATCAGGGTCCGCAGTCCTTCGCTTGCTCCATAGACAGCAGCCGCCAGCCCGGCCGGGCCGGCGCCTACCACCACCATGTCATAGAACTCCTGCGTGGCCTGCGTGCTCAACCCAACCCGCGCGGCCAGCGCGTCCGGGTCCGCTTCCGCCAGAACGCTGCCGTCGGGGAAGAGCACAGCCGGCAACTGCTCCGGCTGCAACTGCCTCTCCTCCATGAGCTTACCGGCGTCCTCATTGCCGGCAATATCCAGCCAGCGGTAAGGCACATGGTTGCGCGTCAAAAAGTTGCGCAGCTTGTGATCCTTGAGCGACCAGCGGTGCCCGATCACGCGCAAACCTTCAAACGGAGGCCGATAGCTGGCCTGCCAGTCGTCCAGCAGGTCTGTCAGAACGGGATAGAGCTTCTCCTCAGGCGGGTCCCAGGGCTTGTTCAGGTAGTAGTGGATGCGGGCTGCGTTGATCGCCCGAATAGCCGCTTCGGTATCGGCGTAGGCGGTGAGCAGAACCCGTCGCGCCTCAGGGTACAGCTCACAAGCCCGCTCCAGAAAATCTACGCCGGTCATGCCCGGCATGCGCTGATCGCTTATCAACAGTGCGACCGGCTCCTGGCGCGCCTTCAACTGCGCCAGGGTATCCAGCGCGGCCTGGCCGCTGGCTGCGCGCATCACCCGGTACGTGGCTCCGTAATGCCGGCGCAAATCCTGCACCACAGCCTCCAGAACGCTTACGTCGTCATCCACAGCCAGCAGGATCGGTCTCGCCATATACCCCCAGTGTAAAGCCACTCCCACAAGGATTTTTCTAGGTTCTGACGTCCAGTTCAGTTATCCTCATTTGCATGGAAGTTACCTGTCACAGGTAACCTTTTCCCAGTAATATTGTTACTAAAGTTGAGTCATAGGGACTTCGTGTTCCTGATTCGGGTAGCAATGGGATTCTGAGCCGAAATGCAGATGAGGTTCTTTGGGGGTTGAGTGCCGGTTGAGCTGATCTGGAAGTTCATAGTTTTGCGCCGTCAGCTTGGCGTGATCTGGCACTAAAGCGGTATTCCAACCCAGATGCCTAAAGGATTACCGTGCAGTCTGTCGATCTATGTAAGCAGAGGTCAGCAGCCTGAAGCGATTTTGCCCTGAAGCATTGGAAGAGTTGCTGGTTCATCGACGGTTAAAACCATGTGCGGGAGATGAGGCGCACAAGATGAAAAAAGTCATCCTTGCCGATTCGCAGGCAATCTTCCGAGCCGGGACAGCCAAAGTGCTCGCCATGGACGAGGATTTGCGCATTGTTGCCCAGTGCGCGGATCTCGAAAGAATGTTGCACGCGGTTGTCACGTTTCCTGGCTCCATCGTTCTGTTTGCCGCCTCGCTGCGGCCGGATATGAAACGCCTGCGCGCCTTGCTGGAGTCCACAGGCAGCCGCGGCATCGTCATTGCGGAAAACAACGACAATACAAGCAGCTTTCAGCAGCTTGGCTTTCGCAGCGTCATCTACCGCAGCGTCACCGGACAAGCCCTGCTGGAGTGCGTCCGTCGCGTGGCCGCCGGAGAAACCTGGATCCCACCCCAACTGATGCAGCCCGACTCACCCGAAGAGGATATGGTGGGCACCCGCGTCCGCGACCGGCTTACCCCCAAGGAGATGCGGATTGTGGCGCTGATCGTCCAGGGATGCAAGAACCGCGAAATCGCCACCCGGCTCAAGACGACAGAGCAGGTCATCAAGAACTACCTGCGCTCCATCTATGACAAAACCGGCGTGAGCGACCGGCTGGAGTTGGCGCTCTTCACTATTCACCACAGGGTGCTGGCACAGGCTGCCGCCGAAGTCGGCAACAAGCTCGATATAGAGGATCAGGCCGTACCGTCAGCTGTAGCGTAGCGCGCTATAGCAATATCATGGTTGCTGCAATGAGGGGTTGCTGAGTTCAAGTAGCCCTTTCATCAAGAAGCAACCACAGTGCAAGCCCCCCATGGCGCGCAATCGCTGAAGTCGCTTTATGGCACAGTAATCACAACTTTTCCTACCTGTTGATTTGATTCCAGGTAGTTATAGGCATCCACGGTCTGCGCAAAACTGAAGGTTTTGGCTATCTTCGGAGCAAATCGCCCATCGGCTAATCTCTCGAAAATGTACTTTGTCGCCTTCTTCAGCAATGGGGGTTTCAGAGTAATTTCCATCAGAACGTAGCCGCGGAGGCTCAATCCGTGACTGAGCGCCTCCACCAGCGGAAACGGCGTGGGCTCGCCCGAGAGCAGTCCGTACTCAAAGATGATTCCGCCCGGAGCTGCGGCCGCAGCCAGCTTCTCCACAAACTGTCCGGCCACCGGGTCAAAGGTGAGCCGTGCGCCATTGCCGCCGGTAATTTCCTTCACGCGTGCCACGTAGTCTTCTTCGCCACTGACGATGACGTGGTGGGCACCGAGTGCGAATAACTCGGCTCGCTTGGCGGCCGTTCTTGTTACGGCGATCGCCGTCGCTCCCGCATCGCGGACAATCTGAATGGCGGCCAGGCCAACACTAGACGAAGCCGCGGGGATCGATGCAAAATCGCCTGCTTTTATACCGCCAAAGTGCACCAGCGCACCGTAAGCCGTCAGATACTGCATCCAGATGGCCGCTGCTTGCACCGGTGTCAGGTTGCTTGGGTACTCAGCCAGCGCACTGGCGGGAACAATAGCCTCTTCGCCAAGAGTGCCGTAGCGGTTCTGAGAAAACCCAGGCACGGTTGCAACCGGCTTGCCGACCCAGGCTGGATTGACGCCCTTGCCCACAGCCTCCACAACGCCCGCGACCTCATAACCCAGCCGGGAAGGCAGTTGCGGCTGCTCCAGATACATGCCGTGGTAATACATTGACTCAGCACGGTTCAGGCCTGCCGCATGAACCCGCAGTTTGACTTCGCCCTTACCGGGTTGTTGCGACGGAACCTCTTCAAAGCGGAGAACTTCTGGGCCACCAAGCTGATGAAAGCGAATAATTTTAGGCATGCGCCCTCCTGTTCGCTTGGATGACCATCAGCGGCAAGAGGGTGCAAATTGAGAATCGATAGGTCAGAGCTTCACAGCTTCTCTGCCACGCTCTTGGCCTGTGTAAACAGCAGCAGATAATCCGGTCCGCCCGCCTTCGAATCCGTCCCGCTCATGTTGAAGCCGCCGAAGGGGTGCGCTCCCACCATCGCGCCGGTGCATTTGCGATTGAAGTAGAGATTTCCAACGTGAAACTCTCTTCTGGCGTGATTCAGACGCGCCCGGTCGGCGGTATAGAGGGCGCCTGTGAGGCCGTACTCCGTGTTGTTGGCTACCGCGAGGCCTTCCTCAAAGCTACCCACTTTGATCACTGCCAGAACCGGTCCGAAGATCTCTTCCTGGGAGATGACGGCGTCCGGGGCGACGTCGGCAAAGACTGTAGGTTCAAGGAAGTAGCCGCCTTCGGCAGTTTCCACCGCGTGACCGCCGACAAGCAGGCGGCTTTCTTTCTTGCCTGTCTCGATGTAGCGCAACATCGAATCCAGCGCAGCCTTATTCACCACCGGACCCATGTTGTGGTTCGTTGCAGGATCTCCCACCGTCAGCTTTGCTACGCGCTCCCGCAAACGTTCTGTGAACACCTCATATACGGGGGCTTCAACAATCGCGCGGGAACAGGCGGAGCACTTTTGTCCGCTGAATCCGAAGGCCGAAGCCACCACGCCGTCGATGGCCGCGTCCAGTTCGGCGTCTGCGCAGATCAGGATCGAATCCTTGCCACCCATCTCGAGAATCGTTCGCTTGATCCAGATCTGGCCGGGACGAGCTTTCGCGGCGCGCTCGTGAATTTCAAGCCCCACGGCTTTGGAGCCGGTGAAGGCGACGAACCGTGTCTTCGGGTGCTCAACGATGGCGTTGCCGAAGGTGGCTCCGGAGCCTGGGCAAAAGTTCACCACGCCCTCCGGAAGTCCTGCTTCCTCAAGCACTTCAACGAATTTTGCGGCGATGGTCGGCGAGTCGCTCGAGGGCTTGAGAATCACCGTGTTGCCGGTCACGATGGAGGCTGCCGTCATACCCGCCATGATGGCGAAGGGGAAGTTCCACGGAGGAATGACTGCACCTACGCCCAGTGGGATGTAGAGCAATTCGTCGCGCTCGCCGGGATATTGAATGGACGGTTTGGCCTCGGCCAACCGCAACGCCTCGCGCGCGTAAAACTCAAGAAAATCGATCGTTTCGCCTACGTCGGCGTCGGCCTCTGGCCAGTTCTTGCCCACCTCATAGGTCAGCCATGCCATCAACTCGAACTTGCGCCGGCGGATGATTTCAGCAGCACCCAGCAGCAGGGAAGCCCTTTCATTTGTTGAAGTTTTGCTCCACGACTCAAAGGCGCGAAGTGCTGCCTGCATGGCTGGTTCGGTGTGTTCGGCTCCGGCCTTCTGGTGCACGCCCACCACCTGCGCGGGATGCGCCGGGTTCAGGGAGCGGATCTTGCCCTCGGTTTTGAGCCGGCGGCCGCCGATGACAAGGTCGTATTCGCGCCCCAGGTCGCTTTTGACCGACTCCAGAGCTTCGCGCATTTTACGGGCATTATCTGGCGCCTTGAAATCCGTAAAAGGCTCATTCACAAACCCGCCTTGAGGCGAGCGCGGCTGAATCGTCGAAGAGAACGTGAGAGTAGCCATAACGACTCGATTGTAGACCAGGATAAAGCTCGTGGAGCATGCAAGGTCGCCCGCGTCTTAAACTGCAACGCTGTGAGCCAGGCAGTGGGAGTACGTGGCCTCCCACACTGTCTGCAAAGAATGCGGAAAGCGCGGGAGGGCCGCTTGCGTTATTGGGGAGGAGGGTTGTTGCGCGGCATCATGAGCATTCCGCCCTGCGGCATTCCCATCACCGCCACCGCTGTAGCCACAAAAGTTCCGTCCTTCACTGCGCCCTCAACGCGCACCATATCGCCTGCCTGAACATCGCCCAGCGTGATGGGCTCGCGGCGCTTGCGGAAGGTGGTATTTTCATCGGCCACAAAGGTGTGGGCGGCCTTGTCCATCGAGCCTTCCAGGGTCACTTTCACGCCATTCACGGCCGTTACTTTGCCCATCAGCCATGTCTTGCCATAATTGGCCTCCATTGCGCGCATCTGCTTGGCGCGCTCGGGGTCAATCTGCACAATAAACACCGCGCCGACCGACTTGGTGGCCGCATCCACCTCGCCATTTGCGGCAATCACGTCACCGACTTTGATGTCGCTCGGCTGGAGCGCTTGCGGAGGATTGCCTCCGCCTCCCTGGCCTCGCTGCCGCATCATCTGCTTCACGATGTGGGTATTGGCGCTGAAGTGCACAGTGTAGGTGTCTCCCGCGTCGGTCTTGATGGTGTAGTGGTCGGCGGCGGCGTCAGTCACGGTACCCATCAGCCCGCGTCCCATCATGCCGCCTCCCCCGCCACCGCGCTGACCCTGCCGGCCCCCCGAGCCCGGTGCCTGCGGAGCGGTGG
>VFSW01004559.1_pt1 | contig 20647 bp, 16 predicted proteins | sample 5358111 | NCBI WGS metagenome assembly VFSW01 (sample SAMN11554181, study PRJNA540505) | mine drainage metagenome | isolation source: sediment from site ElyBrook_90M | place: USA: Ely Copper Mine, Vershire, VT | collected 2017
TGCTGAAATAATCCAGAAAGATGAAACTGCGCGCCTATCTGCTCATGGTGTTTGTCGTCGCCGTATGGGGATCGACCTTTGTCCTCATCAAAGGCGCACTTGCTGACGCCACCCCGGCGGCCTTCAACCTGGTCCGCATGACCCTGGCCTTCGCCCTGCTGGCTGTCGCCTATCACCGCTCCTGGCGCGGAATCCGCCTCCGCCACGTAGGCGCGGGCGCCCTCGTAGGTTTCTTTCTGGCAGCAGGCTATCAGTTCCAGACCACAGGCCTGGTCCGCACCACGCCATCCAAGTCCGCATTCATCACCGGGCTGGTCGTGGTGCTGGTGCCGCTCTTCTCGGCCATTCCCGGCGTCCGGCCCCCTGGCGCTCGTCCACCCCGCTGGAACGCGTATACGGGCGCGACGCTGGCCTTTCTCGGCATCCTGCTGCTCACCGCACCGGCTGCCGCGCAGGTGCAGGACGCGGGCTCGACCGCCGGCCGGTTCGCCTCCCTGCTGCCCGATCTCTCCTCCATCAACTTCGGTGACGTGCTCACCTTTGGCTGTGCCATTGGATTCGCCTTTCATTGCATCGCGCTCAGCCATATCTCCCCGCGCCTGGCCTTCCAGCCTCTCGCGCTCTTGCAGGTCGGCTTCTGCGCCGTCTTCATGGCGCTGAGTCTGCCTCTCATCGAGCACCCGCACCTGCACTGGACCCAGCGCCTGATCGTGGCGCTGGGCATCGCCGCGGCCCTCGCCACCGCCGCCGCCTTCTCCATCCAGAGCTGGGCGCAATCCGTCCTCCCCTCCACACATATTGCCCTGCTCCTCACCCTGGAGCCCGTCTTTGCCTGGATCACGTCCTTCCTCTTCACCGGCGAACGGCTCGGCCTGCGCCCCGCATCCGGAGCTCTCCTCATCCTCTGCGGCATTGCCCTCACTGAATTGGTTCCCCAGCCCCACGTGCCCACCGCCCACGAGGCTTGACCGCCCAACACGATGCCGCGAGGCAAACCCGTATGGCGCTCTTGTCCCTGGCCCGGCAACCCTTGAGCCCCATCCGCGCATCGTCGTTTTTCAGAAAAACTGTGTGCATTCAGGCACACACTCTGCCCCGCTCTGTGCGCTTAAATAGACTCAGCCGGAGCCGGCTGCACCCTTTCTCGCAGCCTATCCCGCCGCTCGCGAGCCTTCCATGCAGGCCGTCCGAAATTCCGGACGGCGCTGCCGCCAACCAGGCCTGTGCTGCACAAGGGCAAGCGTTCTGGGCAATGACCGGGGCCGCCATGATAATGATTTTGCAAGCGTTCTGTCAGATGCTTCTGCGGATATGGGCGGGGACGTCACGACCCTTTACGTGGTTTCGCGTCTATACTTTCGGAATTGTCGCCGATTTTTTTGCCCGCCGGCCGGGATTTCCCGCGACTGGCTATACTGATACTGTCGGTTTAACATGCCAGCAGATCGTGCTGGCCACCCAACGAGGTTAACAAACCCATGAAATCGTTCTTTGAACGGCTGCGCACTCGCCGCCTTACTTCAGCTTTTGTGCTGCTCGCCACAATTTCAGCCGCGATTGTAGCTGGGTCCTTTTTTGCACACGGCGTGCGCGGGCAGGAAAAACAAAATGACAGCGCCGACGCCACCCCCTTGAAGGTAGTCAACTCAAGCGTGCCGCCCAATGAGTTTGTGAAAATTGCCAAGCAGGTTGGTCCGGCTGTGGTCAACATCAACACCCAGACCTTCCCCAAGCAGTCCGACAACAAGGGACACAGAAACTTTCACGGACACATGACTCAACCTGCGCCGCAGAGCCCGGACGGTGGGGATGATGATCAGCAACCGCAGGGCCAGGACAACTTCCAGGATTTCTTTAATCGCTTCTTTGGCGGGCAGATGCCTGACCAGGGCGGTCCCGACCAGGGACCCGGTGTACAGGAGTCGCTCGGATCGGGCTTTATCGTGGACCCCAAGGGCTACATCATTACGAACAATCACGTGGTGGAGAAGGCAGACAAAATATATGTCAAACTCTCGACCGACCCAGACACGCAAGACCTGGGACGCCCCGCAAGGGTGATTGGCACCGACAAGGCAACAGACCTTGCCGTGATCAAGATCGACACTAACTCGCCCCTCCCGACGGTCAAAATGGGCAACTCCGATACTACGCAGGTGGGCGATTGGGTTGAAGCGATTGGCAGCCCGTTTGCGCTGTCTCAGACCGTGACCGCGGGCATCATCTCGGCAAAGAACCGCACCATTGAACCCGGCGCCAGCGGCCAGTTCCAGCACTTCATCCAGACCGATGCGGCCATCAATCCTGGCAACTCAGGCGGCCCCTTGCTCAACATGGACGGAGAAGTCATCGGCGTGAACACTGCAATCTACACGCAGTCGGCTGGGTATCAGGGTATTGGTTTTGCGATGCCGTCAAACACGGTCGTCTCGGTATATAACGACCTCATCAGCCCAAGCCACAAGGTGACGCGCGGCTCGATCGGCATCCAGTTCCGTGAAGGACTTTCCGGCGCGGTGAATCGCGTCTATGGCTTCAAGAACGGCGTACTGGTGCAGGAAGTGCAGCCAGGGGGTCCAGCGGATAAGGCGGGCTTGAAGCCGGGCGATATCCTCACCAGCATCGATGGCCGTTCGATCAAGGACGGTGATGACCTGGTCAATGAAATCGCCAGCCGCAGACCTGGCAGTACGGCGCGCATCGGCTATCTGCGCGACGGCAAGCAGGCAGACACGACGGTCACGATTGGCGATCGAGACAAGGTATTCGCTGACCTGAACGGGCAGCAATCCAATGCCGCACCGGACAATCAGGGCGAGGTGGGCGAAAGCACGCTGGGCATTGTGGTGCGCGAGGCCTCACAGGCCACGACAGCAAAGATCAATGCCTCCGGCGTAGTGATTCAGTCCGTGCGTACCGGATCATTCGCTGATCTGCAAGGACTCGCTCCCGGCTTGGTCATTACTCACATCAACAAGCAGCCTACAGGCACCAAGGCGCAATACGATGCTGTCGTGAGCAAGCTCAAGGTAGGCGATGACGTGGTGTTCGAGGTCATTGACCCGCGTCACCCTGAGGCTGGCATCAACTACATCGGCGGCACGTTGCAGTAGCCGCCCCGCTTGGTGGCAAAAGGGCCTGGAGAGGCAGAAATGGCTTTCCAGTCCCTTGCCTCTGGTCCTCGGGTCAACACAACACGAAGGTACTGCAAACGGCCAATAGCCTTTTGGCCCAACGCGTTGCAGCCTGTTTGCATCGCTGACTCTTTAGGTAACCGGTTCCTTTGGATTGGCATCTTTCGGGATGCTTGTTTAGAATTGACGAGTACGTTCTAATAAATTCATGCAGAGGTGATCCAGCGTGCTTTCGTTTCGAGCGACCCTGGTACTTTTCTTGTCAACGGCCATTGCAGTAGCGCCGGCCTTTGCCTCGCATGCACATCGGGCTCCCACCAGCGGACATCCCCACAAGAGCCACAAAACGGCCAAGAAGAAAGCCCATCGCGTTCATGGACAGCAGGCGATTGAACCCACGCGTGTAACCCAGATCCAGGAAGCTCTCATTCGTGAGCACTACTTGAGCGGGGATGCCACCGGCGATTGGGATTCGACCACACAGGCCGCGATGCAGAAGTATCAAGCTGACCAAGGCTGGCAGACCAAGCTGATGCCCGACTCGCGAGCATTGAAGAAGCTGGGTCTCGGACCAGACTACTCCGAAGCCATCAATGCAAAGACAGCGTCCTTCGTCGATCCCCCGCCGGTCAGTTCCATTCCCTCGACGCAGGCTGCGGGCTTTGCAGCCGCTGCGGGAACAGACCGCTAGAATCACACCCTTCAGGCTTGCTCACGGAAGCCGTCATACATGTGTTTTGCATAGCAAAAGGACCGCTAAAGAGCGGTCCTTTTTTGTTGGCCTCGCATTCTGCGACTGGTCAGAAATGCATCGGCGGAATGCCCTGCAGCAGGAACTCATACCGGGGGCGAAGCATATCCGGGCCCGATGTGATCGTGCTGTTGAGATGGATCAAAGCGTCGTCTTTGCCATAGACAGGCCATTCCGGCAGCCCATCGCCATTGGGATTGCCGGTCTTGGCGAAATTGGTCCAGTAGCCCATCATCTGATCGCTAAGCTTGCGATCTTCCGGCCGGATCGTCCAGTTGGGTCGAGTGTCCAAAGTGCCGAAGACATACTCGATGTCATCGGAATGAAAGGCAAATGTTCCCGGATGATACTTGCTGGGCAGTGCAGCCAGCTCGAAGTGATAGCGGTAGACGGGTGAGTCGCCGGTCTTGCGCTGCGCCTCAATCCACTTCCATGTCCCAAACGCGATGAATGCGTCACTGCCATAATCGATCGCCGAACGCAGGGCCTGGGCATCCGTATCTCCGGCTGGATAGAATGTGAGGAACTCCGGCGCGCGCTCTTTGAAGAGTGTCGCGGCCATGGCCTTCCACTGGTCGGGAGTCATTCCGTGCATGGCGAAGAAGCTGCCTTCATCGGCATTCCAGCCAGCCAGCAGCGGGACATGGGCCTGCTTGCCGGCTGCATAGGTTTCAGCCACAGGTTCGGTCAGTAAACGGCCATCGACAACCGGCGAAAAGCCCGGTGCTCCCTTTTTTCCAGCCGCCGCAAGCACCTGATCTGTAGGCATTGCGCGCAGTTCTGCCAGTGACTTGACCCCGAGCGATGCGACCCATGCATCATCGATCTTGGCGCGCTCTGCCACTGTCTCACCTCCAAGGTTAAGTGCGCTGGAGAATGCGGCCCCGCTTTCGCCGATGCCCTTTTCGAACAACCCCTGGGCCATGGGCGAAGCAATCAGAGTGCTGACGGCAAACGATCCGGCGCTTTCACCAAAGATGGTCACATTGCTTGGGTCGCCACCGAAGTTCTTGATATTGGCATTGACCCAGCGCAGTGCAGCCACCATGTCCAACAGCCCGTAGTTGCCCGCTGAGCCATTGGCTTCCTTCGCCATGTCGGAGGTTGCCAGAAATCCAAAGACGCCCAAGCGGTAGTTGATGGTGACAAGTACCACGCCGTGGAGGGGCAGAAAATCACCATTGTGGCGCGGCTCTGAGCTGGCGCCCCCGGAGTATCCCCCGCCGTGAATCCAGAACATGACAGGCAGCTTGCTCTTGGACGTGATGTTTGCTGGCGTGTAGACGTTCAGGAACAGACAATCTTCGCTGGGCCCGCTGTCCTGAAAGACCATATCTTCAAAGACCCGTCCCTGGGCACAGTGTGCGCCAAACTTCGTGGCATCGCGACTACCTTTCCAGGCAGACGCCGCCTCAGGAGCCTTCCATCGCAAGTCGCCCACCGGCGGCGCCGCGTAGGGCAGGCCGAGAAAAGCACGGACCTTGCCGTCATTGATGGTCTTGCCCTGGATCTTGCCCTGTTGGGTCTTCACCTTCAAGGAATCGGCATGGGTGGTGCCCGGCAAAATGGTCATGAGTCCCATCACCGCCAATGCACAAATTGCCTGCAAACGAATCCGCATCTGAATAATCCTCCGCGTAACACCATATCAGGACGTTCGAATGGGGTGCGCGAGTTGCAGGAATCTTTGCAGAAAGCCAGATCAATCCTCTGCGGAAAGCATCTCCGGCGCAAGCAGATCAGCGATCGTCTCACGGCGGCGGATGAGGCGGGCTTTGCCGCGCTCGACAAGCACCTCGGCCGGACGCAGACGAGTATTGTAGTTGGAGCTCTGCGCCATTCCATAAGCTCCGGCATCCAGCAGGGCAACAAGATCGCCTGGCTGGACGGGCGCCATCGCGCGGTCGCGGGCAAAGAAATCGCCGGACTCGCAGACGGGGCCCACAATATCCACAATGCGGGATTTCCCTGCTCTTTTGCGTACCGGCACAATTTCGTGATGCGCCTGGTAAAGCGCGGGGCGGATCAGGTCGTTCATCGCCGCATCTGTGATGACGAACGTCTTTTTTCCATTGCGCTTCACACGGAGTACCCGAGCCACAAGGGCGCCGGCCTGCGCAACCAGAAAACGTCCTGGTTCAAGCAGCAGGCGCCCCTGGAATCCTTCGAGCGCCTGCTCCAGCGCCTGCGCGTATTCCTGCACCTTCGCCGCCGGATCCCATGCGCCTCCATGATAATCAATACCCAGTCCTCCGCCTGCATCGATCGACCGCAGCGGAATACCGGCACGGTCCAACTGTCGAACAAGCTTATGCACACGTTCCATCGCCGCGCCAAAAGGCTCGGCGGAGCGAATCTGGGAGCCGATGTGAACGCTGATGCCCTGAGCCCGCAGCCAGCGGTTGCCGGCGGCCGCCTTGTAGATGGCCAGTGCGCGGCGAATGTCGATGCCGAATTTGTGCTCCCGCAGGCCGGTGGAAATATAAGGGTGCGTCTCTGCGAAGACATCGGGATTCACGCGCAGGGCGAAAGGCGCTTGCCGCTTGAGCTTGCGAGCCCGCGCAGTCAGAAGCTCCAACTCCGCCTCGCTTTCCACGTTAAAAGCCAGGATGCCGGCAGAAAGGGCGCGGTCAATCTCATCCGGAGTTTTGCCCACGCCGGAAAAAACCACGCGGTCCGCTGCCTCGGGAACAACGGCCAAAACCCGCTCCAATTCACCGCCGGAGACAATATCGAAGCCTGCGCCGCGAGTCCCAAGAAGTTTAAGAATAGCAAGAGCCGAATTGGCCTTGACGGCGTAGCAAACAAGGTGGTCTCTCTTTGCAAACGCCTGCTGAAAAAGACCCAGGCGTTCTACGATCTGATCGGCAGAGTAAACATAAAGCGGCGTGCCGAATCGACGCGCCAGAGTCTCCATGGACACACTGCCGCAATGCAGAGCGGCCTGTGGCATTGGATAGTGAAAGGGACGGGATGATGAGGTCGATGCAATTGTCAAAGTAGGCTTCCGATGAGTTGTCCTTCTCCCTAGAGCCTACCGCATTCCCAGGCGGTTTTCGCGCCATGGCATGAGCCGGGTTCAGGATCCGAACTGACTGAGCCAATGGGCGAACAGTGGCGCAATGTCCTCGGGGTGTTCGTAAGCGGCAAAATGACCCGCATGGGAAAGGAGATGAAACTCACACCCGCCGGGAGCGCCCTGAAATGTCTCCAACTCCGCAGGCGTGTTGACGGGGTCTTCTCCACCGGCAATAGCCAGAATGGGCGCTGTAACGGTAGTGATTGTAGGAACGGAGTCAGGACGCACTGCCAGGCCAGCTTGCACCGCCACCAGGGCTTCCGGCGTAAGAGTCATGCACGCGCGCAGTTCCTTGACCACGCTGGCGTGTCGGCTGCGGGCAGTGGCTCCGATTAGAGTTTGAGCCATACCATCAAAGATAGCGTCGCTGCCGCCCGCACGGGCCTGGGCAATCGTCGCAACGCGGCGGTCGAGGTTGGCATCGGCATCGGGCTGCGGCTTTGAGCAGACAAATGCCAATCCACGCATCCGCCCGGGTGCCTGACGCCAAAGCTCCAGCAAAACGTAGCCCCCAATCGAGCAACCAGCAAAGACCGCTTCCGTCAGCGTCAGTTGATCCATAAGGGCAAGGACATCGGCTGCAAGTTGCGCCATGCTGAGCGTGGGTGCGTCAGGAACGCGCGCGAACCCGCCGAGGGGTAGGTTTACAGCCAATTCTGATGCGCCATGACCCCGCAGGTCCGGCACAATCGCATGGACGCCGTCCAACCGGGCGACCAGAGGCTGCCAATAGTGGTGGTCAAGGGGCGTAGGGTGCAAAAAGATCACTGGAATACCCACGCCGCTTTCGCGATAGACCAGCCTTGCCCCACCGGACTGAAACGTACCGTTCATATCTTTGGAGGATACGCGCCCGGGGCGGCGACAGTCTCTTCGGGAATGCCCACCCAGCCGGCAATATAGGCAATGCCGACCAGTCCGCCGGAGAAGAAGAAACCGGCGACTGTGAGAATACGGATAAGGGTGACATCCCATCCGTTGGACTGGGCCAATCCCAGGCAAACTCCCGCGATCTGACGTCCTACGAGGGGGCGCACCAGCGGGCGACCGGGCGCAGGCGTGGCGGCAACGACACCGCCGCAGTTGGAACAGAACCGTGCGCTGGGCGGAAGTGCAATTCCGCAGCGGTGACAATAAAAGGCCATTTTCAACCCCCTTTTCGGGTCGACTGACCCATCATTATCCTACGAAGAAACGGGCCTTGCAGTTCCCTTCCTGCCACCCTGGCCAAGCCCTGCGAAACCACCCCGCTAGTTTCCACGATAAGGGCTGCGGAGATACTTCCTGGCCGTATCTGCGCGGGAGGTGCTTGGCCCGGCATTGATAGCCGCCTCATAATCCTTCACCGCCTGTGCGCGTTCGCCATTCAAGTCGCGGCATTGACCGCCCGCAAGCAATGACCGGATCTTGAGTTCCGGTCCAACTTCGGGCGTCCCGGCTGCCTGTTCATAAGCCTGCGCCGCCTCCGCGTAATGACGCTGTCCGCGGAGCGCCTCCCCCAGACCGAAGTAGGCCAGCTGAAGTCGCGCCTGGGGAAAATATCCGGGCCGGGTGTTGTCGGCCAGAATCTCACGATACGCATCGACGGCGCGCATGCCCTCTCCGGCATCCTTGCGGAGGTTGGCTTCTTCCAGACAGAAAAGATAATCGCGTGGGTACTGGCTCTTGAGGCCGCGCACCACCTGAATCGCCTCCGCATACCGGCCCTCGCGGCGCAAAAAGAGGGCGATCACGGTACGCGCCTCAACGCTCGTGATGATCCCGCGATTGCCATCGTCACGCAGCAACTCCAGACCGCGGCTCTTCGACCCGGTAATGCCCGCAAAGCCTATGATCAATTTGAAGGGAAACGGAAGCGCCCCAACCACATACTCGTACACGCCGACGACGAGTTTGGCGTCCACATATTCCGGGTCCAGTTGCAGAACACGCACTTCGTCGTCCTTGGCCTTGAGAGCAAGCCGGAAGCCGGGGGAAAATCCGCGCTCAACCATGGCAAGGTAAGTGCATTTAAGACTGCGTGCCCAACCACGGGCAAAGAGTGCATCGATGTCGTTCTGGTTGCGCCCTATACGCCAGTCAGCCTCATGGATGGCCTCGTCCGCCAGGCTCAGGATCCGGTCACGTATCTTGGGATCTTCCTGGGTAGCATGGCGCCCGGTAAGGAAGCCATCATTCGCGTAGAAGGTGGTGTCGAGCAGGTCCTGCCGGTACAGCTCCTGGAATATCTCGGCATTCAACAGGAGCGCGGTGCCCTGCGGGTCGCCCGGATGCAGTGCGTGAAAGTGCTGAAAGCGCTCCACCGCCCCCGGATAGTCCAGGTTGTAGAAGTGATCATAGGCCTCCCGCACCAGAGGGTCACGATTCAGAGGATTTGTATGGACCTCCCCAGAGCAAGCGGCGGCTGTACCCAGCAGCAGAATGATCCCCACATATCCGCAAATACGGAAACTTGCCATCTTCAATCTGCTCGCTCCTTGGCAGCATCCACCGCCCACCACATCTCCACGTCTTATACTCCCGGTTTGCAGGGCGATCAGGCAAGCAGGACATGGACATGCAAGATTTCCACAGCCATCTTGACGCCCAGAAAGGATTTTTTGCCTGACACGCGTTAATACATACAGAAGGCTCTGTTATAGCTTCAGTGCCTTCCTTGCGAACTGCGACAACCGTTAACCCCCAACAGAACGCCCGCTCATTCTCTGAGAGGAATGGTGCAATGAATCGTATTGAGTTGCTGGGGCTTTTGGTCAATCAAGCTCAGTTTAATGGTTTTGAGTTCCGGCGCTGGTTTCAATCCCATATACGCCCAGTTTGGCCTGGAACAGATGTGGCCCTTGCCGTGATCGCATCCGAACGGCGATATTTCGGTCTTCTTTTTTCTCATGATTTTGCCCAGTGTTTCTGGCGCACCGGCACCAACATCAGTTTCAGAGTCCCCGCGATAACTTACCCCAGGGTCAATGCCCGGGGAGAAGTGGTACAAGTCACGCGCAAGCCGTTTACGCGGCGCTCAGTGAAGCCAGACGTCTGGAAGTATCACCTCCGTCAGATGGCGGAATCCGACGATCCCATTGCGTATCTCTGCCGCTTCTTGCCCATCCACGATCAAAAGCGGATGGAGGAGTCCGCCCAGATAGATTCCGTCGCGATGGAGGAATCGAAGCTCGTGCAGGCCTGAACACAGGGCCAACCTGCCGGCCATGCGCTAGGATGGGCGTATGCCCATTCCAGAAAGGCCAAACCCCAGCTTTGCGGCCTTGCGCCAGCGCGCACTCAACCCCGTGGAACAGGCCCGCGGGCGCCTTATCGTGGCGCTCGACGTGCCGAATGCTGTTGCTGCAATTGAGTTCGTGGACGCCCTCGAAGGAACCTGCCAATGGTTCAAGGTAGGACTTGAGCTTTTCACGGCTGCTGGACCGGCAGTATTGGAATCCCTGGTGGCGCGGGGGCACTTCATCTTCCTCGATCTCAAGTTTCACGACATTCCCAACACGGTGGCCGGTGCGGTGCGCTCCGCAGCTGCGCTGGGCGTGCGCATGATGACGATTCATGCCCTCGGCGGCCCTGTCATGCTGACGGCCGCGCGCACGGCCCTTGAAGGAATCACAGACCCGCCGGAGTTGCTGGCCGTGACCGTGCTCACCAGCATGGACCAGGAGCAGCTGAAGGCAATTGGAATCGAGTGCCCCCCGGCAAGCCAGGTTGAACGGCTCGCGCGGATGGGGCTGGATGCCGGGATCCGCGGCTTTGTCTGCTCTCCGCAAGAGGTGGGAACTCTGCGCAGCCTGACCGGGCCAGATGGAGTGCTGGTCATTCCCGGCATCCGCCCCTCAGGAGCCGAGACCGGGGACCAGAAGCGCGTCGCCACACCAGCGGAGGCGCTGCGAAAGGGAGCCAGCTACTTGGTCGTTGGTCGACCGATCACTCAAGCGGCCAAACCGGCCGAGGCGGCAGAGGCCATTGTCCGAGAGATGGCAGACGCCCTGAATAGTTAAGCCAGAGACAGCACAGCCCGGCAGAGCGCCGGGCTGCGTAGCAGTTCAAGATCTCATCTAACGCTTAAAGCTTCTCGTAGAAGTCGCAGGCAGAGCACGAGATATAGACGCCGCCCGGTATTCCGCGTTCGCGGTCCTTGACGCGCTTGACGATGCGCGTGGGCTTGCTGCACTTGGGACAGTCGGTCGACTTCGTCGTGTCCATTACCTTCTTACGGTCACCTGTTTTGGCAATCTTGGCCATGTGTTCTGGTAGTTCTCCTTCCTGGGTGTCTCAGCTCACACACGCAGATTATTTGCGCGCGGCTTGAACGGCGCGGTCGTGGACCCCTTTAGCAATCTTCATTGCGACAGGGAGTTGGACTCGCTGGCCTTAGTTTACAACAAGCCCACCTATGTGCCGCTACTGCGGAGGCGGGCTTGCATCGGTCGTCGAACTCCCTGTTTTCGAGGTGGAACTTGGACCGGAAGACGGGGGTTTGGCAGCATTTGTCGCCGCTTTCTGCCCGCTGGCCGGCGGTGCTGCAGATGCCGGTGGCGCAGAGTTCAAGGACGGACCAGAACCGGACGAAGCTCCCGTCTGCGCTCCCGGTTGATGATCGGGATGGGCAATAGGCTGATCGTCTGGCTGCTCCTTGGGAAACTGCACAGGTTTCATGACGCCTACACGAGAGGATTTGTCATCCTCGTTGGGCAGCTTCTCACCGGGGTTGCGCAGGCTGGGCGGTGGAGCAGGCGCCTGCGTGTCTGGATCGCGGTGGACGTCGCCCAGTTGGATCGTGTGGGCATCGGGTATTTCCGAGGCGACGAGCGGCGTGCCATCCGTGCGCATTAACCCTTCCACAACATCTTTTGTAAAGAACGCGGGAGGTTGTCCGACTTTCGCAACCTCCACCCGGATAACGCGGTTGCCATTGATGCGCACAAACTCGACGTCTTTCGGAGGCTTGCCGTAGATCCACTCCTCGAATGGCATCTGACCGTCCATCTCGCGGGTTTTGCTGTCGGGCTGGCCCTTGGCAAACAGCACCATATCCGTGCTCATTCCGACAAGAACGTAGTGGTTGAGAATCGCGTTCTTGAGCTGGGTCGGAAGGGTGTCGGTAAACGCCTGAATTGGCGTTTTGACCTGAAATGAGATTAACGGCGCGAGCAAATCCTCGACGTCTTTGCCGGTCATCTCGGGAACATGGCCGCTGAAGTTAAGCGTGATGCGTGAGCCCGTAGGCAACTCTCCGTCATCTTGGACGATTGGGTTCATATACACCCCTGTGCCTAGTTCGATGTGGCGCAGGAAGCGGTGCTTGAAGTCCGGACCTCCGTTAAGTTGAAAGATGATTCTCGATCGTTCGACCCTGACATCCGTGATTACAACTCGGTCGCCGGGCTTGGCGCTGAGGCCGTTTGCGGTCACCATGTCCATGTAGGCCTCACCTGCGGGGTCGAGCTTCCCGTTGGCGACCAACGTGAGACCCTTATGCCCGCCTGGAAGGGGCCGCATGGCAAAGCCCGCTTCAGCCTCAAGAAACCGGATGAGCGCCAAACGCGACTTTGCATTCAGTTCCGCGCTTGCCAGCTGAACGCTGGTGGGTTGAATCTGGGCAAAGCGGCGGTCCACAATTGCCGCGTGACTGGTGGCGGAAGTGGGATTTCCGTTGTTATCAATGGTAAGAACCTGGGCGCCTGTGGGGAAGGCCAGTACCATTAAGACCAGAGCGCAGAAGAGGTTAGCAAACCCACGTGCAGAGGGCTTCAGGGCCCAGCTCACGTTCGCCTGCGTCCGCAAAGCTCGAAAGGCTTGAAATGGCCTGTGCATGGGAACCTCCCATGGTTTCTTCAAGCATTGAGCAAAGAATAGCTTCGCGCAAGCGAAAAGTTCAAATCTGTTTTGAAGCGGCCATAAAGTGCGGTGAGCAAGCAGAAAGCTGCTCTAGTGCGGATCGGCCGGCGGGTCCATCGAAGTCTGCTCTGTTGCCTTGGGGGCAGACGGCGGGGCGGTTGCAGGCAGGATTTGTACCAGAGACGGTGCCGCGGCTTCGGGCGGTCCCATGGCGGCCTCATGCTGACGCTTGGCCGCTGCATCCAGGTCCACTGGAATGCCGCCCGGGACGATCTCCGGGGCGTTGTAGCGGAAGTCAAGCTCACGCGTGAGCCGGTAAGCGACCGGGATCGCCAGAAGCAGCACAAGAAAAGTGATCCAGCTGCCTTCGAGTCCGTAGCCTCCACCAGTGATCCAGAAGGGACCCATTGGGTCGCCTTCAACTACCGGGGAGTGAGTGCTCACTCCGCTGACGGTCAAACCAAAGATCAAGGCACGGGAGGCTTTCCACGCGAAGTTGAGCCCCCAACTGGCCCACAGTGCGCGAGTGCGCAGGTAAACCATGGAGAGCAGCAGACTGAAGGCGATGGACACGGCAATGCTGGCATGGCTTGCGCCCGGCTGCAGGGCCTGGACGATGGCATAAAACGCAGCAAAGCCGAGCGAAGCGCCAAGAGGCCCCACACTCTGGACGAAGCGCTGGAAGCCGTAGCCGCGGAAAGCGACCTCTTCCACCAGTGCCGCCAGGACAAAAAAGACTGCGTCGGCAACCAGCCAGCCCCAGGAAGAAATCTGGGTGGAAAGAACAATTGCGATTCCGCCAACCAGCGTTAGGGGCAGCACGCAGACCACCGCCATAGCCCATCCAAGAGAAACTCCGAGCGCCGCCTCATCGCGCCAGCCGGACCGGAGCGGAAAGCCCTGTGCGCGAATGGGATGTTGCTGGCTGTCAAACATGTACCCGAAGATGGCAAATCCAAGGATCAGCAAAAAGGCCAGCATGGCCTGCTCGATCAGTGGAAGCCATGCTTCGCTGGCTAGTCCCGCGGCACTGTGCCGTGCGACTGTCCGCGCAAGGAAGTAGTAAACAATGGCTGCAACAAACTCAAGATAAGCTCGCAGACGCCCACCCGATGCCTTCGGCTCGCTCATTGGCAGGCCTCTGCAACAGTCGCCGCGGCGTCGCCATCGAGCGCACCCTCCTGGTGGAGACGGCTATCGACACTGCAGCCTGAGTTTGCAAACGGATGCGTCACCAGAACTAGCCTTCTGTAAAGCACTGTGCAATTTTGCGGAACTTTTCCTGGCGGGCAGCAACCAGGGCATCGACCGGCATAGACTTCAGCTGGGCAAGATGTCTCTTGAGCGTGCTGCCCAGCAGGCCGGCGCCGACCTCGTGGTCCGTATGCGCGCCGCCCTCGGGCTCGCCAATGATCTCGTCCACGCAGCCCAGTGCAGCTACTTCTGGCGCGGAGATGCGCATGGCTTCAGCGGCAAGTTGCTTATGGGCTGCATCGCGCCACATGATGGCCGCACAGGACTCCGGCGTGATGACAAAATAAAGCGCGTTCTCAAGGATCAATACGCGATCGCTGACAGCCAGCGCCAGCGCGCCTCCTGAGCCGCCCTCGCCGCTGATCACCGAGATGGTGGGTACCCGCAGACGCGACATCTCTCGGATATTGCGGGCAATCGCTTCGGCTTGGCCACGCTCTTCCGCGCCCAGGCCGGGATATGCGCCGGGAAGGTCTATAAGGCTGATGATGGGGCGGGCGAACTTCTCGGCAATCTTCATGCACCGCAGCGCCTTGCGATAACCCTCCGGGTTGGGCATTCCGAAGTTGCGCCGGACCCGCTCCTTGGTGGAACCGCCCTTGCGGTTGCCGATGACCAGAACCTCTTCATCGCCCAGCCGCGCCATTCCGCAGGCAACGGCCTCATCGTCGCCAAAGGCGCGATCCCCGTGAATTTCGCTGAAATCGGTAAAGATGCGCTCGATAAAGTCCATAGGGTACGGCCGCTGGGGATGGCGGGCCCTCTCAATTCTGCTCCACGCAGGTGATACTGCCTGCGGCTCCTTGGAACTTGCTGTCGCCTGTTCGCTCATGTATACCTTGCGTCGCGCGGGAGGGAGGCAAAAGGCCCCGAGTCCTGCCGACTGCACAAGGGTGATTCTACGGGTCCAGGCCGATTGCGACAAATCCTCGTCGACAAATCCTCCTGAGACCGACGCGCTCGATTCGTGCCCTGTCAAATCTGAATGCGCGCCTGGCCTCAGCCAGTGGAAGGCCGCACATCGTGCGGTGGTATAGTTTGCTCACCTGTATCCAGCCGGGACAAATCAGTTTTTGCAAAGGGAAACATGTCCACATCGCGCAGAGAGTTTGTCGCCCTCAGTTCCCTGGGCTTGCTTGGAACCGCCATTGCCGCTCAGGCCTCCCAGGTCCCCGCCTCACAAGACCAGAGCACAACACCGGGGGCTCCGACAGCCTTCGGCACTGCGCCACCCGTCGGTCCTCAAGTCTCTGCCAACACCTTTAAAGAGGCAGAAAAGCTGGTGCAATTGGAGATGACGGATGCCGACCTGGCAGAAGCCGCCAGCAACTGGCGCATGCAGATGGCGCCGGTCTTCGAGCGTCGCACCGGGCCGCGCAAGCTGGCGCTGGAGACGACGCTTGCTCCCGCCACGCAGTGGCATCCTTGCCTGCCCGGCATCCCGACCGGAATGCCTTCGGAGAGCCAGTTTGTCCGCAGCCCTGATCCACTTCTCCCCTTGCCGGCAAACGAGGACGACGTGGCCTTCGCGCCGGTAACGCAGCTCTCTCGTTGGATCGCCAGTCGGCAGATCACTTCAGAGAAGCTGACCAAGATTTACCTGCGTCGCATCGAGCGCTTCGACCCTGCACTGCACTGCGTGATTACTGTGACGCGCGAACATGCGCTGGCGCATGCGCGCAAGGCTGATGCGGAGATCAGCGCCGGACACTATCGCGGGCCGCTGCACGGGATTCCCTGGGGCGCAAAGGATCTGCTGGACACGGCGGGCATTGCGACTACCTATGGCTATGGCGCGGAGCCGTTTCGGGATCGTGTGCCGACGACGGACAGCGCCGTGGTGGAGCGGCTGAATACGGCCGGCGCGGTGCTGATTGCCAAGTTGAGCATGGGCGCGCTGGCCTTGAACGACATCTGGTTTGGCGGGCAAACAATGAATCCCTGGCTGCTGGAGGAGGGTTCGTCGGGGTCGAGTGCTGGACCCGGCGCGGCCACCGCGGCCGGGCTTGTGGGATTTGCCGTGGGCAGTGAGACGGGCGGCAGCATTGTGAGCCCATCCATGCGTTGCGGTGTAACCGGACTGCGCCCCACATATGGCCGCGTGCCGCGCACAGGAGCCATGACGCTGTGCTGGTCGCTGGACAAGCTCGGGCCCATGACACGCAGCGTGGAAGACTCGATGTTGGTACTGAACGCCATCTACGGACCGGACTCCGGCGACCTGGCTTCCGTGCCCAGCAAGCTCGCCTTCAATGCGCAATCGGCGGTCGCCGGGCTGCGCGTGGGGTATTTCCCCGCTTGGATGAAAGAGAGCCCCGCGACAGACGTCGACCGCGCCGCCCTGGAAACGGCAAAGAAGTTAGGCATGACGCCGGTGGAGATCGAGATTCCCGACTGGCCCTACGACTCGCTGAATCTGATTCTGTTTGCCGAGGCGGGAGCGGCGTTCGAGGAACTGACGCTCAGTCACAAGGTGGACGAATTGAAGGCCCAGGTGCCGGATGCATGGCCCAATGTCTTCCGTCAGTCGCGGTTCCTTTCGGCCGTTGACTTTGTGCAGACAGACCGTCTGCGGCGCAAGGTGGCGATGGAAATGGCACGGGTGTTTTCTGGAGTGGACCTGCTGCTGGTTCCCTCCCTGCGCGACGAGATCCTGGTGATTACGAATGCCACCGGGCATCCGTCGTTGACCTTCCGCGCCGGGTTTGTGGAGGTGTCAGAAGCCCGCAGCGACTGGGCGCCCGACCCACAGCATCCATTGCCAAAGTTCTCCCCTCCGCGCCGTGTACCGCATGGGGTGACACTGATTGGACGGCTATTTGACGAGGGCACCATTGCCCAGGCCGGATTGGCAATGGAAAAGGCCTTTGGTGTGGCCAGTGAACGGCCTCCGCACTTCTAATGCGGTGTTGCGTTGCGCACAAAGAAACCGCAGTTTGTGACAGGGCGGCGAGTTGCACGGATACGACTCGCCACCCTGACTCACCCACTGATTTGCCCGTCAGGCAGTTGGCTGGAGATCGGCCTGGCCCACGCCGAGAGCGCTCAGACGCTCCTCCTTAATGGCCTTCAGCATGACTTCATTGTCAGAGAATTTAAAGGAAGGCATCTGGCGCTTCTGCGCTTCGCGCTCCTCGACCTTCCCAAGCAATTGCAGGTCGGCTTTGGTCACCGGGAGCATATCCATAGCCTCAAGCTGGGCAAGAATCTCCGGCTCGCTCAGGGTGCCGCTGTCCGGCACAGCTTTCACGAACTCAAGCGCCTTGGTTGCACCCACTTCGCCATCGTGGCGAGCGATGCCAGCCAGGCCGGTACTGGCCTTTCGCGCCCAACCCGCCACATACCAGCCCGAAATGACTGACGAAGAAGCCGGTTGCCAGACTTCATAGCGCGGCTCGAACGGATGCTCCGGATCGGGCTCGGTGGCATAGCCGCCCGGCCCCATGGGCAAGCCGATCTTCGGATCGTGCTCGTCGCCGATGGCAAAGATAAGCGTATCGACATCGAGTTCGCAGTGTTCCCCATTTGCGACAGCCGACGTGCTGCCGTCCGCCTTGAGCACCAGATCATTTTCGGCAACCTGGATGCGCGTGACCCGACCCTGGGCGTCGGGTATGACCGCCGTGGGCGAGGACAGAAAACGAAACGAGAGGCGCGGAGGCACGGCAGTGAAGTCCGCGTTCTTCAGCAGGCGGAAGTGTTGCTCGAAAAGCTTCTCCGGGGAAACATCCTGGCCTGCACGAGCGCACCGTGGCTGCACCCGCATCAACTCCGCCGACAGTTCCTCGCGCACCACGTGCCGCTCCACAAATTCGATCTCTTTCTCGTCGAATTTAACTTCGAGGGGGCCGCGGCGCGCGATCACCACAACGCTTTCCGTCGCGCGGTTGGGCGCATCCTGCAGCAGCCAGCGCGCAATGTCGATGGCGACGTTCCCGACGCCGACGATCGCGATACGCTTTCCGGTGGAGAAGTCCATGCTTGCATACGGCGGAAGCTGGTTGTAGTGATAGACAAAATCCTTGGCAGCATAAACGCCTTTGGAGTCAGCACCGGGAAGACCAAGCTTGCGCGCACCCTGGGCGCCGCAGGCAAAGACAATTGCTGCCGGTCTCATGGCCTGCAACTCCTCAATGGTCAGATCGTAGCCGTCTCCCACTTGCACATTGCCGAAGTAATGGACATTGGGCATGGCCAGAACCTGCGCAAACTGCTTGCGAAGGCCGGCCTTCATCTTTTCTTTCAGGGGATAAATGCCGTATTCAACCAGCCCGCCAGGCTTAATATCGCGATTAAATAAGAAGACGTCATACCCAGCCAGAGCGACCTGCCGGGCCGCGAACATACCTGCGGGGCCGGCACCTACCACGAAAATACCCTTCACTCGTCACCTCCTGCCAGGTTTGAGTTCAGGCGCACCTGGCGCGTTGCATCTTTAAGTGCAATTCGTGTTCATTGGTAAGCGGGTGCGGCGTAAAGTCATTTAAGTCTATCAAGCCGGGACGTTTGCCCACCCTTCCCTCCAACCAGCACACCTGAAAGTGCACACAATCGTCCCTCCCAAGAAGGGACCGGATGGAATGCTCGACCCTCCACACCACGAAGCGATGTGTTCCTAATCACACTACCATGTGACGCAGCGCGCTCCGGAACCTCAGATGTTGGACTCTTCCGGCCCCGCTTCGTCGTCCCTCTCAAAATCGGCTTCTTCCTCCGATGGGCTTACTTCTGTGGCGAAGGATGCGGCCCCGCTGCCGAGCAGGACATCCATGCGATAGCCTGCCTCCGCCGCAGTGTTCAGCGCCTCTTCAACTGTTCGCGTCAACTGCTTGACCTCCTCACGTTCGGGAGAAGGTTGGCCGGCGAGACGCAGCATGGAAGGCAGCTGCAGCCACCAGAGCAGTTCCTCATAGGACTCGCGGACAAGATAATTGTGGCCCTCCGCCTCATGGATTCCGGTCAGCCAGCGCACATCCGGGTCCAGCCAGAGTGCCGGCGCAAGAGCGACGCGCTCTTCGGCAGGAACAGACGCCCCTGACCTTGGAACGGAAGATGCGGAAGCGGACACTGTTGCTTGCGCCGTTGCGGCCTTCGCAGATTTTGCCTCCTTCGCCGCACCGGGCTGCTGCTGGGCTGGCTCGGACCTGGCCACGCCGGCTCCAGAAAGCAGCATCGCTTTGATGCGGGCCGCCGCGCGCCAGCCGTCCTCTCCCTCGAACCCGAGCGAGTGGAAGATGTGCGCAAAGGATTCGCGCAGGCGAAGACGATCAAAGAGATCGAGAGCGATGCGCTCGGGCTTGCCGGCGTCAAGCGACTCGGCCAGCGACTGCAATGCGCACCAGGCGAAGACCGGTCCCCACATCGTTGTCGCTGTGAATTGAGGGCTCGGGCTCGGCAACATGCGGCGTGCAGCCACGGTCCACGGCGTCGGCGAAAGTGCCTCCACCTTGGGCAGACGCATGGCAGCCTGCAACCGGCCGCGGAACGAGGGGCTCTGCAGATCCGGCTTCGTGGGGGTGATAGCCGCTGCGTGCGGCGCGGTTGCCTTGAGACGCGACCGGTAGGCTGCCTGCGCCGTCTGCAGGAAGTGCTCACAACGGGTCCATGCCTGGTCAAGGAACTCACCGCGCTCCTGAGTCAGGATCTTATCGGTTCCTGCGCCGTTTCTGCGTGGGTGCTCCGCGAGATCGGCGAGCATGCGTACCATATCCGGCTCCAGCAGGTTCCTCAGCGCATCGTGTACAGGCTGCAGCTCAAGCTGAACCAACGCATCGTCCAAACTTGCCACGCCACGGCCGTTGAGGTGATCGCAGAGACGGTCCCAGGGCTTCTCGGCGGTCGGATGCAGTTCGTGCCAATCAAGGAAGACATAAGATTGATAGGCATGCAGATCGAGCGTGAGGCCGCGCTCTACCAGATCCCTCGCACGACGCAGATAGCGGAGATCGGTCAGCGAATCACGCCATGCCACAACGGCTGAATGGCTTCCGCTCAGACCCAGCCCCTCGCTCAACCGCATCTGGCGCAGGTGCCCGGAACCTTTGTCCGCATAGGCAGCTGAAAAATCGAGAGTGCCGTGCGCCGTGCCGTAGCGGTTGTTATAGACCACCAGCGCACGCTCATCGCCTTTGCGATTGGAGTAGGCGAAGATATTCTCATCTACCGTGCCTGAAGGCTGGAAGAAGTCATAAAGCAAAAAATTACTGCTCTCCGCAAAGAGCCAGCGCCGGTGCAGGAGAGGCGCAATCTCGCGCTCGTGCCGCTCCACAAGCCAGTGGTCCGGGGTTTCATCGTAGCGTGGACGCTGGTACTCCATCCCGTACTTCTCGGTGAAGCCCTCGATCTGGCCGTGGCCAAACATGGGCAGGCCCGGCAGCGTTGCCATGAGCACCGCCACGCCGAAGCACTTATCGCCCTTGCCGAACTGATCGATCGCCGTGCGCTCATCCGGGTTGCTCATGAAGTTCACATAGCGCTTCATGATGTCGGGGTCAAACTCCAGCGTGTTCTTGATCACTGAGCGGTACTCGGCATTCTTCTCATCGCGCATCATGTTCATGAAGGCGCTGTTGTAGACGCGGTGCATGC
>VFSW01004560.1_pt1 | contig 20646 bp, 18 predicted proteins | sample 5358111 | NCBI WGS metagenome assembly VFSW01 (sample SAMN11554181, study PRJNA540505) | mine drainage metagenome | isolation source: sediment from site ElyBrook_90M | place: USA: Ely Copper Mine, Vershire, VT | collected 2017
GAGCCTTCTTCGCAACTGCCTTCTTGGCGGGAGCCTTCTTGGCTACGGCCTTCTTGGCGGGAGCCTTCTTCGCAACTGCCTTCTTAGCGGGAGCCTTCTTGGCTACGGCCTTCTTCGCGGCTGGTGCCACTTTCCCTCCTTGGGTTTCAACGTTGAATCAAATTGGGACCTCGTGACCACCACCATGGTGACCTCGTTGCCGGTACCGCCTTGATCGACGTGTACTCGACCATGTGTCATCCAGCTTCACAGCTGTACGACGACTGCTCGCAGTGCACGGTCATTTGCGAAGAGCACCACTCCGTCGTCTCTAAAACAACTTCGTGATCTCGTCCCCTCCGCAAAGGACAATTAAAGTCCACTCGCTTTACATGGCAATGTCAAGGACCCTCGCGTTTTTTTCCAACCGTTGGTCGAAGTGACGATCGATCGCGGCATCTATCTTGGACGTGCACATCAGCACGACGTGTCGAGTGGTGAACAACGATCGACGTTGGTACTCGGTCCGAGTCGTAGTGGAAAGACGACGTCGCTCATCATTCCGAACTTGTTGATGACGTCGCGATCATCGCTCATCACGTCAACCAAGGATGATGTCGTGCGCATTATGAGCGGTGTGCGTCACGATGGCGCAACGTTGCTCTTCGACCCGTCGGGAACAGTGCCCACACCACCGGGTGTTCGACGCGTGGGGTACTCGCCAATTCGTCAGGCGAGGTCCTGGGATGGCGCCGTTCTGGCCGCACGAAGTCTGGTCGACGTGAGTCGTCGTCGTCATCTCGACGAAGGTGATTCACACTGGAGTGAAAGAGCCGGCGCACTCGTCGCTCCTCTGCTGCACGGGGCCGCACTGCGTGAGGAATCACTCGGCCACTTGGCGTCACGCGTGGATGCGCGCAGCGCGGATGACGTGCTGAGAGATCTGGGCGCGCGCTATGGCCCGGCGCACCCCGCGGTCTCGTTACTGAGCGGCGTACTAGCTACCGAAGAGCGCGAGCGATCAGGGATTTGGTCGACGGCTTCTGGCCTCTTCGCCGGCATGCGCACCGACGCTGCGCGGGCCTCCGCGAGGGAGTCCCCCCTCGACGTCGAAGAATTCCTGCGGGCGCCACACCAGTTGCACATCGTCGCGCCCAGTCGCTATCAAGCGGTCAGCATTCCCCTCATCGTCGGCTTGATCGAAGAGGTGGTGCACGCCACCTACGACCAACACCACCGCGGGGCCAGTCTGCTGCTCGCCCTCGACGAACTCGCGAATGTCGCTCCTCTGCCACGACTCGCCAGCATCATCTCCGAAGGGGGAGGTCAGGGAGTGATCACTCTCGCGTGCCTGCAGGATCTGAGTCAGGCGCGAAGCCGGTGGGGCGCGAATGCGGATGGCTTCTTATCGCTCTTTCCTACGACCCTCGTCCTCCCCGGGATCGCGGACCGCACAACGCTGGAGATGATCCAGCAACTGGCGGGTCGCTCGCTCGTGGAGTCGCTCCAGGTGCAGCACTCTCGTCGAGGTCGACCCGAGGGTTTCTCACGCTCGTGGCTCGAACGCGACAACGCCACTCTCAGCGACGTGGCGCGCGGCCGGAGTGGTCACGCCCTCGGACTCAACGAACGCAAAGACGTCCGGTGGATTGAACTCACCCCGTCCTACGCCGATCCGAGATTCCGTCGCTACCTCGAGCGACCACTCGCCTCGCGCGAGTTCTCGCGCGAACGTTGACGCCACCCGTCAATCTCTCTCGGGCGCAACGGTCGAGGGCCGCGCTCCCTCGTCTCGGCGATCATTCGCGCCTCGCGCACACTCAGCATCGTCTCTCGCACACCTCGTGGCGAACCGAGGGTCGGATACAGCCGGTCCACGCTCTCGGTGACGTCTCGCGCAGTGCTCCCCCACGTCGCGGCGTTGGCCCACGCCTGCACCAGGTGTCGACGCGCGACGCCGGGACGTCCCTCGAACGCCGCTGCGAAGGCGTGTTCATCCAGGTGTCCCTTGGCTCGCGTCGGCACGGGGACCACGCCCTGAGACTCGTAACGCGAAAGGTCGCCTCGCCAGCGCACCAGGGCCTCCTCACGGGACCAGTGATGTTTTACCCCGCGTTCGTCGAAGTGCCCGCCCCACAGCGCGCGATAACCCTCGTCGAGACCTCCAACATGTTCGACCCCCTCGAACGAGCGCCAGAGCGCGTACGGTGTCGAGTCGGCGACGCCGGCGCGTAACGACGAGCGATACAGCGCGTCGGCGGTGAGAGCGTGCGCGAAGAGGGCGCGCGAGTCGAGCACCCCTCGGGCCCCATCCGGGCGCGCACCCACCAGCACGTGGTCGTGCACGTGGGGTTCGCCGTGCCGGTTCAGCCCGTGAGTGAAGGCCGCCACGTTCGTCCATCGACCGGCCACGTCACGGTCGTCGTCGCCACGACGTTCCCGCACCACCAGGGCACGCTGCTCGAGGTACTCCAGCGCGTCGCCCACGGCGCGACGGTGCGCACTGAGCACTGCGGGCGCGTGTTCGATGTCCAGGGCCACCAGGATCGACACTGGGCGAGGAGCGGCCACGATGAGGTCGTAGCCCACCACGCCCGAGCGCTCACTCGTCTGCAGGACACGGAGCACGTCGTCACTTCGGGATAGGTCGCCCTCGCCACGCCACCACCACTGCGCCGGGCCTTCGCGCACATCTTCGAGTTCGAGTGCCGGATCGTCCGTCAGATACGAGACGTCTCGCGATCGTCGCACCATCACTCGCAACACGGGGCCTCCTCGCGGGGCCCAACGGTCGCCTAGAGCTGAGTGAGTATTCGTTGCACCAGGTCGTGGCCGGCGCGAAAGTACTGTTCGGTCGCCACCACCGCCCCCGGTCCCGCTAAGAGCATCAGGTGATCGAGGAAGTCAGAGTCCGCGACGTGAAAACGAACGGCGTGGCGCCCGTCACCCAGCGACGTCCACTGTGCGCCGGGCAGGGGCTCGAAGAGGTAGCGGGTGTGACCTTCGACGACGACGACCACTTCTTCGCCCTCCTCACCCACGGCCGTCAACCAGTTCGGCACCGGATCGCGGCCCCGGTCTTCGGTCACCAGCGACTTGGCGAGAATTGACGCGATACGGTCCACGCGAAAGGTGCGCCAATCGTAACGACTGAGACAGAACGCCCGCACGTAGGTGTGGCCGTTCAGGACCTTCACTTGCGAGGGCTCGATGCATCGCTCCTCCGCAGTCTCCGAAGTCCCCGAAGCGTAAGTGATCTTCAGTTGTTCGTGTCGAGTCACCGCCTCGTAAATGGCCGTGAGCAATTGTTCACTCTGCGAATGTTCGATACGCATGAAGTGACTAGTGACGTCTTCGATCTTCTCGATGGCCGAGAAGATCGCCGGGTCCTCGAAGAGCCGCGACGCCTCGCGCAGGGCCACGTTGAGTTCGAAGAGGTCGCGCCACATGAAGGGCGACGGCTCGTCGTCGTCGCTCACGAACTCCGCGCGGTACACCGAGTCATCAGTGTCCTCGTTATCCCAGTCGTCACAGTCCTTGATGACCCGCGCCGGAAACGACATGGCTCCGTCGAAGGCGTCGACCATTGGCTCCATGGTAACCAGACGACCCATGATGGAGCGCACCGCATCGGGCTCCAGTGAGAAGCGCTTGGCCAATTCCGACACGCGCAGTCCGTCCTCGGCGTTGTACACCGCGTGCAACAACTGCAGCGTCTGACCGAGCACGTCGCCCGCGGGAAGCGTCGGGAACTTTATGTCCGACACTGCGGGAGTCGTGCCCCGGTTGACCTGGCCCAACCACTCCTTCAAGTCCTTCACCAGAGTCTTGGGGCTCTCGAGACGAACCCGCTCCGCCCCCTCGAGGACGAAGCGCAGCGCGGCGTGCGGACTGTCGAACGTGATGCCGACCTCCACGCGCCCATCCTTCTTGGTGGCAGCGGTCGCGCCTCGGTACTGGCGAACCAGCAACTCGGCGTAATCGTGGTTGGTGAGCACCACGACGTCGATGGGGGTCGGGCGTCTTTGGAACTGAGGACGCCACGACGCCGCGAGCTCAGTGGTCGCGTCATCCACCGCGAAATCCTCGGGCAGAACCACCGGCATCGACGTGATACGGCTGAACCGGTACCCCTTGATCAATCCGCCACCCACCTCACGCGCCACGAGGTATGACCGTCCGGCCTCGTGCAGGATCTCGAGGGGCTCCACCACTCGTTCCTTGCGCACCGAGGACTGATATTCGAAACTCAGTCGCCGCCGCACTTTGATGGCGCGAATGGCGGGGGTGAGGAATGCCGAGAACTCCAACCCCCCATCGCCTGCGGGTCCGTCGTTGAAGACGCTGAAGGCCCCCGACTTACCGAATCCGCAGAATCCGAGCGCCGTCGCCACCACGCGGCGCTCGGCCGGCGTGAAGTGGATCGGTGGAGAGTAGCCGCTGCTCGGATCTATCTGGTAGCCCACCAGATCATCGGGTCGCGTCACGGTCTCAATCTGAAAACCAAGGTCACGGATGCGGGCCTTGTCGCGCTCGAACTTCTGGCGCACGGCCGTGTCGTTGCCGACGTAGGCCGCGACCTTCTTGGGATTCTTCGACGTGGCCGGGTACTCATCGACCTTGAGGTCGCGCACGATCTCGTCCTGGGTGAGCGGACGCGCGTCACTGAAGGCGCGCTGCAACAACAGCACGAGGGCGACGATGCGCTCACGACTCGGTTCGGCTCCCGCGCGCAGACTACTCAACTGTGCTCTCCATCACCGTGAAGGGTAATGGTTGGCGCCCGCAATGTCGTCACGACGACCCAAGGGAGGTATCGCCTTCGGGGGCCGAACGGCGCCAGGGCCCCGATCGTCCGCCGGACTTCTCCCAGAGCGCGACCTGCTCGATCGTCATGGTGCGGTCCATCGACTTACACATGTCGTAGATGGTGAGCGCGGCGGTCGTGACCGAGACCAACGCTTCCATCTCCACGCCGGTGCGGTCCACGGTGTCGACTCCAGCCTCGACCTCGATGAAATTGTCCCCGATGGTGAAATTCACGTACACGTTGCCCACCAGCACCGGATGGGCCATTGGCAACAAGGTGGCGGCGGCCTTGGCGGCCTGGATTCCCGCCACGCGCGCGGTGGCGAGCACGTCGCCCTTCGCGGTGGCGTTGGAGGCGATGGCGGCGGTGGTATCGGGCGCCATCATGACGCGACAGCGCGCCAGGGCGCGGCGTGCGGTGACCTCGGTCGGACCCCGATCGCGTGGAAAGGTGCCGCCGAGGGGCGAAGGGCGTAGTTGGTGGAATTCGTCCACCACGTCATGCTACCGAGGTCCCGGACTAGGGGAGAAAGTGGGCGAGTAAACTGGGCTAGCCACCAGGAAAAGAGAAGGTTGATGCCGACCTACGAATACGAATGTCAGAGCTGTCACCAGCGAATCGAAGCCGTGCAGAAGTTCACGGACGCGCCCTTGAGCGTGTGTGAACGCTGCGGGGGCGAACTACGCAAGGTGTTCTCCGGTGTGGGCATCGTGTTTAAGGGGTCGGGCTTCTATAAGACCGACTCGCGCGGCTCCTCCTCGGCGGCCACTCCTCCGGCGTCGACCACGACAGCCACACCACCGGCCACACCAACGGCCGCGACGACGACTTCGTCATCGTCATCGTCTGGCGATTAACTCCCGGACAGAGCGATCGCGTCGATTGCCAGCGTCTGCGCGGCTGTCGTTCCGGGTAACCACTCCACGTCGTTGCCCACGTAAATCACGTCGAGCAACATGCGCTGCAACGTGGAGGCGATGGTCACCTCACGAATGGGTTCAGCCAACGCACCATCACGAATCATCAAACCGGTGATGCCGACCGAAAAGTCGCCCGAGATAGGATTCACACCCGAATGCACACCAGTCAAGGATTCGACGAAGATCCCCTGACCCACGCGACGAAAGATCTCGTCCTGGTCGTACGCCCCCGGCATCAACTGCAGCGCCCGGCAACCGGCCGATGGCGAACCCGAGACTCCGCCGCGCACGGCGCTCCCCGTGGACGCCGTTCCGGCGCGACGACCTGAGACGGTGTCGTAGACGAACTGTTGCAACTGACCCTGGGTGATGAGCTCATTGCGGCGCGACGCAAGTCCTTCGGAGTCAAAGGGGCTCGCCGCGAAGTGTCGAGGGTCCGTGGGATCGTCGATCAGCGTCACGAGGGACGAGGCCACCATTTCGCCGAGGCGCCCCGCGAAGAAGGAGCGTCCGCGTACCACGGCGTCGCCGCTCAGGGCACCGCCCATGATGGACCACAACGTCGCGGCGCTTCGCGGATCAAAGACCGCGATCCCCTTAGAGGACGGAGCCTTCACCGCACCCAACATGCGCGTGGCTCGCCGAATGGCGTCCGACGCTGCCCTCTCGAGCGAAAGATCACCTGGTGCACGACCCACCGAAAGTCCCCAGCCGGTCTGATCTTCGTCTCCCTGAGAGGCAATCGCCTCGACCGACACGTAGGCGCCCGAGCGTTCGAGCGTGGCGGAGATCCCGGTGGTGGTGACGATGGCGGCGTCGGCCATGTAGTCCGAATAGTTCGCAGAGTCCACTTGTCGAATGCGCTTGTCGCCGGACCTAACCAGTGCCTCGAGTTCAATGGCTAGGGCCACCTTGTCATCCATGGACGTCGAGGCGACACGCGAGTCGCTCAGCGACAGGGTGACCGCCGCCACGCCGTCGGGTCGCGCGAAGGCGACAAACTCGTCCTCGGTGGCGAAACGGGCGTTATCACGCGCGTTAGTGATGGCTTCGGCGATCGCCTCGTCGTCGAGCGAGCCCGCGTAGGCGCTACCCACTCGAGCACCCTGAGGACTATCGACCAGAATGCGGATGCCGATCTCGGCCGAGGCGGAACTCGAGAGGTTCTCGACCTCCCCTTGGTAGGCCTGCACCTCGGTCTCGACGCCGCGTGAGACGAAGACTTCCATTTCTTCGCCGCCGTGGGCACGCTCGAGCAATGCGTGGGCGCGTTCAAGGAGTTCGCTCACGCCGCCGTCCCCCCGATAGTGATACCCGAAAGACGCATCGTGGCCTGGCCACATCCCACCGCCACTTGTTGACCATCCTTGCCGCACGTACCCGGTGTCGTAGAAAAATCGGTGGCGACGGCGTCGACCCGCTTCAATATCTCGGGGCCGTTGCCGATCAGATTGCAATCACGCAGTGGCGTGGTGATTCGACCGTTCTCAATCATGAAGGCGGCGGTGGCGCCGAAAACGAAGTCGCCCGTCGCAGTGTTCACCTGTCCGCCGCCGAGTTGAGCCACGTACACGCCGCGCGGAGTTTGCGCCACAATCTCGTCGGCGTCAGAATCGCCGGCCAAGAGATAGGTATTGGTCATACGCACCATGGGAAGATGGGCGTAACTCTGACGGCGACCGTTGCCTGAAGAGTGACGACCTTGCTTGCGCGCGCGCAGGTAGTCCCACATGTAGTCGGTCAACACCCCGTTCTCAATCAACACGTTGCGGGCCCCGGGTCGACCTTCGTCATCAATCGCGAGGTATCCCCACTCACCGATCATCGTGCCGTCATCGACCAGCGTGACCAGTGGGGACGCGACTTGTTCGCCGACCTTGCCGGCGTACACCGATGCCTGCTTCATGATGGCGTCGGCCTCGAGTCCGTGGCCGCACGCCTCGTGGAAGAGAATGCCCCCCGATCCGCCCGCCAAAACCACGGGTAAATCACCGGAGGGTGCCGGACGCGCCGACAGCTTCGTGATGGCCTGCTGGGCCGCTCCGCGCGCCGCTTCTTCGATGGACTCGGGCGTCAGGAATTCGAAGCCCCGGGTTGCGGCCAAGGGACGGTAACCCGTCTGCATGCCACCATCGCCGTTAGCGACGCACGAGACCGCGAAGCGAGTGCGCACCTGATCGTCGCCGGCGAAGATGCCTTCGGAGTTGGCCACCAGGAACCGGCGTGTCGAATCCGACATCCCCACTTGGACCTGGCTGACGGCGCCGGCGCTGGAGCGCGCGACCTCGTCGGCACGCATCATCAATTCGATCTTGGCCGCTTTATCGACGCTGGAGGGCGCCACCAGTGCGCGCGAGGGAAAATCACGCAAGTCCTCCAAATGCACTTCGCGCACACCTCCCCGACCCTCACGCGCCACCGCGGCCGCGGCCCGGGCGGCGCTAAGTAGACCCGCTTCGGAGAGATCCGCGGTGTGTGCGAATCCCGTCGTCTCGCCCACCACCACCCGCACGCCCGCGCCGCGACTACGCGCCGAACTGAGTTCTTGGATACGACGTTGATCCAGTGAAGCCGACGCGTTGGCTCGGTCCTCGACGAAGACCTCGGCGAAATCCGCGCCGCGGCCCATGGATTCATTCAGTACTCGTTGCACGACGTCGCGCGCCACCAGGGTGTCAGACATGTTCTTCAGACTACCGGCCCTCTCGGTGAGTACACTCCGCCTTAGGGTCACGTAGGCACCTGCGCCGTAGTGAACCTGAAATGAGGAGTATCCATGAGTTTGGTCATCTTGAGCGTCGCCGTCATCGTGGTGCTACTCGCCATCGTTCTCCTACTCAAAGCGGTTCGCATCGTGCAGCAGGGATTCGTGGGCGTGGTCACGCGCTTTGGGGAGTTCAAGGCAATCCGTAACTCCGGCCTTACTTTCATCGTTCCCTTCATCGAAGTCATGAAGATCGTCGATGTTCGTGAGACGCCGCGCACCGGCGACCGCCAGCAAGTAATAACCCGCGACAACGTGGCAGTGATCGTCAACGCCACCATCTTCTCTCAAGTGGTCGACGTGCGGCTCGCACTGTTCACCAACTCCGACTACCTGGTGAGTACCGACAACTTGGCGCGCACTTCGGTCCGCGCAGTCTTTGGTTCGATAACGTTGGACGAGGCCTTTTCCCAGCGTGAGCGCATCGGCACGTTGTTGCAGACCCAGATGGAGGAAGCCACCGACAAATGGGGGGTCCGCATCAACCGGGTGGAGGTCCTCGAAATCACACCGCCCGAGCAGATTCTCCAGGCCATGGCGTTGCAGAAACAGGCCGACCAGGAAAAGCGCGCCCGCATCCTCGAATCCGAAGGGACGCAGATGTCGGCCGTGAATGTCGCCGACGGCGAGCGCCAAGCGGCGATTAAGGAAGCCGAGGGCGCACAGCAATCGGCGATCCTGCGCGCTGAAGGGCTGCGCCAAGCCACCATCCTGGAAGCTGAGGGTCGCGCCCAAGCGGTAGCCCTGGTCTACGCCGCGATCAAGGCCCAATCTCCCGACCCGACGCTCGTCGCCATCCTGCAGCTCGACACCCTCGCCAAGTTCGCGGCATCCGAGAACACCAAGTTGATCATCCCCGCCGAAAGTGCCGCGCTACTCGGAGCAGCTCAAGCGCTGCGCAGTGTGATGTCCGACGTCCCTATCATGAACCCGACGCCTCCCGGGTCCTAGGGCTCTAGCGACCGTTCGAGGACTCGCGGGGTTCGACCCACAGGGTCGTTCCGTACGCCTTGGTCACCACCACAGGGGTCGTCACCGCGATGCTCGCGCCCGCGTCAGTGACCGCGCGCCAATGCTCGCCGCGAATCTTGATACGTCCCGGATGGCTCTCGTCGCCAACCTCGTCCTCGACCACACCGAATTGCCCGGTCATCGTCGTCGCAATCGGCAACGCCAGGTCGCCGGCGGGCGGGCGCAACTTCTTGAGGGCGAAGGGCCGCAGAAAGGCCATGGTGGCCGCTGTCACCAGCAGCCACACTAAGGCTTGAACGGGAAACGACGCGCCACCCAGGGCCACCACGAAGGCCACGCCCGCACCCACGCCGACAAAGAGCGCTGCGAGCGCGTTGGTGTGCAGCTCCGCCAGTCCACTGAGGACAATGATGACAACCCAGAACACTACGGCCATAGGCCGAAGTATAAGTGGAGAAGGCGCCGAGCACGCTATTGCGAACCGCGTTCCGGGCGCGAAGAAGTCTTCGGGGCTGGGGTGAAGGTCCTGGTCTCACCCCGCGGAAAGAGAGTGCTCCAGAACTAGGCTGACGGATGTGATTTTGCCTTCCATTGAATCTCCCGCCGACCTCCAGGCGCTGTCCTACGAAGAGTTGAACCAACTCAGTGGTGAGATTCGTGAATTCATCATCGCCTCGGTCAAAAATACGGGCGGTCACCTAGGATCGAACCTGGGCGTCGTCGAGCTCACTCTGGCGTTGCACCGCGTCTTCGAGTCGCCCAAGGACATCTTGCTCTTCGACACTGGTCACCAGTCCTACGTGCACAAACTGTTGACTGGTCGCCGCTACGGTTTCAAGGCATTGCGCAAACGCGGCGGTCTCTCGGGCTACCCCAACCGCACCGAGAGCCAACACGACTGGATCGAATCCTCGCACGCCTCGACCGCGCTCTCCTACGCGCACGGTCTCTCGGTGGCCCTAGAGGCAAAGCACGAGTTGATCGGTCACGGGGGCGAACGTCACGTTGTCGCCATCGTCGGCGATGGATCGCTCACCGGCGGCATGGCCTACGAGGCGCTCAACAACTTGGGTGTGAGTGGTCAGCGCGTCGTCATCGTCCTCAACGACAACGGGCGAAGCTACGCACCCACCATTTCACGACTGTCCACCTCACTCACGTCGTTGCGACTCAACAAGACCTACTTGACTCTGCGCCAGCGCATCCGCCGATTGGTGCCGCGCCTGCCGCGATTGGGCAAAGCGGCCTACCTGGGTATCGACGGATTCACCTCGGTGGTGCGCGAGATGGTCACGCCGCACACGTTCTTTGAGAACCTCGGCGTGCGCTACATCGGGCCCATCGACGGTCACAACATCGAATCAATTGAGGCGACATTGCGCTCGGCGGCGCTCTGGGACGGTCCCATCGTGGTGCACACCCTCACCGAGAAGGGCCGCGGCTACGAGCCCGCCACGTCCGACGTGCTCAAGATGCACGACTACAAATTGCCGCCGCGACTCAATGACGAGGACGTTCCCCCGCTCTCCTTCACCCAGGTCTTCTCCGAGGCGCTCATGACCGAGGCGCGCGCCGACGAGCGCATCGTGGCGATCACCGCCGCGATGGCCGGCCCCACCGGCCTGCTGCCCTTCCAGGAGACCTACCCACGCAGATTCTTCGACGTGGGTATCGCCGAGCAACACGCGGTCACCGCCGCAGCCGGCATGGCGATGGGTGGACTCAAGCCAGTGGTGGCCTTCTACTCCACGTTCTTCTCGCGCGCCTTCGACCAGGCCAACCTCGACGTCGGGTTGTTGGATCTGCCGGTAGTGTTCGTGTTCGACCGCGCCGGCATCACGGGTGACGACGGCCCCTCGCACCACGGCGTGCTCGACATCGCACTCTGCCTGGCTATCCCCAACATGACGGTGTTCGCGCCCTCGAGTGCCGCCGAGATTCCGATCATGCTCAACAGTGCGCTGAGCCTGAGTGGACCCGGTGCCCTACGATTTCCCAAGACCCCGCCGCGCCCGTTCGATGGCCACCACGGCGAAGGTCTGCGCGCGCGCCGAGTGCGCCAGGGCGACGGTGCGCTTTGTGTGCTCGCTGTCGGCAAGATGGCCTCCAGCGCTTACGAAGCACTCGAACTCATGGCGGACGCCGCGCGCATCACCCTCTACGACGTGCGCGTCCTGCCCCCCGATCCCGAGATGATTGACGACGCGGTGCGTCACGAACGCGTCATCACTATCGAGGACGGCACTCGCCACGGCGGTGCGGGCACCTTGATGGTCTCGGCCGTGCGCAATCGTGCTCAAGAACTCGGTCGCGCCTTCCCCACCACCCGCATCCTCGGCGTGCCGCGCGCCTATCTTGAGCACCACCATCCCGATGCGTTGCTCGCCGAGATCGGGCTCGACCCTGCCGGCATCGCCGGGGCGGTGGAACGATTGCTCCACGATGAGGCGGAATTTCCCCGGGTGCTGCCCGAGGCACCGCGCCCGCGCTACTACTGACACTTCGCCTGCCAGATCGTCACAACACGACGCGCGACTCCTACGATGAATCCATGAACTTCGACGTGACCAAGACTGAAGCAGAGTGGAAGGCCGAACTTCCCCCAGAACGATTCGAGGTGCTACGCCGCGCCGCGACCGAACGACCATTCACGGGTTCGTTGTTGCACGTCGACGACGAGGGCGCCTTCACGTGTGGTGGATGCGGACAGTTGTTGTTCACGAGCGACCAGAAATTCGACTCGGGTTGCGGCTGGCCCAGTTTCGACGCCTGCCTGCCCGGCAGCATCATCGAGCGCGAGGACAAATCCTTGTTCCAGCGCCGCGTCGAAATCCTCTGTTCGAAGTGCGGTGGACACCTCGGCCACGTATTCCCCGATGGTCCCACGGCCACCGGACTCCGTTACTGCGTCAACTCACTGGCCATCGATTTCGCGAAGGATGCGAACTAGACGTCGAGGAAACGTCGGATCGCTACGGCCGAACCGACCGAGCCAATCACCGCACCCACTAGCAGCACGACGATGTTCGTACCCCACACCTTCGCGGCGTCAAGGGCGAATTCGTTATGCAGTGGATACCAGACGTGGAACGCCCACACCGCCAGCATCGCCACACCCGAGCCCAGTAGACCTTGAATGAAGCCTTCGGTGATGTAGGGAACGCGGATGAACCAGTTGGTCGCACCCACCAACTTCATCACCGATACCTCTCGACGTCGAGTGAATATCGCCATGCGGATGGTGTTGAGAATCAGCACCGAGGCCGACAGCAACAACACGCCCGCCAGGGCCAAGAAGACCACCTGCAAGATCCTGATCGTGTGGCTCATCTCGCGGATCTGTTGCACCGGAGCGGTCACGGTGAGGACGCCGGGCTGGTGCAAAAAGGTCGAGATGACGGTCAGCGCATCTGTCGGCACCGTCGGCGTGCAGCGAAACGACGTCGGCATGTCCGTCACTTTGAGGGCCTGGAACTCGTCAATGGGCACGGTGCTTCGCGCCTCGTTGTAGTCCTGAAGTTTCGTGGTGTAGTAGCAACTCTTCACGATGGGCATCTGGGCCAACTGGGTCTTGACCGAGGAAATCTCCCCTGGCGTTGCGGTGGAACTCAACCACACGCGCACCTGAGTACCGCGTTGCCAACTGGCCGACGCCTGGGCGGCGCTCTGCTTGAGCAGCAGCGCTCCGCCCACCAATGAGAGCGAAACAGCCACCGTCAGTACCGCCGCGATGGTCATCATTCGATTGCGCCACAAATTGGAGAAGGTCTCCTTGAAGGCGTAACGAAGGTAGACGCGCATCAGATCGCCAACCCTTCTTCGACGCCGTAGACCCCACGCACCTGGTCACGAATCAGCTCACCACGGTCGAGTTCGATGACGCGCCGACGCATCCGGTCCACCAGCGCCTTGTCGTGGGTGGCCATCACGACGGTCGTGCCCGTGCGATTGATGCGTTCGAGCAGGGCCATGATGGATTCGGAGTTGGTGGGGTCCAGGTTGCCGGTCGGTTCGTCGGCGAGCAGGATGAGAGGTCGATTCACGAAGGCGCGCGCCACCGCGACGCGCTGCTGCTCACCACCGGAGAGCTCACTGGGCAAGTTGTCGGACTTGTTGCCGAGACCCACTAAATCCAAGATCTGGGGGACCTGGTTTTCCACGGTGGAACGCGGACGACCGATCACTTCGAGGGCGAAGGCGACATTCTCGAATACCGTTTTGTTCGGCAGCAATCGAAAGTCCTGGAAGACACAACCAATGTTGCGACGTAGGTAGGGTACGCGCCATTTGGGTAGGTTCCCAATATCGCGGCCGGCCTCAAGAATTCGTCCCTGGTCGGGTAGCTCTTCACGCAACAACAGGCGCAAGAAAGTGGTCTTTCCCGAACCCGACGCTCCCACCAAGAAGACGAACTCGCCCTTTTCAATGTCTAGCGAAATGTTGGTGAGGGCGGGAGTTCCGTTCTTGTACGTCTTGGAGACATTCTCGAATCGAATCACGGCAACACCTCCTCAATCGATCACGCGCAACCAGCATCGCGACGCATAGTTATCGACACATTCTAGTTTGGGGCCAACATGCATCGGCGCCAGAGCGCCCTACAAACACTGGTGTTGGAAACTTCTTAGGCCCGGGAACGTTGACGGCGCAGCTCGGCTTCCATGAAACCGTCCAGGTCGCCGTCGAGCACCGCGTCGACGTTACCGGTCTCGTAGTCCGTACGGTGGTCCTTCACGAGTTGATATGGCGCCTGCACGTACGAACGGATCTGTGAACCCCACGCGTTGTCGCCTCGGTTACCGCTCAACGCATCGAGTTCGGCCTGGCGCTCGGCGCGAGCGCGATCGGCGAGTTTGGCGACCAGGATCTGCATTGCGCGGTCGCGGTTCTGGTGTTGGGAGCGCTCATTTTGGCAACTCACGACGATGTTGGTGGGTAGGTGCGTTATTCGCACGGCCGAGTCGGTCTTATTGATGTGTTGACCGCCGGCCCCCGAAGCGCGATAGGTGTCGATGCGCAGGTCCTTCTCCTCGATCTCGACCTCACCATCGTCCTCGAGCAACGGGGTCACTTCTAGGCTCGCGAAACTCGTTTGGCGTCGCGCTTGAGAGTCGAAAGGACTGATGCGGACCAGACGGTGCACTCCGCGCTCTGCGCCGAGCCAGCCGTACGCGAAGCGACCCTTGACAATAAACGTCGCCGACAACAGCCCCGCCTCCTGGCCCTCCGTGGCTTCGTCGACCTCGATACTGAAGCCACGTCGCTCGGCCCATCGCATGTACATGCGCAGCAGCATCTCGGTCCAGTCCTGGGCGTCGGTGCCGCCGGCACCCGCGTGCAGTTCCACGATGGCGTCGTTCTCGTCGTAGGGTCCACTGAAGAGACTCTGGGTTTCGAGCGCGGCGATCTGCGCACTGAGGTGTGCGACAGTTTCGGAGAGTTCATTGAGCAGCGACCAATCGGCCTCACCTCCCGTGAGCGCCTCGCGCGAGAACTCGGCCAGCACCCCGGCGTCATCCAGATTGGCTCGAAGCGCGTCGAAATCCTCAAGGTCCGTGCTGAGTCTCCCCAGTTCTGTCGTGACCTCGCGCGCGTGGTCCTGATTCGACCAAAGGTCGGGATCCGCGGCGGCCACGCTCAATTCCTCGTGGCGCGAGCGGCGTTCGTCAATCTTGAGGTACTCGCGCGCCGCGGACCATCTCTCCTCGAGCTCGTCGAGGGCCGAGAGGGCATCTCGCAGCGCGTTTTCGGCCTTAAGGTCGGCCATGGCACTGCTTGAACTTCCGCCCCGAACCACACCAACACGGCTCGTTGCGACCGATCTTGTCGCCTTCCTTCGGCGCGGGCTTGGCGTTTGAAACTGCGCCGGCGCCGACGTGGGCCGGAAGTCCGATCTCGCTCTCGGCCACCACGTCCACGTTGGTCACCGCCAACTCGAGACCGGAATCTGCCTGATCGGCTTGAGCCGCCTCGTCCACGACGGCTTGCGCCTCCACGTGGGTGATGTAGCGGACGTAGTCCCTGTTGATCGACACCAGCAGTTGTTCGAAGAGCTCGTAGCCTTCCTTCTGCCACGCCGTCAACGGGTCCTGCTGGGCGACTTGACGCAAGTAGATGCCGTCACGCAGATAGTCCATGTCCGAAAGATGCTCGCGCCAACGCTGGTCCACGACCTGGAGCATCACGTCACGTTCGATCTCCTTAGCGGTCTCGAGCCCTTCCGGGAAGCCTTCGCACTTAGCCTCGTAGAGCTTGAGCGCGTCCTCTATCACGAGCGCCACGATGTCTTCACGGTCGCCGTAGGCGCCCAGCGTCTCTTCGTTGAGCGTCACCGGGTAGTAAATCATCAGATCATTCAAGAGGGCTCGCAGATCCCATTCCTCGTAGAACTCGCTGTCGAGTTGATTCTCCACGACCGCGGTGATCACTTCTTCGATGAGTTCTATGGTCATGTCGTGCATGTCCTCACCGTCGATGACCATCTGACGGCGCCCGTAAATCACCTTGCGCTGTTCGTTCATTACTTCGTCGTACTTGAGAACGTCCTTACGAATCTCCGCGTTGCGTCCTTCGACGGTGTTCTGAGCACGCTCGATGGCTTTGGAGACCATCTTCGCTTCGATCGGCACGTCGTCGGGCATCGTACGTCCCATGACCCAACTGACAGCGCCCGTCGCGAAGAGTCGGAGCAAGTCGTCTTCGAGAGACAAGAAGAAACGGCTCTCACCAGGGTCTCCTTGGCGACCCGAACGCCCGCGCAACTGGTTGTCAATGCGACGCGAGTCGTGGCGCTCCGAACCAAGGACGTAGAGTCCACCCAAGGCTCGCACCTCGTCGCCCTCGGCTGCGCACATGGCTTTGAACTTGGCTTCGGCCGCGGCGACCAATTGGGTGTAGTTCTCGTCTTCTGGCTTGATGCCCTGACCCTGCACCTCGCGCGCCGCCAAGCCCTCGGGGTTACCGCCCAGGATGACGTCCACGCCACGGCCCGCCATATTCGTGGCGACGGTGAGGGCGAACTTGCGACCCGCCTGGGCGACAATCTCTGCCTCGCGAAAGTGGTGCTTGGCGTTGAGGACTTCGTGAGCGATGCCCGCCTTGGAGAGCTCGCGCGAGATCAATTCGGACTTCTCCACCGACGCGGTGCCGAGAAGTATTGGCTGGCCCTTCGTGTTGCGCTCGCGAACCTCTTCGATGATCGAGGTGATCTTGCCGGCCTCGGTCTTGTAGATCAGGTCAGGTAAGTCTTTGCGTTGATTGGGCCGGTGCGTGGGAATCGGCACGACTGAGAGGTTGTAGGTATTGCCGAACTCGCTGGCCTCGGTCTCGGCGGTACCGGTCATTCCGGCGAGCTTCTCGTAAAGTCGGAAATAGTTCTGCAGGGTCACCGTGGCCCAGGTGTGGTTCTCCTCCTGGATGCGCACTCGCTCCTTGGCCTCTACGGCCTGGTGCAGCCCGTCGGACCAACGTCGTCCGTCCAGGGTCCTACCGGTGAACTCGTCAATGATCTTGACGACGCCGGCGTCTACCAAGTATTCCTTGTCGCGGTGGTGTAGCTCCTTGGCACGCAGCGCCTGGCCCAACTGGTGCACGTAGTTAGTGGCAACGGCGTCGTAGAGGTTGTTGACGCCCAACAAGCGCTCCACCTTTTCGATACCGGCTTCGGTCGGGATGACCGTCTTCTTCTCCTCGTCGACCTCGTAGTCCTCGTCGCGCACGAGCGTGCGCGCAATCGAGGCGAACTGGTAGTAAAGCTTGGTGACGTCGTCGGCGGGGCCCGAGATGATCAACGGGGTGCGCGCCTCATCGATAAGGATCGAGTCGACCTCGTCGACGATGGCGAAATGGTGGCCGCGCTGGACCATGTGCTCGCGTCGACGCGCCATGTTGTCGCGCAGATAGTCGAACCCGAATTCGGTGTTGGTCCCGTAGGTGATGTCGCTGGCGTAGGCCTCGCGCTTCTGATCGAATTCCGGGAGGTCCGGACCCACCCGGCCGACGGTGAGGCCCAGCCAACGGTGCAGTTGACCCATCCAGTTGGCGTCACGGGTGGCGAGATAATCGTTCACCGTCACGACGTGCACTCCCTGCCCGGCCAGCGCGTTCAGGTAGACCGGCAGCGTCGAGACCAACGTCTTGCCTTCGCCGGTCTTCATTTCAGCGATCCACCCGAAGTGAAGGGCCATGCCGCCCATCAACTGCACGTCGTAGTGACGTTGGCCCAGCACCCGTGAAGCGGCCTCACGCACGACGGCGTAGGCCTCGATGAGCAGGTCATCGAGTGTCTCACCCTCGGCGAGGCGCTCTCTAAAGACGTCGGTCTTCGAGCGAAGTTCGGCGTCGGTGAGACCGGCCATCTCTCCGGATAGGGCATTGATAGGACCGACAAGTTCGCTGAGCTGCTTCGCCCGCTTACCTTCACCGGCCTTGAGGATCTTCTGGAACACACTCATGACTTAACAACTCTACCGGTCAAGTCGGAAAGGTACGTAGGGCTGCGAGTGCTGACCTGGTCTTTGACCCCACACCCGCCTGATCGCGCACGGACCGCTTTGGTACGCCGAAATCAGGACTTACATCTAAACCGCGCCATGCTCAGCGTCTCACAACGCCTTACGTGGGTCGTTTCGCCCGCGGCTGGCATCGACTTTCAACCACAGAACCACTCGCAGCCCGTTACCAGCCTAGACCGCCGCACTTTCTCAGCCCCGGGGATGCAGTACCGACACCACCACGAGGCGCAGACCCAAGACCATCGCCGCCAGGGGAACGAGCGCCCGACGGAGACCGTGCGCGGTGTGCCACTCGAAGCGCAGCGCGCTGCGGTGGTGCGCCCAGACCATCGAACGGGTCGCGCGCTGACGCGAGAGGCCCTCGACGTGGGTGACGACCGCCTCATCGACGGCGGCGACGCTCCAACCTCGCTGATGCACGTCCCAACAGAGCGTCATATCCTCGGCGAACATGAAGTAACGCTCGTCAAAGCCCCCCACCTCTTCGAAAGCGCTGCGACGAATGATGAAGCACGCGCCCGACACCCAGTCCACCGTGCCGTCGTCGTGGCGCGAACGATAACGACGTGTCGCGGGGTTGGAGGGCCAAACCGGCGCCAACAGTGCGTGCAGTCCGGCCAGCCAGAAATTCGGAAAGACGCGGTGCGAGGGATAGATGGTCCCATCGGGTCGACGGATCTGGGGGCCTACGATGGCCACGCCGGGCTGGGCGTCGAGTGCAGCCACCAACGTCGCGACCGCTTCGTGGTGCACCACGACGTCGGGATTAGTGATGAGGACGAATTCGTGACCGATCACTCGCGCCACACCACGATTTGCCCCGCGTCCGTAGCCGAGATTGAGACCGGGTTCAACGACGTCGACCCCGCGATCGTGCAACGCGGCAATCGTCGAGCCGGGCTCGCCGTTCTCGACCACGATGATCGTCGAGACCTCGTTGAGTCGCAGTGAGTCGACGCACGCCGCCAACGCGCTCTCCGCGTGAAAGTCGACGACCACCGCGGCCACGCGGCCCGCTATGTCGCTCACGGGCTCACTCGCAACAATCGGTCGTGCACCAAGCGCTCGACACCGTCGGTCCACTCGGGCATCGCCGCGAAGTGCGAGCGCCACTTGGTGGTGTCGAGGTCACTTCGCTCAGGCCGATGTGCGAGCGGCGCCGGCGACAAGTCTCTCGTGCGAATGGCCGTGGCGAAGTCGTCGTCGCGCCCCAGAGTACGTCCCACGAAAGAAGCGATGTCGTACCAGGTGGTCGTGCCGGTATTGGCCACGTGCCAGGTGCCTCCGGGACGACTACGCGCCAAGCTCACCAAAGAACGAGCCAGATCGCTGGCGACCGTCACGGTGCCGGTCTGGTCCATGACGAAGCGCACATTCTCTCCCGAAGCAGCACGGTCGGCGATGACGTGAACGACGTTCTTGCCTCGCACACCCATCACCCACGAGGTGCGCACGATGGTGTCCTCAGGGAGGCAGAGCAATTCTCCATCGCGCTTCGAGGCTCCGTAGACACTCAAGGGGTTGGTGGGGTCCTCTTCGACGTAACTAGTGCCCTTCAGACCGTCAAAGACATAGTCAGTCGACACAGCGATCAGGTGAGCACCGGTGTCGCGGGCGGCGTCCGACATATTGCCGGTGCCCGCGGCGTTCACCGCGAAACAGGCGTCCGCGTCGGTCTCAGCACGATCGACGGCGGTGTAGGCGGCGAGATGAATGACGACGTCGGGTCGGGTGACGCGCAGGGCCGCGATCACCCGATCGCGGTCAGTGATATCGAGTTCGTGATGCGTCAGGGCCAGTACCTCGAATTCGTCCTCGTCCACTGCTTGACCGTCAGGCAGGTAGGAAGTACTGGCCCCGAGGGGAACCTCCGCCCGCAAGATATCGACAAGGTCGACGCCCACCTGGCCTCCCGCACCGGTCACCAACACTCTGAGCGGTCGATTCATACCTGTTCCTCTCGTCGAAGGTGCACGATGTCACCCGCGGTCACTGCTCGCACATCACTTCCGGTGTCAATGAGCAGCGCGCCGGACTCGTCAACCCCTACGGCGCGTCCGCGCACGAACTCATTCGACATTTCCGCCCGCACCGAGCGCCCCAAGGTCGACAAGTTCGCCACGAACTCCTCATGCAGTTTCACCCGGCCCGCCGGTGCGTCAAGAAGTTGGCGGCGTAGAGCGAGCGCCTCGAGGTATGCATCGAGCGCGTCGCGCGGCGCCAACGCCACGCCCGAAGCGTCGAGCACCGTGGTCGCCGCGGGATACGCGGGATCCACTGCCGTGAGATTTACACCGAGGCCCACGACGATCTGAGGCCCCACGACCTCGGCGAGCAGACCTGACACCTTCTCCTCGCCGTACAAGAGGTCATTGGGCCACTTCAGTAGCGGCCTCGAGCCCGAGAGTCGGCCCAGGGCCTCACACATTGAGAGGGCGGCTGCCACGACGAACCATTGCGGATTGTCAGAGTCCGCGGGGGGCTCCAGCAGTACTGAGCACAACAACGATGATCCGGGGGGGGCGATCCACTCCCGCTCCAGGCGCCCGCGCCCGGCACGTTGAAAATCGGCGAAGACGACCTCTCCTTCGCGCGCCCCATCGGGCGGGCGGCGCGGGCGGCCAGAAATGGTGGGATACACGTGTTAGCGGTGGTGGGCGGGGCAGGTGACCTTTGTGGCTCCCAAAC
>VFSW01004561.1_pt1 | contig 20642 bp, 17 predicted proteins | sample 5358111 | NCBI WGS metagenome assembly VFSW01 (sample SAMN11554181, study PRJNA540505) | mine drainage metagenome | isolation source: sediment from site ElyBrook_90M | place: USA: Ely Copper Mine, Vershire, VT | collected 2017
CTTCCGACCGCGTCCGGCTCATCGTGGCATCCTCGGTGATGCTCACGTTCATCTCCTTTTGGCGTGCGGCAGCCATCGTTCTCAACGATCTTGGCTCCTCGGCTTTCTATGCGGGCGGCATTGCCGAGCAGGCCGTGGGCGCTGCGGCACCCTGGTTCATCCTCGGCATCATGCTGTTCAGCTTTGCCGTACGCGCCGTCTACGTTGAAAGCTGTTCGATGTTTACCCGCGGCGGCGTCTACCGCGTGGTCAAGGAGGCTCTGGGCGGCACCTTTGCCAAGCTGAGCGTCTCTGCCCTGATGTTCGACTACATCCTCACGGGCCCCATCTCGGGCGTTTCCGCCGGACAATATATCACCGGCCTTATGAACGAGATGATGGTGGTCGCAGCCAATAGCCACTGGCTCCCGCCTGCGCTCATGGACGCGCACAACCATCCCCTCCAGTTCGATATGAACTCCACCGCCGCCGTTTTCGCGGCCGCGGTGACCATCTATTACTGGTGGCAGAACGTCAAGGGCATTGAGGAATCCAGCGACAAGGCCCTGCGCGTCATGCAGATCACCACGGTCATGGTGGTGGTTCTTTTTGCATGGGGCGCCTACTCGGTGTTTGTGCGCGGCGCGCATCTGCCCCCGCCGCCCACTCCGTCGAACCTCAAGTTCAGCAGCGATGCCCTGGGCTTTTTGAAAGGGTCGGGGCTCCCGATCCTGGGCCTCTTCGGCATTCTCATGGCCTTCGGCCACTCCATCCTCGCCATGAGCGGCGAGGAGAGTCTGGCCCAGGTCAACCGCGAGATCGAGCACCCCAAGCTCAAGAATCTCAAGCGTGCGGCCATCGTCATCGCCATCTATAGCCTCATCTTCACCGGCGGCGCCACACTGCTGGCTTCCATGCTGATCCCCACATGGCAGCGCACCCACATCTATCAGGACAACCTCATCGCCGGCCTTGCCATGTATATGGTGGGTCCCGCGTTCTGGCGCATCGCCTTCCGCATCTTCGTTGTGTTTGTCGGCTTCCTCATTCTCTCCGGAGCCATCAATACCTCGATGATCGGGTCCACCGGCGTGCTCATGCGCGTCGCTGAGGACGGCGTCCTCACCGACTGGTTCCGCAAGCCGCACACAAAGTTCGGCACCAGCTACCGCATCGTCAACCTCGTCTTCGGCCTGCAGATGTTCACCATCCTGGTCACCAGGGGCAATGTCATCACCCTGGGCGAGGCATACGCCTTCGGTGTCATCTGGTCGTTCACCTTCAATAGCCTGGCCATGCTGGTGCTGCGCTGGAAATACCACGGCGAGCGCGGCTGGAAAGTTCCTCCAAATTTGATGATCGGCAAGACCGAAGTTCCCCTGGGACTCATCTCGGTCTTCCTCGTGCTGCTCTCCACGGCCATCGTCAATCTCTTCACCAAGTCCATCGCCACCGTCAGCGGCATCGCTTTTGCCGCGGTCTTTTTTGTCATCTTCAGCATCTCTGAGCGCGAAAACCTGCGAAAGCATGCCCTCACCGCCCGGCAGATGAAGGACCATTTCCAACTGGAACATCAGGACACCATCAGCAGAGAGTCGGTGGCCATCCGCCCCGGCGCCGTGATGGTGACCATGCATGACGCCGCCAATCCCGTCGCATTGAAATGGGTGCTTGCCCGCACCCGCACTGAAGACCGCGACGTAGTCGTCATGAGCGTGCGTATGATGGGCGTCGGCGGACCGGAATATCTGAGCGCCGAGCAGCAGAGTTTTAGTGAGCACGAGCAGATGCTCTTCACCAAGGCAGTCTCCGTGGCGGAGAGCTTCGGCAAGAAGGTCTCCCTCCTCGTGGTCCCCGCCGGAGACGTCTTTGCCGCGCTCGCGCAGGGCGCCAACTCGCTGGAAGTCGATTCGGTGGTCTCCGGCCTCTCCAGTTCCATGACCGCCGAAGATCAGGCATTCCATCTGGGACAGGCCTGGGAGGCACTGCCCGAGCCTAAGCGCCAGTTCAACTTCTACGTCATCGGCGCCGCCGGCGAAACCAAGGTCTTCTACATCGGCCCGCACGCCCCCGCGCTCAGCCCGGACGATGTGCAGTTGGTTCACCGCCTGTGGTTGAACATGCGCCGCGATCCATCCGTGCAGGACCTGCACCACAGCGACATCATCACCTATGCGCTCACCCGGCTGGCTGGCCAGTACGCCCGCGAAAAAGTTGAGATCCTGCGGGACCTGCGCAACTACCGCGCGGCTGAGTCACCCAACCTCCGTCTTGGCGGTCAGGCTCTGACCGGAATCCCCACCGGCGTGCCACCGCCCGACCAGCCCCAGTCACCCGCAAAGCCCCCTCGCGGCATCTAGACGACCATCAAACGGTGCGTCGGAAAGCCGTGGTTTCATCCGGAGCGGAGCGCAGCGGAGTCGAAGGACCTGCATCTGGCGCTGCCGCCCATCAGCGGAGTTCCGATCTGCGACAGCAGCCACTTGAGACGTCACGTTCATCCCTGAATCTCAAGCGCTTCCCGTACCACTTTTGAGCCCCCGCAACACCCTTCTCCACCGCCCGCATCTCAATGGGTGTTAGCATCGAAGATGACAGATGCATACAAAAAAACTGAAAATCATTCCCCTCGGCGGACTGGGCGAGTTCGGCATGAACTGCCTCGCGCTCCGCTGGGAAGACGACATTATCGTGATCGACGCCGGATTGATGTTCCCGGAGTCGGAGTTACTGGGTGTGGATGTCGTGGTGCCAGACATCTCCTACCTGGTTGAAAACAAAGCCCATGTCCGCGCCATCATCCTCACCCACGGTCACCAGGACCACATCGGCGGACTCTCCTGGTTTCTCAGCGAGCTCAAAGTTCCCGTCTACGCCACTGAGTTCACACTGGCCTACGTCGAGGGCAACCTCGAAGAGAACCAGCTACTCGACGAGACCGAACTGATCGAGATCACTCCCAAGGAAAAGTTCACCATCGGGCCTTTTACCATCGAGCCCATCCGTGTCACCCACTCTCTGGTGGACTGCGTGGCCTTGGCCATCGACACCCCGGTCGGCGTCGTCATTCATACCGGCGACTTCAAAATCGACCTCTCCCCACTGGACGATAAGCCCTTTGATTTGCATACGTTTGCTGAATACGGCAAGCGCGGCGTCCTCGCCCTTTTGCAGGATTCGACCAATGTCGAGCGGTCCGGCTACACACCCAGCGAATCGGCCGTTATCCCGCGCCTCGACGAGGTGTTTTCGCGCACTAAAAAGAAGCTCTTCTTCAGTTGCTTCTCTTCCTCCATCTACCGCATCCGCATCGCCCTCGACCTGGCTCGCCAGCACGGGCGCAAGGTGGCCATCCTGGGCCGCTCCATGATGGAGAGCACCGAAATTGCCCAGGATCTGGGCTACATCAACATTCCGCCGGGGCTGGTCATCAATCCCGGCCAGATGCGCGACTACACGCCCGAGCAGTTGATGGTACTCATCAGCGGCACCCAGGGCGAGCCCATGAGTGCGCTCAGCCGCGCTGCCGTTGACAATCACAAGCACGCCCGCATCGACGCCGGCGACACCGTGGTGCTCAGTTCGCGCGTCATTCCCGGCAACGAAAAGAGCATCTTCCGGGTCATCGATCACCTCAGCCGCCGCGATGCCCATGTGGTCTACGACGACGGATCGAACGGCCTCATCCACGTCAGCGGCCACGGCAGCCAGGAGGAGATGCGCCTGCTCATCAACCTCGTGCGGCCCAAGTTCTTCATCCCTGTGCACGGCGACTACCGCTACCTGCGCAAGCACGCCCAGGTAGCCATGGAAACCGGCGCAGTCGAGCACGCCATCGTCATCGAAGACGGCGACGTGCTGGAACTGGACAAAAACGACGCCCGCAAAAAGGACAAGGTGACCGCAGGCCGCGTTCTTATTGACTCCGGCTCTTCCATCGATGTGGTTGAAGAACTGGTCATCCGCGACCGCCGCATCCTCTCTGAAGACGGCATCGTCTTGGTTGTCCTGGCCATCAACAAGCGCACCGGCAAGCTGGAGCAATCCCCTGAAGTGGTCATGCGCGGCTTTGGCGGCGCGGACATCACTGACCAGGCCCGCGAACTGGTGCTGAAAACCCTGCACAGCCTCACCGGCGAAGAGAAAACCGACTACGGCATGGTCAAGGAAAAAGTCCGCGTGGAGTTGAAGCGCATGATCCAGAAAAACACCGGCCGCCGCCCCATGATCATGCCCGTCATCATGGAGATCTGAAGACTGGATAGCTTGCACGTAAGGGGACGGGCTCGAAAAAAACCGTCCCCTTCAGCTTTTGCGTGATTCCACAGACACAGGCAGGACACAGGATGCACGAACAGCTGGTTTCGATTGCAGACATCCGCGCCGCGGCAACACGCATCGCCTCCATCGCCGTGAAGACGCCCCTGGTGTGCGCTCCATTTCCCGGCATCGCCGGCCGTGGCACCGGAAAAGAAATCTACCTGAAGGCTGAGAGTCTGCAACCCATCGGCGCTTTCAAAACCGTCTTCGCACCTAACAAAACACTCCACATCAGCACCATGTAATGCGGCGGCGGCTTATTAAAATACTCCAGTGGTAACCATGCCCAAGGCGTAGCCTACGTCGCCCGCGAGGTGGGAGCCAAAGCCGTTATCGTAATGCCCTCGAACGCTCCCGCCATCAAGCGCGCGGCCACCCTCGCCCTCGGAGCCGAGGTCGTCGATGTCGGGCCCGCCTCCAGCGAGCGCCTCGCCAAATCCGAAGAACTCGTCCGCGAGCACGGCTACGTCGTCATTCCGCCCTACGACGACGAGCAGATCATCGCTGGCCAAGCCACCTGCGGTCTTGAAATCGTTGAAGCCCTCCCCGATGTAGACCTGGTGTTGGCTCCGGTCTCCGGCGGCGGACTGCTCAGCGGAGTGGCCGCGGCCGTCAAACAGTTGCGGCCCCAGGTAAAGGTCTTCGGCGTCGAGCCGGAACTGGCAGGTGATACGGCAGAAAGCTTTCGCACCGGCAAAATCGTCACCTGGGGAGCGGAGCTGACCAGCCGCACCATCGCTGACGGCCTGCGCACTCAGAGCGTGGGCCAGCGCAACTTTGCCCACATCCAGGCATTTGTGGATGGCATCATAACCGTAACCGAGGCAGAAATTCGCGCCACCATGCGGGCCATCGTGGCCACAGCACGTCTTGTTCCCGAGCCTAGCGGAGCAGTCGCCGCCGCTGCGCTCCTCTTCCACGCTGCCGAGTTGCCGCCGTATCGCAAGGCCGTAGCCGTGGTCAGCGGCGGTAACGTCGCACCCATGCTGCTCGCCGAGGTGCTCACCGAAGAGGCTGTTTAGCGTCGTTCGACTATGATTCTCCCCGTGATGAAACCGCAAACCCGCTCGAACCGAGCCTCCGTGGCCGGAATTCTGGTCTTTGGTGTTGCCCTCGCCTGCGCTGCCCTGCCCGCACTCAGCCAAAAGAAGCCGCCGCAACTGGTCAAGCCCATGGCCGGTCCGCGCGCCACGGCGCTGCGCGTCACTTGGCTTTACATCTCGCCCGACACCAGCGCGCAAAAGGTGGACCGGGTGCAGATTGGCCGCGAGATGGTGGTAGCCGAAAAAAGCGGCCCCTGGATGCGCGTCTACGCCAACACCGACATCGAGGAAGAGCAAAGCAGCGACACACCCATCTTTGGAAGCAACGACACGCCGCCGCCCATCTCCGGCTGGATGGAATCCAAGGGAGTGGTGGTGGAGACCACGCCCAACGGCGACCAGGTTCTGATGGGTTCGGCGGCCAATGAGGAGGCGCTGGCCAGCGACCCGCGCGGCCCGGTGAACGCCGCCAGAAGCGCCCGCCTGCTCTACCGCCGGCTGGTGGAGATGTATCCCAACTCGCCACTGGCTCCCGCAGCCGCATGGCGGGCCGCCGATATCCTGTGGCAACTGCAGAAGGCCGACGCCTCCTCACGCCCATCCGCCAAAGAGCGCGATCCTTACATGCGCGAACAGATGGACGAAGACGAGTTGAAGAAGGTCGTCAAGTTTTACCCGAACACCCGCTGGGCCGATCTGGCAGCCTATGAGCTGATCGATAACAAGCTGTGCGGCGACTGGCAGGGGTCGCCCAAATGCCCTGACAAGGAGTCCGAATACTACGAAAAGTACGCGGCGGAACACCCCGACGGACCGCGCACGGCAGAAGCCCTCTACCAGGCTGTCTACCGGCAGGCGGTGCTGGCGGATATGTTCGCCGCCGATGGGAGCGACAAGAAGAAAGACGAAGCCCATAACCACGCCCGCGAACTCACCGCCCGACTCAAGGACAAGTTCCCTCAGTCTGATTTCACATGGAGGGCCGTGGCTCTCGTGTACAAATTGGATGAGGGTATTCCCGTCTATGGCATTGACCGCAAGTAGGCGACGCTAAGTCTTTTCATTCGTCTGCCGCCAATTCATAACCACGCACCGGAGGCTTCTTGAATCCATACATTCAGTCTGTTCTGTTGGGCATTGTGGAGGGCTTGACCGAATTTCTGCCGGTCAGTTCGACGGCGCACCTGCGCATCACTGAGGCGCTGATGAAGATTCCGCTGGAAGACGAGTACTGGAAGATGTACACCATCGTCATCCAGGCAGGCGCGATTCTGGCCCTGCTGCTGCTCTACCTGAGCCGCATTGTCGAGTTCATCCGCACATTTCCCAAGGGCGAGAATGGCGACCGCAACTGGCTCACCCATCCCATTTCCTTAACCGTGATCGCATTCGCCTTCACCTCGGGCCCCGCTCTCCTGTTGAAAAAGTGGAGCGACAGGAACCTGAGCAGCCTGACCGTGATCGCCCTGGCTCTGCTGATCGGCGGTATCGTGATGTGGGCCATCGATGCCTGGTCTGCCCGGTTTGAGCCGAGCGTTACCCATGTGGAAGAGATGGGCCTGGGGCAATCGATCTGGATCGGGCTGTGTCAGTCGTTGTCAGCCATCTTTCCGGGAGTTTCGCGCTCCATGTCGACCATCGCCGCTGGTCAGATAACGGGCCTCGATCGCCCTTCAGCACTGGAATTCAGCTTTCTGCTCTCCATTCCCACCATGCTGGCCGCCACCGGCTATGACCTGGTGAAGGAGATTCATCCCAACAAAGCAGCCGGGGTTGCCGGTGCCGCCACCGCGCATGTCGCCATGAATACTGACCGCTGGATTGTTCTCATCATCGGATTCGTGGTTTCGTTCATCGTGGCCCTGGGCGTGGTGGAGTGGTTCCTGATGTGGGTGCGCCGGCACGGCTTTGTCGTCTTTGCCGTCTACCGCATCCTGCTGGGCGCGGCGCTTCTGCTGTGGGGCAGCCGGTACATCGGGGGATAAAGCATTTTCACAGTTGCCGTAATCCGAAGCTGACATGCTCAAGTGGCGTTCTCCCCAAGAAGACGCCACCCTGCACAGCGCTCAAAACGCCTCACAGCAACAGTGAGAATGCCCGAACAAAGCGAAAGATTACTTTCGGGCGGGGGTGGACATCAAGGTTCCCCCCGCCTTGTTTTGTCCGAAATCCTGCTCCCCGGCAGGGATAATAGAAGCTGCTCTGGGATTTTCCGTCCGCCCTGGCGGCTCGTTCGTGGCAGGTCTGCGGCGGCCGAGGAGCGGAGGCATCCCGTCATGAAGCCCATTCCGATTGCCCTGTCGCCGACGCGGAACCGCGCCCTGAATGTGTTTTTCGGGCTTTTGTTAGTGCTGGTTTCGCTCCTCGTTCTTCTCGCCCTCATCACCTATCATCCCGCGGACCCGTCGCTGAATACCTCCACCGACTTGGGCGCAACCCGCGCCGCCAGCAACTGGGTCGGCCTGTTTGGCGCCTTCTTCAGCGACCTGCTGCTGCAAACCTTCGGCTGTGCGGCTTTTCTTCAGCCGCGGTGGATCGGCGCAGTCGGCTGGACCTGGATGCGCTCGCGCTCAGGCGGATCTGCCTTTCTGCGCTGGGCCGGCACCCTGCTGACCATGACATTTGTGCCCACCCTGCTGGGGTTGCTGCCCTGGCACTGGCGCTGGCTTCACGCCGTACCGGTGGAGGGCGTCGTGGGCCGGCTCATGGCTGGTACCCTGGTCCTCTACCTCAACATCCAGGGCGCATGGTTGGTGGCCGGGGTGCTGGCGGCGGCGGGAATCTACTTTGCCTCGGCGGTCAGCTTCTGGACCATCAAGACCTTCCTTGAAGACCGCTGGGTCCACATGATGGCGTGGAGCGACCGCTGGCAAAACTGGCGGGAGGAACGCGCGGAACGCGAGGCCGAGCGCGCCGAACAGAACTCGCCCGGCCCTGACCAGCGCCTCTTCTCCGGCGCCCTCTCCGGAGCCGCGCCCGAGGAAGCCCCAGAACCGCCCGCTCCGCGCTTCAGCCGTCTAGCCTCCCTCTTCGGCCGGCGGAACCGCGCCTTTGAGCCGGACCCGGTGGACGAGATTCCGGCCTTTCAACGAGCCGCCGCACAACCCGCCGAGGCGCAGGTTCCGGTATCGCCTTCAACGCGCAGGCCAAGCAGCTGGGAGGGTCCGGCCACAACACCGGATCCCGGCCCGAGCGCCTCCATTCGGGTAGCGCCTCTTCCCGGCCCTAGTGCTGTTCCGCAGGCGCCAGCCCCGCCTGCCGCTGTCCGGCCAGCCCCGGCGGCCTACCCGCAGCCCCAGGCTCCAGCCGCCACTCCGCACCAGCAGGCAGAGATTGCCATCCACGAGCGCGCCGACGCCGAAGCCCGCAGCGCAACCGTGGCTCCCAAGAATGTGAGCGGCTTCAAGCTCCCGGCCAGCACCCTGCTCAGCTCCGGCAGCGGTCCGCAGACCGTCCGCGAAGACGACCTGCGCGATGAAGCCCGGGTCCTGGTTGAAAAATGCGGCGAGTTTGACGTGCGCGGCCAAGTGGTTCAAATCAACCCCGGCCCCATGGTCACCACGTATGAGTTCAAGCCCGAGGCGGGCGTCAAGTACAGCCGTGTCACCGGTCTGGCTGAGGACCTGTGCCTGGCCATGCGCGCCGAAAGCATCCTCATCGAACGCATGGCCGGAAAGAGCACGGTCGGCATTCAGGTGCCCAACCACGAACGCGAAACCATCCACCTGCGCGACGTCATCGAGTCGGAAACCTTCCACAAGGCCAAGTCGCGCCTTACGCTGGCCATGGGCAAGGACATCAACGGCCGCATCGTCACCGCCGATCTGGCATCCATGCCCCATGTGCTCATCGCCGGTTCCACGGGTTCAGGCAAATCGGTGGCCATCAACGCCATGATCATGAGCCTTCTGTTCCGCACCACACCCTCTCAGGTGCGTCTCATCCTGGTCGACCCCAAGCGCGTGGAACTTGGCATGTACGAGGGCGTTCCCCACCTGTTCACGCCCATCATCACCGAGCCCAAGCTGGCGGCCAATGCCTTGCGCAACGCCGTCCGCGAGATGGAGCGCCGCCTGAAGCTGCTCGCCAGCCGCAGCGTGCGCAACATTGACCAGTACAACAAGCTCTTTGAAGGCTCCATGCCGTCGCTGTTCAATGACGCCGAGGACGAGGAGCCGCTGCCTTACATCGTCATCATCATCGACGAGTTGGCCGACCTCATGATGCTGGACCGCGCCAATGTGGAGGAATCCATCACACGACTGGCCCAGATGGCGCGCGCTGTGGGCATTCACCTCATTCTCGCCACCCAGCGGCCCAGCGTGGACGTGATCACCGGCCTGATCAAGGCCAATATCCCCACACGCATCAGCTTCCGGCTAGCCACCAAAGTGGACTCGCGGACGATTCTGGACACCAACGGCGCTGAGGCGCTTTTGGGGCGCGGCGATATGCTCTTCCTGCCCCCCGGCACCAGCCGCCTGATGCGCCTCCACGCCCCCTACGTCAGCGAGAAAGAGACTGCGGCAGTCGTCAGCTTCTGGAAGGACCAGGGAATGGCCGAGTACGTTGAGGGCTTCCTGGAATCTCCCAAGGACGAGCGCCCCGGCGTGGAAGGCTCCAACAGCAACCCCGACGAGAACGACCCCATGTTCGACGATGCGGTGCGGCTGGTCTTCGAGTTCGGCAAAGCCTCCACATCCCTTTTGCAGCGCAGGTTACGAATTGGGTATGGACGCGCCGCGCATCTTATCGATCTAATGGAGCGCGACGGCCTGGTGGGTCCGGCAGACGGCTCACGGCCCCGTGAGTTGCTGAAGGCCCCCGGATGGCTGCATGAGGTTGCGGCGGCTAACGAGTAAGGCCAGCGGCGGCCCGGTAATGGGAGAACGATTGGATGCTTGGCGTATGCGCAAAGCTTGAGCTTCCCACCGTGCTGCTGATCGACGACGACATGGTCAGCCGCGAGGTGATGGCGACCGTTCTCACGCTGAGCGGCTACACGGTGCACACGGCCGACGGCGGTGCGGCTGCGCTGGAGATGCTCGAAGCCGGCCAGTGTACACCGTTTGTGATCCTGATGGACGCACAGATGCCAAACCTGAGCGGGCTGCAACTGATCGAACAGCTCCGCGCGCGCAGCCAGGCCAGCATTTATGCCATCAGCGGCAGCCTCGCCACAGACGACGTAATTGCAGCCGCAGACGGATTCTTGCTGAAGCCTTTCAGACCCGACGATTTGCAAACGTTGCTGGAGAAGCACACACCGGCGACGACGCCACCCACTCCGGAGCCCAATCTGCCAATTGTGAGCGCCGTCACTCTGGCCCAGTTTCGTGAGTTGATGCCAGAGGTCATGGTACGAGAAATCTACGCCGCCGTGAGTGCCGACCTCAGAAAGCGGATCGCCGCGCTTGAGGCGGCCATCGCCAGCTGCGACAGCGCAGAAGTGCGCCGCATCGGACACGCTATCAAGGGAGGCTGCAGCATGGCAGGCGCCCTGCAAGCAGCCTGGCTCGGCGCCCAACTCGAGTCTGGGAGTGACAAATTGGGTGACTGTGCCGCGGTGCTGCGCGATTTGCAGGCCGCAGCCCAGGACCTGAAGAGTATTCTGAAAGCGGAATTTCCCACGCAATGACGCCCCCGCCGTCTGGCACGCGGAAGTGAAAGCGCAGGAGTCCGGTCCTTGGAGGCTAGCCGCTCAAGTGGAACGACCGATCCGAATTGTATTGGCAGACGACCATCCCGTAGTCCGTATCGGTGTACGCAACATGCTCACCAACATGGAGGGCCTGGAGGTTGTCGGTGAAGCCGACGACGGTGACGAAGCCATCACACAGACCCTCGGACTTCAGCCGGATATCCTGCTGCTGGACGTGATGATGCCTCGCCTCCCCGGCCTTGAGGCCATGCGCGCCATCATGAACGGCTCGCCCAAGGTAAAGATCCTGCTGCTCACCTCCACCATCACCACCCAGCAGATCATTGAGGCGCTGCACATCGGCGCCCGCGGCATCGTGCTCAAAGACGCCCTGGCAGGCCACCTGCAAACCGCCATCCAAACCGTTTGCGCCGGAGATTACTGGATCGGCGGCAAGCGCGTTGTCAACCTGGTCTCGGCCCTCCATGACCTGATGCAGCAGGCTGTCGCTCCGCAGCACAAGACGTACGGCCTTACTCCGCGCGAACTCGAAGTAGTCGGCTGCATCGTGGAAGGGTGCAGCAACCGCGACATCGCCCGGCAGTTCGGCCTCAGCGAAGAAACCATCAAGCGCCATTTGTCCAACATCTTCGACAAGACCGGCGTCTCCACGCGCCTCGAACTGGCCCTGTTCGCCATCGCCCACCATCTGATCACTCCAGCGTAACGAGCGCTCCGTTGCATCCTGGAAAGCTGCTACAGCATCCCTAACACAACACGATGCGCGGCCACGCGGTCCACATAACGAGCCGGCGAATCCGTCGCGGATGTTTCTGTAAGGGCGCCCGAGGATTTCACTAGAGAGCCGGAGACAGCCGCAAGCCATCCTGGATTTGAGATCGAGGAGCTTTCACAATGAAGATTGCTTTTCTTGGCTTGGGCAATATGGGCTCGCCCATGGTGCGGCGCCTTCTGGCCGCAGGACACGAAGTCACCGTCTGGAATCGCACCCGCGCGCGAGCCGAAACTCTGGCCGCCAACGGAGCCGCGATTGCCTCAACGCCGGCCGATGCAGCACGCACTGCCGAGGCCGTGCTCACCATGCTCTTCGACGATGCGGCCCACGAAAACGTTCTACTCGGACCGCAGGGCGTACTTGAAGCGCTCCCGCCCGGTGCCATGCACATCTCGCTCAGCACCATCAGCGTCGCCCTCTCTGAGCGCTTGACCGCCGAGCACGCCCGCCGCAGCCAGCCCTTCGTAGCCGCACCGGTCTTTGGCCGCCCCAACGTGGCCGAAGACGGCCGCCTGTGGATTGTCGTTGCCGGCCCTGACGCGGCGGTAGCCCAGGCTCGTCCGCTGCTCGAACCCCTGTCCCGCGGCATCTCCGTGGTGGGCACCGAACCGCGTCAGGCTCACGCCCTCAAGCTGGGCGGCAACTTCCTCATCAGTGCCATGATTCATTCGCTCGGCGAGGCGTTCGTCTATGCCGAATCGCAGGGCATCGCGCCTCAGGCTTTTCTTGAGGCCGTCAACAGCGCGCTCTTCCAGTCGCCGTTCTACGCCGCGTATGGTAACGTGATGCTGCATCCGCCTGAGCGGCCCGGTGCAACCATTGAGTTGGGCGCCAAGGATCTGCGCCTGCTGCGTGAGGCTGCGGCTGGCCGGCACGCGCGCCTGAGCAGGGCTGACGACATGGCGGAAATCTGTGCCAAGCCCCAGCAGACCGGACTGGGCGGCGAAGACTGGGCGGTGGGCCAGTACCGCATGGCGCAACGGCGCGGTGCCCTCAAAAACTGATCCGCCACTCCCCGGCAGCATGCGCGATCAGAGCATCCGTAGCTGCCGTCACTTCACAACCTCCCGCAGTTAGTTAGGATAGTGCCATGAGTCTCAAGGGAAAGATCGTTTTCATCACCGGGGCCAGCGCCGGCATCGGCGCTGCCACTGCTCTAGCTTTCGCCGCCGAAGGCGCGCGGTTGCTGCTGGCCGCCCGCCGTGCCAGCAAACTGGCCGACGTGGCCTCGCGCGCCCTGCAGCGCGGCGCGGCCGGAGTTCACTCCATCGGACTGGACGTACGCGACCGCCGCGCCGTTCAACAAGTCGTCGACGACCTGCCGCCGGAGTGGGCGGAGATCGACATTCTGGTCAACAACGCCGGTCTCAGCCGCGGCCTCGACAAGCTCTACATGGGCAAGATTGAGGACTGGGAAGAGATGATCGACACCAACGTCAAGGGCCTGCTGTACGTGACCCGCGCCGTGGTGCCGGGCATGGTGGTGCGCGGCCGCGGCCACGTCATCAACCTGGGTTCTACCGCCGGAGAACTCACCTACCCCAACGGCGCAGTCTACTGCGCCAGCAAGGCAGCCGAGCGGGCCATCAACGACGGCCTGCGCCAGGATGTGCTGGGAACACCGGTACGTGTGACGAGCGTGGACCCCGGCATGGTAGAGACAGACTTCAGCCTCGTGCGCTTCCACGGCGATGCCGAGCGCGCTGCCAAGGTCTACAAGGGCGTCACGCCACTTATGCCAGAAGATGTGGCCGACGCGATCGTCTGGGCAGCCAGCCGGCCGCCACACGTCAACATCGCACGCGTGTCGCTGACAACCGTGCACCAGGCCAACTCCCTGCTCTTCCACCGCGAGCCGTAGCCAGGGACAAAAAACCGCCCAAGGGCGGATTTCTAGCCGAGCGCCTGGAGCTGCGCCTCAATTTGCGTCAGCGCGGCCTCCAGGGCGGCGCGTCGTGCCGGATGCGAGGTTCTCTGCGACAGAATGTTCTCCCGCTGCAGGTCCAGCGCCTGTTTCTGGCGCGCTCGCTCGGCGCTCTTCTGCTGCGCAAGCCGCCGTTGTTCCTCGCTCACAAAGCCGTTACCGAGTTCCACTGCCGGTTGCTGCGAGGCAATTGCCATTTGTTCCTCCACGGATTTACTTTCCCAACCACGAGCCATATCTTCATTTTACGAGGGTTTCGCGGGAAAGCGTCCCGCGCACTGACGATCTACCCTCAAAACAATCTGAAGGAGCATCCATGCGCGTCTGGCAGATTTCTACGTTTGGCGTTGATTCTTTGGAGTTTGCGGAGCAGCCCATTCCCGAGCCGGGGCCCGGAGAAGTGCTGGTCAAAATTCATGCGGCTTCCCTCAATTACCGCGACCTCATGATGGTCAAGGGGCTCTACAACCCCAAAATGAAACTGCCCCGCATCCCCTGTTCCGACGGAGCGGGCGAGGTTGCGGCCGTAGGCGCAGGCGTGACCGCGTGGAAACCCGGCGACCGCGTGGCCGGTATCTTTATGCAGAACTGGCGGGACGGCGCACCGAGTCCGGCCAAAACCAAAGGCGCACTCGGCGGCGACATCGACGGAATGCTGGCTCAGTACACGGTTCTCAAAGAGACCGGGCTGGTCGCGGTTGCCGAACACCTGAGTTACGAGGAAGCAGCCGCCCTTCCCTGCGCCGCCGTCACCGCGTGGAACGCCCTTTCCGCCGGCAACCTCAAGCCAGGATCGACTGTGCTGATTCAGGGAACCGGCGGCGTCTCAATCTTTGCCCTGCAATTCGCAAGGCTGATGGGCGCCCGCGTTCTGGGAGTCTCAAGCGGCGCGCAAAAGCTGGAGCGCGCCCGCAGTCTGGGTCTGGACTCCGGGCTTAACTACCGCGAGACCCCTGAATGGGATCGCTGGGCTCTCGACCAGACTGGCGGCGAAGGCGTCGATCTGGTGGTCGAAGTGGGCGGCGTGGGCACGCTGCCGCTCTCCCTTCGCGCGGTCCGCATGGGTGGCGTCATTGCGCAGATCGGAGTGCTGTCTGGCCCATCCGAGCCCCTGCCACTTCCGGTCATCTTGCACAAGCAGGCGCACATTCAGGGTATATATGTGGGGTCCCGCCAGAACTTCCTCGACATGAACAAGGCCATCTCGCAATCCCGTCTGCACCCCGTGGTTGAGAGCTTCCCATGGACTGAGGCCCGAGAAGTGCTGGCCCGCATGGAAAACGCCTTGCACTTCGGCAAGCTGGTTCTGACCATTCAGTGAGGAGTCCCATTTGCCGAAAATTGGATCCCGGTGATTTCCTGCGCTTTGCGCGGTGAAACGATGGAAGGAGTGGGTCTAGTGTTGGTTGCGTAAATGCAATCCAGCCAGAAACAGGATTCCCCTCAGGGGTTGAACGGGGCGCTGGTTTATTCTTTTGGGCGTGCCCAACACTCTCGTTGAATGCGTACCTAACTTTTCCGAAGGCCGCGACGCAGCCAAGGTCGATGCCATTGTCGAAGCCATGCAGATTCCCGGCGTCTATCTTCTTGACCGGGAGATGGACGCTGACCACAACCGCTGCGTGATTACTTTGGTTGGCGAGCGGGCGGCTATTGAGGAGGCCGCGATTCGCGGTGTGGGCAAGGCCGCCGAGTTGATCGACCTTACACAGCACAAGGGCGCACACCCGCGCATGGGGGCGACCGACGTTGTTCCCTTTATTCCTATTGACGGCGTTACCCTCGAAGACTGCGCTGCCATGGCCCGGCACGTTGGAGCCGAGATTGCGAAGCGCTTCCAGATTCCGGTCTATCTGTACGAAGCCGCCGCGACGACGCCCGAGCGCCAGAACCTGGAGAATATTCGCCGCGGGCAGTTTGAGGGAATCCGCGACGAGATTGCTACCAACCCCGCCCGCAAGCCGGATTTCGGCGAGGCACGTGTGCATCCGACAGCCGGGGCGACGGTGGTGGGGGCGCGCAAGTTTCTGGTTGCCTACAACGTCTTTCTGAACACGGCCAACGTGGACATTGCGAAGAAGATTGCCAAGGCCGTGCGCTTTTCGTCGGGCGGCCTGCGGTACGTGAAGGCTGCGGGGTTTCTGGTGCGCGGAATGGCGCAGGTTTCAATGAACCTGACGGACTTTGAGCAGACTCCAGTCCACCGCGTTTTCGAATTCATCCGGCGAGAGGGCGCGCGCTACGGGGTCGTTCCGGTTTCAAGCGAGATTGTTGGACTGATTCCCAAACTGGCTTTGGAGCAGGCCGCGGAGTGGTATCTGCAAGTGGAGAACTTTGATTCGTCGCTTATTCTGGAAAACCGCCTGGCCGCGGTGATGAGCGGAAAGAGTGCCGCCAGCAGCCTGCGCGCTGGAGTGGAGCCCTTCATTGAACAACTGGCCGCCCCGACCGCGACTCCCGGTGGGGGCAGCGCCGCCGCCGCCAGCTGCGCCATGGCTGCAGGGCTGGCCAGTATGGTGGCGTCCATGTCGCGGGGCAAGAAGGCGTACGTCCAGTACGAAAGCCAGCTCAGCGAGGCCATTCCGCGGCTCGCAGTGCTGCGCGAGGAATTGAAGTCGGCGATTGACGCGGATGCGGAGTCTTACAACGCCGTAATGAGGGCGTACAAGGCTGCGAAGGACTGCGCAGATGGCGGCAGGGCGATCAACGCTGCACTGCAGGAGGCGACGAGTGTGCCGCTGGGCGTGGGCGAACGAGCCGTCGAAGTGGCGCAGATTGCGGCGAGGTTGAGGCCCATCACGAGCCCGATGATGAGTTCCGATTTGATGACTGCGATTGCCCTGGCGAAAGCGGCACGGGAAGGAGCGCTGGCAAACGTGCAGGTCAACCTTGATTCCATGAAGCCGGACTCGCCCGAAGATGAAGCCTTTGTGAGCCAAACCCGGAAGCGTGCGGAGGCGCTGAAAGCACAGGCATAGCAGAAGGGGGACCGGTGAGTGTCTGACGAATGGTTGGAGGAATTTGCCCGAAAAGGATGCCTCAGGGGCTGAGATGTGGCAGGTCAGGGTTAAAGCCCTGACCTACCAGCCCTGACCTGCCAGACATGACCTGCCAGCTATGACTTACACGCGTACGCAAATCAGGAATTTGTCAGACACTGCGTAGCCGTTTCTGGCAATGTGGGGGGCTGGGCGAGCCGGGCTGCCCCCAGCTTCTCCGCGCCAGACGCACATCCACTGTTTGCAGTCTGTTACCTGCAGGTAAAAGTTGGTGTCTTGACCTGACGTCAAGCTGGTAACCTAGAAGCATGAAATTCGGGGTTTTGGTCTTTCCCGGGTCCAACTGTGACCACGATACCTACAACGTGATTGCCGAGATAGCCCGCCAGCCTGTCCCGTTTCTGTGGCACGACTCAGAGAATCTGGATGGCGTGGATGCCGGGCTGGTTCCGGGCGGCTTTGCCTATGGCGACTATCTGCGCACCGGCGCGATCGCGCGGTTTTCTCCTGTGATGCAGGCTGTGAAGAGGTTTGCCGACGGCGGCGGTCTGGTGCTGGGCATCTGCAACGGGTTTCAGATTCTGACGGAGTCCGGATTGCTGCCGGGCGCGCTGATGCGCAACGCTGGGCTGAAGTACATCTGCAAGCAGGTTCACGTGCGCGTGGAGTCCACGGACAGCCCCTTCACCAATCAGCTGGTCAAGGGTGAGGTGCTCCAGATCCCCATCGGGCACATGGAGGGCAACTACTTCTGCACGCCGGACGAATTGCGGCAGCTCGAAGCCGAGGACCGAATTGCCTTTCGCTATTCCACCGCCGCGGGCGAGATTACGCCGGAGGCAAATCCGAACGGATCGTTGAGCAATATCGCGGGCATTCTGAACGAGAAGAGAAATGTCCTGGGCATGATGCCTCACCCGGACCGGTCAAGTGAAAAGCTGCTGGGCTCGGCGGACGGCTGGAAGATTATCGCTTCAATGGTAGAGGCATTGGCGGCACACTGAGGTTGAAGCAGATAAGCAGGAAAGCGGAAACCAATGATTGATATCCATACGCACCTGATCTACGGGGTGGACGATGGGTCGCCCGATCTGCAGACCTCTTTGGAGATGGCCCGCCGGGCCTCGGATGAGGGCATTACGCATATCGTCTGCTCTCCGCACGCGAGCGACGACTATCCCTATCAGGCTCCGGTAATTGAATCGCGTCTTGCCGAGCTGCGCGAACGACTCAAGGATGTTGTCCAGTTGAGCCTTGCGTGCGACTTTCACATGAATGCGACCAACATTATGGATGCGCTGGCGAACCCCCTGCGCTACTCGATCAATGGCAAAGGCTACCTGCTGATCGAGTTCTCTGATCTGGCAATCCCGCCGCAATTGTCCGACGCAATGCGCCGGCTGCAAACGGCTGGATACAAGCTGATCATTACCCATCCCGAACGCAACCCGGTGCTGCAAAGGAAGCCCGATATGCTGGGCGAGTGGATGCGGGAGGGGTGCATGGTCCAGGTTACCTCCGCTTCGTTATACGGACGGTTCGGCAAAGTTGCCGAGGCCTTTGCCAATGCGCTGCTGGACCGCAACTGGATTCACTTTCTGGCCAGCGATGCGCACCATCCCGAGTGGAGACCGCTGCATCTGAAAAAGGGCTATGACTATGTTGCCCACAGGACCGGGAAAGATATGGCCGAGCGGCTGTATGTCACCAATCCAAAGGCGGCAGTGGAAGGATCCAAGCTGCCGTACCAGCCTGAACCCATCGGGCTATGGGACAATGTGCCGCTGAAGTTTGACGTGAAACAGCACGAAAAAAACCGGCGCTCCAGATCCAAAGACGCGGGCAAGACTGCGGACACAGGCGTGAATAAGGGGTTTTGGAAACGGCTCTTCTCGTAGGCGCCGCGAGCCCGTGGTGTCGCGTCTCAGCAGTTCGTCGCATCAATCGAACAGCCCACATGCAGGGCCCTCGACTCCGCTCGGCGATGAAACCGGCAAATTCCGCCCAGATGACAGCAATGTATTTGCGATCCGTTTCGGAGTCAGGGGACTAGAGCCCCAGGCCACCATCCACGGTCAGGATCTGCCCCGTTACGAAGCCGGTTCCCGCAGCGAAGAAGAGTACGGCCTGCGCTATTTCCTCTGGGGTCCCATTGCGCCTCATCGGCGTTTTGTCCGCAAAACGGGAGGCTTCTTCGGCAACGCTTTCCTCCACTTCGATCCATCCGGGCGCTACGCAGTTTGCGCTCACGTCGGGCGCAAGCGCTTTGGCCATGGCCTGCGTGAGCATGTGCAGCGCGGCTTTGGATGCGCAGTAATGGGCGTGGCCGGCCCAGGCGCGGATGCCCCCCAACGAGCCGATGTTGACGATTCTTCCCCGGACTGCGCGCAGATGTGGCAGAGCTTCCCGCGCCACCAGAAACGGCCCGCGCACATTGGTCGCGAAGACGTCATCCCACTGTTCCAGAGTGATCTTATCGAGCGGAGCGGTTTGAAAGACGGCGGCGTTGTTCACCAGCACGTGAAGCCGCCGGTGAAATGCGACCGTGGAGGAGATGGCCGCGCGAACCGAGGCCTCAGAGCGTACGTCGCACTGGAGGGCCTGAGCCCTGCGCCCAAGAGCTTCAATCGCCTGCACGGTCTGCGCGGCCTCAGCCGTCGAGGTTCTGTAGGTGATGGTGACGTCCGCACCGGCGCAGGCCAGCGTCAATGCAATCTCGCGGCCAATGCGCCGTGCGCCGCCGGTAACCAGTGCCGATTTGCCGCCGAGCGTCAGGGTTGGCATCACACGTCTGTCGAGGAAACTTGCGGAAACAATCGCCGCCTGGACCGTGAAGCGCTACTGCGGCTGGGGTTGGCTCGCGTCAGGCTTGGCATCGTTCTGCTGGGCTGACTCGGCCGGCTTGTCCTTGGCCGCATCCTTGGGGGCCGCATCCTTGGGGGCCGCATCCTTGGGGGCCGCGTCCTTTGGAGCCGCGTCCTTGTTGGCGTCAGCGGGCTTGCCTGTATCGGAACTCTTCCCGGCATCGGGAACTTTACCGGCTTTCGCGCCCTCGCTCGCTTTGTAAATGGAGTACTGCTGGCCGGGCCGGTTAAGCTTGACCTCAATCGCCATCTGGGCTTTGTCGATCTTGTAATCGGCCCCGTAGGTTTGAAAGCCCTTGGCGACGACCTGCAGCAGCACCGAGGAACCGGTGGGCAGCACGTCGATCATTGTCTTGCCATCCTCGCCGGTCTTCAGCTCCATGTTGCCCTTGTCGCCGATGAGGTGGAAGATGACGGCCGCGTTTTCGACAGGCTTTCCGTCGACGCCACGCAGGATGGTGATTTCAATGCGCGAGGTGGGCGGCGGAGCCTTGTACTTACGCCCGCGGCGGGAGGTTTCCTGCCCGAAGGCAGCCAACGATGAAACGACCAGTCCGAGCCCGGCCACAAATACGGTGAGACGAAAGAGGGATCGGCGAAGCATGGAAGCTATTGTACCCGGTTCGCCTGTGCGTGCGACAGTGAAAGAGGCAACAGGCCGGGCGGGAGGGCCGGGAGTCGGACTATCATCATTTATTAGCGAAATACACTCATATTTTAATCAGACGCACTTGACAACCTGCCGGGGCTCTCCTATCGTTAGCAATTGGAAGGCGAGAGTGCTAGCAAACTGCTGGCGGAACTGCTTGGTAGGGTCCGCTGCCCCAGGTTGTGGAGCAGTAGTCCGCAATTCCCGAAGCTCTTTTCTCAAGAATTCACCTAAATCCCGCGGCCGGGGTTCAGCCCTGTCCGTGTTTGAAGGAGAAGCGAAACAATGGCAGCAACATCCGTAACGACAACCTTCACCCCGCTTCACGATCGTATCCTCGTCCGCCGTATGGAAGAGGGCGAAACCATGCGTGGGGGCATCATCATCCCCGACAGCGCCAAGGAAAAGCCCCAGGAAGGCGAAGTGA
>VFSW01004562.1_pt1 | contig 20639 bp, 19 predicted proteins | sample 5358111 | NCBI WGS metagenome assembly VFSW01 (sample SAMN11554181, study PRJNA540505) | mine drainage metagenome | isolation source: sediment from site ElyBrook_90M | place: USA: Ely Copper Mine, Vershire, VT | collected 2017
CCCACCCGCCTGAGCCGCTACCCCCGGTAGCGCGGGTCCCACGGCGGAATCTCCGCAGCGATGTCCATGCCCATGACCCGGATGGCGTTGCCGCGCCCCGCTTGCCGCTGCCCCACGGCGGGCACCATCGGCGCGGGGCGCAGTCGCCCTGGCGCGGGCGCCCGTGCTGTCCCGCCGCCACGCGGACCCGCCACGCGCGCGCGCATCCGTTGCCGCGCTTCGTCACGCGGCTCCGGTTCGCTGCCCACGTACGGCGCACCTCCGGTGCCCTCCGCGCTCGCCTCATCCGTCTCTGCCGCCTGGCGCAACTCCAAGAGCCGCGCCGTCGCGGTCACGTCGAAGACGTACCAGTCGAGCGGCCGTACAACGCCGTGCAGTTCGGGCACGAGCGGCGCCAGAATCTCGGATGGCAGCCGCCCGAAGGTCCGCGCCATGACCGCGATGTTGTCGAACTCCGGTGACTCAACGAAAGGTGGCGAGGGCCGTCTGGCCTTCCAGGACGTAGTTGAAGATCGCGGTCTTGTCCGGGTCGAGGATGCGCGCGATGCTGACTTCACCGCGCTCGCAATCCTCTTGCACCTTGTCCACCACGCGGAAGGAGCGCACGACCTGGCAGACCACCCAGTCCACCAGGCGCACGGCGGATTCGTTGGTGACCGGCTCGCCGTCGCTCTTTTGCGCGTCGCGCTGCGGCTGCCCGCTCCGGCGCTCAGCTTCGCGGCGTTGCTGGCGGTTGAGTGCGGCCTGCGCGGTCGCGTCGGCGCGGTCGTCGAGCTTGAGGATGCTGCGCGCGGCGTGCAAAAGATTGGGCGGCACCTGGCCGGAGCGCACGAGCGAGATGAGCGAGAGCTTGGCGACACGCAGGCCCTTGCCGCTGGGCATCGGGATGAGCTCGTCGGTGAGGTACGCCTCGGCGGTGTACTCCTCAATGGTGACGGGCGGCAGCGCGGCGAGGCGCTCTTCCACGCGCTCAGCGAGGCCCAGTGCGTCGTCGAGCACCTCCTCGATGTCGTCGGCGAGCCGGTCGTCGAAGTCGGTGCCGCGTACGGACGGCGCGTGTTGCCGGGCGGGCGGGCGCGTCTGGGACGCGCGCTGGGCGTGCGGGCTACGGGGGGTCGCGGTGGGATTCGCCATACTCGTCTGCTCCTCTGCTGAGTGAAAGGGTGACTGGCCGGCAACTCCATGGCGCGCGCCGGACTGTCGCTCACCATTATACTACACAGGCGAGTAGATGCCCGTCACACGCGAGTCGGCGCACACGCAGAACGGCCCCGGACCGTCGCCAGCGGCCGGGGCGAAGAGATGATGCTACCGGTTTGGGCTACGCGAACTGTGCTACAGCACGAGCTGCGAGCTATCCGGGTCGAAGTTGGCCGGGTTGCTGATGAACTCACGGCGCCAGAACGCGCCCAGGCCGCTGAACCCGGTGAGAGTCGCGCCGGTCACGTCGGTGGTCGTGCGTCGCGCCGTCCAGCTAAACATGCGCGTGTGCAGGGCCATGGACTGCGCATCCGAGAGTTCCAGCGGGTTGAAGACCACGCGCGGGTAGTAGTAGCGCTCGACGAGCGGCACGGGCGCCGCCAGCGTGCCGGTGATGTCCTCCGCATCCAGGTTCAGCATGAATCCGGAGTAGACCTGCTGGAGGTCGGTGGAACTGCCATGGACGTAGGCGGACTCGAAGCCGTCGCCGCTGCCGGGCAGTACCTGGGTCAGCGCCGAGATATAGGTGTCGATGAAGTTGTCCTCGACACTGGACTCGATGCTGCCGGTGCATTCGTAGCCGTAATTGCGCTCGATCTTCTGGCCGTCGCCGGCGATCTCCAGCTTGACCTGGGCGATCTTGACCTGGCACTTTTCCGTCACCCACACGCGGTGATAGGCCAGGGCGCCGGCATTGTTGTAGACGATCCACGCATTGCGCACGCCGTAGCGCGCGACTTTCCGAAGCGCTGGAGCGGGCATAGGATACTATCTCCCTCCCGTGTCCTTGTGGGCACGGGCTGTACGCGTACAAGTCGGTCCCGCCCGGCCGGTGGATGCTGCGCGTCTCCCGCCACGCGACGCGCGACGCCCACAAGCGGCCAGTGGGTCTAGACTAGCGGTGAACGACGGGTCAGTCTGCGGCGTCGTGCTGGCAGCGGAGGTAGATGAGCCGCCGCTGATGCTCATTATCGGGCGCGGTGCCCGCGGGGGTTGCCACCCACCCGGCGGGCAGATTGTGGGTCAGCACGTCCACCACGAAGGCCGCCAGCGCTTGCTCTTTCGCGCTCACGCGGATGAGCCCCACGCCGCCGGCCGCGCCGTCATCGGCGGCCACGAACTCGACCGCCACATCCGCCACATCAGGGGCCAGCGCATGCAGTTGGGCGCCCAGCGCGGTCGCGAGGTCGCCGACAGTGGCGACGGCGGGCGCGGCAGATGGCACGGCCGTTGCGGGAGTCGCAGGGGCTGACGCGAGCGGTGCTGGCACGGTCGTCTCTGCGGCGGGCAACGCCGCTGATTCAGCTGGCACGCTCTCGGCCAGCACCGTCTCGCGCTCCACGCCGTCCGCTGGGAGCGTGGCCACCGCGACGGGCAGCGTTTCGCCAGGCGCGAGCGCGGGCCCCACGTGCGGCCCCACGCTCTCTACGCCCTCTGCGGGCGCCGCGTCCGCTGCCTCAGCCGGCGCCGCCACCGCGCTCGAGCTCTCGGCACTGTCTGACGCCCCTGTGGCCTCTGCGCCCTCTGGCGCTGGCCCAGTAGGGTCTGCGCTCTCTGCGCTGGCGTCAGGTGCCTCCGTGGCCGCTGCGGTGCCAGGGGTCGCCTCCGTCTCTGCTGTCCCTGCTGCCTCTGCTATGGGCGCTGCCTCTGTCGCAGCGCTCTCTGCCTCTGTCACGGGCGCCGCTTCGGCGGGCGCTTCAGGCGCAGAAGTCGCCGCCGCCTCGATGCTCTCCGTCGTCTCGTCTGCCATGGTACGTGCCTGCCTCTCGATTCGTGTGGGGACCGCCCACTGCTATCACGCCCGCGCGCCCGCCGTCGTTCGCGGCCCGTTCGCCTGTGTGCTACCCCTGGCGCCCACGCAGGGACGTGCGATTGACGCCCTGAATCTTGAACACCACCTGGACGCTCTCCGTCTCATAGCGGTCATCGGGCAGCGTTGCGGACTCGCTCTCGAACTCCATGCCGCCGATGTAGCGGTAGAGTCCGTCGTTCGTCGGCGCCCAACCCGCCAGCCAGCGCTCTAGCCGCTCGAAGAGGCCCTGCCACCGCAGGATGCCCTGCGTCGGGTCGTCATGAATCTCGATGGCGACCAGGAGGTCGCGCCCCGCACCGTCTGGCCGCGCCTTCGCCCCGCCGGGCATCACGATCAGGAACGGTACCGGGCACACGGTGCGGTCCGCGCTGGGGCCGTCCGTGTCGTAGTTGGGGTAGATCGAGTAGAGGCCACTGTAGACGCCAGCGTCGTTGGCCCGCGCACCCAGTGCGGCCACCAAGCCCAACTGCGGGTCGGTGTCGGTGCGCAGGTAGCCCAGCGTTTGCAGCCACAGCGGCGTGCCCGTGGTCGGCAGAATGACCGGCGCAGACATCAGCGATTGCCCCTTCTCTCTCCAGGCCAGGCCAGGCCAGACACCCCGCCACGCGCACTACCGGCCGATGAGACCGCCCGTCGCGGTGACGGTGCCGCCTGCGCCCGACACATCCCAGCGCAGACGGCAGTTGCGCCCGATCATGGCGGCGGTGGCCATGCCCGGCCCCACGCTCGCGCTCACCACGTCTGGCCCGGTGACGCTCGACGAGGCCCACACCTGGTACCACACGCCGTCTTCGCCCAGACGGTCCAGGAAGAACTGCACCGCCGTGGCGCCGCTGCCCAGCGCGCTCACGGTCAGATCGATGGCGAGCCAGTCGAGCGACGCGCAGCCTAACTGGCCGCTCGTGCCACTGATCTGCGCGGCGGCGGGGAACGTGTAGACGGAGATGGCTGGGGGCTTCATGGGGAGTGTGCCAGCTTTCTTGTGGGGAGGCGCATGTGCGGAGACTCACGGGTTGAGCAGCTTCGTCAGCCGCGCCTTGAGCCTGGGCGCCTCGTGTTCCAGGGTGGGCCAGATGATCGGGAACTTGCGCATGCGCCGCGTCGAGAGCTCGAGGAACGCGCCCACGATCGCGTGCGGTCCGCCCTTCCACGGCCGCGTACTCTCGCGGGTCGAGCGCAAGACGATCAGCACGCGCTCGCCCACGACGCCCGCCTCCGCTTCCAGCGATTCGCGCGCGTCTTTGCCCGTCACACTATCCGCGCCGCCCCGGTCGGTCCAGGGCGCGTTGCGGCGGGCGATGTCCTGCGTATCCGCGGCCCACAGCGCACAGTCGCGCAGCACCAGGCGGCGCACCGCGTGGACGGCGGCGTCCACCTGGGCGGGGGAGTAGGGCGTGGGGTCGGTCGCGGTCATGCGGGCACCCACTTGCCACCGCGAATCCAGCCGTGGCGGGCGCATGCCGTACAGCGGAGGGAGGGCGAGAGTGTCAGCGGCTCGCGTGCCACCAGCGTCCAATGCGGCGCGTCGTCCGAGTCCCAGGAGAGGCAGCCAGAGCACGGCTTGCCGGTGTCAGGGCGCGTATGATACCAGATGAGGCCCCATTCGCCGGGCTTGCCCATCTTGGCGGTGATCTCCACACGGCCGCCGCCGTTGCCGATCTCGATAAGAGTGCTCGTCATGTCAGCATGCCGTCGGTCAGAAAGCCGTGGTAGGCCCGTGATTGAATGCTGCCCGCGCCCGCCGCGCAGGTGGCGCCTCGCTTGTCTATCGTGAGGTTCGGAGGCTGGCCATGCATCACCCAGCAGTGATGCCGTTCCTGGTCGTGATCGTCGGGCATCGTGCAATTTTGGGCTTGCGTATCAGGGAGCCAGTCGGTACCATCTGGCAAGCGCACGCTCAGCAGTCGGCCGAGTTGGGGATTCCAGAGCGGACCCATCCAATCGCAGTACCACATCGCGCCACCCGGCGTGTCGGGTAGGGTGACCTCTTCGCCGGTATCCGTGCGGCGGTAGATGAGATCGACGAAGAGCTGGCGCGGGTCATCGTCCGTGAAGGCGTAGCCGCACGCGCAGTGCGTGGGCCAGCGTGGGTCGTCATCATAGGCGGCCGCGCTGTCTACGCCGTTGCGGATGCATCGGTGCTCGGCATCCCACGTGGCGGCCGCATCCTCTATCAGCGTCGCGGCGTCGTGGTAGCTGAGCGTGCCTGGCATGTCGGGGCAATGCGCCTTGTCACTGCCGACATAGCGCCGCAGCTTCTGGCGTACGCGCTCGGTCGGCTCTAGCATGAAGCACTGGATTCCCACGGATCGCCTGCCTCTCTCACTGTTATCACGCGCGCAGCCCTATCATTGTTCTCTGTGCGCCTGGCTACGCGGGCACCCAAGCTCCACCGCGAATCCAGCCGTGGCGCCCGCATGCCCGGCACAGCAGCGACGGCGAGAGTGTCAGCGGCTCGCGTGATACCGACGTCCAACAGTCAGGGCCGCGCCACGGAATCGCGCCACCATTGCAGGCCGCGCCGTTGTCTGGCCGCGTGTGGCGCCAGATAAGGCAAGCGTACTCGTCATGCACCTCGGCGACGCAGCCGAGACCGAGGTCGATTCGCTCCATACGCCCCCTCTTATGCCTTCGGTTCGCCGTGGGTATCCCCGCCGCCGCCCGCGCTCAACTGCACCCAGGCGTACGGCCCCAGTTGCCCGTAGGTCGCCACGCGGCGCATGTGCTGGTCGCGGTCACTGAGCATGGCCCAGCGCTGGGGGTACACCTCCGTACTCAGCAAGGCACTCCTGGGGAAGTAGATGATCTGCGTCGCAGTCACGCGGTTGCCCTCCACTGCGGTGGCCTCGGACCCGCCGCCGTCATCGACGTACACCCGTAGCGTGCCCAGCAGCGCCATGCCCCGCGCGGCCGGCATGCCCGTGGCGTCGCGCACCGTCTGCCGCCCATACACCTGCAAGTCCTCCAGGATGCCCATCGGCCCGTCCATGAAGGTGAACGCCTGCTGTAAGAGCGCCGCGATCCCCGGCGGGACGACACTGCCCATAGGTGAACCTGCCTCTCTCGCTCCGTGTGTGGGTGTGGGTGGCGCGATCAGCCGTCCGTGCCGAAGTCCTCTGGCGGCGCCTGATCGTTCAGGTAGGGCGGTTGGCCGCTGGACAGGTCAGGCGGCAGCACGACGGGCAGCAAGCCGCCGCTGGTATCGATGCCGCCGCGCGTCGGTCCGGCCATGACCACCGCCTGGGGCAGGATGAAGGCCAGTTCGGCGACCGTGGTGGCGAACTCGCCATTGGCCTGCGAGACCAGCACCTCGTACTGCGCCAAGAGGTTCTGCTGGGTCTGTGACCAGTCGAGCTGGCGGTTGCGCTGGAGGCGCCATTTGTCGAATTGGAGCATGTCGGGGATGAGCACCGTCATGGCCGGGCACAGGAGCGCCGCGGTGTAGTGATCGAGGGCCGCCATCGCCAGGCGCGCCGTATCCACCGCGCCGCCCACCAGAATCGCATCGAAGGTGGCAATCCGCTGCCGCACGTGGGAGAGCGCGGCGTGAAAGAACGCGCGGCCCTGCACCGTCGCATCGGGCAGCGTGGTGCTATCCACCCCCAGGAGGCCGCGCACGTTATTGCACAGCGCCGCCAGGTAGCCCGGTTGCGGCTCGCTCTGCACCGCCGGGGCGGGCACGCCGCCATTGCCGGTGTTGATGAACTCACTCTGGTACCAGGTCGCGTCGGTCCCAGCGAAGTCTACATAGGGATAGAGCGTCACCCCCGCGACCAACGGCATCGCGGCGCCCAGCGCCGCGTAGGTGCCGCCCTCACTGGTGGCGGAGAGCACCTGGAGATGGTCGTAGCCCGCCGCTATGGCTTGCGCGACGTATGGCGCGTTCAGATTCACGACATTCACTGGTGTGTGCTCCCTTAGTATGCGGCCGCGCGCAAGAGTCCAGCGGCGACGGCCAGCACATCGCCCGCGTTGCCCCCGCTCACGACCGTGATGCCGGTCACCGCGATGCCGGCCACGCCCAGCGCGACGCCCGCACCCACCAACGTGCCGCCGGGCATGGTGACGCTCACGGTGGCGCCGGTCACCAGATTCCCGGCCACGTCGTAGAGGCTGTAGGTGACGCGGTACGTGCCCGCGGAGGCGCCCGTGGCCCCGCTGCCGGCATTGACGAGCGAGAGCGGCGCGTTGCCGTACGCGGCCGGTTCCGCGCTACCCACCGCGAACGTGCCCGCCCCCGGTCCGCTGAGGGTGATGCGACCCAGGTTGGCGAGCGCAGCCCCGAAGGCCACGTCGGGCGAAAGGGGCGTCATGCCGTAGATGCGCGCGGCCGCGCGGTTATGCGCGTCGAGATAGTCCGGCGCCACCTGCACTCCCTCAGTGCGGCAGAAGGCCCGCAGACCGCCCACGGCGCCACACACCGCATCGAGGGCCACCACCGCCGGCCGCGCGAGATCGAGCAATTCGGTGTAGCTGCTCACCAGGGCCAGCCACGCCTGCTCCATGGCCACGAGCTGCTCGAAGCTATCCATGAGGCCGTACTCTTGCCCCGCGTCGTCGAGGGCGGCCACGTGCGCGAGCGTCGTCGCCTGCCCCGCGACCAGCCCGGCCGTGGGGCCGGGCAGCGCCACGAGGTCGCCCAGGTGCCGCGCCACGCTGTCGCAGAGCGCCTGCACACTCGGGGCCGGAATCGGCACGGTAGGCGCGGCGTATTCGGGCAGCGCGAAGGGAAGCGCGAGAATCGGCATGTTGTGCGCCCCCCCCTCCCCCGACGGCTAGGCCAGTCGATACCACAGTGCGGTGCCCGTGTCCCACACGAATCCGCGCGCGCTGAGGGCGGGAATGGTGTCACTGGCGCCGTCCGCGACCTGGGAGCCGCTGGCGGCGAACTGCACCGTAAAGGCGGATTCGTTGACCACACTCACGTGCTGGGCCGCCCACACGCCCGCCTGCAAGACGATACCGGTCACGTTGGCGGCCGGGGCGATGCGCGCGACGCCCACGCCCGCCGTGCTGATCGTGCCATTGGCGGCCAGCGCGGCCGCGGATGCCGATGCGGGCAGAGGGGAGAGCAGACTATGGGTACCGATGATGGTGACCGCGGCGCCGCCGGCGTAGAGGTCGTTCCCGACATACTGGTTGTAGTCCGCGCCCGCGGACTCCACGATGCTGGCCTGGCTGATCGTGTTGCCCACCAGCACACAATAGGTGCCGCCCGCGATGGTGACGCCGCCCACGGAATCCACCGTGTTGCCCATGACGCTGAAGCGCGTGCAGCCGCTATCGATATCCAACCCGGCGGCGTTGGCGAATTCGAGCACATTGCCGATCAGACTCACCTTGGTGCAGTTGTAGGCGGCGACATTCTTGTCGGTTGTGCCGCTCTCACAGAGGCACCCGGAGATGCTGACCTGATTGGCGCCGCTGAGCAGCACATCTTTGGTCGAGACCGCGCCGTAGCAACTCGCGCCGATGATGGTGACATTCTGGCAGTTTTCGATGTCCAGGTTATTGCCGCCATTGGTCTCGTGCTCGCCGCCAATCACCTGGAGCATACACGAGGTATTCGCGGCGCCCGCCATGTTGCACGAGAAGCCATGGGAGACGTTGTAGTATTCATGGCAGTGGTAGAACTTACAGTTGTGCCCCACGGTGTTGATACCGTAGCGGCCGCGGGCGGGACTGAGCGTGTTGCCGCCCTCGCAGATGACCCGGCAGAACTCGGAATCATACACCCCAGGTCCGATAGAGAGCTGGTCGCTATTGTTGCTGCTGTTGCCATTCTGGACGAGGTACACGTCGTCCAAGAGCACATCGAAGATCTGCCCGCCCCCGCCGCTATTGTAGGCATCCACTTCGATGCCATGGCCGCCGAATTGCACGACGCGGCATTGCTTGATGGACCCGACGGTGCAGCGGAAGAGGATGCCCCCGCCGGTCGAGGTGCTGGTGTTGCGCCCCTTGAAGGTCAATCCAAAGAGCGAGACATAGCTCGCGGACGCGGTATTGCCCACGATGAGCGCCCAGGTGGGGTCTACGGTGCCCAGCACCTCGAGTTGCGTCGTAAACTCTTCGCCGCCGCCGACCAGGCTGATCTGCGTCGTATCCACGATGAGGCTGGCCGAGAGCATATAGTGGCCGGGCGGAAAGTAGACGACCGCGCGCGGTCCCGTGCTGGCCGCTGCGGCGTTGATCGCCGCCTGAATCGCCGCCGTATCATCCGTCACCCCGTCACCCTTGGCCCCGTACGCCATGACATTGAACGGCAATGAGGCGACGAGACTCCAGAGATTGGCGAGGCTGCCCGCGGTGGGGCCATGGGTGACGGGCGTGCCAATGGCCCACGGCTGCGCGGTGGTACCCTCTTGCGCGCGCACGATGGTGAGCACGTCGCTCGCACGGGCGGTCACCTTCACCACCTCGTGCGCGCCACCCGGCGTGCCTAAGAGCGCGGGGAACGGCCCGGACGCGGGCAAGAGCGCGCCGTCGCCCGCGCGCAGGGTGAGCTCGGTGTCCGTGGAAAGCAGTGGCTGGCCCGCCCCGCCCGCGCCGTACGCGATGATCGAGGTGCCGAAGTTCGTGAATTGGTCGGGCGTGGCCGGCATGCTCGGTCCCTCCTTCTCAGGCGCAGCGCCTAGTAGCCAACCGTACGCAGCAAGGCGCTTTTGATCGCCAGCGTATCGCCTGAGTTCCCGCCCGTCACGCTGATGCCGGTCACCGCGATGCCGGCGGCCGCGCCAGAGAGCGCGACCGCCGTCCCCGGCGCACTGCCGTTGGGCATGGTCGCGGTGGCCGTCTGGCCGGTTTGCAAGACCCCAGACGCGTTGTACTTGTTGTAGGTGACGGTGGCGACGGTCGGGGAGGCGCCCGTTGCCCCGCTGCCGGCGTTGACCAGCGCGAGCGGCGCGTTGCCGTACGCGCTATTCACTGAGGTGCCGGCCGCGAACGTGCCGGTGGTCGCGCCGGTGACACTGATCTGGCCCAAGTTGGCGACGGCGTTGCCGAACGCCAGGAACGCACCCAGTGTGGCCACCAGGGAGCGCCGCGTGGCCGCGTGATTGAAGGCGTCCAGGAAGTGCGGGTCTACTTGCAGCGAGTTGGCCTGGAGGAACGCGGCCAGGCCCGCTGTCGCGGCATCGAGGGCCGCGCACGCCGCAGCGGCGCCGTCCAAGAGCGTGTTGTACGCCTGCACCACGGCCAGCCAGGCGTTCTCATTGGCGACGAATTGCTCGAACGCGTCGATGAGGGCGAACTCCTGGCCGGCGTCGCCCAGGCCCGCGACGTGCCCCAGCGAGGTCGCCTGCCCCGCCACGATGGCGGACGGGGAGCCGATGAGGCCCACTTCGGCGATGAGGTGCGCGGCCACGCTGTCGCAGAGCAGTTGGCAGTTGGTGGGAGAGATGGTCGCCATAGTGCACGACCCCTTCTACCGGCCGGGGGCGCCGGATTCGCGTGGGTGGACGGCGCTGGTGCTACTTCGCCTCAGCGGCCGCTTTCGCCTTCGCGGCGGCGGCCTTCTTCTCCGCTTCCGCCTTGGCGGCGGCTTCGACCTGGCGCGCGGCCTCTTCTTGTTGCAGACGCGTTAGCTCGGGCAGCGGCGCGGTCTCGCGGGCGTTGCCGGGTACCTCTTCCAAGATGCCCTGCATGATCGCGGACGCGACGCCTGGCGTGCGCGCGACCTTCACCCGGCGGCCGGCAACCACCAACACTTCGCCGACCTTCTCATCGGGCTTGTGCGGGTGCTCAGGGTGCGACTCGTGGTAGATGCGATTGGCGCCCTTTGGCCCCAACTGGACGATGATATGTGCCATGTGGCGATTCTCCTATGGCAGAGAGGGGACGGCTTTGCAAACGCGGCCAGGAATATGCCGAAACCTATTCCTAGCCGCTGCGACACGAACGACGCTTTCAGCCCAGGTTAGCTCGTAAGCGCCAATGTCTGAATGGCCTGCGACATGATGATGCCGAAGCCCACCACCTCGCTGATGGCCACCTCGTTGAACTGCGTGGTGATGAGCCGGTCCGTCTCGACGAGTGACGAGCCGTTCTCAACCACCATCTCCAGCGCCAGGCCCTTGTTGAGGCCCACCAGCACGCCGCTGGGCGCGGACGCCAGGTAGACCAGGCGCACCGAAGTCCAGATGTCTTGCGCGATCTGAATCTTGGTGTCGAGGCCGTTGCCCTCGGTCAGCATGGACAGCAACATCATCGGGTTGATGTTGGGGAATTGCAGCGTCAGGATGCTCAGCAGCGCCGGCCCATTCCCGACCACCGTGGTGATCTGGTACGGATACGGCTGCAAGAGCCAGTTCAGCCAGGCGTAGTAGGTGAGCGTGCCCACCGTCGCCGAACTGTCCAGAGCGGACAGGTTGAAATTGACGGCGGGATTGGAGTTGCCGTCGCCGTTGATGAGCGTGTTGAGCGCATCGCTTGCCTTGTCGAGCTGGGCCTGCAACCCGATACGACCGATGTGGATGGCGAGCAGGTCCAGGCGCATGCGGCGAATGGCCTCATAGGTCGCCTTGAGTTTGACGCCGTACTTGTACAGGTTGATGGCGTGCTCGGCCGTCGCGAGCTGTGCCTCGGGCAGCGGCGACCCTTCCGGGACGCGGTACATGCGCCGCTCACCGACCGTATCGTTGAGATAGATCGTGCGATAGGCGTTGCCGTCGATGGGCGTCGTCACCGCGAGCAGCTCGTCCAAGATGGCCGGCGCCAAGAGTGGCGTACGCACGTTGCGGTTCAGCCACTCCGGGAAGAGGATGGGTGACGCGGGCTGATTGGACTCGTAGAAGCGGGTGACGGGGCTGGCGTAGATGCCGCGCCCGTGGTCGCTCTTGGTGACGATGCCGGACAGGGCGAGCTGGCGCTCGAAGGCGTCCATCTGGCCCATAGGGTCATTCGGCTCGTATTCATCGCTGGGGTCTTCGCGCTCCAGGAACGCGGTGAGAGTCATCTTCTCCGCCTGCGCGCGGGCGTTGATCTCGACGAAGGCGCGCTGCGCGATCTGCGCGTCGTAGCGACTACCGGGCCAGCCCTGGGGGGTGTAGCGGCCGAGAATCTCCCCGGCGCGCTGATGCATGTTGCTGACGCGCGTGCCGCGCATCGCCACAGGTACGGTCATGGGGGAAACTGCCTTTCGATGTGGCAGAGGGGCACTACGCGCCCGGATGCGCGCGGCAGTGCGTCAGAAGGACGACGGGCGCTCTACAGCAGGCGCTTAGTAACAGTAGAAGTACGCGATGTGGTTGACGGTATCAAGCGAGACCACGACGCCGCGCCCAGTGGCGGCGCTGGGGGCGCGGACCTTGCCCGTGCCATCTGCGGTGATGCTGCCACCCACGACGGGCGCGTACGTGGTGTTGTAGGCGCAGGACATCCCGCCCTTGACTTGCAGGGCGCAGGTGCCGTCGCCTTCCACGCGGTCGATGACGCCCGCGAAGACGGCTTCCGCTGCGCCCAGGCCCGCCTCCGCCGCGCCCACGGCGGCGCCGCTGACAAACGTCGCGGCCATGCCGATCTGCGCGCTGTGGTTGGTTTCGTCGTAGTTGCTCGTGTCGTACACGATGCTCGAATCAGTGGCGGCGCCCAGATATTCGGGATTGGTCCCGACGATGCCGGTTGCCGCACGAACGCTAGGCATGGGGTTCGCTCCCCTCGGTCCCTCTTGCGGAACTCTTGCGGAACAACATGGTGCTGCTGAGGTGGCTCACCCATGGTGCCCTGCGTGGCCCGGAGTCGCGGCCGCGCCTGCCAAGCGGGTGGCGGGTCCGCTGGTGGCTGCGCGTGACTCCGGGCGCATCAGAGCTGTCGTGCCATCGAGTGCGCCGAACGCGGTTAGCGGCGCTTGCCGCTCCGCTTGCCATTGCCGCCGCGTGCACCGTTCGGGCGTGTGCCGCTCACGGTGTAGAGGCTGACATCCTGTGCCCCGCGCACGGGCTGGCCGCTCTTGGTGCGGACCGCTGCCTGGGCGAGAGGACTGGTCCCGGCACGTGGCGTTCCACGTGCTCCTGCTGCTATCACGCCCAGGGGATCGTTGGTGTTCCGGGCCAGCGTCTGGCGCATCGTCTGACCGTAGCCGGGGCCGCCGGGCGCCGCGTCCCAATGGCCGCCGCCCGCCGCGCCGGTGTCGCGGTCAAACTGCCCCACGGGCGCGAGCGAGAGCCGCGCCGCGCGCTGCCAGTCATCGGTGAGCGCACGCACCTCGGCGAAGCTGGCTTTTTCGAGTACCGGGCGGTACTTCTCTGGATCACCCGCCCCGCCGGGGGCGCGCCCCCCCCCTCCCCGCGCTGCGTGGCGGGCGCGCGCGCGGGACTGCCGGCCGACCTCCAGGAGCGCGCGCGGCGCCCGGGGCCGGCGGGCGCCCGCGGCGCCGCGGGCGGGATTCGCGCGGGCGCCAAGGGCGTGGCGCGCCGCCGCACGCCGGTCACGGGTCGGGTCGCCGCCCATGTCGTGTTTGTCGGGGTCCTCTGGCTCGACACCGGTGTCGATGCGCTCGGAGTCGTCGCCCTCATCCTCGGCATCCGCGTCTGGGCCGTCGCGCAACGGGGCGTCGCTGTGGTCGGCATCCCCGGCATGTTCGTGCGTGTCGAACTTGCCGTGCGCGTGCTTGCCCGTCATGGTCTTGTGCGTGTCGAAGTCCAGGCGCCTGCCCGCACGCTGGCCGTTCGTGCCCTGGCCACTCTCGTCCTCTTGCTCGTCCGGGTCGTCCTCGCAGTCGGGGTCGTCCGGGTCGATGGGCTCGACGCCTTCATCTTCGTCGGTCGAATCCTGCTCGTCTTCGTCGCCGGCCTCGTCGTCGGCCTTCTGCTTGCGGGCGCGCGCTGGCCTAGATGCGCGGGCGCGGTCGTCGGTGGGGTCGCTGGCCTCGTCCTTGGCTTGCGCGCTCTCGATGGCGTCGAGCGCAGCGAACGCAGCCTTGATGGCCGCATCCACCGCGGCGTCCTCTGGCGACACGTTCGCGCCTTCGGCGTCCTCGTCTTCCTCTTGCGCGGCCTTCAGGCCAGAGAGCGCCTTCTGCACGGCGGCGATGGCCTTGTCCACCGCGGCGTCTTCTGGGCTGACCTTGGGCTTCTTGGCGTCTTTGGCCGCGCCGCCCGCACGCTGGATGCGCCCTGTTGTGCCACTCCGACCGCCCATGCTGGCCTGGATCGCGTCCAGCGCATCCTGATTGGAGCCGCCAGTCGTGCCGTTGGCGGTGGACTCGGCAATGGCAGCAGCGTTCTCGGCGTCGCCCGCCGTTGCGGCGAGCTTGGCCGCGTTGCTCTCAGCATCCGCCGCGGTGCCGCCCTTCTCGGCCAGCCACGCGGTCAGCATGTCGATGCCCTCGCGCATGGTATCGTGGCCGTGCTGCATCGTGCCGGCCATGCTGGCGAGCTCGTGCAGATTGTCCGCGCTCAGCTCGCGGCCGGCGCGGGTGTAGGATGCCACCCATTCGCGGATGTACTCGGAACCGCGCATCTCGTCATCTCCCTCTGCCGCCGGCAGACTGCCGGCGGCGCTGTAGGCCGGGGCGTACTGCGCCGCCGGCGAGTCGTACAAGTTGGCGCGAGGGGCCAACGGGCCACCCGCGTCCGGCCGGCCAGGGATAGCGCGGCCGGCGAGCGCGCCAGAGGCCACGCCAGGACCGAAGCCTGACCAGCGATCAAAGAGGCGCGTCTGGCAGCGATCCTCGACGGCCATGAGCAAGCGGGGATTCGCGCGGCCGCGCTCGGCTTCGGCCTCAGCCTTCAGCATCATCGCGTTGGGGCCGCTGCCGCCGTTGGGGCCAGTCGGCACCTCGGCATCGGGCGTGGCGTGGCGGAAGACGGGGGAATACTCGATGAGGTGCGCGTCCACGTCGGCGATGCACACGACCGTGCCTTCGGCGGGGTAGAGCGCGTCCTCTGGCGACGCCGCCATGCCCAGCGGGGGCATGTAGCCGCCGGGGCCGTCATCGGGTCCGCAGCAATCATCGTCGTAGCCGCCGTACGGGCCGCCACTGGCGGGCAGCGCGGGCATCCCCACGGCGACATCGCGCCCGCTCGCCGCGTCGGGCACGGGGTAGATGAAGCCGGGGATGTGGCAGCACGCCCAGTCGGTCAGCATGTTGCGACCACACACGGAGCAGTGGAATGCCACCGGGTCGAATCCAATCGACACCTGCCAGTAGATGCCCGCCTCGATGCCCCGGATCAGGTCGTCCGAGTTGAGGCCGTTGGAGAGCGCCCAGCCGCGTAGCACATAGGCCAGCGATTGCGTGGCCATGACGGCGGCGCCCAGCTCGACGTGCGACGCCACCACGCCGTAGAAGCTGCGGCCAATGGGCAGGCGGTTGTGCACGTGGGAGTCGCAGAGCGCGACGCCACGCGTGGCATCCTGGGCGAACCATTGCAGCGAGAGTGAGGTCATCCGCGTCCAGAAGCTATCCACGTTCTGGTTGCTGATCTGGGCGGGGAAGACGTACACGTCGCTCGCGCTCATGGGTGTGCGGGCTCGCGCGTTGATGAGCGCGAGCATCTCCGGGGTGGGCGTGCCCCCGGCGAGCGGCGCGCTGCCGTCCGCGACAGCGGCCACCGTGCCCATACCCCCCGCACCGCCGCCCGCGCCCAGAATGTCGGCACGGGTCGTCATCATGGGGAAGCCCACGCTGGCGAGCGGCGCGCCATGGCCATGTTGACTGCCCGCGCGCGGCTGGGGGCGGGGACTCGCGACCCGCGCACTCTCGCGCAGGGCCCGCGCCGGGGCGACGGCCGCCGCGAGCTGCGCGCGCACCTTCGCCTGCACCAGGACGCGCTCCCACTTCGGCGGCTCTTTGCCCCACTGCGCGTAGTGCGCCGCCAGATGATCGTACGCGCCCTTCAGGTCGCCCTCGGACATGTCGGTTTGCTTGAGGCGCGCCATGGCGGCGACGACCCCGTCCCACACGGCCTCCAGGCTCTTGCCGTCGCTGGCCAGGTGGTGATGCGGCAAGCTGTACGGCGCCTTCTGCTCTGGCAGCGCGGAGTCCGATGTATCCACCCACGTGTGAGCGGCCTTGTAGAGCGCCCAGTTGTCGCGCTCCTTCTCGTGGCCGTCCGCGTCCAGGATGGCATTCTGCGCGGCCGCGTCCCATGCCCATGCGGCACTCTCCGGAGCGGTCGCGGTCGGCTTGAATGGCACGACGCCCATAGCGGCATGCCCCCTTTCTCTTGCGCGACGCCTACAGACGGCGCGCACTCTCCACACCACATCACCCGCACGGACTACCTCGCGCCGGCGGGGCCACAGTGGACACCGCCGGCCGGAGTCAGCCTCAGTTGGCGATCAATTGCACCTGGAAGACGATCTGAGCGGGCGCGGTGCCGGTGCCCGGCGTGTCCACGATCACCGCCTCGAAGAAGTCGCCGACCGCGACCGTCTCGGGCGATGCGGCGAGCGCCCCCGCGACGGAGCTGCGCGCGGCGGTGGTGGTGAGCAGGGCCATGGGCGCGCTCAGAATGCTGACGCCGTTCTTGTGGATGTCCACCGTGTAGGTGGCGTTGCCCGTCAGCGGGGTAATCGCCGCGACGCGCACGTCCGCGACCTGGCCCGCGCGGGTGGCGATGCCAAGCACGACCGTGGCGCTGGCGGCGACGGCCTGCTGGCCCACCAACGGGACCGCGGACCCACTGACGACGCCGCCTGGTCCCTCGAACTGGTCGGTCTTGCGGTTCCAGTACGGAACCCGCTGGTCAGAAGCCGGAATCATGGTCTACTGCTCCTCTGCGCGCGTGTTCATCGCGCGCTCTGTGTTGGCCGCGCATTTCAATCGCGCGATCCACTGGCCGCGAGACGGCTAGTCACCGGCCCACGGTGCCGCTTGCGCATCCTCGCTGGGCGACCCGCTCGGTCTTAAGTCGCACTTGCAACTGGCATGCGCAGGCGGGCTGTCATCCCCCGATGGGAACAGGTCGTCCATGGGAATCGCGCCCGCATAGCTGTTGTCGATGCAGGGGGCGTTGCCACCCGCACCGGCGCCAGGGTCGGGATCGCCGTCCGTCGCCCAGACCTTCATGGACACGCCGTTATGCTGCCAGGTCGCCCGCCCGGCCGCGTTCCAGGTCGTGCTCATCTCGGTGTCGGCGATGATGGTCGGTCGCGATGCCTGCATGGAGTCTTCGGCCGCCGTCACGGCGGCCTGGGTGCCGCGCGCGTCCGCGCCCGTGGCGAGGGACACGCTAATGGCCCCCGCCAGCACGGCGCGGGTCGTGCGTTGCAGCCCAATGGCGACGCTCGCCGCATGCGCGGTCGTCGCGTCCACCAGGGCAGGATTGGTGAGGTGGAAGGTGTGCGCCGAGCTCGAGTTCAGCCCGACCTCGCGCATGGCCTCTTGCGCCGCCGCGTCCCACGCGCTCAGACCAAAGCGCGCGAGAATCGCATCCAACTCCTCCGCATCGTCGGGATACTCCGCGCGCAGCGCCTCGGCGATGCTGGCGACCAACGCCGCCTTGGGCGCGCCGTCTGCACTACGGGCTGGACTGGCGGCACTGGCGTGCTGGGCCATGATGCGCGCGAGCGCGGCGGCCGGCAGGCGGTGCGCATTGAAGTGTGCGGCCAGCGCGTCGCGCAGCTCCGCGGTCATCCGCGCGCGCGCGTGGCTGTGCGGCTTCGTGCGGAGCGGCTTCGCCTTGCCCTGCGGCGCGGGGGCGTTGGGCGCAGGTTCGCCGGCGTCATCGGCGGGGAGCGGCAATGCGCCCACGATGTCTGGGTTGGGCTGACGTGCGGCGCTGCGGGCGTGCTGATCGTAGGGCGCCTGGGGCATCGCAGGATTCGCCGGTGGGCCAACTGGCGGCTGTGCGATGTCGCTCGGCAGGATGCCTGCGTCTGACTTCCCGTCGTCCCACTCGCTGGCCATGGCGGCCCGGTCCTCATCATTCGGGAACTGATCGTCTGGCTCGAATGGCTCGCCGATGGGGAAGTTCGTGCGGTCATCGGTGAAGTTGACGGTCACCACGCGCAAATCGAGCGCAATGGGCGGCAGCGTCGCGATCGGCGTCGGCGCATCGGCGGACACGTAGGCCAGCGTGATGTGCGGCGTATAGGCAAACGCGCTCTTGGGCGCCACGCCCGCGTCGCAGAGCGCCTGCTTCAGCCCCGCCTGCCATTCGGGCAATTCGGGGCAGTTGATGGACGCATAGACCGGGTGCTCGTCCGCGTCTGGTGGCGTGAATCGCCCGACACCCGACACCGTGGCCGACAGCGGCGGCTGATCCGCGACGTACGCGTGCACGGTGGTGAGCAGGGCGGCACGCTCGCGGTCGGAGAGGTCCTCTGCCTCGCCATGGAATGTCAAGGTGATGTGCAGTTCGCTGGCGGGTTCGCGGCCAGGGCAGTCGCTGGGCACGGCATCGTAGAGCGCCTGCGCGGCGTCGGCGGGGAGGAAGAAGGCCACCATCGCGCCGGTGTGAGTCGCGACGGGCGCCGGGGCGGGCACGCTGGCCGGATTCGCGCGGGTGAACACCGGCGCACTCGTGTGAGCGGGCGTCGCGGCGGGATGGCGCGGATACGTCCCTAGGTTGGCGTTCATGTCATCAGGGTACGGATAGCAGCCGAGATTCGCGTCCAGCGGTTGGGGATACGGCGCGTTGGCTGGCGCGCCCGCCACAGCGACCGCACCGCGTGCGACGGTCGCGTAGTAGCTGTCGAGGCGCGCCCGGCCAGTCCCATTGTGGTGCCCATTGCTGGTGCTGGCGTGCCCGTTGTGCCCAGGCGCGCTGTCATCGCTGGGATGTCGCGCATCCGCAGCGACCCCGACCGCCGTCGAGCGCCCTGGTGCGGCCGGCGTCGCCTGGCTCGCCTCTTTGCCCACGGCGGGCGGCTTCAGCTCTTTGGTGTCCTGGCCCGGCGCCTCGCCCTTGTCCTGGTTGGCCATCGCCCCCTGCTGCGCGGCTTCGTCGGTGCTGCCGTCTACCGGCGTGCCCTTGCCTGGCGCGCTACTCGCGGCGGGTGGCGGCGGTGCGGGGTCGGTCGCCTCGGATTGCAGCGGCGCCACCAGCGCATCCACTTCCGGCCCTTTCTGCACCACGGCCGCGCTGCCCGTGATCGCGATGGCGCTCTCGTTTTGCGCCTGCCAGCCCTCATCGCGCTTAGCTGCCTCGTTCCTGATTTCCAGCAGTTCCGCTTGCGCGTCCTTGATGCGGTCGGACGTGCGCAGCGTCTTGAACTCGAAGGACACCACGCCATTGCGGCCGCGGATGCGCAGCGAGATCGTGAGGAGCTTCTCCACTAGGCGCGCCACGCACTGCTGCAAGGCGGCGATGCCCTTGGCGTAAATCTCGAACTGGATGGAGCCGTGCGTCTCCGTGGCGCCGCCCTGGATGCCCATGAGGATGGGGAGCTGCTTCAGCCCGCGCACAATCCTGCGCTCCAAGACGGAGTAGAGTTTGTCGATGTCGAGCGTCTGCCCGCTGGAATCCACGCCATTCACCACTACCGAGTCCCAATGCACGAACGTGTCATCGGGCGCCAGGTCCACGTACGCTTCCTGGATTTGCGTCAGGTAGGCGTTGTAGAAGGCGGCGCGCTGGGTCGGATCGGCAGCCACGGCGGCGGGCATGAGGTTCTTCGCGGCGTCGGCGACCACGCTGACGTTGATGCGACCGAAGGCATTCACGTGCGCCCACTGTCGCAAGTCTTTGAGGAGCTGCGCATCGAAGGCGACCAACTGAATGGCCGACGCGAACGGCATGCGGCCGTAGGGATCGTCGGTGTCGGCGTCCAGCGGGCTGTAGCCGAAGGTGAGGTTGTTCATGAGGCGGAAGCCGCCGTGATTGAGGAAGCTCTGCAAGGCCAGGTTGCCGGCGAGGTTATTGGAGGTGGGCGGCGGTGCGTGCGGGTCTAAGCCCCACAACTCCACCTGGGGGTTCATCAGGTACCCTGGCCCCATGAGGGCGACGAGCGGCTGCCACTGGTAGGCCATGAGGTCTTGCCGGGTGTCGCGCTGGAAGTAGATCGTCCAGGGCTGCACGCTCACAATATCGAGCACGTCGCTCACATCGTCGGAGGGCACCGTCTCGCCCGCGCACGCGCCCTGGAGGACCACCGACATGAAGTATTGGCCCAGTACCGCGTCGAAGCCGCCCCAATTCGCGTTCACCCGCGCGATGATCGCGTCCAGCTCCGCCTTGCCAGCCGCGTCGTCCTCGGTGTTATCCGGCGTCCGCACCGCAAACTTCCACTCCGTCTGCGCCAACCGGAGGAAGTTCCACATGGCGAGCCCCAGCTCGGGCCACGCGTCCGAGAGCAAGTCGATCATCTGCTGCGCGGAGTAGCTGCCGTCTTGCAGTGTGGTGAGGTCGATGGACTGATACTGACGCCGCGGCAGGAAGTTGAATGGCATGTAGCCGAAGACGTTGGCGTTGTAGGGCAGCGTCTGCCTGGCACGCGCGGTCTTGCCGCCGGCCGGGATGCCCAGGGACGCCTTGATGTCGCCGGGGGTCACGTCGAGCGGCGGGCGGGGCGCGTCCGCGGGCGTGGGGCGTCCACCTCTGCCGCCACGGCGAGATGCGCGACCAGGCACACTGGCGTGGGGCGCGGGGGGTGCCCCCCGCCCGCGGCCGCCGGCATCCTCGCGGGCGCTGGGCAGGCCGCCCGGCCCCCCGGCCCCGGGGGGGGGGCGCCGGGGGGG
>VFSW01004563.1_pt1 | contig 20634 bp, 21 predicted proteins | sample 5358111 | NCBI WGS metagenome assembly VFSW01 (sample SAMN11554181, study PRJNA540505) | mine drainage metagenome | isolation source: sediment from site ElyBrook_90M | place: USA: Ely Copper Mine, Vershire, VT | collected 2017
ACCTCCGGTCCAAGTTTATCAAAACATTGGTGTCTATTTTTTTCAGCTTACCTCACTAGATGCAAACAAATATAGTATTGATTCCAATACTGCCATTCTAAATGATGATAGATGATAGGTCAGTAACTAATTACACAAAGAATTAGAACGTCAAATAATTTGACGTTCTTTTGAAGTAAGAAACAAATGGTGATAAGGAAACTATACCGATTGCTTCATTAAGTTTTGAAGCCTATCTACAAACAAATGTAGATCGGTGTATGGGCCGTCATCATCATTACGATTTTTTTGTAATGCAATTTTTATTGCACGGTCTTTTGCAGTTAAGACTTGAGAATTGGTCCTCTTCCACAAGCCACAACCACCTTTTTCGTACTGAGGAATGTGCCTTCTTAAACGTTGATAAACATCAGATCTAGATAAAGGGGCAAGTACATCTTCATAATGAAGTAATAGCCAAATCTCAAAACATGGAACAGATGCAACAACTTCAAATGGAACTTTTGACTTAATATCATTTTCCATACTTAGATTCAATTTGCCAACAAGCCCTAACGCATCGTGATAACTATGGTGTTCATCGCGATCAAATACAACCCAAACTTGATCAAATACACGAGGGCTTATGGATCGATGGGGATCTCCATTAAGAAATATTTTTTTAGCGTATTGAACTACACTTAACGGATCATTTCCATCGCTCGCACCCATTACATAAATGTGCGCTGTAGGTAGACGCAATTCCTGACGAATTTCATCAAAATACTGTGGCACAGTCTTGCTACCTTCACAGACTATAAGGATACGGTCTGCCGATTTTCGTGAGGCAGCTTTACGACGAAGGTCGCGACCTATTTGCTGAGCTTTGGGTTGATTGTCTGCCCCCATAATTAATCTACTTTCTCTGAGGACTTCTCATGCTCATTTATAAGCAAAGATGGGATCTCCTTAAAGAACGGCACAGCACCATATCTACCCATTAAATAGCCTTTTTCTAGGGCTTCATTTTTACGAGGGCTAAAGTCTGTTAAGGGGTAGAGATTTGTCGCTTGATCGGAATCTTTTTCAGTAAACCAAACTTGATCACGTCTAAAGATAGATTGGTCTAGCAATGATGTGTCATGTGTAGAAAAAACTAGCTGCGCATTATTTTTGTTAATTCCACTGTTGTGGAACATTCCAATTAACTGACGGACTAACAGCGGATGAAGACTTGAATCCAATTCATCAATTACCAAAACACGTCCTTCTCGCAACACATCAAGCACTGGCGCTGCAAGCGCAAATAATCTCTGAGTGCCCGTTGACTCTTCATTTAAATCAAATGTAGCAGAACCTTTTGGTGCCGTATGCTTAAAGACGGGCACTTTGAATTCACGCTCCTCTTGTGTTGTATGTGGAGCGGCATTTGGATTAAATTGAAATGTAAACCCTTTTTCCTTTCGCTCAACTGTAGAGATTTCATCAATTGAAATATCCGCAGTTGCCATAAAAGATTTAACAGAATCTTGCCCCTCTTTTGTACCCAAAAGAGCGGTCGAGAAAGCAGTATTGATTAATGCCTGAGCAGGTAAAAACACAATATTAGATGTTAACCACTTAAAAATAGGGCTGAGTATTTCACTGTTTAATTGCGCCGCTGTAGAAAGAAAGAGCGCATTACTTCTTGTAGATTCCTCCCATATTTTTTTGGGCCCAGTTAAATAAGTACCAAACTCATATACATCCTTTTCCCCATCAAATTCTCTAGAAAAAATAAGCGTAGGTCTTGCTGTACGGTACAAATATAACGATTCACTAAAAAATCTAGTCTGCGTCATTTGGAAAGAATATTCATAACGCAGACCATCCCGCACAAAGTTCACCTCAAATGAGGTTGGCTTTCCTTCTAGACTTTCATCTAATTTGAAACGTTGAACGTTATAAGTTTGTCCCGGCTGAATCACAGATGCAGACTCTGCAACAACAGCTCTCATGTAATCTAATGCCATCAGAACTGATGTTTTTCCACTCGCATTTGCACCATATATAACTGCACTCTTTAGAGCCTTCAAAGATGCTGAAATGCCAGTTTGCTCAATATGCGTATCTATATGCGCTTTATCAGTAGACGCAACCAAGCTGAGAGTCTGGATATCTCTGATCGAACGAAAGTTCCCAACGCGAAATTCGAGAAGCATAAAATCACCCGCAATATAATTTATAACGATATTTTTGCACAAAAAGTGCAAATAGTCTATTTTAGTTTGATTGTTTGTAAATTTATCGTAAATTTATGCAATTTCAATGAAAAGCACCTTGAAAACAATGCCTAAGTTCATGGCCTAGCTCTGAATGGTTAGTTTGTGCACCTGTAACAATCAAACAAGTATCTTTGCGCCAAAAGCTGCAAGCATCCAGCGCAAAGCCAAAACCACCTAACCCACTGTCCTTGCTAATTGCTTCACACGTAGCCTGAACTTTGGCTGTAGGCACAACCATCCAGCTAACAACCAGCGTTTCTTTGCGATTCGGTTTGGTACTGAACTTGGCATATGCATCCCGCCAGTCACCAGCTTGCACAACACAGGGAAGCAAGAAGAAAACCAAGCTCAGTGTTAATACATTCATTTAATACTCACTTGGCAGCATCACCACCCATTCACACTCAGCCCAGCAGCCATAAAGCGTGATGCTGGCGAGCGGAAAGTCTGTGTACTCAACTAACTGCTCTGCCAATACGTTGTCATTGCCGTCCTCAATCACTACGTAAGCGGCGCTGTTTTGTACAGTCATTTTGAGCACAGTAAATGGATTGGCAATGTGATCTATGCCAAGCAAGTGCGACCAGAACAAATCCAAAAGCCAAAAGCACTCTGCTTATTCTGCTAAGTACTTCACGCCATCTGTAGCCATTAAGTCATGGCGTACAGAGTAGTAATGTTCAGTAGCAATAAATTGGCGCAATTCCTACTCAAGCTGACTTGCCTTGCTCATCTAAGTACTCCTTCACAACCTTTAGCACCCATATATCGCCCATATCGTTATCCTGCGCCCTTGTTGCGTAAAACGCATAGGACGCCGGACGCATTGCTGCGATCAACCTGACTAGCAAGCTCAAACTGGCTAGTGAATGCACTCAGCTTGATGCCCTCTGCTGTAACGACAGCAATGCCCAACACAAAGTCTCTTCGCTTTGCTAGTTGCAATAAAGAATTAGTTAGAGCGCGGACAATCCATTAGTACTCGTGCTTACGATTAAACAATCTGCGTTTCTTGTTGCCACGATAAACAAGAGGGCTATACACCCGCATTTCATCGTTTAAGAAAGGTGTCATCCCTGCGTCTAAGCACCGGGATGCACACTTGCCAAGCATGGTGTTCATGCTTAACGCTGAAAGCCACCGCGAATTTGGCCTGACACAGCAGTAATTTGCTCATCTAAAGAGCCTGCAAGCACAGCTTCGTTAACTGTCTCAAGCGCACCAATCAAAGCATCTGTATTAGCGCACTCAACAGCATTGCTTTTGCCATTTAGTGACAGTACTTTTGCTCCATAACGCACTTGCAGGATGACTTTGTTGTTATCCACAAACCACCAAGGACGTACCTTTTTAGTGCGGGTAACTTGAACACGCTCACCTTCTATATTGGTAACTGTTTTGATACGAGTGGGTGCGTAGTCTTCGCCAGCACTAAGCGCACGCGCGTAATGCAGTTGCTCAATAATCTTTGCACTTAATTTATTGCGACGATGATGCACAGGGTCTTTATGTGCAGGTTTCTTAGCTGCTACGAGCTTAAGAGATGCAAGAGTTGCCATTTGTATTTCCTTTCATGTTTAACAAGGCAATACAAATTTAGTTTCAGCGCCATACACGAGCAAATCATCAATACATAGGCAAACTAGCATCATCCTGTACACATGGCTTAACACTTCAAACCAACCTTAAAACACGCAATATCAGCAATTGGCAAATGGAAAGGCACATAGAAGACGCAAACAAGGCAATGCACGAATTTAAGAAAAGGTTGAACTGGCTACTTACAGGAAATGGCTATAAGCGTAGCCCGCAAAAACTACCCATTCTCATCGTGGCACTTGAAGGCACACAAAACACATACGACCACAATAGGACATTACACTTTCACTTAGCTCAATATGTGAAATTTTTGTGTAATTTATTTTTAATTATAAATCAATAACTTACAATCAAAAAACTACTCCCACTCAATTGTAAATGGTCGATAAAAACCAAATGAAATCATTGACTTGTTGTAGCTCATACGGTTAGATACCATAAAAAATACCATGATCAACAGTTTATAAAAATTCGTAATCAACATTCGGCCACATCAAATGTGACAACCAACTCAATCCAAGCATCCATTAACCTCGCTCAATCACGAACCAATGGCCACTGACGTGCACTGTGAACCAAGGCCAGCACCCACACCGTTTCGCCGCTGATTTCGTACACCAAACGATAGCTCTCATGAAGAATCAGCTCGCGGGTTCCTTGTATGTTTCCTGGTCGCCCCAGCATCGGGTGATCTACCAGTCTAGCCGTCGTATCGCTAAAAAGCTCGTCCATACGGGCGGCAGCTCGCGGATTGTCGGCTGCGATGTAGTCCCATACGTCACCGCGATCTAGCAGCGCTTCAGGCGTCCAAACAACCCTCACGCTTAGCCAGTCACTGCCGCACGCCGAGCAGCAAACATGGTTTCAACTTCATCATTGGAGTGACCAACACCAGCGCGCATTGATGCGCGACCGGCATCAACCTTATGGCCGAGAAATTCATCATATTCGCGTGCTTCGCGCTGACGCTGAACGAATTCGCGCATTAACTCTCGCAATACCTGAGACGCTGGCCGATGTGTCGCTTCCGCTTCGGCCATGAAATCGGCTCGCAGCTCCGGCTCAAGCTTCATCGTAAAAACAGCTTCCTTGGACATAATGCAGCCCTCTTGAAATGTACGAATGAAGTATATACGTTTTCATCACCAACAGCAATTTCGCAGTTCAGATGGGGACTGTCGCCCCGACCATGAAAACACCAAATTTTCTTCAGTTTTGAGCAAGTTATGGACTTCTGTCCTTTCACACCAAAGGGCTGAGGCTGGAAATATACCGGTAGACACGATAGAGCGTGACATCAAACATATAAATTTTGATTTACCCTTGCAAATATTAGCTCTGCCTTTACCACCCACTCACAATTCAAATAGTCCACGAATCAAGTAAGGGGCACAAACATCAAGTTGACTTGACTTTCACGTAGGTCACATTGAACTCCTTGCACTGTCGATGCTGCTGCATTCGGTTCGCGAAACTGAATGCATCGTTGAGCTCAAAGCGCTGGAATACATCCAGCCCGCGACTCAGTACGATCTTCCATCCATGGTCGGTCGTAATGTCGCGGTCGTGCTTAGTGCCGGTCGTGTCGTACTCCCACGTGAACTGAATACCAATCCCGAGGCAGGCATCCGCCATTTTTTGGAAGTTCTCAGTTTGGCGGTCCACATTGAATTCATCCTCAGCCGTGATGACATGCACCGCCACCTCGTTTTCTGGGCCGCTTTGTTTGCTGATGGTCTCCAATAAATCCATCAAATTACGTTGCTGATGAAACGTCCGCAGATAAGGGTCAGTCACTGTGATTCGGCTGGCGCCCATCAAGTAGGGCCCGAACAACTTGTCGAAATTCGCGCCGCGTTGGTTTTCCTGGAAGACGAGGTGCGTTTCTTTCAGTGGCGTCGGCGTATCCGGCGAGACAACTACTGCGGCCGTAGGCGCGCTGGTAGCAGACACATCCGTTACAATCGAAGGCAGTTCGCTTTGTGGGGCAGCCGCGTCATCTGAAGCACCCTCCGCTGCCACACGGCGATGGTAGGAGTTCGGATACTCCTCCTCTTCCAATGTAGTAACGGGCACCTCCTTACCATCAGGCGTCGTATAGACAAAACGTACCTGCGGGTAGGTGGCGTCAATTCTCAGTAGTTGGTCCTTGACCCTCTTCCGGCCTTCAATAGCCACTCGCAGAATTTCTTCGATCTCGGCATCTGTTGCCTCACCCTGAGGGAACAATATCTTCATCAACCCTGAGAAAGTCTTGTTGATGCCGTCACGGTCTCGTGTTGAGATATCGTCAGAGAGCTGGAATTTTGCTTTGTAGCGATCCGAAAAATCGTGGCTGCGCAATGAACGCAGAATTTCAGCAAGGTAGTCCACCACAAAGCCGTAGCCATCAGAAAACATCTCACCCCGAATGACATCCACTTCCAGCGCGCTACGGACTCGATGCCGGCGCTTTTTCATGGCTTCAGTGCTCGCTCCTTCGAGCCAGACATAGCCGCACAAAGTCTCCACCGTGTTGCGACCGGACTTGCCGGCGTCAATCCATCCGCAAAGACGCTGATGCAGTAAGCGGGCAACATCGCTTTCTAAAGCGCGAACCTCATCCATGCTGATGCGTATGTGCTGCGCGTTCCCCACGATGGCTTGCGTGATACGCGGATTCAGAGCCACGTACAACCGACCGTCCGAGTCGTCGCTGGCATACTCGGAAAGCAAGCGGTAGCCTTGTCGTTTTTTGCCGAAGTGCGCGATGATCGAAACCTTCCACAGCCGCTCGATGCAGTCACGGATCGGCCGCGAGTTTTCGATGTCCGCGTAGCCAATCTCTTTCGCCAGCCCGCGATAGCTTCCCTTGACGACAAGTGCGTCGTGTTGGACCGCATCCCATTTCGGTTCAAGAAACAGACGCAGCTGTTGCCCACCTTCGGTCTTTGGCTCTGGGGAAAGCACAAGGCCGTATGGCCCCGCCAATGCGACCAAGCCTTGAAGTACGCGCAGGTCATCTGCGCCCGATGGCTCTGGCCCGCTGAATTCAATCCGCTGACCGTCGCCAAACTCGTAAATTACATCCAGCTTGCGCGTCTTTCTCTCCCCTCGCTTGAGGCTGCGAAACAGGCCTGGCGCAAGGCAATGAGCAGGGTCGTGCCGGGCGTGGGTCAGGTCAAACTTCATCGCGCCGCCCGCCTTTCCTGATCCCGCTGCTGACAGCTTCCCGCAGTTCAATGGGAAACAGCACCCCACCCTCGTGGCGCTGATACCAGCGGTCGTTCGGGGTCACGTCGTAGTTCTGCTTACTGATACCAAAACGAATGAAGTAGCCGCGCTGATCGTCAATTGGCGTGCGATTTAAGCTGTGGGCAGTGAGGCTCACGGCCTCCTGCTCGGTCATCTTGGCGACGAAGCCGCACCATCTGGCGTTGTCGATCAGCGCGGAAGCTCCACGCGCCGCTTGCTGTTGATCACCTTGCCCCTCACGGGCACTGCCTTTACTAACGTGGTGAAGGTACAGGACTGACGCGCCAGTCGTGGCCGCCACGTATTCCAGCGTGCCGACAAGCTTGGCCATGTCGCCATTGCTGTTCTCGTCGAGCTGGTGAATTCGACTCAAAGTGTCAAGAACGATCAGGCGAGAATCGGCGCAGTACTCGATCAAACGAGCCAAGTGCCGGTCATCCATGATGTTCAGCCGCTTGCCCATGATCGGTTCAAGCGTCAGGTTTTCCGCAATGGCTTCGCGAGCGCTCGGTGCCAAGTGCTTGCCAATGGCGTGAATTCGCCGGATCAGCGCCGGAGCGGGGTCTTCGCCTGCCATATAGACCACGCGGCCAGTATGTAGCGGAGTCAACTTCACCAGATCGCCGCCAGCAACGCTACATGCAATGGACATGGCAGCTTCGAGCGTGAAATAGCTCTTCCCCGTCGCACCTGGTGCCACAAGTGCGCCAACGGTTCCGGCCAGGAAACCGGGCCAGATGAAGTCTAGAACCGGTGGTTCGTCCTCAAACGCTTTTGCGAGATCGATAGCCATCGTGGTTCACTTCCCACTCAGCACTTTGGCGATTTCAGCCGTACGGAAATAGACACGGCGTCCGAGCTTCAACTTCGCCGCATTGATAGGCTTGGCCCATTCCGATTCAGCTCTTAAGGCAATCCTGGTTCCCTCGATCGAGCGGTCGAGGATTTTGGCGAGTTGAGCAACGCTTAGCAGCGGACCGTACTCGCGAGTCAACGTTTCTTCAATTGTCACGTTACCACCTATTAACTAGTGTTATGTATGATGGTGACAATGTTAGATAGTGATATAACCCTTTCCAAGGAGTGAGAAATAATGAGTTTCGCCACACCTCGCCCAGATATGACAAATCGGCTCCCGAAACGTATGGTTTTGGGAGGAACTGGCAAAAAAACTGCTCGCCCGCCAAATGGCGAGCCGGAACGAATCCGAACCATTGCCTGGTTCAACGCCGTAGCAATTAGCTTGGGAGAGCAACGCCCAGGAACTATCGGGCGATTGATGCAGAAAGAAAGTGATGCTCGCGGACTATCTCAAAACCACGACAGTTCAAAGAGATGGAACCATTACGCCAAAGGAATGGATAAAGCGAATAAACCAGTTACTCTGAGTAAGGAGATCATCTTACTTGTAGACGAAGTTGCCCCCGGGACGGCTGATGTCTTCCGGCATGGGCCTGGTAGCCTATGGCCAGCGCTCTGGGATGACCGTATTCCTCGACTATATCCAGATGAAATAATTGAACTTTTTTCCATTGATGCTGGAGAAATTGACGCCACGTGGCTCCAAAAAGCAATTATTGCTTGGCGTGATCGAGCTGCCTTGATTCGATTTGGCGCGTTCGATCATATTATTGATGGCCTCTATGAGGCTGTTTTTATTGGGCTGCATCAACATGAAATAAAAGCCGAACTGACTAAACTCGGCGTATGGGAATTTGTTTGCAACAACGTTGCGGCTTCCGAAAAAAACAATCTGGATTTCGATCTTAGAAAACGCCAAGAAATCGAAGCGATCGGCAATCAATTTTCATGTGATCCGATAAGGCTCTATTTGACCAATCCAGTTGGTTTCGCCGCAGCCGCGCTAAAAACCAATCGAACAGAATTAAACCAATAGCTTGGAAATATTGCTGCGTCGGGTTTCATTGGTGGCAATTTCGCGCATGCTCGCAATTAGACCCTGAACAATCTCATCACCATAATTTTCGCAGCCAGGAGATAGTGATGATATTGAAGATGCAGCGATAGCGTCTTTAAGAGTCAGCGCGTCTTCCGCAAATGCCCCCACATCCTTGATACATCGTTGCGTGTACACGGTCTGATCTTCCATCGGCCAACTCCTTATTAGCGCAGCATTCCCAAAACCACATGTTTCGGGAGCCGATTTGTCATATCTGGGCGAGGTGTGGCGAAACTCATTATTTCTCACTCCTTGGAAAGGGTTATATCACTATCTAACATTGTCACCATCATACATAACACTAGTTAATAGGTGGCGACGTGAAAAATAGAACACTCATCAACCGCAAGAAACTGTTGGCGATTATTCCATTGTCTGAGCGAACAATCTTCAACATGGAGCAGCGGGGAGAATTCCCGCGCCGCATCGCGCTAACTAGCCGCAACGTGGCCTGGGACCTGGCCGAGGTTGAGGAATGGATCGAGGCGCGGAGGTCATCGGGCAACCAGGCCACCCGTCCCGGCGTCAATCATTCGGTCGTTACCGCTTGACTGTCCATTCATCAATCATGTCTGCCCAATCCTGCAGCATGGCCGTGCGTTGCTCCCGATATTCGGCTTTGTTGTACACCGCCCTTACACCCTTCTGCTCATGGGCGAGGCACTTTTCAATCCAGTCAGTGTTGTATCCAGCTTCATGTAGCAACGTGCTTGCCGTTCGCCGTAGATCGTGCGGACCGAACTTCGCCAGCGTCTTGCCTTCCTTCTGTGCCAACCTGTAAGTCAGCGTCAGCACCTGGTTGAGCGTGGCACTGCTCATTGGCAAGTCCGAGTCATATCTTGATGGCAGCACGTACTCAGACCCACCGGCAAACGTCTTCAGTGCGATGAAAATATCCAGCGCCTGCCGAGATAGGTAGACGTGATGGGGGTTGCGCCGCTTCATCCGCTCCTTGGGAACCGTCCAAAGAGCCTCGCTGAAATTGACTTCGCTCCATGTAGCGTTCGTCAATTCACTCTTGCGAACCATTGTCAACAGTAGCAACTTGGCCGCAGCCCGAATCGAGGGTGTCGTACCTATGCGCTCCATATACTGGTACATCAGCCCGATTTCGTCATGTGTCAACGCACGATCACGGGGCTCAAATTTGGCAATGGTGGTTGGCCTGACCATATCCGCCGGGTTTTCCACCTTCTGGCCACGCTCGATTGCCCACCGAAAAACCTGCATGACTACTTCGCGCACGTGCACCGCCGTAGCTGGTGCGCCGCGCTCAACAATGGTATCGGTCAGCGTCCGCAAGTCCTCATGGGTGATTTCTACCAGCTTCTGGTTGCCGAATTTCGGCTTCAACTCCCTTTCATAGATTGCACGGCGCATATCTCTGGTCGAGTCGGCCATTTGGTAGCCGCGTAGCCACTTTTCAGCCCAGGCACCGAATGTCTCAGCATCCTTTACGCGGGCTTTGTCTCGCGCCTTCTCCTTGGCCGGTGACTTGCCTGCCGCAATCATCTTCTTGGCTTCACCCAACTGCTCGCGTGCTTCCGACAAGGTGATGCCCCCGGTGCCGTAGCGGCCGAAGGTGATGGTTTCCTGCCTGCCGTTGATCGAGTAGTTGTAGCGGAACGAGATCGCTCCGGCCGGTGTGACGGCCACATAGAGGCCGTCGCGGTCGTTGACTTTGTAGAGCTTGTCCTGCGGCTTGATGTTGCGCAGCTTGGTATCGGTGAGCATGGCATTCGTCCTATCTAGGTTCAAAATACCATGATCAAAATCAGCAAGAAAAAATGACTTTTCTACTTATAAATCAACAAGTTACTAAATTTCAATACCATGCCAAGACCAAAGATCATGGCATGGTATCGGGCGTCTCTCATGGTATCGAATGAGATAGTACCATCCGCCGTACCATAAGAAAAGCGTACTTGCCGGTGCTTGAAGATGCCAGTCAATGCCAGACCAAAAAGCAAAAAAGCCTGCAGTGACGCGGGATTACGGGTGTTTTGGTGCCATCAGTTGCCTGCTGATGCCAGTCGTGTGATCATTCCCACTCAATAGTTGCGGGAGGTTTACCGGAAATATCATATACCACTCGGTTGATACCACGAACTTCATTGATAATTCGGTTAGATACTTTACCCAATAAATCATAGGGTAATTCAGCCCAATGAGCAGTCATAAAATCACTGGTGACCACTGCTCGCAAAGCCACCACATATTCATAGGTTCGTCCATCACCCATTACACCTACAGACTTAACGGGTAGAAAAACAGCAAAAGCTTGTGAAACTTCGTCGTACCATGCCCCTTGCCTAAGCTCATCAATAAAAATCGCATCGGCGCGCTGCAGTAGATCAACAAATTCAGGTTTCACTTCACCTAAAATTCTAACACCCAGACCCGGCCCTGGGAAAGGATGACGGTAAACCATTTCAGAAGGTAACCCCAATGCAACACCTAGGGCCCTGACTTCATCTTTAAACAGTTCACGTAATGGTTCTAATAGTTTTAGGTGAAGAGTATCAGGCAATCCACCTACATTGTGGTGAGATTTGATGGCGTGAGCTTTACCACTTTTAGTGCCCGCTGATTCAATCACATCAGGGTAAATAGTGCCTTGAGCCAACCATTTAACTTGTTTTAACTTGTCCGACTCTTCTTGGAATACTTCAACAAAAATACGGCCAATAATTTTACGTTTTTGCTCCGGATCTGTAACGCCTTGAAGCTCTTTAAAGAAACGCTCCTTAGCATTCACGTGAATAACTTTTACACCCAAATGTTGAGCAAAAGTAGCCATTACTTGTTCAGCTTCTTGAAAGCGCAACAAACCATGATCCACAAATACACAAGTGAGTTGTTGGCCAATGGCTTGATGAATTAATGCTGCTGCAACGGAGGAATCCACCCCGCCTGAGAGTCCCAGCAATACTTCATCTTGTCCTACTGTTTGGCGAATATGGTTAACTGCTTCGCTGACATAATCAGGCATAGCCCAAGAGTTATCGCAACCACAAATATGGTGCACAAAGCGTTCAAGAATCGCTCTGCCTTTTCTGGTATGAGTCACTTCAGGATGAAACTGAACGCCATAAAAGCCTCTTGTTTCATCTGCCATCCCTGCAATAGGAGTCGCCGTATTGTCACAAATCACTTTAAAGCCTGATGGTAATTCAGTAACCTTATCTCCATGACTCATCCACACTTCAAGTAAGCCATGACCTTGATCATTCATATGATCTTGTATATCTTTTAGTAATTCTGAGTGACCTCTGGCGCGAACTTCAGCATAACCAAATTCACGGTTGATAGCATTCTCGACTCGACCACCCAATTGTTGTGCCATGGTTTGCATGCCATAACAAATACCTAAAACTGGTACACCTAACTCAAACACTACTTGAGGTGCGGAAGGTGGAGTACTCTCAGTCACCGATGCCGGTCCGCCAGAGAGAATAATTCCCTGAGGCTTAAATTCACGAATAAAGGCTTCACTGACATCATAGGGGTGCAACTCGCAATACACCCCTGCTTCACGAACACGTCTTGCAATTAACTGCACATACTGTGCACCGAAATCAATAATCAGAATTTTTTGTCGAGACATAAACTATTAATCAATATGGTAATTAGGAGCTTCTTTCGTGATATGAACATCATGCACATGGGATTCACGAATGCCAGCATGAGATATTTCCACAAACTCGGCTTTAGCATGAACGTCTTCAATGGTCGGACAACCCAGATAACCCATGGAAGCTCGTACGCCACCCATCAATTGGTGGATAACAGCGAGCACTGAACCCTTATAAGGCACCCGCCCCTCGACACCCTCTGGAACCAATTTATCAGCGTTGTTTTCACTGTCTTGAAAATAGCGATCACTGGAACCTTGTTGCATGGCACCTAAGGATCCCATTCCACGGTAGGATTTGTATGAACGTCCTTGAAAGAGTTCTATTTCCCCGGGCGCCTCTTCCGTACCAGCAAAGAGCCCCCCTACCATGACGGTGCAGGCTCCCGCAGCAATAGCCTTAGCAATATCCCCGGAGTAGCGCACGCCGCCATCTGCTACACAGGGTACGCCAGTACCTTTTAAAGCCTCAGACACATTACGAATAGCTGTAATCTGGGGTACTCCAACGCCGGCTACAATTCTTGTGGTACAAATAGAGCCAGGGCCAATCCCTACCTTAACGCCATCGGCACCCACAGCAACTAAAGCACGGGCCCCCTCGGCAGTGGCAATATTGCCACCAATCACTGGGATTGCCGGAAAATGAGTTTTCACCCAACGCACTCGGTCTAATACCCCTTGACTGTGGCCATGGGCAGTATCCACCACAATCACATCTACACCTGCTTCCACTAAAGACGCTACACGTTCATCAGTGCCTTCACCCACACCCACCGCCGCCCCCACCAGCAAACGACCACTGGAATCTTTGGATGCCAAGGGGTGCTCGGTGGATTTCATGATATCTTTGACCGTCACCAAACCACGCAATTGGAATTCATCATCCACCACCAACACCCGCTCTAAACGATGCTCATGCATGAGCTTCATGGCTATATCCCGAGATTCACTCTCATGCATGGTGACCAAACGTTCACGGGGAGTCATGACATTTCGGACGGGTTGATCTAAACGATTTTCAAAGCGTAAATCACGGTTAGTGACAATACCCACAACTTTCTTCCCCTCAAGAACTGGCAGGCCAGAAATACGATGCTGACGAGTGAGAGCTATGACGTCTCTCACCGTCATATCAGGAGTCACCGTTATGGGATCCTTAACCATGCCGGATTCAAAGCGTTTTACCTTAGCCACTTCCCGAGCTTGCTGTTCGATCGAAAGGTTTTTATGGACGATTCCAATTCCGCCTTCCTGCGCTAGGGCAATGGCCAAACGGGATTCCGTCACGGTATCCATGGCAGCGGAAAGGAGGGGAAGATTCAGTGTTAATTGACGAGTGAGTCGGGTGCACAAGGATACGTCCCGTGGCAACACCGTTGAGTGTGCAGGCAATAATAACACATCGTCAAATGTGAGTGCCTTTTCAACTACACGCATGGCAAAACCTCTTAGCAAAACAATATTATACGCAAGAGTACCCTCTTCTTGAAGAAAAATTATACTTTTTTGGTAATTGATCAGCGCAGGATAATTTAATTGTATGGCGACTAAACTTGCTGCCGACGCTGTTCTTTAGGATTCACCAGACGCGGGCGATACACCTCCACCCGATCACCTTCTCGTAACAGTGTCATAGATGGTTTTACTCGGCCATTAATGCCGAAAGATAATTGTGATCTATCCTGTGGCGCAACATGATTTAACACTTTGCTCAGGATGAGTGCTTGTTCCAAGGTGCAAACCTCAGGCGCGTTTAGCGATATAAACCATTGCCTATCGCGTAAGGCATAGACCACTTTAATATCCATCTACCCCTCGTTGATTGAGTTCGTCGGCGCGGGCCACAAAGGCATCGACCATGGTGTTCGCTATATGCTGAAAAACAGGGCCTACCACTCTTTCCAATAGAGCACTTGAAAAGGTCCACTCTAAAATAAATTCAATTTTACAGGCATCCTCGCGCAGCGTTTTGAACACAAACTCACCACGTAAATGCTTAAAGGGGCCCTCCACCAATTCCATGAGAACACTTTCCCCCTTAATGGAAGTGTTTTGTGTCGTAAATTGTTGTTTCAAGCCATGAAAATTAATAAATATAGTGGCTTTAGTATGCTGTCCCTCACGTTCGTGAATCTGTGCATGACTGCACCAGGGCAAAAACTCCGCATAACGTGGGATATCTTCCACGAGTTGCCACATGGACACAGCGGGGTACAGGACTAAAACACTTTTCTCAACACGCGTCATTGCACTCCAATTGAGTTAAAATAGTTTATTAAACAGCATAAGATACCTCTAAATGAGTATTATCGACAACCGTAAAGCGTTTCATGACTATTTTATTGAAGAGCGCCTTGAGGCAGGGATTGTTCTTGAGGGCTGGGAAGTAAAAGCCATTCGTGAGGGCCGCGCCCAAATTAAAGAAGCCTATATCACTGTACTGAGTGGTGAACTGTGGCTATTGGGCGCCCACATCAGCCCCCTTGCCACCGCCTCAACCCATATCAAGCCAGATCCCACACGGACCCGCAAACTACTTTTGCATAGCAATCAAATCGCTAAACTAATTGGTCAGGTGGAGCGTGCGGGCTACACTTTAATTCCTGTTAATATGCACTATTCAAAGGGTAAAATTAAATTAGAAGTTGGGTTGGCTAAGGGTAAAAAACAATATGATAAACGCGAAGCTGAAAAACAAAAGGATTGGGAAAGAGAAAAACAACGCTTACTGAAACAAAGTTAATCTCTCTTACTCCAACAAATTAAAAACGTCCACAGAGAAATGGTTGGACATTTATTCAACCAAACAACTACTTCGCGCAGGCTAGACAGACCCTCTGTCTACAAAATAAGAAAAACTGATACCTAACATCAAAAACTCTTACTTTACCTTATAGTTTTTTGTCGCTATTGTTGTTGTCATAACAACTTAAAACCCACTGAGTAAAAAAACGTGGGATTATATCTTTAGATTGAATCACCATTGAGGAGAGATACCATGGCAGTAAAAAAGTATAGCGCCGGCGTCAAAGAATACCGTAATACTTATTGGGAACCAAATTATTCCATTAAAGACACTGATATATTAGCGTGTTTTAAAATTACTCCCCAAGCAGGGGTTGACCGTGAAGAGGCCGCGGCAGCTGTAGCGGCAGAATCCTCCACCGGGACTTGGACCACCGTTTGGACCGATTTATTAACCGATCTTGACCACTATAAAGGTCGCGCCTATCGTATTGAAGACGTACCTGGAGATGACACCTGTTTTTATGCATTCATTGCCTACCCTATCGATCTGTTTGAAGAAGGATCTGTGGTCAACGTATTCACATCTCTTGTGGGTAACGTCTTTGGCTTTAAAGCTATTCGCGCATTGCGCCTCGAAGATGTGCGTTTCCCCATTGCCTATGTGATGACCTGCGGTGGGCCACCCCACGGTATTCAGGTTGAACGCGATATCATGAATAAGTATGGCCGTCCATTGTTGGGCTGTACCATTAAACCTAAACTAGGGTTGTCTGCGAAAAACTACGGACGAGCTGTTTACGAATGTCTGCGTGGTGGACTAGACTTCACGAAAGATGATGAGAACGTGAACAGCCAACCTTTCATGCGCTGGCGTCAAAGATTTGACTTTGTTATGGAAGCCATACACAAAGCAGAACGTGAAACCGGTGAGCGTAAGGGTCACTATCTGAACGTTACTGCCCCCACCCCGGAGGAAATGTACAAACGTGCTGAGTATGCTAAAGAAATCGGCGCACCGATCATTATGCATGACTATATTACCGGTGGATTTTGTGCCAACACGGGACTAGCTAACTGGTGTCGTGATAATGGCGTGTTATTGCACATTCACCGCGCCATGCACGCAGTACTAGATCGTAATCCCCATCATGGTATTCACTTTAGAGTATTAACCAAAATCCTGCGTCTATCAGGAGGCGATCACCTGCACTCAGGAACAGTGGTAGGTAAGCTTGAAGGAGACCGTGAAGCTACCCTAGGTTGGATTGATTTAATGCGCGAGAGCTTTATTAAAGAAGATCGTTCCAGAGGTATTTTCTTTGATCAAGACTGGGGTGCCATGCCCGGCATTCTACCTGTGGCTTCAGGTGGTATTCACGTCTGGCACATGCCAGCATTAGTGAATATTTTCGGTGATGATTCTGTACTTCAATTCGGTGGTGGTACCTTAGGTCACCCATGGGGTAACGCTGCGGGAGCCGCGGCTAATCGTGTGGCATTGGAGGCTTGTGTTGAGGCTCGTAACCGAGGTGTTGCCATTGAAAAAGAAAGTAAAGCGGTATTAACGGATGCTGCAAAACATTCTCCAGAGCTACGTGTAGCCATGGAAACATGGAAAGAAATCAAATTTGAATTTGATACCGTGGATAAATTAGACGTAGCCCATAAATAAAATACCATCAAGGAGAAAAAAATTATGTCAGAAATGCTCGATTATAAAAGTCGTTTGAGTGATCCAACTAGCCGTAAGTTTGAAACCTTTTCCTACTTACCCGCCCTCACCCAAGAACAAATTCGCCAACAGGTGGAGTACATTGTTAAAAAAGGCTGGAATCCAGCCTTGGAACATACCGAACCTGAACATTTAATGGATACCTACTGGTATATGTGGAAATTGCCCATGTTTGGCGAAACTGATGTGGATGCCATTTTGGCTGAGGCCGAGGCATGCCATAAAGCCAACCCCCATAATCATGTGCGCCTCGTGGGCTATGATAATGATAAGCAGTCGCAAGGGGCATCGATGGTCGTTTTTCGTGGTAAAACGGTCTAGAGGTTAAGGCCCATGACTGATCCACTCGATCAATACCGCATCCGCAAAGAGCCCTATTACCGCTCTGTTGCGGATGAGGTATCACTATATGAAGCGGCTTACTCAGTTCGCATGCCCATGATGCTCAAAGGTCCCACAGGTTGTGGGAAAACCCGCTTTGTTGAATATATGGCCTTTCAATTAAATCGACCCTTGATCACTGTGGCTTGTAATGAAGACATGACAGCCTCCGATCTCGTGGGACGTTTTTTATTGGATCGTGATGGCACGCGCTGGCAAGATGGCCCTTTGGCACTCGCTGCAAGATTTGGTGCCATATGTTATTTGGATGAGGTAGTTGAAGCGCGCCAAGATACCACGGTGGTCATTCACCCTTTAACCGATAACCGGCGCGTGCTTCCCTTAGAAAAAAAGGGTGAATTACTGCAAGCCCATCCCGACTTTCAATTGGTGATTTCCTACAACCCAGGTTACCAAAGCCTAATGAAGGATTTAAAACAATCCACCAAACAACGTTTCGGTGCCTTGGACTTTAACTATCCAGAGCACGATATTGAACGCGATATCGTGGCCCATGAGACAGGTGTAGAGAGTGGGGTAGCAGATAAATTAGTAGCCATCGCAGAACGTGCCAGAAACTTGAAGGGACATGGACTAGATGAAGGTATTTCAACGCGTATGCTGGTCTACGCAGGCAACCTCATCGCTAAAGGGGTGGCGGCTCAAAGTGCTTGCCGAGTGGCTTTAGTGCGTCCTATTACCGATGACCCTGATATGCGTGATGCTCTTGATGCGGCTGTGACTACCTTTTTTTAATTAACCATGACCCCCACCCACGGCGCACAGCAGGCACTCATCTCTGAACTTCCGGAGCGTGTGCAAGAATTAATTCATGATCACTGGCATGAGGCGTGCCGTTCTCTTTCAGCCCAGGGCTTACAGATTTATTTACAGGGAACTCTTTCGCTACATCACTTAAAGCGTGGTGATGAAGTTGTCTATGCATGGCTTGAATGTTGTCCTTTAATAAGTAAAGAAATTGGAGATGAGGTGCTTGAGGACTTGATTCACTGCGCCCTCAGCCTCTCCTCTAAAACGTCCGGTGCCGTGGTAGAACGCGTATTAAGTACCAGCTCGGTTGCTGCTAAACGCCTTAACGATGCTGAGCTGTTCCTTCAGTATCTACAATTTATCCAACAACTCTCCGCCACGGTCCCACGGGGGATTCGCCCTATGTTGGAGAACCTGGAAACTCTCTTTGAACAACTGACCTTAGGGGGGTTGCGACGCTGGGCTCTATGGGGAGCCTCTGCTTACAAAACCCAATTTGATGAGCAGCTAAACTATTTTTCTCTACAAAGTCGCGAATCCTTAGCGGTCATCCAACAGGAAAGAAAAGGCGTACTCTTGGTGGATGTACAACGTCGGCTCAATATGTATTTACGAGCACTCTGGGGACGAGATTTTTTTATGCGCCCCACCGCAGGTGACTTAGATTCTCGAGAGGGACAGCAACCCTTCATAGAGGATTATTTACTGCATTTACCTGATGCTTTGGATGATATTGAGGGCATTCCTGCACTCGAACTCTATCGCGCGAGCGCCGCTCACTGCGCAGCCCACATAGTGGCAACTCTCACACCACTCTCCGCTGAAGCCCTTAACCCACTTCAAATGGCGTTAATTGGCCTCATTGAAGACGCCCGGGTTGAAAGTCTTGCCATTGCACGCTTTCCGGGTCTTAAAAAATTATGGGGCGCCTTCCATGTCGTTAATGAACACGCTCATCAATCAGCAAAAGATTACTTTGCTCGCTTAGCGCGTTCTCTCATTGATGAGAGTTATCATGATACGGACCCTTGGGTTAAGGAAGGAAAGCTTCTCTTTGTCACCCAACAGCATCGCTTGGAAGATAATCAACTTTCATGGGACATTGGTGTGACCCTAGCGCACCGTTGGTTAGAAAAGAAAATAAGTTTTAATCCGCGGCAAGACGCCTTCATTACCCCCTACCGCGATGACAACCGTTACTTTTGGCACTTTGAGGGCTTTGACTTTGAGCGTGCATGTCACGCCGGTTACGACGCCGTTAAGCAAGTCAGAAAATATGTTAACGTCATGGCCATGGCCAATGAGGTGGATGTGGAAACAGCGGGCGAGGATGCCCAGGAGATTTGGGTGTTGCCCACTCAGCTCTTCCCCTATGAGGACATGGGAGTATCCTTTAACGACAGTATTGGCACTCCACCCATTTCTGATCCTTTTTACTACAGCGAATGGGACTACCACATTCAACTGGAGCGTCCCTCCTGGAGCACAGTATTTGAAAAACACGCCAAGAGTGATGACCCTGAAAAAATCAATACCATCACGGCTACCCATAAACGTCTTATTTCACGCATGAAATATCTGTTTGATGCATTGCAACCCCAGGGTGTAACACGCTTGAGAAAGCTAGAAGATGGCGACGAAATCGACTTAAATCGCGCCATGGATAGCATGATTGAAATCAAAATGAATATGCAACCTGACCCACGCATCATGATGCGCTCCGTGAGAAAAGTCCGTGATATCGCTATTTTAGTATTACTTGATCTCTCTGAGTCTACCAATGAGACAGTTAGTGGCAGCCAGCAAAGTATTCTTGACCTCACCCGCGAAGCGGCGGCCCTTCTCTCTGATGCCATTGACAAAGTGGGCGATCCCTTTGCTATTCACGGCTTTTGTTCTGATGGACGCCATGAGGTCAGCTATTATCGCTTCAAGGATTTCACCCAAGACTACAATGACACGGTGAAAGCAAAGCTTTCTGGTATGTCAGGGCAATTGTCCACCCGAATGGGTGCGGCACTGCGGCATGCCGGCCAACACATGGCACAGGTGAACGCCCAAAAAAAATTAATTTTATTAATTACCGAGGGTGAACCCGCTGATGTGGATGTTCGCGATCCACAATACCTGCGACAAGATACTAAAAAAGCGGTAGAAAGCCTTGGCAGACAAGGTATACAGACTTTTTGCATGAGTCTTGACCCACGCGCTGATCACTATGTGGCACGCATATTTGGCCAAAAAAATTATATGGTGGTAGACCGAGTGGATCGTTTACCTGAAAAATTACCTTTACTCTATGCGTCATTGACACGCTGACGTATTACAA
>VFSW01004564.1_pt1 | contig 20631 bp, 13 predicted proteins | sample 5358111 | NCBI WGS metagenome assembly VFSW01 (sample SAMN11554181, study PRJNA540505) | mine drainage metagenome | isolation source: sediment from site ElyBrook_90M | place: USA: Ely Copper Mine, Vershire, VT | collected 2017
CCCTTTGGAAATAGTTTCAGGGCTGGCGCCACCCTTTGGAAATAGTTTCAGGGCTGGCGCCACCCTTTGGAAATAGTTTCAGGGCTTGCGCCACCCTTTGGAAATAGTTTCAGGGCTTGCGTCACCCTTTGGAAAAAGTTCCAGGGCCTGGGCGGCCCCGCGCATTGCGTCCCCCGCACGGTCGGTGCTTCAATCCCGGGTTATGAAGCTTTCGGTCTTTACGCTGGGCCTCGGCGTCGTCCTCGCAGGTTGCTCCTCTGGAAACAACGCACCGGATGCCACGGTTGGCGACGCTTCGACGGATCTCGGGAGCAATGCCGACGGTGCCGTCGCGGTTTCTCCCGCACCGGCCCCCGTCGCAGCCCTCCCTGTTGCTTCGACAGAACGCATCGTCGGGATGGACGGCCCTGTCGACGTCGTTGTCGATCACTACGGCTGGCCGCATATCTACGCGACCACCCTGAGAGATGCCGCCTACGTTGAAGGGCTGCTCATGGCCCGCGATCGCATGGCACAGATGGACGTGCTGCGGCGATTGGCTTCGGGAACGCTCGCGGCAGCGTTTGGAGCCCTGTCATCGGGTCTCGTCGATCAAGATCTGGCGTCGCGGGTGCTTGGATTGCACCGTGCCGCGCAGGCGATCTACGACGCGATGCCGCCGGGACGTCCGCGTACGGCCCTCGATGCGTTTTCAGCAGGCGTCAACAAGTACCTCACGGACATTCGCTCAGGACGCGCCCAGCCCCCGGCGGGAACCTCGTTGGTATTGTCTGGAGACACCCCGGCGTGGACCTCCGTTGACTCGCTGACCCTCGGGCGATACCAGTCGTACGCGCTGTCGTACGACGCCGATGGAGACATCGCGCGCACGCAGTTGCTTACGGCAGCCCACAGTACGTTTGACACCGCGGACGCGACCGCGCACCCGGATCTTGCCGCGCGCCATGGCTTTGGCCTCGACGTCTTGAATTTCACACCGCCGGCAAGCACCACCGTGCTCCAAAACTTTTACCAGTCAGGGTCCATGGGGCTGATGTCGTCGGGGGGAATGGGTAACGCCAACGCAGCGCTGTATGCCAACGCGCAGCCTACACTTCGGTTGTTTCGGGACATCGCGGCACCGATGTTTGGACCGGGCGGTGGCAGCAACAACTGGGTGGTGCTGGGTTCTGCTACGGCCAACGGTCACGCCTTGCTCGAAAACGATCCGCACCTGGCTCTCACGGAACCCGCGGTGTGGTGGGGGGTGCATCTCACCGTGCCGACCGGGCCCGATGCTTTGGACGTCGCGGGTGTCACCTTTGCGGGAATCCCTGGGGTGATTCTTGGGTACAACACGCACGTGGCGTGGGGTGCGACGACTGCGTACTACGACGTCACAGACGTCTACCAGGAGACCATCGTACCTGGAACCAACGGCGCGCCCGACGGCGTGATGTTCAACGGCACGGTGGTTCCATTGCAGACGATTGTCGAACCTGTGGATACAGGGACGGGCACGACGATCATGGCAAGGATCGAAGTGGTTCCGCACCACGGGCCAATTCTCCCGACGATCTCGGGCGGAATGATTCAACCGCGCACGGGCGCCACGGCGTTGTCCGTACGATGGACCGGGCAGCAACCAAGTTCTGAGTTCGCTGTGTTTGTCGGGTACATGTACGCAAACTCCGTGGCCGACGCGATCGCCGCGGCGCAACAGTTTGGCGTAGGCGCGCAAAACTTTGTCTTCGCGGATGTGTCCGGCGCCGTCGCCTACGACTCCCACGCCCAGATCCCCATCCGTGCTCCCGGCGCTCGCACGTGGAACCCCACAACCAACCCCATGGGCACCCTGCCTTGCTTTGTGCTTCCGGGCACGGGCGAGGCCGAATGGACAGGCAACCTACCCGAAGCACAGATTCCGCACGCCAACGGCAGTGCCGCCCTGCCTTTCATCGCCACGGCCAACAACGACCAGACGGGCGAGGTTGCCAACGGCAATCCCTTGACCCTTCCCGTGTACCTTGGCTGTGTGTGGGATCCGGGTTGGCGTGCGCAGCGCATCACACAGTTGTTGTCCACCCTGGGACACCCTGCGACGCTGGCGGACATGCAATCCATCCAAAACGACCATCACGAAATGTCTGCGGCGAGGTTTGCCCCGTTCATTCAAGCTGCGCTCGTGCGTCTTGCAGCCGAGCGTACGACTTCGGGAGCGTCTCCCGACCTTACGGCTTTTGCGACGGCCTCGGCGGCGCGTGCGGCAGCCATCACGGACGCGGGCGCACGGTTGATGGCGTGGACGTATGACACCCCGTCGGGGATGGAAGCTGGGACCACCCCGGCGAATCTCTCGGACTCCGTGGCGACGTCGATCTTTCAGGCCTGGCTTGTTCGCTTGCTCTCAGATGCGTTTGATGACGAGTTCAACCTTGTGTCCCCCGCGACGGATCTTGGCAACCGCATGACCCTGGCCTTGTATCTGTTGGAACACCCGACGAGCGCGCACACGTACGACATGGCCTCGGGTCAGAGCATTCTCTGGGACGACATTCGTACAACCACCGTGCACGAAACCCGCGATCTGATCATCGTGCGTGCGTTGGACGAAGCGCTCCAGGATCTCGAGACGCGATCGATGGGTGCCAGCGCCAGCGCGTGGCTCTGGGGCAACTATCACACCCTGACGCTGTCGAGCATCATTCCGGGGCCTGGTTCTGCCCTGTCGATTCCGCCGCCAGGAGACAGTATGTACCCGCATGGATACCCGCGGCCGGGAGCGATTGGCACCATCGACGTCGCGGATCCTGGCACGACGGGCACAGACTGGACCTACGCCCAGGGACCGTCGCAAAGGTTTAGCGTGGAGATGGATCCAGCGGGTCCGCGGGGCTTCAACGCACTCCCCGGCGGTCAATCCATCGACGCGACGTCGCCGCACCATGCCGACGAATGGAACCTCTGGCGCGTGAACCTGGTTCACGCCATTCCGTTCAGGCCTGCCGAGGTTGCGGCGAGTTCTGAGGCACGTCTACAGTTTCATCCGTAGGCTTTTAACCAACAACTTCTTTTCGGCGAGGCAACGATGGGTCCGCCGCCGCTTGTTCTAGGTTCAACGGTGTGGGACTGGTCCCGACCGTACATTCTAGGGGTGCTCAATGTTACCCCGGATTCTTTCTCAGACGGCGGACGGTGGCTTGGCGTGGACGCCGCCGTCGATCGAGCGTTGGCCATGGTCTCCGAGGGTGCCGACGCCCTGGACATCGGCGGCGAGAGCACCCGTCCCGGCGCGGCGATGATTACACCCGAAGCCGAACGTTCAAGAGTGATCCCTGTGCTTGCCGCCATTGCCCGGCGGGTGAGTGTTCCCTTGTCCGTGGACACCACGCACAGGGAGGTCGCCCGAGAAGCGTTGGACGTCGGCGCAAGCATTCTCAATGACGTTTGCATGGGCGACAGCGCCGCGGAACTTGCCGCGGTGGTGGCTTCAGCCGGCGGGGCGTACATTGCCATGCACGCGCGGGGGACACCCATGACCATGGCAACCTTGGCACGGTACGATTCCCCGGTGACGGATGTCGCCCGCGAACTAAGATCCCGTGTCGCGACGATCGAAAGGGCCGGGGTGCCGCCCGGGCGGATTCTCGTGGATCCGGGGATTGGCTTTGCAAAGACACCCGTGCAGTCGATTGAATTGCTGGCGGACCTCGCGCCGATCCGTGCCCTCGGCTACGCTGTGTGCGTGGGCCCCTCGCGCAAGAGTTTTATCGCGGCACGCGGAGCCTACGATCCAACGTGGGCGATGCCCGAGGTGACACCCGCCAACGAACGACAGGGTGGCACAGCAGCGGCGGTGACGGCCTGTGTGTTGCAGGGGGTTCAAGTGCTGCGGGTACACGACGTCGGGGTGATGCGGCAAGCGGCAAGGGTGGCGCACGGGGTCGTGCAAGCGAGGGCGCGCCATGCTTGACGGCTTTCTCGCGCTTTTTTCGCTGCGGCCGGTGATGTCCATCGTGCGGGACATGGTCGATGTCCTGGTCGTGGCCTACGGGATCTATCGCATCCTCCTGGCTTTTCGTGGAACGCGCGCGATGCAGGTGGGGCAGGGGCTCGGACTGGTGCTGCTGGTGTACGTACTGGCGGAGCGCCTGGGATTGGTCACGCTTTACACGATTCTCGACCGGGTGCTGGCTTCGTTTCTGCTGCTGGTCGTGGTGATTTTTCAAGGAGACATCCGTCGGACGTTGATGCGCGTGGGCAATCGGGCGTGGTTTTTTAGGGGGAGCAAGGCTGAAGAAGGCAACGCGGTGGATGCCGTGATTGACGCCGTAGGGTTGCTCGCCAAGCGACGCATCGGCGCGTTGATTGTCTTTGAGCGGGACGCGGCGTTGGATGCTTTTGTGGCGCAGGGGACCGTGCTCGATGCGCAGGTGACGCGAGATCTGTTGTACACGGTGTTTTTGCCGGGGCACGAGAGTCCGTTGCACGACGGCGCGGCCATCATTCGCAACGCAAGGGTATGGATGGCTGGGACTTTTCTACCGCTGACAAGCAACCTCACGCTCGATCATGCGCTCGGCACGCGTCACCGGGCAGCGTTGGGAATCTCTGAAGAGACCGACGCCGTGGTTGTCGTCGTGAGCGAAGAACGCGGTGAGGTATCTCTGTGCTTCAGTGGAAACATCGTGCGTCGGCTCAACCCCCAGACACTTCGACAAGCGTTGTACGGGTTGTTTTATCCAAAGCGAACGGCCGTGGCGATCCTAAGGGACGCTGTACGGGCGTCAGCACCGCGGACGTCGCGCAACCCACCGGGGATGACATCGTCAAGGGTGTCCATCCCGCCGCCGCCCGCGGTGCCAAGGGTGAGCGTGGTACCGGAGCCCGCGGTGGTGTCTGACGAAGCATCGGAGGCGACGGCTGAGACGTCCATCACGCGCGGAGAGTCCTAGACGATGGACATCGTGCAACCGTTGTTTTTGCATCGCCTTGGGGCGCTGGCACGCGAGAACCTAGGCCTCAAGCTTGTGGCACTCGTGGTCTCCGTGGCGCTTTTTAGTTACGTGCATGGCGCGGGAGAAGTACAGCGGATTGTGGATCTACCGCTTGTGGTGACGCTCCCGGCGACGGGCGTTGGCGCGCCAGTGCTGCTGACTTCGTTACCTGACAAGGTGAGATTGACCGTGCGCGGGGCGTCGTCCCTCGTGGGTTCGATGCGCGACGACGACGTGGGGGTCATTCAGTTGGATCTTCGCGACGGACACCGACGTTCTGTACGGTTGGGTGCATCGCGGGTGCACCTTCCTGCGGGCGCGGTATTCGTGAGCCTCGTCCCTGACGCGTTGGAACTCCACTGGGACGTGACGGTGGCCCGTACGCTGCCGATTCGTGCGTCGCTGGTGGGCAGTCCGTCTCCGCGGCTAAGGGTCGATCCCCTGGCGGTCGAAGTCGAACCCGAGAGGGTGCGTGTCACCGGACCGTCGCTCTACGCCGACTCATTGACGGCCGTGCACACCGACCTTCTCGATGTTTCTGGACTCCCGCAAGGACGTTACGAGCGACGGGTGCCCTTGGAGACCCTACGCGTCGAGCTATCGTATGACGAAGCGCCGATCGCGGCGCGGGTGACTTTCGACGTCGTACCGATCGTGTCCGAGCGTAGGATTCAAGACGTGCCCGTGGTGCTGATGGGTCCCGTTCGTGGGTCGCTACGCCCCGCCATGGTGGACGTGACGCTTCGCGGAGACCCCGTCGAGATCGAAAGACTCAACCCCTCGCAGGTGGTGGTAGCCGCCGAAATCACCGACCCGCAGGCGCTTCTTCACGGAGCGGTGTCAGCGCGGGTGCATGTCCGTCCACTGCCCGAAGGGTGCGAGGTCGCGGGTGTGACTCCCGGAGAGGTTCTCGTAGTGCCCTCGCATTGAGGTATCCTGGCGCTCCCATGTCGTCCAACGCGCCTTCCACCCACCCCAAAACCGCCGGAACAGAAGTTCCGGTCGCTCCTCGAAGACTTTTTGGCACCGACGGTATCCGCGGCGTGGCCAACGAGCACCCGATGACCCCTGAGGTCGCACTGCGGGTCGGATCCGCCGTCGCGAAATGGGCCTCGCGGAGCGGACGGCCCGCCCGTGTAGTGATTGGCAAAGACACCCGGTTATCGGGGTACATGCTGGAGACTGCGCTTGCGGCGGGTGTCTGCGCGCAAGGTGGGAGAGTCATGCTTACGGGGCCGCTGCCGACTCCGGCGATTGCATACATCGTGCAATCGATGCGGGCGGATGCGGGCGTGGTGATCTCGGCGTCGCACAACCCGTACACGGACAACGGGATCAAGATCTTTGGGTATGACGGGTTCAAGCTGCCGGACGCGGCAGAGGCGGAGATCGAAGCGCTGATGGACGACCCGGGACTGTTGTCTTCGCGTGGCACGAGCGACGCGATCGGCGGCGCCGAGAAGATCGAAGACGCGCGCGGTCGTTACGTCACCTACGTCAAAGGTACATTTCCACGAACGCTGCGGCTCGACGGGTTGAAGATCGTGGTGGATGGGGCGCACGGGGCGGCGTACCGGGTAGCGCCGCTGGTGTTTTCAGAATTGGGCGCAGACGTCACGGCGATCGGGGTACGTCCCAACGGACGCAACATCAACCTCCAGTGCGGCGCGCTGCATCCCGAGGCCCTCGCAAGCGAAGTCATTCGCCGTGGAGCGCACCTCGGGATCGCGCTCGATGGCGACGCCGACCGACTGATCGTGGTGGACGAAGAAGGCTGTGTCGTAGACGGCGATGCGATCATGTCGATGTGCGCCCGGCGCATGGTGCAAGACCGGTTGCTGACGCACAACACCGTCGTGGCGACCGTGATGTCCAACCTCGGGCTCGAAAGGGCGCTTGCTGCGATGGGGGTAAGACTCGTGCGCACGGCCGTGGGCGATCGGTACGTCGTCGAGGCCATGCGAGCGAGCGGATACAACTTTGGCGGTGAGCAATCGGGCCATCTTATATTTCTCGACCACGCGACGACGGGGGATGGGCTCATTGCGGCGCTGCAGGTGGTGGCGGCCATGGTGATGGCGGGGCGACCCTTGAGTGAACTCTCGGCCGCGTCGCTCCAACGTGTGCCGCAGGTGCTGCTCAATGCGACGTTTCGAACGCGACGGGAGTTGGACGCGATGCCGCGTACACGGGCCACGGTACAGGACTCGGAGACCCGTCTCGGGACTTCAGGCCGGGTGCTTGTGCGCTGGTCGGGCACGGAGCCAAAGCTAAGGGTGATGCTCGAAGGCGAAGACGAAGGGATGATCCGGGCAATGGCCCAGTCGATTCTTGACGCCGCGCTGCAAGACCTTACGTGATGCGCCTGGCGAAGGGCCTGCGGCCGTGCCTCACGTTGACATTGCCACGGGCGAGACCGACAACGGCAAGAATGAAACTGTTGACGTGGGTGCTGTTGCTGGCAGGGATCGCGGTAGGATGCACGCGCGGGGCGCGGACGGAGAGACACACGGTTGGCGGTGCGCTTACGCCGGTTACTGCGCAGATCCTGCCGTCGGGCGGGCCCGCCGAGACGCCTGCAGTGGGGCATCCGAGTCATCCCAGCGGGTCGGCTGGGAGCCTGGCGCAGGGGCATGGTGTCAATGTGTTTGAAGCGGCCGTGCTGCCGATGGACGCGGCGACCGTGCAGCACGTGCGGGCGGTGTTTGAAGCCGGTGCGCACGCGGGCAACCATGCGGACGTGTTTGCCAAGCTTGGAGATAGCATCACCGAGAGCGCGAGCTTCATGGGGGACATCGGACACGGGTGGTTTGATCTGGGGACGTACACCCGACTCGAACCCGTGGTACGGTACTTCTCGCGTCATGCGTTTAGCAATGACCACGAAGACAATTCATTCACGCGCGGAAGTCAGTCGGCCACGGCGGGCTGGACCACCGACGATCTACTCGACGGTGGAGAGCATTTCACGCTTGAGCAAGAACTCGAAGCGATTCACCCGGCCTTCGCGTTCTTGATGATCGGGACAAACGATGCCGCGCGCGGGGCTGTCGCGCACTACGATCACAATTTGATGGCCGTGCTCGACCGTATCGAGGCGCGACATACCGTGACCCTTCTCAGCACGATTCCAGATGAGCCTACCAACCTTGAGACCGCGCACGCAGTGGAAGCCATCAACGTGATGATCGCCCACGCTGCGAGCAATCGGCACATCCCGTTGATTGACTTCAACGCGGCTTTGCGTGACCTCCCAGATCATGGGCTCTCCGCGGATCATATTCATCCGTCGATCTATGTACAGGCGGGCGACACCAAGGCGGGTGTGTTTACGACGCGCGCACTGGCTTTCGGGTACAACGTGCGTAACCTGACGGGCCTCATTGCACTCGAGCGCATGGTGCAGTTGCTCGCGCTGCACTGATGGCTACGGCGACCAGAATACGTCGGCGCCCCAGCGATTGAGGGCTGTTCCGTAGCTTGCCGAGACCGAGATCGAAGGAGACACGGCGTACTCACCAAAGACCCGCACTTCGGACTGCGTCGCGGCGGAGGTATCGGTCGAACCAAGCGGTGCGGCAGCGGCCCCGTAGGTTGCCTGGACGTACAGCCTCGGACTGATGGACACACCGGCGCCGTAGCGTCCACCGTTGGCCTCGCCGGGGTCGGCAATAAGCGTTGGCAAAAACGAAAACTGTGACTGGAGCGCCGAGGTGACAAAACCGAGGGTGAGTCCGGCGACAAGCGAACTTGCGGCGTTTGAGACCGACGTGGCGAGGTCGCCCTGACTCGACGCGCTCTCGGTGTCGCGACGACCGAGCACGATCATGGCGAGGACCTCTGACTGGCTCGCTTCGGGGTATCGTTCGGACGAAAAGGTCATCGAGGGAGCGCGCATGCGGCCGGCGATGGTGACCGAGAGCCTGCCCACGCTGGGGGAGTCCATGTGCGCGGCGATGTCGAGTTCCGGATTAATTCCAATGTTGCCATCGAAGCGGATGGCGATGCGGTCGAGGGTAAATCGCTTACCAAAAATGGCAAACCAACTCTGGGTGCTCGCGCTCTCGATCGCGCCGTCCATGGCCATGCCCGAGGCGTCCATCCGCACGGTTCCGTGGCCTTGCGCAGCGACGGCAAAGTCACTGCGGCGGATCCATACGGGTGTGTCAATCTGCCAGGTGATGGACATCGGCGTGGCGCTGCCGGCGATCCGCGGGTTGAGCGCTGATCGCCCGTAGACATACACATCAGCGTCGGCGCCGAGGGGTTGCAAGACGCGGGTGCTTTCTTCTTGCACCAGCACCGAGGCGTTTTGAACATCCAGCGCGATGTGGGTCTCTGCGGGACGAACGTCTGCGCTGGCGACGACGTTGCCCGTGATCCACCCAAAAGTGTTGCCTTCTTGCTCGGCGGGAAAGGTTTGTGCGTGCGCGCTGAGCCGGACCGAAGCGATGGCGTCGCGTGCTAGATCCTGTCCCAGTGTAACGCTTCCGTGACTTTGGATCTCTCCGCGTCCGAGGCCAAAGTCTATCCGTGGGAGGTCCAGGGTGGGTCCGTGCGCCCGGAGTTCAAGCTCCATTGCGCGAAAAGGCTCGCCGACGGAGACCAGTTCGATCCTTCCGTCATGGAGGTCGACGGTGCCTTGGAGTTGCCGTGGCAATGCCCCTGACCAATGAAGATCCGCGGACATCACGCCACCCAGGGAGGCCAGCGTGTCGCCCTGCACAAAGGGCGCGAGAGTCTCCAGCCGAAATGCCTGCGATTGGAGCGAAGCCATGGAGTGGTCGACGGCGGGTGCGAGATGTAACAATCCACCCGTCAATGGCACTGTAACATCCGCGCGAAGAGAGCCCTGAGTCGGGGCGGGTGCCGGGCGCTGGGGATCACAGTCAACCGTGGCGCCGGCAAGGGATGCAAGGACACACCCGCGCACCGTCCAATCGCCCGAGCCGTCTCCTCGGGCGTCGGCGCGGACAATTGACTGCACGGGCGGCGTGTCTCTCCCGGTCAGGACGTCCCCGATGCGTGCTTGTAGGTTGGATACGTTGAACGCTGCGTCGACGCTCTGCTCTCCCACGGCCGAAAAGTTCAACCCGAAGTTCCCTCGCAGGCCGCGATCGCGCGCCCAGGAGAAACGATCGAGCGAGAGGTTCTGGGTGTCGACGTCGAAGCGCTGGACGTGCACGGCCGAAAGTCCCTGCAGCAAGAGATCCGAGCCGTCTCCGTGGACGAGAACGTCGAGTGCAATCTGACCGCGGCGATTGCCCGTCGCCGACGGTGTGATGATCACCACGGCGTTGACAGCAGCGTGCATGATTCCAAGTAGGTCTCCCGCGGCGGGCGACAGGCTCACCGTGAGGTGACTCTCCATGGGTTCCATCAAGCCCACCTGCCGCATGTCGTCCGAGGTGTAGTCCGCAGAGAATGTCACGGTGGGGCCCAACATGGAGCCCACCATCGTGGCGCCGAGATCCAAGCGGGTGTCGTCGGAAACATCCGGGGGACGAAGGATCACCACGCCCTCGTCGGCCGAAAAGCCCAAGGGGACGACAGATCGCATCGGCCAGTGATTTCGTGCCAGGGCAACGTGCACAGAACCGTTGAGGCTGGCGTGTTGCAATGCCAATCGGGTGTCTGTGGGCCAGTCGGTCTGTCCGTGGGTCACCGCGAGTTGCGTGGCGGCGAGCGTGAGCGCGCGTAGCCAGGGCCCGTCAAGCGTGGCTCCAGCCGCCACCAAGGGATCACGAAGCAACGCGGCGTTGGGGTCGCAGTTGCCAGGGGGAGGCTCGGTGGCGGCAGCGTGCGGGCGAGCCTCCATCCCCATGGCCAGCCGCATCATGACCGGGTAAGAAACGTCTGCAAGACTGCGGATTCGTGCGCAAGCGAGGGCGCGTACCCGCATCGGATGGACGACCGCGCCGAAAACCGTACCGGCGACAACCTCTCGAGCATCAAGGCCGGTGACGACCTCCAACGGACCCTCGGCGTCCGGGCGACGGACCTCGGCGTGGACTGTCCCATGACCGTCAAGCACGATGCGATGCGGTAAGAGGTCTTGATAGTCGTGGAGGCTCGCACCGGTCACGTCGACCGCGCCGTGGTCGAAACCATGCAGCCATCCCTCGCCGCTCGTGAGATCGCTCGGTACGCGCACACGAATCTCGCTGGCGATGGACGTCCCGCGAAGATAGCCGTGGTCGCCGTGGTGGCCGTTGATCGCGGTCCGCACGTTCAGCGATCCGGCGCCGTGGACGATCTCGAGCACCGCTTCAAAGCCACCCAACGGATCGAGGACGGCGTTGTGGAGGGTGATCCGCGCGTGGGAGTCCGCGATGGCCGCAGTGTTGACATCCAGCGCACCGTTGGCCACTCCGGCAAGTTCGTCACGACCCATGACGGGCGCAAGCCAGGAGAGATCGAAGTCTTCAACCCGCAACGCCACGTGTGTACCCGTAAAGGTCGTGTCGAGCCTTCCAAGATTGCCTGCGTCGATGCGCAGGTGACCTTGCGGCACGGCCCGACCGTGCGGGATGCGAACAAGTCCCGTGAGCGTCGCCCGCGCGCCCCGGAGCTGCACTGTTGACGGCGCCATGTCCACAGAGACTCCATCGGGGCGAATCTCTATGGTCGCGTGGGTGGTGATCGACGACGGGGTGGCGATCGTCGGAGTTCCCGATCCAAGCGCGGCGAGTACCCCGTTGCCACGGGCATTGAGTGACACACGCATGTTCCGTGTGGGATCGCCCTGTACCGTTCCGTCAACATCCATGAGTCCAAGGGCGCTGCTCGCGGAGATGCCCCGTGCGTGGACTTCAACGTCAACGTCTGGATGACCGTGAACAAGGTCCGCACGCCCGGCAATTCCCGCCTCGGCCGCCGACATTGAAAGTAGCCGCAGTCCCTGCGTGTACATCTCGACGTCTCCCGAGATGTGGTCGCCCTCGCCCCGCGCTCGGAGATGCAGCCGCAGTGCGCCATGCGCTCGCCCAGCAACCAACCGGAGTCGCCCAATGTCCGTCGTATCAAGTTCAGCGTCCACACGAAAGTGGGCGAGTCCGCGGGCGAGATCCATGTTCCCGTGTGCCGACAGACCCACCTCCGGAGCGTCCAGCCGTTCGATCATCAAGCTCTGGTCTTCGATCATGGCGTCGGCCACCATCGGTGGGATGGGCACGCCCGCAACAACCGCGACAAGTTGTGCCGTGTCTGCGTGAAAGTGTTGCGCTGCACCCTGCACCCGGCGATCCATATGCACGGTTCCATCGAGGTTTCCCTCGGGTAGTTCAGCGACTACATCCCTTAGCACCACGTGGTCAAAGCGGAGGTCCGCCGATTGGTGGAATTCCGTTCCGCGCGCGTGCACGCCCATCGATTGGTCGTTAATTCGCAGTGCAGCCGCGAGGTCAAAGCCCGTCGTGGGGCTCCATGCTACCGAGACGTCGTCCAGCCGCAGCCGCATCGCGAGCGACGATCCATTCGCTTGTCCCGCAAGGTGATCCATCGCACGCGCGGACAGCGCGCACCCTGTGACCTCGGCTCGCACTCTTCCAGACGGGTCATCGCCCGCGTCGAGGTTGCACGCCAGCGCTTGTCCGCGCAGCGCGAGATTGGCGGTTACGTGCGGTCCCGGCGTGTAAACCAACGAGCCTCGAAGGCGCTCCTCAGGGAGTCCAAAAGCCAGGACGGTGGTGTCGAGCGAAGGGATTCGCACCGAGGTGGCGGAGCCGGTGGTGGTGACACCGAGGCGCAGGTGCGTGTGCAATGCGCGCGCGGGGACACCCGGCAGTTCGCTACGGATCTCGTCGACGTCGAGTGTGATGTCCGGGAAAGCGTAGGTCGTTGCCGTGGAGGTCCCCGACGAAGCCCGCGCGGGCTGCGGCCGAAGAAACGGTACGCGGGCGTGGACGGTGCGCACATGGACGGAGATCCTTGGGAGGCCACGGTGGGCGAGGGCCGTGAGCAAGATTCTCCAGGGGGCGTACACGGTGATCGCCGCGTCGGCGACGATGGGGTTCCCGTGGTCGTCGGTCCAGTTGATCCCCGAAAGCTTGATCTCTCGGGGTGTGAGCACATCGACCGAGCCTACAAAAAGACTGCCAGGCACGGCCGTCGCGGTTTCCCGAGCGATCACGTCGCGCAGGGCGCGGCGACCGGCGCGGGTCGGAAGATGCAACAGCACCATCACCGCCGCGACGATGACCGTGAGCACGAGCCGCAGGGGCGCGTGGGTGTGTCGCAGCACGGTCAGTACGCCTCCCCGATCGCAAAGTTGAACACGGCGGGCACGGCGGTAAAGCCTAGAAAGTTGCACCTCGGGGAGGTGAGTACAAAATACGAAGGGTTGCCCGTGGCCACGCCGCCTAGTTGTCGGTTGATTTGATTGATGGCCGAAACGCAGCCGAGTTCTTCGAGGGGAATGCCCACGTCGAGACGGATGGGGCCGATGGGGGTGATGTACCGAAGACCAAGACCGACGGAGGGATGGGCGTCGCTGAAGATCTGTCGGATGGCGTCCGCGGGGGCGAGGGGCGACGGAGCGCTCCCGCCGTTGGGGCACGCCGTTGTCGAGGTGAGCGCGTTGGTCGCCGACATCGCGTTGCACCCGCCTGCATTGACGCCCTGCGGGTGGACATAGGCCGTCGGATCGATGCCCACGACGTTGCTTGCGTCAAAGAAAGCAACAAGACCCAGGTTGCCTGGCTGCCAGCGGAGTTCGGTCGAAAACTCCCAGATCGAGGTGCCGCCCAGAGCGATGTACCGCGTCGGGTCGTCGGGCGTTCCTCCGACGGGAATCGGCGACGCTGTGGGTACCGTCGCGAGCACGCCCACCTGGTTGTACGGATAGCCCCGGTTGGACTGCGCGCCGCCCGAATAGAACCTAAGTTCCTGCGGCACGGGCCATCCCGATGGACTCGACGCGGCATCGCCAAACACCACGCCCGCAAGCCCGCGGGTGGCCCACACAAGTCCGTCCCGAACCCGCACAAAGGCCCTGCCGTCGGCGTGCAGTCGCACAAAGGTATAGTTGGACACGGGTCCGCGAACACTGGCGTCTACCGTTGCCATGACCAACGTTCCGCGCGTGGGTCTCACGGTGCTGTCCCGTCGGTCCCAGGTGATCGAGAGGTCCAGGTAGGCATAGGCCTGATTGATGTATTCCTGGCGGTACAGCGGGTCGTTGGCGGAGTTGGAACTTGAATCAACAGGGCTGTACGTCATCTGGCTGAAGCGTAGATACGTCCCGGTGGTGAGATGGGTGCTGAAGCGATGCTCGAGGCCCACGGCCGCGCGGTACAGTTCACGAAAGACCACCGCGGGGTTGTACGGGTCAGGGCCCCAGTCAAAGCCCGTGGACAGCACGCCGGCAGTGTGCGGAAAGATCTCGGGCTGGTGGAGTTCGGCGAGGAGGGAGATACCCGGACGTAACCCCGTCGCGTCGCCCGAACCGAGAAACGCAATCGGGAGATACAACTCCGGGCGTGCTTCGAGGCGGAGTCTCCGCAGGCCACCGAGAAAGTTTCGGTGCTCATAGGCTGCAAGGAGATGTGCATTGAGGTTGACGTTGTCTCCTTGAAAGCCGCCGCCCAGGCGCAGGCGCCACAATGGCGTGGACGAGAGTTGCACGTTGAGGTCGACGGCGCCGTCGGGATGACTGGATTCTTCGATGCGCGCGATGCCAAAGACCCCGAGGTCGAAGAGGGACTGCTGCGCCGTGGCGAGAACACTACGGGAGTACAACTCCCCCGCGGTGATCCCAAGGGCTGACCGAACGATGTTCGTGGGAACGCCGTTGGGAAGTGTGGGTCCCGTTACAGGCGTGAGATCTGGCAGGACGAGAAGATGGATGGCCCCAAAGTGACCGCGGGGACCCGGAAGTACAGTGTAGTTGACCCAGGCGAGATGCTGCGCGGGGTCGACCACCGCCCGAGAGATCACCCGCGGGGAGGGAAAGCCGGCTTCGCGGGTGAAGTCCAACACCTGCGTACGGTCGTGGGTAAAGTCGTCTTCGTCAAAATGGTCGCCCGGGTGCAGGTCAAAGCGACTGCGGATCGTCGCGCAGACGTCATCGGAAAGCACATGCCCAACGCCAGGCTCACATCCACGGAGCCGAATGTCAGCAATGGTGGTGGCAACACCGGGTGTGAAGTTGAAATCAAGACGGAGTGCACCGCGGCCGAGGGGCGTTGTTCGAGGCTCGGTGACCTCGGCGTCGTAGTAGCCACGGGCTTGGAGATACCGACGGATCCGGAGACGATCTCGGTCGATTGCGTTGTCGTCGTAGTATTCTGGCTCAACCCACCACCAGCGCCACCAGCGAAGCCAGCGGGGACGGTTGCCGGGGAACAACGGCGTCTCCCGAGAGGCAATACGCTCTCTGAGTTCGGCTTCGTTGATCTGGTCACCTCCGTGGAGGGTGACCTCGCGTATGATGGCCCGGCTGCGTGAGATGTGCGCGGGACAACCGACGAGAACGGCGGACAAGGCGAGCACGGCCACGGCCACGAGGCGCGTTTGCAGTGACATCCAAGCCCATGATTCTTCGTCCCACCGCGGCGACATCCGAGCCGACGACCATAGCGCAGCTTTTCACTGACGTGCCGACATCCCGGTTGTCTCCTGGCTTTCGTATCCTTCGGCCGAGACCGGAGGTCTCCCGCACGACCACCCCCCCATCCTTTTGGAGGCTTCGCCATGACAGAACGTAGAACCGTCTTGAAATACCTCGCTTGCGCCACGGGCACCGTGGCCGTGGGCGGCGCGGCCGTCCCCGCTGTGGCGCTCACCCTTGCGCCCTTGCGCACGGGCAACGTGGACACGGGCGGATGGACGCCTGCCGCGCGGCTCGACGATCTTGCCGTGGGTCAGGTGCACAAAGTCAACGTCGTCGGTACCGAGTCCGACGGCTGGACCCTCTCCACCGGCCGCCTCGGCGCCGTGTTCCTCGTACGTCATCCTGGCGACCTGGTAAAAGCCGTCTCCAACGTCTGTCCGCATCTCGGGTGCGGCGTTGACATCGACGGCGACCATCTTTCATGTCCCTGTCACGACAGTGATTTCACCATCGACGGTCGGAGGCTCAACGGCCCCTCGCCTCGGGATCTTGATCCCATCGAAGTTCGCGTCGTCGACGGCCTCGTTTCCATCCGCTTTCAGCGGTTTGAGCTCGGCAAACCCCAGCGCATCCCACTGGCCTGAGGTTCACCGTGCTCCAACGCTTCAAAATTCTCATGCACGAACGCCTCGGCTCTCCCAACCCCTCTGGCTCGCTCGCCAACGTCTTTCTTCCGGGTAGCGCGGCATGGTCACGCGCGCTGGGCTTTACCCTCGCGCTTCTCTTTGCCGTCATGGCCGTCACCGGCGTTGCACTGATGACCGTGTACGCCCCTTCCGTCGCCTCCGCATGGGGGTCGGTGTTCTATCTTCAGTACGTCCTCCGCGGTGGCTGGATGGTGCGCGGCATCCATCACTGGGCCGCCAACGCCACGGTCGCCTTGATGCTCTTGCATCTTGTCCACGTCGCCGTCGCCGGCGCCTACCGTCGTCCTCGTGAACTCACCTGGTGGCTTGGCCTTAAGCTCCTTGCCCTGGTTCTTCTCTTCGAGATGTCTGGCTTTCCGCTCCCGTGGGACCAGTGGGGCTACTGGGCTTCTCGCATCGAAGTCGGCATCATGGGCTCGGTGCCCTTCGTCGGCCCGGTCCTCCAGAAGCTCTTTCAAGGCGGAGATCACTACGGCACGCTGACCCTTACCCGTTTTTACACCCTTCACGTCGCCGTGCTTCCCGCCGCCTTTGTCACCCTCCTCTGGCTGCATCTCGTTCTCGTTCGCCGCCATGGCTTTGCCACCCCTGTGAGCTCCGTAAACACTCCCACGGAGGCCACCCCACCGTCGTCCGAGCGTACCTATCACCCCGACCAGACAGCAGGCTCCGCGTTCATCGCGCTTGCCGTCGTGATGGTCGTGATCGTCCTGGCCAAACTCAAAGGCGCTCCGTTGCCTTCGCCCGCCGACGCCACGAGTCAGTATCCCGCCCGCCCCGTCTGGTACTTCATGCCCTTGTCCCAGCTTCTGCACATGCTCCAGGGCAAGGCCGAGTGGCTTGGCACCATGGTCGCGCCGGGTGCCGCCCTGGGCTACCTCGTCGCGCTGCCTCTTCTCGACCGGTCAAGCGATCCAAAGCGCAGGGCGATCGTCCTTGCTCCGTTGTTTCTGGGACTCCTCGGTGCCGTGGGGCTGGGTTACGCCATGTCCCGCCACGACGCACACGACGCCGCATTTCAGCATTCGGTGCGTCACGCCCAGTACCTTGAGTTTCGCTCGCATGCACTCGCACGCCGGGGGATCCCGCCCGAGGGACCGTTGGTGATGCTTCGGGACGACCCTGAAGTGCGCCCGCGGGCGTTGTTTGCCGAGCACTGTGGCACCTGCCACGCCGTGCGAGGTGTGTCTACACAGACCAAGGGACCGGCCCTTGACGGCTTTGGCGGCCGTGCGTGGGCGCGGGCGTTTCTTACCTGGCCAGAACATCCCATGTTGATGGGTTGCACGACGATCTCGGACATGCCGCCGCAGTGTCACCACCTTGGCGACGACGGCACCACGGCCGTGATCGAATACCTTTTCTCCCAAGGTGCAGACCCCCATGCAGAGCCCTGGAACGCCGCGCTTGCCCAGCAAGGCTCGGTGATCTACCACCATCACTGCACCACGTGTCACCAGGGCGCCGGGGATACTTCCAACACGGACGCGGGGGATCGGGACGGCCCGGACCTTGATGGCTGGGCCTCGCGTGCGTGGATACGCAACCAGATCCTACGTCCCGGCGCGCATGAGAACTACGACGTGCGCAATCACATGACCAAGTTTGACGACCGTCTCCCAGACAACGAACTTGAAATGATCCTTGCGTACATGCACGGACTCCGGAGCACCGAGGCGCCGGCCGTGATGCAGCCCCCGCCTGACTGAACGTCGAATCGACTGTCGCCCCGTGGGTGTCTCGCCTTGGCAGAAGTTTGCCAGGGCGAGGCCTTCGCGACGCCTCGGTTGTCCATGGGGATGGGGATGGAAGGGAAAAGGGAGGGAGGCTTCGGCCGCAGCGGAGGCACATACCCCCGCTGCGTCGGAGGTCGGAGACGCGGGGCGATCAGCCCGTGGCGCCGTCCACGTAGGCGTCGGCGGCGGTTCCTGCGTCGGTCGGGGTCGCAGTGTCCGTGGGGGTCGCAGCGTCTGTGTGGGTCGTTGCGTCGGTGACCGATGCATCCGTGCCGCCGTCGGCCGGGATGCCCGTGCCGCCGTCCGTGGAGTAATCACACACCGTGTTTCCGTTCGCCTGCATCTCGCAGATGAGCGGGGAGGTGCAGTCGCTGTTGGTGGTGCAGGTCTTCAAGAGGCAGATGGCGAGGTTGTCGCCCGAGGTGCCCAACGGAGACATCGACGAATCGTCCGGGCAGGCCGACGCGGTCTTGGTGTTGAGCGAACTGCCGCAGATCCCGTGGTGGGTGTTGGTGTCATACTGGAAACACACGCCACGGCACTGCACGTTGCGCGGCGAGCTTTCTCCCGCGACCATCTGGGTGCGCGTCGGGTCACACGGTTCGCCGTCCGCGAGGGCCGTGGAGGTGCTCGTCGGGGCCGGCGAACCGAGGCACTGGCCAAAGATCCGGGGATTGCAGTGGGCGCCCGACGCGCACTGCGCGTCCATGGTGCAATACGGAATGCACCCGGGGGAGTCCGGCGTGCCGCCCATGTGGGTGTACCAGAAGCCAGTGCACACAAACGCCGTCGGGCATGCGCCGGCCGCAACCGAGCTCGCCGTCGGTGAACACGAACGCCAGCAGTTAGACGTCGCCTGCGCGCCGTCACCCGAGGTGAGACAGGTCGAACCGACGCCGCCGCACGCCGCGCGTTCCGTCACCTGCGACGTACTCTCGGTGCAAGAGCCTGTGCACTCGCCCGCGGCGAGAGACATGTCGCACGAGAGGTTCGCGTTGTTGCAGTCCGAGTCCGCCGTGCAGGGATTGCCTGCCGTGGACCTCCCGGCGTCGACTGCCACGTCGGCCGCACCCCCTGCGTCACCCCCGGCATCTGCAACCGGGTTGCCCGAGTCCGCAGTGTTGTTCGTGTTTGATGGAGTATTCGAACCGCACGCAGCCATGCTCATCGCAAGGACCGCCGCCAGCCAACCGCTCTTTCCCATTGCCAAGCCTCCTCGTTTTCTTTGCGGGGTGCGGCGCCAGGCACGGCCCCCCAAGCACGACCCGCAACGCGCGGGTACTGGCTCTCTACTGACACAAATATCCCTACGCGGCACCCTTCTTATCGCGCCGACCCTGCACAGCCCGAAGGGCGCGCTCGGCCGCCGCGGCCGCTTGATGAATGGATTCTTCGGTCCCGCCGAGATACAACCTCCCAAAGGCACCGAAGGTAATCACTTCGAGGGTCTCGATGTCCGCGGCTTTTTCTGCCTCGTTGGCGGCCAGCGCGGCGTACCCCGCCGGGTGGCACTCAAGCACGTACAGGGTGTCCATTTCCAACAACATCTGTCCGTGCCGCATCCGGTTGATCAGCATTGCCTGATGTCCATCAACGCCCGTGATGATCTCTCGCGAGACGATCTCCGGGGCGAGGCGATCGGCCTCGGTAAGTCCCGCTCGCGCAAGAATCGCCTCCCCCGCGGCACGGACCTCTCCCTGGTCAAAGTGATGGAGCTCTAACAACCCATACGACCGCTCGACGATCTGCATGCCAGGGAACACCCGTGTGCGCTTGAGTGCTGCATCCGTGAGGGCGTTGATGGAAATCCCGGGTGCGATCTCGACGACGAGGGCAGTTTGTCCCGCCAGCGGCTGAAAGCCCGCGGCAACGGTCTGCAGAAAGCCCGTGAGTTGGGGCTGCAAGACGTCGAGGTAGGTAAAGGTTCTGAGCTGCACAGCGCGGGTTTTCTGCGAAATGCCTCGGCAGGGACCGTCAAGTGCGCGGACGGTATGCTGTTCCCGCGGGGGCGTCAACCGAGTGCATCGGGGGCTTTGGCCGAAGGCACGGTGGGCGTTGGGGAAGCGCATGGGCGTCCGGATGAGCGCTTCCCTGGCACGCCACCGCCACATCTGGTCCCACCCCTCGCTTCCAGTGTCGCAGCGGCGGCCATGTTCGTGTTGTGTGTGATGGCGGACGCCTGTGGCTTCTTGGTGCTCATGGTTGCACCCTCCTTGATCTGCCGTCCGACCGTGGTGAATGGTTCTCGGTCTCGGGCACGGAGGGCGCACGCTCCCCGAGGTGCCCTGGGACCATCCCGGTTCGCTCGGAGCCCCGCGGCGCTCATCCTTTAAAGGGACGGCGGCCCCCGATTCCTGGTTGCCCCCCGGCCGATTTCTTCCTTTTCTCACGATCGCCTGTTTTTCAGGGCTATGCCCGCGGGTCTGGGGTGGACCCAGTCCTCCCTGCGTGGGTGCCGACAGACTCCGCGTAGACTCTCACTGACGCTACGTAGACGTTCACTGACTCTACGTAGACGTTCACTGACTCTACGTAGACGTTCACTGACTCCACGTAGACGTTCACGGACTCCACGTAGACGTTCACGGACTCCACGTAGACGTTCACGGACGCCACGTAGACGTTCATGGACGCCACGTAGACGTTCATGGACGCCACGT
>VFSW01004565.1_pt1 | contig 20629 bp, 18 predicted proteins | sample 5358111 | NCBI WGS metagenome assembly VFSW01 (sample SAMN11554181, study PRJNA540505) | mine drainage metagenome | isolation source: sediment from site ElyBrook_90M | place: USA: Ely Copper Mine, Vershire, VT | collected 2017
GCAGCGCTTGTAATCCGCGTCACCGGGACCCCAGCGGTTTTACGGGTCCCGGTGACGCGTTTTTGGCAATGCACACCCGCCGCCTCAAGACTCGCGACATTCGCGATGCAACGCAAACCGCCGAGACTCAAATTCGCTCTGCCCGGTCAGAATCGCTGCGATCTTGAGCAGGCTATTACCATGGCGTTTCAGACGAAAAGGCAAGCGCCAGCCGATACGGCGCCTTTCGGCCACGCGGTGACTGTCGGAGCATACTGCGATAATGCTTTACATCGCAGGAAGAATGGCCGGCGACAAGCATGCCACCATCCGTTCTATGCATGCGGAGCAATTGCCGGAGGGTCTATGAAAGCGATGATTCTGGATGTTCAGGGCCAGCCACTGCGGCAAGCCGAGCTGCCTCGACCTAAACCCGGAGTTGATGAAATCCTGCTGAAAGTGCATGCCTGCGGTGTGTGCCGCACTGATCTGCACGTCCGCGACGGCGATCTGCGCCAGCCGAAGCTACCCCTCATTCTCGGTCACGAAATCGTGGGCATCGTGGTGGCAAGGGGCGCAAACGCGGAGCGTTTCTCCCTCGGACAGCGTGTCGGCGTGCCCTGGCTCGGGCGCACCTGCGGCCGTTGCGGTTACTGTGCGAGCGGTCGCGAAAACCTCTGTAACGAGGCACAGTTCACCGGCTATACCCTCGATGGCGGTTATGCCGAATTCGCGCTAGCCGATGAGCGCTATTGCTTTTCCTTGCCGGACGGATACACGGACGCGGAGGCTGCGCCGCTGTTATGCGCGGGACTGATCGGCTATCGCGCGCTGGTCGCCGCCGGCGATGCGAAGCGGATCGGCATCTACGGTTTCGGCGCGGCCGCACATATCATCGCCCAACTGGCTCGCTGGCAGGGGCGGGAAATATTCGCTTTCACCCGGCCGGGCGATGCGGACGGGCAGCGATTCGCGCGCCAATTGGGCGCCGCTTGGGCGGGAGATTCGACCGCAGCGCCACCGCAGGAATTGGACGCCGCGATTCTGTTCGCTCCCGTGGGCGCATTGATACCGCAGGCGCTTCGCCACACCGCCAAGGGCGGGACGGTGGTGTGCGCCGGCATCCATATGAGCAATATTCCGGAATTCCCCTATTCCATCCTGTGGGGCGAGCGCTGCGTGCGCTCCATTGCCAATCTCACGCGCCGCGACGGCGAGGCTTTTCTGGACATCGCGCCCAAAGCCGGCGTCAGAGCGGAGGTGGAAACGTTCCCTTTAGCTGCGGCCGACGAAGCCCTGCGGCGCCTGGACGCAGGCCGGATACGCGGCGCGGCCGTTCTCCTCATGGACGATCCCGAAAACAACTCTCGCCGGGGCCGAGAACGATGATGCGGATAGGTCTTGCGAGTTTGGCAGATGCAAAAACGTGGTAACCGAGATGGAGGCGCTTCCCGCGACCTGGTATCGATAACGGTTTCCGAGCATAATGCGGCAACAGCTCTCGCCAATTTGGCGTCGACCCTTCAGGCAGCCGGCGTTCAGCCGGCACAGAAAAAGAGAAAGCGCATGACCCAGCCACTATTGTTCACGCCGCTGCGCGTGCGCGAGCTCACACTCAGGAACCGAGTGGTGGTCGCGCCCATGCACCAGTATTCCGCGGTGAAAGGTTACCCCGCCGACTGGCATCTGATGAACGCGGGACGCTACGCGGCCGGCGGTGCGGGGCTGGTGATACTCGAGTCGACCAAGGTCGAGCGCCGCGGCTGCGGCACGGTGGGCGACCTCGGCATCTGGGACGACGCCTTTGTACCTCAGCTCGCGCGCGTCGCCGATTTCGTGCACCAGTGCGGCGCCGCGGCCGGCATCCAGCTTGGGCACTCGGGGCGCAAGGCGCGCATCCAGCGTCCCTGGGAAGGCGGGCGTCCGCTGGAGCGCGCCGAGGCGGTCGCTCTGGGGACCGAAGACTGGGATGCGTGGGAACTGGTCGCGCCCAGCGCCTTGCCCGCGGACGAGGGTGCGCCTGCGCCGCGCGCACTTGCACGCGAGGAGATCCGCGCCGTGGCCGAGGCCTGGGGCAAGGCCGCGGCACGCGCGCACGCCGCCGGGTTCGACGTGGTGGAGATCCACGGCGCGCACGGATTTCTGATCCACGAGTTTCTCTCGCCGCTGGCGAATCAGCGTACCGACGAATACGGCGGCTCGGAGGCAAAGCGCATGCGCTTCGCGCTCGAAGTATGCGAGTGCGTGCGCGCGACCTGGCCGCCGGGGAAGCCGCTGTTCCTGCGCCTGTCGGCCGAGGACGATGCCGGCTGGGGGCCGGCGCAGAGCGTGGCGCTGGCGAAGCTGGTGAAGCCGATGGGAGTGGACGTGATCGACTGCAGTTCAGGCGGCATCCTCGGCAAGCCGCCCGCCGGCGCGGTAAAACCCGCTTACGGCTATCAAGTGCCCTACGCCGAAAAAATCAAGAAGGAGGGCAGGATCATGACCATGGCCGTGGGCTTGATCGTGCATGCCGAGCAGGCCGAGGCCATCCTACAGGAGGGCCGGGCGGACCTGGTCGCGCTTGCGCGCGAAATGCTCTACAACCCGAATTGGGCCATGGACGCCGCGCAGAAACTGGGAGCCGATGCGGAGTTCGAGCTGGCGCCGCCGCCCTACCGCTACTGGCTCGCGCGGCGCGCGGCTACGGTGCCGGAAGTAAAGCCCTCGACTTTTGGCAGCCGCTGAACGTTCGGGCGCGCTGCGCCTGAACGCCGCAGTTCAGAGCCGATTCAATAAGAGGGGATACCTCCCCTCGTGCTCCCCTAAATCGGACAGTAGCAAAATGAATTTTGCTACGGTTTCTTAGAGCATCCCGCTCATCCCCGCGACTGCGCCGACAAGGATCAGCCACACCGGATTCAGCCTGGTGCGCAACATCAGCGCGGCGGTCGCGAGCGTCAAGAGGACGCCGCGCCAGTCGGGATCGGCCGAGTGCGCGAGGACCCAGCCGCTGGAGAGCGTGAGCCCGATGGCAATCGGACCGAGTCCGCCGCGAATCGCGCGGCCCAGCGGCGCGTCGGCGTTGTTTGCGCTCATGCGCGTGACCGCGAGCGTCAGCAGGATCGGTGGGGCGATCATCGCCAGCGTGGCCACGATCGCGCCGGCCCAGCCGTCGAGTTGCCAGCCCAGCAGCGTCACGAACATCATGTTGGGGCCGGGGGCGGCCTGACCGAGCGCGTAGGCATCGGCGAACTGGGTGGCGCTGAGCCAGTGGTTGGCTTCGACCACGTAGCGCTGCATGTCCGGCAGGATTGAACTGACGCCGCCGATCGCCATCAGCGACAGCAGTGCGAAATGCAGGCCCAGGGCAGGCAGATCGACTGCGTCCATCAGGCCTCGTCGCGCCAGGCGGCAGCGATCGCAAAAGGCGCCAGCGCGCCGACGACAGCGAGCAATGGCCAGCGCAGCGCGCCGACGCCGGCCAGTGCCAGCGCGGTAAACAGCCAGGGGCGCCAGTGCCGCTTTAGGCTGCCGGTCATTTTCAGACCGGTGGCGAGCACCAGGCCCGCCGCCACGGCCGACATGCCCGCGAGCGCATGCTGTACCAGCGGCAAGGTGCCGTAGCTGCGGTAGGCGAGGCCAAGCGCGATCATGATCGCGAATGGGCCGCCCACCAGTCCGGCGATGGCGGCCGCCGCCCCGGCATAGCCGGCGAAACGGTAGCCTATCATCACTGCCATATTGCCGATATTCGGGCCTGGCAACAGTTGCCCCAGTGCGAGCGTTTCGACGAACTCGCGTTGCGTGAGCCAGCCTTTCTGCTCGACCAGGGTGCGGTGTGCCCAGGGCAGCACGCCGCCAAAACCGGATAGCGCCAGCTGCGAAAACGCGAGGAAGATTTCGAGCGGACCGATGCTGCGTGCGTCGGGAGCGGGCGTATTGCCGACAGGTGGCGGGGGCAGAGCCATGGGCGTATCCGTTGTAAGCGCAATGGGCCTGCATTATCGGGGAAAATGAGGGTCGGAGTAAGTTTTCGCCAACTTGCGACGGTGTACTCGGAACGGCCGCGGCGGCCGGGCCGTCGTCATCCGCGTTGCGTTCACCCTGTTTCTTTCCGGGCCAACGACCGGGTCATGCGCACATTGATATATACTGACGGGTATTGTTTCATTTCGGAGGAGCATCATGATACGCAAGCTGACCGTAGCACTGTTCGTCGCATTTTTCGCAGTCTTCACCGGCGCCGCCCGCGCCGCCGGCGCGCCCGCCGAAATCAAGATCGGCACGCTCTACGCGGCCTCGGGCGCTTTCGCCGCGATCTCGATGCCGGTGCATCAGGGTCTGAAGCTCTGGGTCGACCAGAAGAACGCCGAGGGCGGCGTGTTCGTCAAGCCCTACAACAAGAAGATCCCGATCAAGCTGATCGCCTACGACGATCAGAGCAATACCGCGACCGCGGCGACGCTGTACAACCAGCTCATCACCCAGGACAAGGTCGATATCCTGGTGGCGGACTCGGGTTCGCCGCTGACCTCGGTGGCGGTGCCGATCGCGCGCGAGCACAAGATGCTGCTGATCGACCAGACCGGCACCGGTGCGGCGTTTTTCTCCAAGGACAACCCTTATATCGTGCTGATGGCCGACCCGGTGTCTTCCATCTGGCCGAAATACGTCGCCGACTTCCTCACCCAGGACGGCCCCAAGCTCGGCATCAAGCGCATTGCCATCCTCTACGCGACCAACGACTTCACCGGCACCCAGGCAAACGCGGTGCGCGGCTTCATCAAGGCGGCCAAGGCCCCGGTCGAAATCGTGTATGACCAGGGCGTGCCGACCACCACCACCAGCTACACGGTCATCATCAACAACATTCGCGCCGCCAATCCGGACGCCGTGATCACCCTCGGCTTCCCGAACAACGACATATCCTACCTGCGCAACCTGCAGGACAGCGGCGTCAAGTTCAAGTGGCAGTTCAACATCTATCCGGGCCTGGAAACCGAGGGCCTGAAGAAGACCGTGGGCGTCAAAGGCCTCGAATACATCTTTACCTATGTCCCGTCTTCGGTGATCGAATACAAGCCCGAGTTCGGCATGTCGCTGCCGCAATTCCGCGATGCCTGGCACAAGAAATACACCGACGACAAGGTCGAGTTCGGCTTCAACTCGGTGGCGGGCTACACCACCGGGCTGGTGCTGGAGAACGCGCTCAAGGCGACCGAAAGCATGGACCAGCTGGCGCTGCGCAAGGCGATTTTCGGCTTGTCGGGCAAGTTGAAGACCATCGACGGCACGTTCGAACTCGACGAAACCGGCGCGCAGATCGGCGAGATCACGCCCCTGGGCCAGATCGTGCCGGACGGCAAGGGCGGCCTGAAGTTCGTGGTGGTCTATCCGCACGAGGCAGCGAGCGGCAAGCCGGTCTATCCGGCGAAGTGAGTCCGATCCGTTCGCGGCTGCAATCTGCTTGCGGGGCTGCCGCCCCGGGTGAGGCGGGGGTGAGAAGCACTTTACCCTCGCACCCCCTAAGTGAGGCGGGGGTGAGAAGCACTTTACTCCCGCACCCCCTGAGGGCGGCCCCGGACGCGCGCTGAACAATGCTCGAATACGCACTGATCGCCGGGCTGGTCTTCGGCCTGTACTTCTGCCTGGTGGGGCTCGGCCTCAACCTGGTGTTCGGTGTCATGCGCATCGTCAACCTCGCGCATGGCGACTTCCTCATGCTGGGTGCGTTCGGCGCATTCTGGCTGTTCAATCTGGTCGGCCTCAACCCGGTCGGGACGGCGTTCCTCGTATTCGCGGTGTTCACTGCGCTGGGTCTGCCGCTGTACTACCTGCTGGTGCCGCGTCTGCAGCGGGCCAAGGATCCGGAGATGCTGTCGATCATCCTGTTCTTCGGCCTGTCGCAGGTGATCGAGGCGCTTGCCACCATCGTCTTCGGGCCGAGCGAGCGTTCGATTCCGGGCCGCGTGTTCGGCACCGGGCCGGTGCATATCCTCGGCCAGAGTCTGCCGGCGGCATGGGTGGTGAGCGCGATCGCGAGCGGCGTCGCGGTGCTGTTCATCTACGTCTACCTCTATCGCACCCGCCTGGGCTACCTGACGCGCGCGGTGATGGTGCATCGCGAAGAGGCGCTTGCAACCGGCATCGACGTCGACCGGGTCTCGGCGATCGCCTTCGGCATCGGTCTCGCGCTCGCGGCCATCGCCGGTGTGTTCGCGCCGTTCATGCTCGGCAGCGTCAACCCGTCGATGGGCGTGGACATCAACATCCAGTCCTTTGCGGTCATCGTGGTCGGCTCGCTCGGCAATCCGCTCGGCACCATCCTCGGCGGCATCGTCTACGGCATTTCGCTCACGTTCATGCAGACCTATTTCAGTTCCTGGGCCAATCTGCTGCCCTACGTGCTGCTCATTTTCATCCTGCTGGTGCGGCCGAGCGGACTGTTGGGAAGGGAGGTGCGCAGTGCCTAGGTGGCTGCGTCACACGCTGCTCACCGTGGTGCCGGTGGTCGCGGCTGCGGGGCTGTTGCCGTTCGGCTATTCGAACCAGCTGCTGCTGTTCAACTTCGTCGTGTTCCTGACCCTGGCGCAGGGGGTCAACGTGATCTACGGCTTCACCGGCTACCTGCCGTTCGGCTACGTCGGTTTTTTCGGCGCGGGCGCCTACGGCTTCTCGCTCTCCGTGCTTCACCTGCACATGGCGCCGCTCGCGGCGCTCGGCGTCGGCGCCGCCGCGGCGATCCTGCTCGGCCTGCTGCTGACGCCGCTGCTGCGCCTGTCGGGCGCCTATTTCGCCATCGCCAACCTGGCCGCGTCGCTGGCGGTATACCAGGTCGTCTCCAATCCGAACCTGACCGAAATCACCAAGGGACCCTACGGCATCAGCCTGTCGGGTGTGTTCAACCCGACGCTCGCCTACTCGGTGGCGGTGGTGATTCTCGCGGCGACGCTGGGCCTCACGGTGTACCTGCGCAATTCGCGTTTCGGCCTGTCGCTGCAGGCGATCCGCGACGACGCCATCAGCGCGGGCATGGCCGGCATCGACGTGGTGCGCGCGCGCACGCTCGCCTGGCTGTTGTCGGCGCTGATCGCCGGGCTGATCGGCGGCGTATTCGCCTGGTACGTCTCGGTGTTCTATCCCGAGACCGTGTTCAGTTCGGAGTTCAGCATTTTCGCCATCGTGTTCGCGCTGTTCGGCGGCGTGGCGACGGTTACCGGGCCGATCCTGGGCGTGATCATCCTGTATGGCGTCTACAACGCCATCGGCATTTCGACGCCGCAGTATTTCCAGTTGATCTATGGCCTTTTGATCATGGGGCTGGTGCTGTTCCTGCCCAGCGGGCTGGTGTCGCTGTTCAAGCGCTGGGGGATCGATGTCCCCTGAGATTCCGGGCGCCGCCACGGCACCGCTGCTGCGCGTGCGCACGCTGGTCAAGCGCTTCGGCGGTTTTCGCGCGCTCGACGGCGTGAGCTTCCACGTGCTGCCGGGCGAGATCCTGGGCCTGGTCGGCCCCAACGGATCGGGCAAGACGACCTGCATCAACGTGATCACCGGGCTGCACCAGCCCGACGGCGGCGAAGTGCTCTACCAGGGGCGCGCGATCGGCGGACTGCCCTCGCACCGGCTGGTGCACCTGGGCATCAACCGCACCTTCCAGGTACCGCGGCCGTTTCTCTCCCTGAGCGTGCGCGAGAACGTCGAAATCGCCGCGACCTACGGCCGCCGCAGCGGCGCGGATTTCGATCTCGACGCGCTGCTCGCCTCGCTCGAACTCGATCGCGATGCGCACAGGCAGGCGGCCGAACTCAACAGCGTGCAGCAGAAGATGCTTGACCTCGCGCGCGCGCTCGCCACCAAACCGCAGCTGCTGTGCGTCGACGAACTCGCCGCGGGGCTCAATCCGGCCGAGCTCGATCGCGTCGCCGAACGCTTGCGCGAGCTTGCGCGCGGCGGCATGACACTGCTGGTGGTCGAGCACTTGATGGGCTTCATCGACCACGTGACCGATCGCGTGATCGTGCTCAATGCCGGCAAGGAAATCTTCGAGGGCGCGCTTTCCGCTGCGATCGAGGACCGCCAGGTGGTCGAAGTGTTCCTGGGGAGCGAACATGGCGGCTGAGCTGTTGCACGCGAGCGGGCTCGAGGGCGGCTATGGCCGCGTCCAGGTGCTGTGGGGCGCCGCGCTCAGCGTGCGCGAGGGCGAGACGGTGGTGCTGCTGGGCGCCAATGGCGCCGGCAAAACCACCCTGATCAAGGTGCTGATGGGCCTGCTCGAGGCCTGGCGCGGCGAACTGCGCTTCGTCGGCGACGACATTACCCACCTGCGCACCGACCGCCGCGTGCGCGCCGGCATCGCCTACATGTCGGAGACCGGCTGTTTCCCGGGTCTGACGGTCGAGGAAAACATCCGCATCGGCGGCCAGTTCATGACGGCGGCGGCGTTGCGCGCGCGCATGGCCGAGCTCTACGGCATCTTTCCCGCGATCGCGGAGCGGCGCAAGGCGCTCGCCAGCAGCCTCTCGGGCGGGCAGCGCAAAATGCTCGGCATCGCCAAGGCGCTCGCAGGCAATCCGCGCCTGCTGATCATGGACGAGCCTTCGGCGGGCCTGTCGCCGCTGTTCGTCAAGGAGGTCATCCGCGCGCTCGGCGGTTTTCGCGGGCAGGGACTGTCCTTTCTCATCGCCGAGCAGAACGTGAAGTTTCTCGAACTCGCCGATCGCGTGTACACGCTCGAAGGCGGCCGCATCGGCTTCGAGGGCACGGTCGAGGCGATGCACGAGAACGACGCGCTGCGCCGCGCCTACTTCGGCCTGAAGTAGAGACGCGCAGGGTCGCTCGGCTGCTGCCGCGCAGCAGGGGCGGCAGCAGGGCATAATGGCGTGGTCCATCTGCGACCCAAGCCACAATGAATCCGCCCAAGACGCGCGTCGATCCCCAGTCCGAAACTTTTTTGCAGCAGCGCGCCGCCATGCTCGCGCTGATCGAGCAGCTGCGCGCACTGGAAGGTCGCGCCGTTGCCGCGTCGGCGGCTTCCAAGCCCGCCTTCGACAAGCGCAGCGCGCTGTTGCCGCGCGAGCGCCTGGCGCAGTTGCTCGACCCGGGCGCGCCGTTCCTGGAACTCGCGAGCCTGGCCGGCTACTGCACCGATGATGCCGATCCGGAAAGCAGCATCCCCGGCGCAGCGGTGCTCGCCGGCATCGGCGTCGTCTCCGGCGTGCGCTGCATGGTGGTGGCCAACGATTCGGGCATAGGCGCGGGCGCCTTGAGCGCGCTCGGCGGGCGCAAGGTCATGCGCTGCCAGGAAATCGCGCTCGAGAACAAGCTGCCTTTCGTGCAGCTCGTCGAAAGCGGCGGCGCCAATCTGCTCACCTACAAGGTCGAGCGCTTCATCGCCGGCGGCGGCCTGTTTTACAATCTCGCGCGCCTGTCGGCGGCGGGCCTGCCGGTGATCGCGGTGGTGCACGGCTCTTCCACCGCGGGCGGCGCCTACCTGCCCGGACTGTCGGATTACGTGATCATGGTGCGCGGCCGCGCCAAGGCATTCCTCGCCGGGCCGCCGCTGCTGAAGGCCGCGACCGGCGAGATCGCCACCGACGAGGAACTAGGAGGGGCCGAGATGCATGCGCGCGTGTCGGGGCTGGCCGAGTTCGTCGCCGAGGACGATGCCGATGCGCTGCGCATTGCGCGCGAACTGCTCGCGAGCCTCAAGTGGGAACGCGTCGCGGCAGAAGCGCCGCCCGAGCGTGCGCCGCTGCTCGATGCGGACGAGATCGCCGGCCTGATGCCGCTGTCCATGCGCAAGCCCGTGGACATGCGCGAAGTGATCTGGCGCATCGTCGACGCATCCGACTTCCTCGAATTCAAGCCGGCCTACGGTCGGTTCACCGTATGCGGCCTTGCTGCGATCGCCGGGCACAAGGTCGGTTTCATCAGCAACAACGGCCCGCTCGATCCGGCCGGGGCCACCAAGGCGACGCAATTCATCCAGCTCTGCTGCCAGGCGCAGACGCCGCTAATCTATTTGCAGAACACCACCGGCTACATGGTCGGCACCAAGTCCGAAGCCGCAGGCATGATCAAGCACGGCTCGAAAATGATCCAGGCCGTGTCCAACGCCACCGTGCCGCAGATCACCATCATGTGCGGCGCATCCTTCGGTGCGGGCAACTACGGCATGTGCGGGCGCGCCTTCAATCCGCGCTTCGTGTTCAGCTGGCCCAACGCACAGACCGCCGTGATGGGCCCGGAGCAGGCCGCGACGACCATGGCCATCGTGGCCGAGGGCGCGGCCGCGCGCAAAGGCAGGACGCTGGATGCGGAGACGCTGGACGCGATGAAGCGCGAGATCGTAGACAACTTCGAGAGCCAGATGAGCGCCTTCCACACCAGCGGCCTGCTTCTGGACGATGGCGTAATCGACCCGCGTGATACGCGCAAGGCGCTGGCCGTTGCATTGACCATTTGCGCGGAAGCCGAGGCGCGGCGCCTGAGCCCGATTCAGTTCGGCGTCGCGCGGCCGTGAGCGTATTTCGAAATGAGGAAGAGGGGTTCATCAGAGATCGCCGATTGCGCGCGGATGTGCTTTTCATCCGTGCGCAAGCGGCGATCCGCGCGGACGGGGCGCCGTCCGCGCAAGTTTTGCCAAGACCTGCGCGCGCCGCGCGCCAACCGCGTTTTCTGTACGGATGAAAAGCACATCCGTACAGAAAACGCGGTTATGGCTAACAGCAAACACAGCGCAATTCAAGTCGCCACGTAAGGATTCAGACAGGCACTAAGGACGAGGACACCATGTTATTCACCCATGAGCACGAAGAGCTGCAGCGGCAGCTGAAAAAATTCATCGACGCGGAAATCAATCCGCACGTAGACGAATGGGAGGAAGCCGAGATCTTCCCGGCGCACGAAGTGTTCAGGAAAATGGGGCAACTCGGTTTCCTCGGCGTGTGCAAGCCGGAGGCATACGGCGGGCAGGCGCTGGACTATTCCTACTCGGTGGCGATGGCCGAGGCGCTCGGTCATATCCAGTGCGGCGGCATTCCGATGGCGATCGGCGTGCAGACCGACATGGCGACGCCGGCGCTGGCGCGCTTCGGCTCGGACGAGCTGCGGCGCGAATTCCTCGCGCCTTCGATCGCCGGCGATTATGTCGCCTGCCTCGGCGTGTCGGAAGTCGGCGCGGGCTCGGATGTCGCCTCGATCAAGACCACGGCGCGGAAGGACGGCGACGATTACGTCATCAACGGCGGCAAGATGTGGACCACCAACGGCACCCAGGCCGACTGGATGTGCCTGCTCGCCAACACCGGCCAGGGCGCGGCGCACAAGAACAAGTCGCTGATCTGCGTGCCGATGAAAGCGAAGGGCGTGAGCGTCGCCCGCAAACTGAAGAAGCTCGGCATGTGGTCCTCCGACACGGCGCAGATTTTTTTCGACGACGTGCGCGTGCCGCAGCGCTACCGCATCGGCGAAGAGGGCATGGGCTTCACCTACCAGATGCTGCAATTCCAGGAAGAGCGGCTGTGGGCGGCCGCGCGCAGTTCTTCCATCGGCCGGCTGATCGACGAGACGGCGAAGTATGCGCGCGAGCGCATGGCCTTCGGCAAACCGATCCTGGATAACCAGTACGTGCATTTCCGCCTGGCCGAGCTGAAGACCGAAGTCGAGTGCCTGCGCTCGCTGGTGTATCGCGCGACCGAACTCTACATCGCCGGCAACGATGTGACCGAGCTCGCGTCGATGGCGAAGCTGAAAGCAGGACGGCTCGCGCGCGAGGTCCCGGATGCGTGCCTGCAGTTCTGGGGCGGCATGGGCTATATGTGGGAGAACCCCATCGGCCGCGCCTATCGCGATGCGCGCCTGACCTCCATCGGCGGCGGCGCCGACGAAATCATGCTCGGCATCATCTCCAAGTACATGGGCATAGCGCCGAGAAAGGAGTAGGCGATGTCTAAAGTGCGCACGCTGCGCCAGGGCGGCTTCCTGTTTCTCACCCTGGACGACGCGCCTACGCGCAACGCGCTCAGCCCGGAGATGGTGGACGAACTGCAGTCGGCAATCATTGTGGCCGCCGCGGACGCGACGCTGCGCGCGGTGGTGCTGCGCGGTGCGAACGGCTTTTTCTGCGCCGGCGGCAGCATGGGCGATTTCCAGAAAAGCCGGCAAAGCGCGGCGGCGGGGGAGAGCGATCCGATCGCGGCGAACAACCGCCGCTTCGGCGATTTCATGATCGCGCTCGCTAGCCTGCCCAAGGTGCTGGTCGCGGTGGTCGAAGGCGCGGCCATGGGCGGCGGCTTTGGTCTTGCCTGCGCCGCCGACGTCGTGCTCGCGCGCAGCGACGCGAAATTCGCGCTCAGCGAAACCACGCTGGGTCTGGTGCCGGCGCAAATCGCGCCCTTCGTCGTTGCGCGCATCGGCCAGGCGGGCGCGCGCCGGCTCGCGCTCACGGGTGAGCGTATCGACGGCGCCGAGGCGCAGCGCATCGGTCTCGTCGATTTCGTCACCGCGGACACAACTGGCCTGGAAGCCAGGCTGCTGGCCGTTCTTCAGGGTATCGCCCGCTGCGCGCCGGGCGCGAATGCGGTGACCAAAGCGCTGCTGCAGGAATGCGCCGAGGTGGAACTCGGGACTATCCTCGATCGCGCCGCGCAAGCGTTCGCCCGCCAGATGCGCAGCGAAGGCGCGGAGGGCGTGGCCGCGTTCCGCGACAAGCGCGACGCGGCCTGGGTGGAAAAAGTGGAAGCATTGCCGCGGGAACAATCGTGATGGCAAAAATCGTGCGCATCGGCGGCGCCTCGGGTTTCTGGGGCGACAGTTCGGTCGCCTGCGCGCAGCTGGTGCGCCGCGGGCAGGTCGATTACCTGGTGTTCGATTACCTGGCCGAACTCACCATGTCGATTTTGTCGGTCGCGCGCGCCAAGTCCCCGGACGCGGGCTACGCCACCGATTTTGTCGACGTCGCGATGAAAAGCGTGATCCGCGACATCGCCGCGAAAGGCATCAAGGTAGTGAGCAACGCGGGCGGCGTGAATCCGGCCGGCTGCGCTGCGGCGCTCGCGAAACTTGCCGAGGAAGCCGGAGTGAAGCTCAACATCGCCATCGTCGAGGGCGACGACGTGCTGCCGCGCATCGCGGAATTGCGCGCGGCCGGGGTGCGCGAAATGTACTCGGGCGCCGCGTTGCCGGAGAAGATCCTGTCGGCCAATGCGTATCTCGGCGCGCTGCCGATCGCGCGCGCGCTCGCCTTGGGTGCCGACGTGGTCATCACCGGACGCTGCGTCGACAGCGCGGTGGCGCTCGGTCCGCTGATCCACGAGTTCGGCTGGCGCGACGACGATTACGATCGCCTCGCAGCGGGCAGTCTCGCCGGCCACATCATCGAATGCGGCTGCCAGGCCACGGGCGGCCTGTTCACCGACTGGGAGTCGGTGCCGCGCTGGGACGACATCGGCTATCCGATCCTCGAGTGTCACGCCGACGGCAGCTTCGTCGCGACCAAGGCACCGGGCACCGGCGGCCTGGTCAGCCGCGCGGTGGTGGCAGAGCAGATGCTCTATGAAATGGGTGATCCGGGCGCCTACCTGCTGCCCGACGTGGCCTGTGATTTCACCGGCGTGCAGATCGAGGAAACAGGACCGGACCGCGTGCGCGTGAGCGGGGCGCGCGGTCGTGCGCCCACGCCGACCTACAAAGTGTGCGCGACTTATCCAGACGGCTATCGCTGCACCGCGATCCTGAACATCATCGGCATAGCCGCGGCGAAAAAGGCGCAGCGCACGGCCGAGGCGATACTCGCACGCACGCACGCGATTTTCCGCGAGCTCGGGCTGCCTGATTATTCCGCAAGCCGCATCGAAGTGCTCGGCGCCGAAAGCGTCTACGGTCCGCACGCGCGCAGCGGCGCGACGCGCGAGGCGGTGATGCGCCTCGCCGTGGCGCACGTTAAGCGCGAGGCGCTGGAAATTTTTTCACGCGAGATCGCGCCGGCCGGCACCTCCTGGTCGCCGGGCACCACCGGCATGGGCGGCGGCCGGCCCAAAGTGACGCCTGCGGTGAAACCTTGCTTCTTCCTGCTGGAAAAGTCGCACTGCGCGGCGAGCGTCACGCTAGCCGGCGAGCGCGAGCCGGTCGCCGTTCCCGCCGGGGGCAAATACGCAGAGCGCGCGCGCAGGAGCGCGCCGGAGCAGGCCGAAACCTGGACACCGCAGGGCCCGACACGGCCGATACCGCTGCTGCGGCTCGCCTGGGGCCGCTCGGGCGACAAGGGCGACACCGCCAACATCGGCATCATCGCCCGGCGCCCCGAGTTTCTGCCGCTGTTGCGCGCGCGACTCACGCCCGCAGCGGTGAAGGACTATTTCGCTCATCTGGTGCAAGGCGAAGTCGAGCGTTACGAAGTACCCGGCATCCACGCGCTGAATTTTCTGCTGCACCAGGCGCTGGGCGGGGGCGGCATGGCTTCTCTGCGCGTCGATCCGCTGGCCAAGGGCTACGCGCAGATGCTGCTCGATCTCCCGGTTGCCGTCCCCGAGGAATGGGTCGAGCGCTACGCTTTAGCCTGATTCGGATTTCGCCTGCAGGGCGTATTCGACGGCATGCATCGCCGCTGCCGCGATGTCCGAAAACGGCCAGACAGCGCCAGCCGCCGCGCTCATAATGCGGCCATGACGCTGGACTCCCACACCTGCTACCGGGCGCTCAAGGCGCGCGATGCGCGCTTCGACGGTCGCTTTTTCGTCGCGGTTTCGTCGACGCGCATCTATTGCCGCCCCGTGTGCACGGTCAAACCGCCCAAGCGCGAGAACTGCCGCTTCTATCCCAGCGCCGCGGCCGCCGAAACGGACGGCTACCGGCCGTGCCTGCGCTGCCGGCCGGAACTCGCGCCCGGCAATGCGAGCGTGGACGCCGTCTCGCGCCTGGCGCAGGCGGCCGCGAGCCTGATGGAAGACCGTGCGCTCGACGAATCAGGTCTGGACGCCGTCGCCGCGCAGCTCGGCATCACCGACCGGCACCTGCGCCGCGCGTTCGGCACCGAGTTCGGCGTTTCGCCGGTGCAATTCGCGCAGACGCAGCGGCTGCTGCTGGCGAAACGCCTGCTCACCGACACCGTGCTGCCGGTCACCGAAGTGGCGTTCGCGAGCGGTTTTCGCAGCGTGCGGCGCTTCAACGCGCTGTTCAAGCAGCGCTATCGGCTGCAGCCCGGGCAATTGCGGCGCCATGCGTCCGCGTCCGGCGCGGCCGACGTGCTGAAATTCGAACTGAGTTTCCGGCCGCCCTACGACTGGCCCGCGGTGAGCGCGTTTCTCGGCGCGCGCACGATTGCCGGCGTCGAAAGCGTGGACGGCGGCTGCTATCGCCGCACGGCGCGCATCGGTGTGGGAGGCAAGGAGCATCGCGGCTGGATCGAGGTTTCGCTGTCGCCGAAGAAGCCGGCGCTGCGCGTCACGCTGTCGGCGTCGCTCGCCAAAGCCTTGCCGCCGGTGCTGTCGCGCGTCAAGGCGCTGATGGACCTCGCCTGCCATCCGGCCGAGGTCGCGCAGGCGCTGGGAGCCATGGCCAGGCGCCATCCAGGCTTGCGCGTGCCGGGCACGTTCGACGGTTTCGAAGTGGCGGTGCGCGCGATCCTGGGCCAGCAGGTTTCCGTGGCCGCGGCGCGCACCGTGGCGGGCCGCTTCGCGGCGGCGTTCGGCGATCCGATCGCAACGCCGTTCGACTCGCTCACCACCGTGTTTCCGACGGTACAGCGCATCGCGGATTTGCCCTATGGACACGTCGCGCGCCTCGGCATGCCCGGCGCGCGCGCCCGCACCATCGTCGCGCTCGCGCGCGCGGTGGCGGACGGGGCTCTGGTGCTGATGCCCAATGCGGATATCGAGGCGACATTGGCGCAACTGCGCGAGTTGCCGGGCGTGGGCGAATGGACGGCGCAGTACATCGCGATGCGCTCGCTCGCCTGGCCGGACGCGTTCCCGCACACCGATCTCGGCGTGATGAAGGCGCTCGGAGAAAGCGACGCTAAGCGCGTACTCGCCGCGGGCGAAGCCTGGCGCCCCTGGCGGGCATACGCGGTGATGCACCTGTGGCAGTCATTGACGAAGGAGTGAGCATGCATTACTACGATTTCCATGAAAGCCCTTACGGCCAGATTTTGTTGGTCGCAAATGACGAAGGACTGTGCGGGGTCTACTTCAGCGGTCAGAAATATTATCCTCAAGTCGAGTCGCCGTTACGGCGGGACGCGCAGCATGCAACGCTGCGCCGGGCGAAGCGCGAGCTGGCCGAATATTTCGCCGGCGGGCGCAAGCGCTTCGAGGTTGCGCTCGCGCCCGAAGGCACGCCGTTTCAGCGCTCGGTGTGGAAAGCCATCTCCACGGTCGCATTCGGCCAGACCATCAGCTATGGCGAGCTTGCGCGCAGGGCAGGCTGCCCGGGCAGCGCGCGCGCCGCGGGCGCTGCGACCGGACGCAACCCGATCGGCATTATCGTTCCCTGCCACCGCATCGTCGGCTCGAACGGCAGCCTCACCGGATACGCCGGCGGTCTCGACCGAAAGCGCGCGCTGCTTGCGCTTGAGTCGACGGCGGGTGAATGGGTTCTTACCGCATAGCTCCCTGTTAAACTGCCGGCTGCATGAATGAGCCGCGCTATGCATGGGTCGTTGTCTGGGCAGCTTTCGCCAGCCTGGCGGTGATCTTCGGCATCGCCTATTCGACCGCCTGGGCCGCAGCTTCACGCTCGCGCTGCTGCAGGCATCGATGGGCGCCTCCTATCTGCTGTGGCACGCGGCCGGTGGCTACGCGGCGCTGGCGCTGTTCGCGCTCTGGTTCGGCCTCTCCTATGGCGGCATCGTGTCGCTGCTGCCCGCGCTGTGCATGGACCTGTTCGGCGCGCGCGCCGTCTCCAGCATCATCGGCGCGCTCTACAGCGGAGCGGCAGTGGGCAATCTGCTCGGACCGACGCTGGCCGGCGCGGTGTTCGACCGCAGCGGCAGCTATGGCCCGGTGATCTGGGCCTGCATCGCGCTCTCCGCTGTGGCCACGCTGGCGTCGGCACGCCTGATCGGGCCACGGCTGGCAGCATACTGACCATCGTTGGCTGCGCGCGGTGCATGCTATGATTAATCACGGCGATGCGCGAAGCAGCGCAGCGCGCGTTTCGGTTTCAGAATCAGTCTCGTCGATGTGACCCTCGATGATTCAGTACTTTCCATTAACGCTTCCCGTGCTCCTGATTCTGGCGGGACTGTTGGTTGCGATGCTCGCCATGGTTGTGCTGGACGTGTTGAGCTACGCTTACGTCAAAATGGGAATCGCACCGCAGTACGTGCTGGCGGTGCTGTTCCTCTCCCTCGTGGGCAGCTACGTCAATATTCCCATCATGCGGTTTCCGCATGTGCGGGTCCTCGGCGAACAGGAAGTCATCTACTTCGGGATTCGATACGTCATGCCGGTGGTGCGCGACTGGCCAGGTACGGTGTTGGCGATCAACGTTGGCGGTGCCGTGGTTCCGGTGCTGACCTCAATGTATTTGCTGGTCAAAAATCGGCTCTGGGTACGCGGAATCCTGGGAACCGCAATCGTCGCCGCCATCTGCCACGCGCTTGCGCACCCCGTCCCCGGGATGGGGATCGCGCTGCCGATTTTCGTACCGCCGTTGGCGACGACGGCGGTCGCGCTGATACTGTCGCAACGGCAAGTCGCGCCGCTCGCCTATATCAGCGGCAGCCTGGGCACGCTGATCGGCGCGGATGTGCTCAATCTGGGCACGATTCAGGGCCTGGGCACCCCGATCGCGTCTATCGGCGGCTCCGGTACGTTCGACGGAATCTTCGTTACCGGACTGCTGGCCGTGTTGTTCGCGAGCATTGCCACGGCGTTCGACCGGCGCAACCGCAGTACGGCTTGACTTGCGCCGCTCGCCGTGGCCGCTGGAATTGCCCGCCTGCAAGCATGAACCAAGCTCTCTCAACGTGTCATCAGAATGTGGCACAGCGGGATCGGCGCGTCTACGCGGCTTCGCGCCTGGGCCGCCGATTTCTTGGCAAATTCCACGAGTAAGCGAGGAAACAACGGCTGCACATTCCTGCGCCGTCCATCTGTGCCGAATCTCCCGTTGCATCTTCTTCAGGCAGACCCGACGCTCGCCGATGTACAATCGCGGCCCGACCGGGGTATGATTGCCCGTTAACACCGACACCCATAGGTAGTATCCGAGAGCTTTATGGCAACAAAATCTAGGGCTTACAACGCCGAGGACATCGAGATCCTGGAGGATCTGTCGCCGATCCTGCACCGGCCGGGCATGTACACCGACCCCTCCAACCCGAATCATGCGCTGGTCGAGGTGATCGACAATTCCTCGGACGAGGGCCTGGCCGGCTTCGCCAGGAACATCGCCGTGGTCTTGTACGAAGACGGTTCGGCCGAAGTCGCCGACGACGGCCGCGGCATCCCGGTCGACATCCATCCGAAGAAGAAGGTGCCGGCGGTGCAGGTGATATTCACCACGCTGCATTCGGGCGGCAAGTTCAGGAAGACCGATGCCGACGCCGCCTACCGCATCGCCGGCGGCCTGCACGGCGTGGGCATCTGCGTCACCAACGCGCTGGCGACGCGGCTCGAAGTCGAGGTCAGGCGCGACGGCGCAGCCCATCGGCTCGTATTCGGCGACAACGGCAAGGTGAAAGAGCCGCTGAAGAAAATCGGCACCGCCCCGGCGCGCGAGTCCGGCACGCGCATCCGCTTCTGGCCCGATCCGAAATATTTCGATTCGCCCAAGATCGTCGTCGCCGACATCGCGGCGCTGCTGCGGGCGAAGGCGATGCTGCTGCCCGGGGTGCGCTTCACCCTCGGCGTGGAGAAGAACGGCAAGATCGAGCAAAGCGAGTGGCATTTCCCCGAAGGCATCAAGGGTTATTTCGCGACTGCGGTGGCCGGCTTGGAGCCGGTGGCGGAGACCTTCTTCGGCGAGCGCTACGTCGCGGCGCAGTCGGAGTCGGACAGCTTCGCCGAAGGCGAAGGCGCGCTGTGGGCGATCGCCTGGACGCCCGAAGGGGAAGTGGTGGCCGAGTCCTACGTCAACATGATTCCGACGCGCCACGGCGGCACCCACGTCGCCGGCTTGCGCGAGGGCGTGTACACCGCGATCCGCAATTTCATCGACCTGCACGCCATGGGCCAGCGCGGCATCAAGATCGTGCCCGAAGACGTGTGGTCGCGCGCCTCCTACGTGCTGTCGGTGAAAATGCTCGATCCGCAGTTCAAGGGCCAGGTGAAGAACGAACTGATTTCGCGCGACGGCGTCAAGCTGATGGCGCAGATGGTGCGCGACCCGTTCGAACTCTGGCTCAACCGGCACGTGGACGAAGGCAAGCGCATCGCCGAACTGGTGATGCGCCAGGCGATGACGCGCACGCGCGCGGCGCAGAAAGTCGAGCGGCGCAAGAGCTCGGGCGTGGCGGTGCTCCCAGGCAAGCTCACCGACTGCGCCTCCGACGATCCGGAGCGGAACGAGTTGTTCATCGTCGAGGGCGATTCGGCGGGCGGTTCGGCCAAGCAGGCGCGCGACAAGGAATTCCAGGCGGTGCTACCGTTGAAAGGCAAGCCCAAGAACACCTGGCAGGATTCGCCCGACACCCTGTACTCGAACAAGGAAATCGAGGCCATCGCGCTCGCGATCGGCATCGATCATCACGCGCGCGGCGATGCGGTCGACATGACGCGGCTGCGTTATCACAAGATCATCATCATGGCCGATGCCGACGTTGACGGCGCGCACATCCAGGTGCTGCTGCTGACGCTGTTCTTCCGCCATTTCCCGCGGCTGATCGAAACCGGCAGCGTGTACGTGGCGCAGCCGCCGCTCTATCGCATCGACGTGCCTTCGATGGGCAAAGGCAGGCCCGCGCGCAAGCTCTATGCGCTGGACAAGCAGGAACTCGCGGCGATCGAGGCCAAGCTGCAGGACGAGGGCATGGACGAGGGCAAATGGGCGGTGAGCCGCTTCAAGGGCCTGGGTGAAATGAGCCCGGAGCAGCTGTGGGAGACCACGCTCAACCCGGACACGCGGCGAATGCTGCCGGTGCAGGTCGAAGACGTGGCGCTGGCCGCCGATCGTTCCGTATTCAACATGATGATGGGCAAGGAGAATGCATCGCAGCGGCGAGAGTGGATGGAAACGTATGGCAACCTGGTAGATGCGGATATCAGCTAGATGAGGGTTTTTTTCATCGAGAACCTTGTTTTTGGTAGGAATGGTGTATATCCGTACCAAAAACAAGGTTGGCGCGCGTAGCGCGCAGGCTTTGCTAACACCTGCACGGACGGAATAACCCGTCCGTGCGGATCGTCGCTTGCGCACGGATGATGAAGCCATCTGCACGCAAGCGACGAACTTGAAGAAACCCGTCTGGCTCATATCGAAACGGGCTCTAAGTCAGGAAAGAGTTGAATGGGAAATCAGAACGATTTGTTTGAAGGGCTGGCAATGACTGCGGCGGAGAATGCCTTGAAGCCGGCAGCCGTGGGCGCAGCGCCCGCGATCAGCGCCGATTCCTCCATTCCCGCGCCGCCGGCCGGAGGGAGCGGGGGTGGTGGCGGCGAGCCGCCCGACTTCGCGCCGCTCGCGGGCGAATTCGGCGACACGCTGCCGCTGGCGAAATACGCGG